>OIYO01000445.1_pt1 | contig 34861 bp, 30 predicted proteins | sample 1588191 | NCBI WGS metagenome assembly OIYO01 (sample SAMN03283275) | human gut metagenome | biome: human-associated habitat; material: feces | host: Homo sapiens | place: Peru | collected 2012 | reverse complement strand
CAACCTTCTTTGAAACTTCTCCTCTTAATTTTGTTTCAGTAGAAGTTACTATTTTATTTATAATCTGAGAAGCTAAATAATTTGTTTTTTGGTTGGGGCTATATGTAATAACAGCCTTAGCTCTATCTTTATTTTCAGCGTTATTTAAAGTTTTAGTAAAATCTTTTGGTATAGTTATAGTTGCATAGTATTCTCTATTTACAAGTCCATTTTTAGCAAATTCCTCATCATTTAGTTTTACTATATCTACTATATCTTTTTCTACCAAAGAATCAACTAATTTTTCACCTTGATTTTCTCCATTTTCTCCTTTATCTAAATTTACCAATGCAATCTTAATATCATCTAAGTTTCCATATGGATCCCAATATGCTTTTAAATAAAAGAAACTATAAATGATAGGAATGCATATTACTGCAATCATAATTACAGTTTTCATGACTTTTTTCATATTCACTTTTACTCATTTCCTTTCTTACATATTCCGTTTTTAATAATATATACAATATATGTTATTGCAAAATGTATAATCACAAATACTTTTGTACAAGCATTTCAAGCAATTATTTTACTTATTTTATTTTTCTCCGGAATACAAATACTTTTATTTGGAATTGTTGGAGAATACTTAGGTAGAATATTTACAGAAACCAAAAATAGACCATTATATTTTGTAAATGAATATAATGGCGAAAAAGAAATGAATAATTAAATAGGTGAATGGATATTAAATCCACTCACCATATTTTTTAATATAAATCTTTTTAGCAAATAAGGCCACAAAACAATATAAAATAGGAACTCCAATTATAATACTTAGGTAAGAAATAGGATTAGAAACTAAACCTATAATATGGCCCAAACCAGTATAAGGAACAATAATAGCAATAATACTTAAAATAATAGAAGAAGCATAAACAAACTTATGGGCATTACTCTCAACAAAAGGAATTTTTGCTGTTCTAATTATATGCATACCAACCAAATTAGAAACTACACCATAAGAAAACCAAATTGTCTGGAAAGTCGCAGCAACTCTAATATTAAATATAAACCAAATTGAAGCAAAAACAATCATATCAAATGAAGAACTAAGTGGTCCCATAAATAGCATAAAATGTTTTAAACTGTTAATATTCCATTTTTTAGGCTCTTTTAAATATTCTTCATCAACATTATCAAAAGGTAAAGTTAATTGCCCAATATCATATAATAGGCTTTGTACCAGCAATTGTATTGGCGTTATTGGTAAAAAGGGAAGAAGGACACTTGCAATTATGACAGATGTAACTTCTCCAAAATTAAAGCTTACTGCAAGTTTTATATATTTCATAAGATTTACGAAGGTACGTCTTCCGTTCAGTTACACCATCTAATAAAACATTTAAGTCTTTTTCTAATAAAATTATATCAGCAGATTCTTTGGCAATATCAACAGCGGTATCAACTGAAATTCCAACATCAGAATTTATAAGTGAAGGACTATCATTTATACCATCACCCATAAATCCAACAACATTTCCATCCTCTTTTAAAAGTCTGACAATTCTAGCTTTTTGAATAGGAGAAAGTTTTGCAAAAATATTAGTTTTTCTTAAAAGTCTTAATACAGCTTGGTCTGAAAGCTTATCTATATCACTACCTAGAATGATTTTTTTGGACCTTATATTAACTTTATTGCAAATACATCTTGTAACTTCAGCATTATCACCAGTTAAAACAATAACTCTAATGCCATAGTTATTCAATTTTTCTATTGCAACTTTCGCACTTTCTTTAGGCGGGTCAAGGAATCCTATAAAACCAATTAAAATCATATTTTTTTCTAAATTAACATCAAAAACAGTATCTTCTGCAATATCATTTTTTTGACAAACAGCCACAACTCTTAAGCCATCTTTATTTAAATTTTTACTAATTTTCTTAATATTATCTTTAATCTCTTTAGTTATAGGAGAAATTTCACCTTTGTAATCAACCATTGTACAAATGCTTAAAATCTCTTCAACAGCTCCTTTTGTAATCATTTGTTTTTTTTCATTTTTATCAGCAACAATTACAGATAAACGTCTACGAGAAAAATCAAAAGGGATTTCATCAATTTTTTTATATTGAGACGCAAATTTATCAATGTTGTTTTCAATACCACGAGCAATTACAGCTTCATCAATATTTCCTTTGAGTCCTGTTTGAAAATAAGAATTTAAAAAAGCATGTTTCAAAACTCTAATATCTTCATTGCTATTTATATCAAGATATTTTTCAAGAACAATTTTATCTTCTGTTAATGTTCCGGTTTTATCAGTACACAAAATATTCATTGCACCAAAGCTTTGAATTGAGTCCAACGATTTTACAATTGTTTTCTTTTTGGACATTTTTACAGCACCTTTTGATAAACTTGAAGATAATATAACAGGAAGTAGGAGGGGAGTTATACCAATTGCAATTGCGACTGCAAAAGTAAAAGCTGTTAACGTTTCATGTTTCCAAGCAGTTAAAATAAATACAATAGGTATCATTATTAACATGAATTTTATAAGTAATTTGCTGATACTTTGAACTCCTTTTTGAAAAGCAGTTTGAGGCTTGCCAGTTGTTAAAGTATGCGCAATTTTACCAAAATAAGTGTCATCTGCAGTTTTAAAAACAATTCCTTTAGCAGACCCACTAATAACATTTGTACCCATAAAACAGATGGTATCTAAATCAGTTATTGAATTTATATCTTCTAAATTTAAGTCTGAATTTGCTGATTTTTTAACTGCATCAGATTCACCTGTTAAAGAAGACTGGCTTACATATAAATCTTTTACCTCAATGATTCTTAAATCTGCTGGAATCATTGAACCACTAGATAATAAAACAACATCACCAATTGTAATATCATGAATTGAAATTTTAAGCTCTTTTCCATCTCTAATTACTAATGTAGTAGTACTAACTAATTCTTTTAGCTTTTCAGCAGCTTTATTAGAACGGAATTCTTCAAAAAAATCTAAAAGAGTGCTGGCAGCTACTAAGACTAAAATAACAATTATATTTGCATAGCTTGGCGTTTCAGGAATGATAACATCAGTATATAATAGAACTAATGTGATTCCTAACAAAATAGTATTAAATGGACTTAAAAGACTTTCAAAAAAATAATTATACCATTGTTTTGGTTTTGTTTGACTAATTTGATTAATTCCATTTTTATGTAACAAATCTTGAGCTTCTTGTGATGAAAGTCCATTAGAATTGAAGTTATAGTGTTTTATAAAATCATCTTTTGGTAATACACATTGATTTCCGTACATTTCTTTTATATTTAAATCTTCTTTTACATTTAGCATTTTATGGCAGCTCCTTTATAGTATTTACTAAGAATTAGTATAACCAATAAAAGAAAATTTACTCTCTTAAAGTTTATTTTGAAATCAATTTCTCTAAAATTTGAACAGCATTAGAAGCAGCACCTTTAAGCAAGTTATCAGCCACAACCCATAAATTAATACCGTATGGAACACTAAAATCACGTCTAATTCTACCAACAAAAACATCATCATAACCATCTACTTTGGTAGCTAATGGATAATAATTTTTCTCTACATCATCAACCAATATAATTCCAGGAGAATTTTGTAACAGCATTTTAACATCATAAATATCAAAATTAGTTCTGAATTCAATATTAATACTTTCACTATGACAATTTTTAACAGGAACCCTAACACATGTTGCAGTTATAGGAAGATAAGGTTTATTTAAAATTTTCCTAGTTTCATTAATCATTTTATATTCTTCTTTGGTATAACCATCAGGCATAAATACATCAATATGAGGTAAACAATTATTAAAAATTGGATGTGGAAATTTTTGTGGAGCTATGCCTTTAATGCCATTTTCTAAATCTTCAATACCAGCTTTACCAGCCCCTGAAACTGCTTGATATGTTGAATAAACAATTCTTTTAATTTTATATTTATCATCTAATGGCTTTAGAGCAACAACGGCTTGAATTGTTGAACAATTAGGATTTGCAATAATTCCTTTATTTTCAAAAATTTTTTCAGGATTTACTTCAGGCACAACTAAAGGAACATCTTTATTCATTCTAAAAACACTACTATTATCAATTACGGTACATCCTTTAGAAACAGCGATAGGAGCAAATTTTTCTGATATACTACCTCCGGCACAAAAAATTGCATAATCAAAATTATAATTGAATGAATCTTCTGTTAGTTCTTGAATTATATAATTTTGACCTAAAAATTGTAATTTTGTTCCTGCTGATTTTTTTGATGCAAAAAGGGTATATGTACAATTTGTAAAATTTTTTTCTTCTAAAACTTTTAATACAGTTCTTCCAACTAATCCTGTGCTTCCAACAATAGCAACTTTATATCTATTTTGCATAACAATACCTCCATTTTTATTTAGTTAAAATTCACAGCTAATTTATTTAGAGTAGTTAAAATTTGATAATATATAATTAAAATTATTTTGACGAATGTAATTTTAGATTTTTTTAGAGCTCGTATTGAACCAAGGAAAAACAATTTTAATTATATATTATCGAATTTAAACGAATTATTTTAAAGCTGTGAATTGTAATCATTTATTAATAATATATTAAAAAAATGAAAAAATGTTGCAATATTTTGCCAATAATAGTATAATAGAAAAAGTGAAATAATAATATAAAATAAAAAGAGAGGTAAAAAAATGGATTATATTTATATACTAAGAGAAGCATTAGTATGGATTGTAACAATCTTCTGGATATATCAAATAGCAATTAGTTTATGCTCATTAGTAAAATTAAAAGAAAAACCATTAAAAGTAAACAAAGAACACAGATTTATGGCAATAATACCAGCACATAATGAACAAGAAGTAATAGGGAACCTTATAGAAAGTTTGAAAAATCAAGATTATAATAAGGAATTATATGATATATATGTAATTGCAGATAATTGTACAGACAATACTGCAAGAGTTGCAAAAAATGCGGGAGCAATAGTATATGAAAGATATAATGAAACTGAAAAAACAAAAGGATATGCATTAGACTGGTTTTTACAACAAAAAATAAAAGAAGATGCACCATATGATGCAATATGTGTATTTGATGCAGATAATATTGTAGATAAAAACTTCATAAAAGCAATGAACAAAAAACTATGTCAAGGAGAAGATGTTGTTCAAGGATATAGAGATATCAAAAATCCAACAGATAACTGGATAACATCAGGATATGCATTATTTTACTGGACAAATCACAGATTTTATCATTTAGCTAGATATAATTTAGGATTATCACCAATGCTAAATGGAACAGGATTTATGGTAAATTTCAATATTATAAAAGAAAACAATGGATGGAAAACAGTTACATTAACAGAAGACATTGAATTTTCATTACAAAGAATACTAAAAGGAAAAAGATTAGGATGGGCAACAGATGCCATAGTATATGATGAACAACCAACAGGATTTAAACAAAGTTGGTCACAAAGAAGCAGATGGACTGTAGGACATATGCAATGCATTAAAGAATATACAGGAAAAATGTTTGATGCAGTTAAAGAAAAGAAATCAATGGTAACTATTGATGGATTACTATATATAGTGGGAAGTACACCAATGTTCATATTAACAATACTATTGTTGCTATCAAATTTTGCATTATATGCTTTAGATGGAATGACAAAATTAGAACTAATTTCAAATTTATTCATGTATTTAGTACCAACATTTGTGTTACCATCAGCTACTGCTGCATTTGTTATGTATTTAGATGGAAAACCAATTAAGCCTATGATAAAAGGATTTTTTACATATCCACTATTTATGGGAAGTTGGATAATCATTAATATTAAATGTCTATTTAAAAGAGAGACAACATGGGAGAAAATTACTCATAATAGAAGTATAAAAATTGATGATGTAAGTGAAGAAATAAAAGAAATTGAAAAAGTTTAAAAAATACTTGCATTTTTGCTAAAAATTGGGTATAATAGATATATCAATATAAGAGAAGCTAGAGAGTGGGAACAAATCCCACTCTCTAATTGTTAGAATAAAAGGAGGTAAAAATTGGCAAATATAGAAGAAAAAGTTGAAAAACTAGTAGAACCTATAATAGAAAAAATAGGATATGATCTATATGATGTAGAATACGCAAAAGAAGGAAAAAACTACTTTTTAAGAATTTTCATAGATAATGAAAAAGGAATAGACCTAAATGATTGCGAAAAAGTAAACGATAGCATAACAGACATTTTAGATGAAGCAAATTATATCAAAGAGCAATACTTTTTAGAAGTATCATCACCAGGAGTAGAGAGAACACTAAGAAAAGATAAGCACTTAAAACAAAATATAGGACAACAGATAAATATTAAATTATTTAAAAAAGATGAAAATGGCAAAAAAGAATATTTAGGAAAACTAAAAGAATTTGATGATTTAAAAATCATAATTGAACAAGATAAAAATGAAATACAAATTGAAAGAAAAAATATATCACAAATAAAAACAGTTTATAATTGGTAAAAAAATAAAGATCTGTCCCATTTGGACATTTTGTCCAAAAAGAACCGTCCCTTTCGAACATTTTTGGACAGATAATAAGGAGGAATAAAAAATGAAAGCTATTGATAACAAAGAATTAATATTAGCATTGGAAGAATTAGAAAAGGAAAAAGGAATAAAAAAAGAATATGTATTAGAATCAATTGAAACAGCACTTGTTACAGCATATAAAAGAAATTTTGATGCATTAGAAAATGTAAGAGTAGATATTGATCAAAGAACAGGTGCAACACATGTATATTCAATAAAAGATATTGTTGAAAATGCAAATGATGAAGTTACAGAAATAAATTTAAAAGATGCACATAAAATAAATAAAGACTTGAACTTAGGAGATACAGTAGAAGTAGAAATAGTACCTAAAGATTTTGGAAGAATAGCAGCACAAACAGCAAAACAAGTAATTGTTCAAAAATTAAGAGAAGTTGAAAGAGATTTAATATTTGATGAATATAGCCGAAGAAAAGGTGAAATTGTTTCAGGTATTATACAAAAAGCCGATAGAAATATAGTAGTTGTGGATTTAGGAAAAATAGAAGGAATAATGCTTTCTAAAGAGCAAGTACCAACAGAAAAATACAGAGTAAATGATAAAATAAAAGCATACATAGTAGATGTTGAAAGAGGATTAAAAGGAGCACCACAAGTAATGATTTCTAGAAGTCACCCAGACTTTGTTAGAAAATTATTAGAATTTGAAATACCAGAAATATATGAAGGCTTAATAGAAATAAAGAGCGTATCAAGAGATGCAGGCTCAAGGAGTAAAGTAGCAGTATATTCACCAGATCCTAATATAGATCCAGTAGGTTCTTGCGTTGGAGCAAAAGGTGTAAGAATTCAAAATGTTATAAATGAATTAAATGGAGAAAAAATTGATGTAATAGAATGGGATGAAGACCCAAGTGTTTATATCGCAGCAGCATTACTTCCAGCACAAATATTAGCTGTTGATATAAAAGAAGAAGAAAAATTTGCAGAAGTTATAGTACCAGATGATCAATTGTCATTAGCAATTGGAAAAGCAGGTCAAAATGCAAGATTAGCAGCAAAACTTACAAATTGGAAAATAGATATAAAATCAGAATCTCAGTTTAGAGAAATTTTAGCTCAAAAGGAAAATAATGAAGAAGAAAATTCAGTTGAAGAGTAAGATAGTGAATTGGAAGTTGGTGAAATAGATGAAAAAACAACCACAAAGAACATGCATAGGATGCAACGAAAAAAAAGATAAAAAAGATTTAATAAGAATAGTTAAAAACAAAGATAATGAAATATCAATTGATAGAACTGGAAAAAAAGAAGGACGCGGAGCATATATCTGTGATGATGAAAAATGCTTAGAAAAAGCCATAAAAAGTAAAAGATTAGACAAGGCTTTTGAAATGCAAATAACACAAGGAATTTATGAAAGTTTAAGAGGTGTAATTCTTGATAAATAATAATATATTAGGTTTAATTGGATTAGCTATGAAAGCTGGAAAAATATGTTTTGGAGCAGATAGTGTTGAAGAAAATATAATTAAACAAAAAGTAAAATTATTAATAATTTCAGAAGATAGTTCTGAAAGAACAAAAAACAAATTTATAAAATTATGTGAAAAATATAATATACCGGTAATCATAGATGGAGATATTGATACATTAAGTAAAGCTATAGGAAAAAACAATAAAGCAATAATAGGAATAAAAGATATAAACTTTGCAGAATCAATACAAAAAAAGTATAATGGGGGTGATGTTATTGGGTAAGATAAAATTATATGAAATAGCAAAAAAGCTAAACTTAACCAGTAAAGAAGTATTAGAAATGGCACAAAAATTAAATATAGATGTAAAAAGTCATATGAGTGGTGTAGATGAAGAAGATGCTAAAAAAATAGAAAATAGTTTTGCTAAAAATAAAAAACAAGAACAACCAGAAAAACAAGCAACAACTGCACCAAAAAAAGAAGAAAAAGCACCAGTTATTATAAGAAGAGAAGTTATAATAACAGATGAAGAAAATAATAAAAAGCATGAAGATAAAAAACGAGAAGAAAGAAATAGTAATATAGGTTTCGTAGAAAGAAAACAAAATAAAGACTTCAATTTAGTATATAGAAATAAGCCAAATAAACCAAAAACTGTTAATGAATTATTTGGACTAAATAAACCAGACCCAAAAAAAGAGCCGGTTAAAGAGCCAGTAAAAGAAGAAATAAAAGAGCAAGGGGATAATAACATAAAAATGCAAAAAGAAACAGCAGTAGTTGAAAAACAAGTAAATAATAGAAAAAACGAAAACGAAAACAAAAATAAATTTAATAATCAAAATAGAAACGCAAGTAGACCAAATAACTTCAACAACAGAAATAGTGATAACAGAAATAATGACAACAGAAATTATGAGAATAGAGGCAATAGAAATAATAATTACAACAATAATTCAAATAATAATTTTAAGAAAAACAATAATTTTAATAAAAATAACTACAATGGAAATAATAATTACAACAACAATAATGCAAACAGATTCAATAACAAAAGACCACTAGATGAAAAAGGAATAGAAAAAAATATCAAAAACATTATGACTGTTGAAACTGTTGAAAAAGAAGTTGTAAGAGACTACAGCAAAAATATTGATAAACAAAAAGCAAATAACAAATTTGAAGAAAACAAAAATAAAAAGAGCAAATCAAGAAAGAGTGATAATGGTTTTGATGAAGGAAAATTAAAATCATTAAAACAAGCAAATAAATTATCAAATATGTTTGAAGATCAAGAAGGTGGAATGTTAGATTATTATGATCTAACGACACAAAGAGGTAGAAAAGGCAAGAAAAAGGCTAGAGATGAAGAAAGAAATAAACAGAAAATATTTGAATTGACAGAAATAGAAATTCCAGATTCAATAACTGTAAAAGATTTAGCAGCTGAAATGAAAAAGACGACAGCAGATGTAATTAAAAAATTATTAGGATATGGAATAATGGCAACTATAAATCAAGAGATAGACTTTGATACAGCATTTTTAGTTGCTGGAGAATTTGGAATTACAGCTAAAAAGAAAGAAACAGTAACAGATGAAGATATTCTATTTGATGATTCTGAAGACAAAGAAGAAGAATTAGAAGTAAGACCACCAGTAGTAGTTGTTATGGGACACGTTGACCATGGTAAAACATCATTATTAGACACAATAAGAAAAACAAATGTAATTGGTGGAGAAGCAGGTGGAATTACACAAGCAATAGGTGCATATAAAGTTAAAGTAAAAGATAGAGAAATAACATTTTTAGATACACCAGGACACGAAGCTTTTACAGCGATGAGAGCTAGAGGTGCACAAATAACAGATATTGCAATATTAGTAGTAGCTGCAAATGATGGAATAATGCCACAAACAGTAGAGGCAATAAACCATGCAAAATCAGCAGGAATACCAATAATAGTTGCAATAAACAAAATAGATTTACCAGATGCAAACCCAGATAGAGTAAAACAAGAATTAATGAATTATGAATTGGTTCCTGAAGAATGGGGAGGAGACACAATATGTGTTCCAATTTCAGCTAAAAATGGAACTAATATAGACCAATTGCTAGAAATGGTATTATTAGAAGCAGATGTGCTAGAATTAAAAGCAAATCCACATAAGCAATCAAAAGGTGTTGTTATAGAAGCAAGACTAGATAAAAATAAAGGTGCAATAGCAACAATGCTTGTACAAAGAGGAACATTAGATGTGGGAGATACAATAATAGTAGGTTCATCAATTGGTAGAATAAGAGCAATGACAAACGAAAATGGTAAAAAAGTAAAATCAGCAGGACCATCAACACCAGTAGAAATAATGGGATTAACAGAAGTACCAGAAGCAGGAGACACTTTCTATGAAGTAAAAGATGAAAAAACAGCAAAACACTTAATAGAAAAGAGAAAACGTGAAGCGAGAGAAAAATCAATAAATAATGGAACAAAAGTTACATTAGACAATTTATTCAGCCAAATGGAAGAAGGAAACTTAAAACATCTAAACTTAATTGTAAAAGCAGATGTTCAAGGTTCTGTAGAAGCTGTAAAACAATCAATGGAAAAATTACAAAATGAAGAAGTAAAAGTAAAGGTTATACATGCAGCACCAGGAGCAGTAAACGAATCAGATGTAACACTTGCAAAAGTATCAAATGCAATAATAATAGCATTTAATGTAAGACCAATACCAGCAGCAAAAGAAATGGCAGAAAAAGAAGAAGTAGAAATAAAACAATATTCTGTAATATATCAAGCAATAGAAGAAATAGAAGCTGCTATGAAGGGAATGCTTGCACCAAAATATGAAGAAAAAATTATAGGAAATGCAGAAGTAAGACAAACATTCAGAATTTCAAATGTTGGAACAGTTGCAGGTGCATATGTATTAACTGGAAAAGTAGAAAGAAATGCTGGAGTTAGAGTTATAAGAGATAATATTGTAATTCATGAAGGTAAACTTGCTACATTAAAGAGATTTAAAGATGAAGCTAAAGAGGTTACAAAAGGATTTGAATGTGGTATTCAAATTGAAAATTACAATGACATCAAAGAAGGAGATATCATTGAAGCTTTTGTTATGGAAGAAATAAAAAGATAGGAGGTATGAAAATGCCTAGCAAAAACAACAATAGAATTGGACGTATTGATGAAGAATACAGAAAAGAATTAAGTCAAATAATTGGCTATGAATTAAAAAATCCAAATATAACAGGAATGATAAGTGTTACAAAAGTAAAAGTAACACCAGATTTAAAATATGCAAAAGTTTATGTAAGTATTTTAAATTCTAAAAATATAAAAGAAACAATGGAAGGTTTAAAGAAATCATCTGGATTTATAAGAACAGAATTAGCAAAAAGAATAAATTTAAGAAATACACCAGAATTAGTATTTGAAATAGATGATTCTATGGAATATGGAGCAAAAATAGATTCTATACTTAAAGAAATATTGCCAAATGAAGAAAAATAGAGGTTGGTGAAATAGAAATTAGTGAAGTAGAGGTTGGTGAAGTAGAATATATAAAACTTTCAACTTTCAACTTCTAACTTCAAACCTCCAACTTCCAAAAAGAAAGGGAAAAATATGACTTTAGATAATATATTAGAAGAAATAAAAAAAGCTGAAACAATAGTAATATTAGCACATGAAACACCAGATGGAGATGCAATAGGAAGTTGTTTAGCTATGAAAGTAGCATTAAAACAACTAGGTAAAAATGCAGATGTAATAATTAGAGAAGTTCCAAAAATATTTGATTTTCTACCAGGTAGAGAAGAAATAAAACAAGAATCAGAAGTAGAAAAATATGATTTAGCAATTGCATTAGACTGTGCTGATTTTAAAAGATTAGTTGGAAGTGAATACTTTGAAAAAGCAAAACAAACTATTGTAATAGACCATCATGGAAGTAATAAAATGTATGGAGATATTAATTTTGTAAATCCAGTTGCACCAGCATGTTGTCAAATATTAATAGGAATGTTCCAATATTTTAACATTAATATAGACAAGGAACTAGGAACATGTATATTGACAGGAATAATAACAGATACAGGTGGATTTAGATATTCAGGCGTAACTCCAGAAACATTCGAATTTACAGCAGATTTATTACAAAAAGGAGTAAATGTATCAGACATATATAAAAGAGTTCTAGAAACAAAAACAAAAGCAAATTTTGAATTAATGAAAAGAACAATAGACAGAATGGAATTTTTAGAAGATGGAAAAGTTACATTTACATACATAACAAATAAAGATTTAGAAGAAGTAAATGCCGGAATTGGAGACCATGAAGGGTTAGTCGAAATAGGTAGAGATGTTGAAGGCGTAGAGGTTTCGATATTTATTAGACAAAAAGATGATGATGAAAATACTTATAAAGTATCAATGCGTTCTAATGACTATATTAATGTTTCAGATGTATGCTTAATGTTTGGCGGAGGCGGACATGAAAAGGCTGCTGGAGCTGTTGTTCAAGGTAATATTGAACAAGTAAAACAAAAAGTATTAAATGAAGTAAAAAAAGTGTTAAGGTAGAAACAAGCGAAGTAGAGGTTAGTGAAATAGAAGTTTGTGAAGTAGATGCATAATATCTAACCTCCAACCTCCAACTTCTAACCTCTAATTGAAGATGAGAGGTAATTATGGACGGAATAATAATTATAAATAAACCCAAAGGATGTACATCACATGATATAGTATATAAAATAAAAAAGATATTTAATGAAAAAGTAGGGCATACAGGAACACTAGACCCAATGGCAGAAGGAGTACTCCCAATATTAATAGGAAAAGGAACGTTATGTTCTAAATATTTAATGAACCATGACAAAAAATATATAGTAAAACTTCAATTAGGCATAAAAACAGATACAGCGGACAGTGAAGGAAAAATAATAGAAGAACAAGATGTTAGTAGAGGATTATTAAATAAAGACACTATTACAAATATATTAAAGTCATTTATAGGAAAACAAGAACAAATACCACCAATTTATTCAGCAATAAAAGTAAATGGCAAAAAACTATATGAATATGCACGAAAAGGGCAAGAAGTAGAACTAAAACCAAGGCAAATAGAAATTTACGATATAAATCTAATAAATTACGCAGTAGAAGAAAAACAAATTGAATTTGAAGTATTCTGCGGAAAAGGCACATATATAAGAAGTTTATGTGAAGATATTGCAACAAAATTTGAAACAGTTGGATACATGAAGGAACTGAAAAGAATTCAAGTTGGTGATTTCAAAATAGAAAATAGTATTACAATTGAAGAACTAGAAAAAAATATTAATAATGAAGAATTTATAAATAGTAAAACTGTTTCAATAGAAAACTTATTTAATCAAAAAAATAGCATCAAATTAGATGATAGAAAATTAGAATTATTTGAAAATGGCGTTAAATTAACACAAAAATATGATGACGATATATATAAAATATATAACGAAAATAATGAATTTGTGGGAATTGGAATTATTGAAAATCAATTATTAAAAAGAGATATAGTTTTATAACATAAATAAAAATTCACCTCATATACTTAAATAAAAAGTATATGAGGTGTTTAATATGTTTTATATAGAAAAAAATGACAAGCCTAATTGGCTAGAAAGAAAATTGAATTTAATAAAAGTTCAAGAAAACACAATAATTTTACCAATTAATGAAAATAGCAAAGAAAAACAAATAGAAAAAATAGCAACAAAAACTAATAAAAAAGTAAGAAAATATTCAACCAGTAAAAAAGTAGTACTAAGTAAAAACATGTATAGAGAGCAAAAATACATAAATTACTTAAATTCATATGGATTAGAAATTCAAGATGGAAAATGGCTATTTGAAATTTTATTGCCAGACATAACCGAATACATAATAAATAAAAAACAATTAGAAAAAGTGCGGAATATCAATGATGATAAATGACTTAACAGATATAGAATTTGAAAATATAAAAACCTTAGCTAGAAAATATAAAACGATAAATATAGTAACAAATCATATAGAAAAATTCAAAAATTTAGAAAAACAATTACAAGAAAATGAAGGCATAATAATAACAATAACAAATAATAAAAAGAAAAGTTTAATGAAATCACAAATTATTTTAAATATTGATTTTCCAAAAGAACTAATTAATAAATATAACATACAAGATGAAGCTATAATAGTTAATGTAAGAGGCAACATTAAAATCAATAAAAAAAGATTTAATGGATTAAATATAAATGATTATGAAATAGATTTTAGAGATGATAAAAAGGATAATAAAGCTTTAAGCAATAAATTTTATTTAAAAGATTTATATGAGTCAGAGTTATATAAAAAACAAAATATTAGTGAAATAAGAAATAAAATAAAAATTGATAAAGTGATTATAAAAAAGCTTATTTTAAATAATGGAGAATTGTAAGAAAAATTTGGTCAAAGTCTTTTATTTTTATTAAAAATATAATATAATAGATACATCAAATACAAAAGCTTGGCAAGGAGGTATAAAAAATGCCAAATAGTAGTAATAAACATTCAAAAAAAGCAAAAACAAAAAAAACAAATAATGTAGAAAATAAAAAAGTATCAACTAAGAAAAATGTAAAAGAAAAAAAGACAAACAAAAAGAAAAAAAGTCATCCAAAACTAAAAATGTTTTTAAAAATATTATTAATCATATTTTTACTTTTATGCGTAATAGGAGCTGGAGTAATAGCAGCAATGTTTTTTGGATTATTTGGAAATGAGTTCGAAATAACAAAAGCCGAACTTACAGTAGGACCTTCAAATACAGTAGTTTTGGACAAAAATGAAAATGAAATTGCAAACTTAAGTACAGACGAAAAAAGAAAAACAATATCTTTAAGCGAAATGCCAGATTATTTACCTAAAGCATATATTGCAATAGAGGATAAAAGATTTTATTCTCATAGTGGTGTAGATATAAAGAGAACAGCAGGTGCTATATTAGGGGTTGTAACAGGTAATTCATCATATGGAGGAAGTTCAATTACACAACAATTAGTTAAAAATATAACTAATGATAAAGACAGAAGCGGAATTGCTGGTATAAAAAGAAAAGTAAAAGAATGGGCAAAGGCTATTCAAATAGAAAGAATGATTTCAAAAAACCAAATATTAGAATTATATTTAAATATAATATTTGTTGGAGGACCTGAATTACATGGAGTGGAATTAGGCTCAATATATTATTTTAACAAAAGTGCAAAAGATTTAGATTTAGCAGAATGTGCGTTTTTAGCCGGAATTAATAATAAACCAAATTCATATAGTCCATACAATGAAAATCTAGATCAAGAAAAAGTAGCAAAATTAATAAAAGATAGAACTTTAACAGTTTTAAGCGAAATGAAAGACCAAGGTTTTATTGAAAATGAAGAAGAATATAATGCAGCAGTTGCAAAAGTAGAAGCAGGATTAACATTTGAAAAAGGAAATACAGGTGGAGCATATCAGTATTCATATCATACAGAAGCAGCAATAGAACAAGTAGTAGAACAAATAATGGAAGAAAAAGGTGTTACAAAAGAATTTGCTGAAAATTATGTAAAAGGTAGTGGTTTAACAATATATTCTACACAAGATACATCAATTCAAGCAAGAGTTGAAGAAGAATTTGCTAAAACTAAATACCAAATAGCAGGTAGAGAAAAAAATTCAGACGGAACATTTAAAAATGACCATACACAAGCAGCAATTGTTATAATAGATAATGAAACATCACAAGTAGTTGCTGTAGGTGGAGAATTAGAAAATAATTTAGCAACAGGTTCAAATAGAGCAACAGATGCAATAAGGCAAACAGGTTCATCTATGAAACCAATAGCTGATATAGTACCTGGTTTACAAGAAAAAGTAATAACAGCTGCAACAATATATGATGATACTAAAACTAATTTTGGAGGAAACTATATACCAAGAAATTCAGGAGATAGCTATTTGAAATTAATTAATATAAGAACTTGTATAAAAGTATCTCATAATATACCAATGGTTAAACTTATGACAGAATTAACACCTAAAAAATCTATAGAATATTTAAAGAAAATGGGAATAACTACACTAACTGAAGCTGATGCAAATCCTTCACTAGCAATCGGAGGTCTTAATTGGGGAATTAATCCATTAGAAATGGCAGGTGCATATGCTTCAATTGCAAATGATGGAGTATATACAACACCAACATTCTATACAAAAGTTGTTGATAGTAACGGAAACACAGTATTAACAGCAAACCAAGAAAAAACAAAAGTAATTTCAGAACAAAATGCATATATAACAAGGTCAATATTGAAAGAACCAACTTTATCAGGAGGTACAGCAACATATTGTTCTATATCTGGAATGGAAACATGTGCAAAAACAGGTTCAACAGATGATTATATAGATAGGTGGTTATGTGGCTTTACACCATATTATACAGCAGCTTGTTGGTTTGGATTTGATAATAATAACGTAGATGAACCAGAACCACTAACAAATCAATATGGAAAAGTATATAGTGTAGATGGAAAAAATCCAGCAGGAGCGCTTTGGTCAGCAATAATGAAGGATATACACAAAAACTTACCAAATAAAAGCTTCAATAAACCATCAACATGCTTAACACAAGCAAAAGTATGTAAAGTTACAGGATGTTTAGCTACAAGTTCTTGTACAGAAACATATACAGAGATATTTACAACAGATAACTTACCAAGTAAATGTGAAGGACATGGAACACAAAAAATATGTAAAACAACTGGAAAGATAGCAAATGAATATTGTACAGACGTAGAAGAAAGAACATATGGTGGAATTATTCCAAAAGAAAAATTAGGATTATGGAAAACATTAGAACCATCAAAAACAGGAAACGAAGAAATAACAGAAACATGTGATGTTCATAAAAAACCCAAAGAAAAACCAGTAAATAATACAATAACAAATACTACTACAAATGAGACAACAAATACAGTAACAAATAATACAACGAATACAACAACAAATACAACAGCAAACAATACAGTAACAAATACTACAAGTAATACAACTGTTGAAAATAAAAAACAAAATTAAAAATAGAGACACTTAAGAATTTCTCAAGTGTCTCAAAATAAATATAAAATGGGGAGTGAAAATGGATATATATTTTTATAACACATTGACAAGAAAAAAAGAAAAATTTGAGCCAATAGATTCTAAAGAAATAAGAATATATTCATGTGGACCAACAGTATATAAAGATGCCACAATAGGAAACATGAGAACAAACATATTTCAAGATGTTTTAAGAAGAGTATTACGTTATAATGGGTACAAAATAAAACATGCAATGAATATAACTGATGTTGGACATTTAGTATCAGATGGTGATGAAGGTGAAGACAAAATGCTAAAATCAGCAAGAGAAGAACATAAAACACCATTACAAATTGCAGAACATTATACTAAATTATTTTTTGAGGATTTAGCAAGTTTAAACATTGAAACACCTGAAATAGTATGTAAAGCAACAGACCATATAAAAGAAATGCTAGAATATGTTGAAAAACTAGTAGAAAATGGATATGCATATGAAACATCAACAGCAATATATTTTGATATATCAAAATTAGACAAATATCCAATATTATCAAATTTAGATGTAGAAAATCAAAAAGCAGGTGCAAGGGTAGAAGTAGATACAGAAAAGAGAAATCCAGCAGATTTTGCACTTTGGATAAAAGCACCAGAAAATCATTTGATGAAATGGGATAGTCCTTGGGGACCAAGCTATCCAGGATGGCATATAGAATGTTCAGCAATGGGACAAAAATATTTAGGAGACCAATTTGACATACATACAGGTGGTATAGACTTAATACCAACACATCATGAAAATGAAATAGCACAAAGTAAAGGAAAATGTGGTAAAATACCAGCAAATTATTGGATGCATGGAGAATATTTACTAATTAATGGCGGAAAAATGTCAAAATCTTTAGGAAATGTATATTTAGTAAAAGACATAAAAGAAAAAGGATATGACCCAATAGTATATAAATTATTTAGTTATTCATGCCATTACAGAAACAAATTAAACTTCACATGGGAAGGGATGGATGCAGCTGCTAAATCATTGGAAAGATTACGTAATAGTTATCAAATCAATTCAGATGGAAAAGATGAATTAACTGATCAAGATAAGCAAAAGCTGAATGAAATTGAAGAAAATTTCCACAAAGCAATAAATGATGATTTAAACATGCCATTAGCTATGAGCTTTGTATGGGAAGCAGCTAGATTTGAAAAGAAAAACCCAGAAGTTGCTAAATTACTTGCAAAATTTGATACTGTTTTAGGAATTAAAATTGATGAAGTAAATTCACAAAAAGAAGAAATACCACAAGAGATTTTAGATTTAGTTGAGCAAAGAAAAATTGCAAGAGAGAATAAAGACTGGGCAAAATCAGATGAATTAAGAGATTTAATTAGTGCAAAAGGATATATCGTTAAAGATACAAAAAATGGAATGGAATTGTCCCACTAGGGACGGTTCTGTTTGGGACATTTGTCCATTTTGGGATGTTTCTAGAAAGAACAAAAATGTCCTTTTGAAACCACATGTTATAAAGGAGGAAATAAATATGGCAATATTATTACCAGGAGGAGCTGGATTTATAGGAAGTCACACAGCAGTAGAATTATTAAATAAAGGAAGAGAAATAGTTATAATAGATAACTTTTCAAATAGTACACCAAAAGCATTAGAATCAATAAAAAAAATAACAGGAAAAGATTTCAAATTTTATGAAATGGATTATTTAGACAGAGAAAAATTAGAAAGAGTATTTGAAGAAAATGAAATTGAAGCTGTAATGAATTTTGCAGGATATAAGGCAGTTGGAGAATCAGTACAAAAACCAATAGAATATTATACAAATAACATTTCAGGAGCATTAGTATTATTAGACACAATGAAAAAATACGGATGTAAAAAATTTATATTTAGTTCATCAGCAACTGTATATGGAGAACCAGAAAAAATGCCAATAACAGAAGACACACCAACAGGAGGAACAACAAATCCATATGGGACAACAAAATTATTCATTGAGCAAATATTAAAAGATATATATAAATCAGATAATACATGGGATATATGTATATTAAGATATTTTAATCCAGTAGGAGCACATGAAAGTGGATTAATTGGAGAAGAACCAAAAGGAATACCAAACAATTTAATGCCATATGTAGCAAGAGTTGCAGCTGGAACATTAAAAGAATTATCAGTATTTGGAAATGATTACAACACACCAGATGGAACAGGTGTAAGAGATTATATACATGTAGTTGATTTAGCAAAAGGACATATAAAAGCATTAGAAAAATTAGAAAAGGAGCAAGAAGGACTATATATTTACAATTTAGGAACAGGACATGGATACAGCGTTTTAGATATGGTAAAAGGATTTGAAAAAGCAACAGGAAAAGCTGTACCATATAAAATTGCACCAAGAAGACCAGGAGATATTGCTACATGCTATGCAGACCCTACTAAAGCTAAAGAAGAATTAGGATGGGTGGCTGAAAAAAATATTGATGATATGTGTAAAGACAGTTGGAATTATATAGAAAAAAATTCATAAGAACAAATTGGAAAGCCAGTTTTAATCAATATAAAAAAATAGATACTAACAAAATATATTAGTATCTATTTTTCTTTAATCAGTTAAATTTTTAGAATATCTAAAACTTTAGCTAATGTAAGGTTATAGACTTCTGAAACAGATAAATTAGTAGTATCTAAATACCACTGAAAAGATGTAATTCCTTTGTAGAATTCATCAAGCTCACTCTTATATAAAGAAATAAAATCCTTATTAGTCAAGACAATTTCTCCACCAAGAGCATATCTTCTTTTTATAGACTCTTCTACTGATACATCAATAATGAAAAGCCAATCTGGAAGAAGATTAAATTGAGTATTCATTTCCTGCAAAATTCCATAAAGTGAATCAGATTGTTCCCAAGAACAAGCATTCTGAAGTCTTAAAAATCTAGACCAGAATAATGCATCACAGTAACCACGGTCAAGTAAAATGATTTGATTATCCGAATATGGAATTTCAATCAAAGATTGCAACTGACCAAAGGTAATCCAAGCATTTCTTGCCCAAGTTTTTTTAGGAATTTCTTTTGGAACTAATTCAGCATCTTCCTGCATTACTTTAACGGAAAATCCCTTTTCTTGTAATGCGTTTGCTAAATTGTGAATTAATGTTGTTTTACCAGAGTTAGGCGGTCCGGTAAATTCAATTGTAATAGGCCGTATATTCATAGTAAGCCTCCTTTTGATAAGTAAAATATTAGTAATATGAGAAGATTATGTCATAAAATAAAGATTTAGTCAATAAATTAATAATAAAATCTTGTAAAAAGGATATTTTTATAATATAATTAAACAATAGGTAGAGGTGATAATTATGGATAAAATAGAATATGCAATATACTATGCGACAAAAGCACATAAAGGACAAAGAAGAAAAATGGAGGATGTAGATATGATTTTTCATCCTTTCACAGTTGGAATGATATTACAAAGAAATGGACAAGATGAAGATGTGGTTGCTGCTGGGATTTTACATGATGTTGTAGAAGATACAGAAAAAACATTTGATGATATAGAAAAAGAATTTGGAAAATCAGTTAGAGATTACGTATATGATTCATCTGAACCAGATAAAACATTACCATGGAAAGAAAGAAAATTGCATACAATTAATCATATAAAAACAGCACCATTAGGTTCAAAATTAATTGTTGCATGTGATAAAATTAGTAATTTGGAAGATTCTTTATCTAATATTAAAAAATATGGAGAAGATAAAGTATTAAGCAGAAACCCTGAAGAACAAAAATGGTATTATACAAGTGTATATGAAAGTTGTATAGAAGGTGTTGATAAAAACAATGAAATTTTCCAAAGATACAAGAACATATTAAAAGAGTTATTTAATTATAAAGTAGAGGAATAAGGCTGAAGTTTTTCAACCAAATTTGTGCCTTTAGAAAGGAATAAGATAAAAATGATAAATTTTAAACAAATAATTGCAAAACAAATATCAAAAGCAACTGAAATAAATGAAAAAGAATTAGAAACATACATAGAAACACCAAAAGACACAAAAAATGGTGACTATTCTTTTCCATGCTTTAGATTAGCAAAAGAGCTAAAAAAAGCGCCACCAGTTATAGCAAATGAAATAAAAGAAAAATTAAAACAAGAATTAAAAGAAAATAATGAAATAGAAAAAATAGAAGTAGTTGGTGGATATTTAAACTTTTTTGTAAATAGAAGTATTTTAGCTCAAGAAGTTTTAGAAGAAGTTTCAAAAAGCGAAGAATACGGAAAAACAGAAATAGGAAAAGAGAAAAACATAGTAATAGATTATTCTGCACCTAATATAGCCAAGCCATTCCATATAGGACATTTACGCTCAACAGTAATAGGTGGGGCATTATATAATATTTATAAATATCTAGGATATAATGTAACAGGTGTAAATCACTTAGGAGATTATGGAACACAATTTGGGAAACTTATAGAAGGATATAAATTATGGGGAGAAGAATATAATATTGAAGAAGACCCTATAAATGAACTAACAAAAATTTATATTAGAATTAATGAAGCATGCAAACAAGATGAACAAATATTAGAAAACTGCAGAAATAATTTCAAAAAATTAGAAGATGGAGATCCATATTGTGTTGAAATTTGGAAAAAATTTAGAGAATTAAGCTTAAAAGAATTCCAAAAAGTATATGATTTATTAGGAAGCAAATTTGATTCATGGAATGGAGAATCATTTTACTCAGATAAAATGCCTGAAATAATAGATATATTGAATAAATCAGGAAAATTAGTAGAATCACAAGGAGCTAAAATAATAGATTTAGAAGATAAAGGAATTAATACACCATGTATAATAGAAAAAACAAATGGCTCTACAACATATGCAACAAGAGACTTAGCAGCAATAATGTATAGAGCAAGAACATATGATTTTGACAAAGCATTATATGTAACATCATATGAACAAACATTGCATTTTAAACAAGTATTTGAAGTAGCAAAGCTTTTAGGACTAGATGAAAAATATACAAAAGGCTTAGAACATGTATCATTTGGAATGGTACTATTGCCAACAGGAAAAATGTCAACAAGAGAAGGAAATGTTGTTAAATTAGAAGAATTACTAAATGAAGCAATATCAAGAGCCAAAGAAATAATAGAACAAAAAAATCCAGAATTAGAAAATAAAGAAGAAGTAGCTAAAAAGGTTGGTATTGGAGCTGTAATATTTAATGATTTATCAGGTGCAAGAATAAAAGATGAAATATTTGACTGGGATACAATATTAAATTTCCAAGGAGAAACAGGACCATATATTCAATACACATATGTAAGAACAAAAAGTGTATTGGAAAAAGCAGGGTATATGCCAAAATTTGAAGATGTCAAAATAGAAAATTTATTAGATGAATATTCTTTAGAAATTTTGAAATTAATTTATAATTTTGAAGATACGCTAATTCAAGTTACAGAAAAAAATGAACCATCTATACTTTCAAGATATTTAATTGATTTAGCAAAAGCTTATAGTAGTTTTTATAATGAAAATAAAATTATTGTGGATGATAAAGATGTTCAAAATGCTCGTGTTTATTTAACATATGCAACTGGAAAAGTTTTAAAACAAGGGGCAGAGCTATTAGGAATAGAAATGCCAGAAAAAATGTAAAAAAATAGGATTAGAGACTAGGTCTCCAATCCTGTTTTTTTACTTATTTTTTCTTTTCATCTTTCATAACTTCTTTAATAGCACCTAAACTTGAAAGAGCACTAGTTGCTTCAAAAGGAATAAACACTTTATTAGCCTCACCATCAGCAACTTTCTCTAAAGCTTCCAAAGACTTCAATTGAACTAATTTTTCATCTGGATCTGCATTTTTAATAGCTTCATAAACCATTTGAATTTCTTTAGCCTTAGCTTCAGCAACTTCTTTAATAGCTTGTGCTTCACCGGCAGCTCTAGTAATTTTAGCTTCTCTATCAGCTTCAGCTTCTAATATAGCAGCTTGTTTTTTACCTTCAGCAATAGTTATAGCAGATTGTCTTTGAGCTTCTGATTCTAAGATTAAAGCTCTCTTATTTCTTTCTGCATTCATTTCTTTTTCCATTGCATCTCTGATATCAGCAGGTGGTGTAATATCTTTAATTTCAACTCTGTCAACTTTACATCCCCATCTATCAGTAGCTTCATCTAAAACAACTCTTAATTGATTATTAATACTATCTCTTGAACTAAATGTTTCATCTAAGTCCATTTTACCAATAATATCACGAATTGTTGTAATTGCTAAGTATTCAATACCTTTCTTTAAACTTTGAATTTCATAAACTGCTTTTGCTGGATCTGTTATTTGATAGAAAACAACAGTATCTATTGTAATTGTTACATTATCTTTAGTAATAACTCCTTGAGGTGGAACATCCATTGTTTGTTGTTTTAAGCTTACAACGCTTCTAACACGGTCAAAAAATGGAATTATAATTGTAAGACCAGCATCTGCTACTTTATAAAATTTACCTAATCTTTCAATTACATAAACCTCAGCTTGTTTAACGATTTTAATTGATTTGAATGCTATAATTAATATTATAACTAATAAAACTAATAAAAATCCCATAAAAAATTCCTCCTTTATTTTATATATAAATACTTAAAAAGTAATACTAAAAACTAATTTAATTTCAGACATCAGAGTTCCAACTTCCAACCTCTAACATCCAACTTCGATTTTTACAGGCTTAACAATTGCCTTAACACCATTTATTTTTACAATTTCAACCTCTGAACCTTCTAGAATAGTTTCATTATTTTCAGATTCTGCAGACCAAACTTCACCATTTATTTTAATTTGTCCAACAGAATGTGAATTGATTTCTTTAATAACTAAAGCTTTTTTACCAATTATAGAAAAAGCATTTGTATTTGTAGATTTAACATCAACAAATTTTTTAACAAAAGGCTTTGTTACTAAAAGTAAAATTGCTGAAGATATAACAAATACAGTAGTTTGTATAATTATATTTGAAGTAAAGAAACTTGTAATCATTGCAAGCAATGCTCCAACTCCAAACCAGAATACTAAAAATCCAACTGTAATCATTTCACCTATAAAAAATAATCCAGCAATTATCAACCAAACTTGCCACATAAAATCATCTCCATAAATTTAAACTTTAAATTACAATTATATTATACTATAAATTAATGGAAAAATAAAGTATTTAGAACAAATTTGATTAATTAACGTTCAAACATTGTTTTTTTTACAAAAAAATGATATATTATAACAGTAAAAATAATAAAAATTAAGGAGAAAATTATGAACATAAGAAAAAATGAAGGAATAACATTAATAACATTAGTTATTACAATAATTCTATTATTAATTATTGCAGGAATATCAATAACAGGAACATTAAGAGGTCATGAAGAAACTGAAGAAACTACGCAAATTTCAGAATTAAATATGATACAACATGCAATTTTTGAAAGATACACAAAAGCACAATTAACAAAAGAAACTTTACCAGGAACAGCTATAGAAAAAGCACAAGTTCAAACAATAATAGATGAAATCAATTCAATTTCAGGTGAAGGTATAACTTTAAAAGGAACAGAATACAAACAATTAAGTGCAGATGATTTAGAAAATTTAGGAATAACAAAAGAAAAAGATACCTTTATAGTTAATTATAAAACAGGAGAAGTTATCAATGCATCAAAAAAAGTAACAAAATCAGGAAAAGCATTATATATTTATTCAAAAGAAAGCGAAAATTAGGAAAGTGAGTGTGAAAATTGGATAACAAAGAAATATTAAATAACTTAGAAAAAATCATTTCAAAAGAAAAAATAAAACAAAATGAACCAATGAAAAACCACACATCATTTAAAATAGGAGGACCTGCTGAATTTTTTGTAAAAGTAAATTCAGTAGAAGAATTAAAAGAACTACTACAACTTTGTGAAATTAATAAAATACCACTAACAATAGTTGGAAATGGTAGTAATTTATTAGTGCTAGATAATGGAATAAAGGGAATAGTTTTAAAAATAGAACTAAAACAAATACAGATAAAAGACATTGAAGAAGGAAAAGTAGAAGTAATAGTTGATAGTGGAGTACAATTGGGATTACTTGCGCAAAACTTATTAAAAGAAGAAATTTCAGGATTTGAAGAACTATCAGGAATTCCAGGCACGATAGGTGGAGCAGTTGTTATGAATGCAGGTGCACATGGAAAAGAAATGAAAGATATAGTAACAGAAATTACAGCAATAGATTATAATGGAAACATGCATATATTTACAAATGAAGAATCAGAATTTTCATATAGACATAGTAAGTTCTTGGATGAAAAATACATAATTTTGCAAGTAAAATTATTACTAGAAAAAGAAAAAAGAGAAGAAATAAAATCTAAAATGAATGAATATGCAAAATACAGAAAAGAAAAGCAACCTATAGAATATTCTTCAGCAGGAAGTACTTTCAAAAGAGGCACAGATTTTATAACAGCAAAATTAATAGATGATGCAGGACTAAAGGGATATTCAATTGGAGGTGCTAAAATCTCAGAAAAACATGCAGGATTTATAATTAATACAGGAAATGCAACAGCAAAAGATGTTTTGGATTTAGTAGAATACGTAACAGATAAAGTTTATGAAAAATTTGGAAAGAAAATTGAGTTAGAAATTAAAGTTTTGGGAATGGCCCATTAGGGACAATGGAGGAAAAAATGAATGGATTTATAAAATGGTTTGATTCAAAAAGCAAATTAAAAAGATGGATGTTGTTAATACTAATAGGAGTAATATTAATGTGCTATGGAACGGCAGAAGTATTGGTTTTAAAAGAAATGTCATTCGCAGAATTAGCCAAAATAGTAGTTGTATTTATAATTGGAGTCGTATCAATAATTTTAGGATTAGTATTTTTAAATAAAAGAACACTTGAAATTTTAATTGAGTCAACAGATGACAGAATGAACGATAAAAATAATGTAAATATAAAATCATTAATATTTAACAAAAAAGTATATCATCAAGGACCAAATATTGTAGTAATTGGTGGTGGAACAGGTTTAAATACTGTTCTTTCAGGCTTGAAAAAATATACTGATAATTTAACAGCAATTGTTACAATATCTGATTATGGAGAAATTGAAACAGAATCTAGAAAAGAACTAAAAACTATGCCATTAGATGATGTAAGAGACAGCATGATATCTCTTTCAAACCATGATGGACAACTTGATAAATTATTAAATTATAAATTTACAGAAGGAAAGTTGAAAAATTTAACTTTCTCAGATATTTATTTTAGTGCCATGAAAAATATAAATAACGATTTTTCAGATTCAATAATTAAAAGTAATGAAGTATTAAATATAGTTGGAAAAGTTATACCTGTAACATTAGATGAAATGAATATAACAGCAGAACTTGACAATGGATATGTAGTAACAGAAAAATCTAAAATACCAGAAATGGTGTATGAAAAAGTAACAAAAATAAATAGAATATATTTAAATCCTACAAATTGTAGACCTGCTCCTGGAGTTATTGAAGCAATAAAAGAAGCTGACTGCATAATAATTGGACCAGGAAGCTTATATACAAATGTTATACCAAATCTTTTAGTAAATGGTGTAGCAAAAGCAATAAAAGAAAACACAGGATTAAAAGTATATATAAGTAATATAATGACAGAGCCAGGACAAACTGATGAATATAGTGTATCAGACCATTTGAATGCTATTATAGACCATTGTGGAAAAGGAATAGTAGATTATTGTATATATGATACAGGAGAAGTTGTTCCTGAATTTATAAAAAGATATAATTTAGAAGGACAAGATTTAGTAGCTCCAGATATTGATAAAGTAAAGGGAATAACATTTTTACAAAGAAATTTATCAATGATTTCAAATGGATGTATTAGACATGATCCAGAATTGGTTGCTGAATCAATTATAGGTCTTATATGTGATGATTTGAAATATCAAGATAAACAAAATGATCCACAATATCTAATGCTAAACAATAAATTAAAAGAAGATAAGAGAATAAATAAAATTAAAAAGCAAATGAAAAAAGAAGAGAAAAAAGGTAAAAAAGATAATAAAAATTCTCATAAAAAGAGTAGTAAGTTTAGTAGTAAATATAGTGATAGAATTGAGTCAATAAAGCAAGCTGATGAGATGATAAAGCTAAAAGAACAAAAAATGAAAAAAGAAGCAAAAAAAATAAAAAAAGAGCAAAAATCAAATGATAAGATTAGACAAGAAGATGAAAATACATTAGAATTTAGAAGAGAATATGAGAAAAGTATGAAACAACCTGTACAAAGCAAAACATCAACGATTCCTAAAAGTCAGAGAGGTAGAAAAAAGAGAACTCCTCAAGAAATAAGAGAGGATATGTTGAAAAAGTTAGAGGATAGTAATTTAAAATAAAAAAATGTTACAATTCACAGCCGTTTAAATTAGTGATGTCCTGCAACGGGTAAGAGTTATCTGTGAATGATAACATAGAAATTGGGGGAATTATGAAATTTACAAAAGAGGATTTGGATATAGAAAATGGGTTAAAAAAAGAATGGCTGATAACAAATGGTTTAGGGGGATTTGCAAGTTCTACTATAATTGGTGCTAATATAAGAAAATATCATGGTTTATTAATTGCACCATTAACACCACCAGCAAGAAGATATTTAATTTTATCAAAATTGGATGAAAGTATTCAAATTGGAGATAACAAGCATGATTTATATACAAATGTAGGTGAAAATTACATATCACAAGGATATAAATATCAAACTTCTTTTGAAAAGGATTATTTCCCAACATACAGGTATGAAGTTGAAGGAGTAAAAATATCAAAAACAATATGTATGGAAAGAGGAAAAGAGGTTGTCGGTGTATATTATAGAATTAAGAATGCAAATAAGTATTCAAAATTAACAATAGCACCAATAGTTAATTTTAGAGATTTTCATACAATGAGTACTGACCATTTTTTTGATGTGAAACAAATAATAAATGGAACAAAAGTTAAATTAGTAATAGATAAAAAAGCTGATTTTCCAGTATATATGAATTTATCGGAAGGAAAATATATTGAACATATAAATGATACATATATAGATATGTTTTATATAGAAGAAGAAAAACGAGGTTTTTATCCAAAAGAAAATCATAGCGTTACAGGCGTATATGAAGTAGAATTAGAACCAAATGAAGAAAAAGATATTTCATTTGTATGTGGATTTGAAGAAAATATAGAAGAAATAAATCTTAAAGATACATTAAAAAAAGAGATACAAAGAACAGACGAATTAATAGAAAAAACTGAATTACTAAAAGAAACAAGTGAAATGTCAGAAGAAAAATCAGAGTTATTAAAAGAATTAATAAAAGCGACAGACCAATTTATAGTATATAGACCATCATTTGGACTACATACTATAATTGCAGGGTATCCATGGTTTTTAGACTGGGGTAGAGATACCTTAATTGCATTTGAAGGATTACTATTAAAAACAAAAAAATATGATATAGCAAAAGAAGTAATATCAACAATGATAAGAGATATTAAATATGGATTAGTTCCAAATGGATATTCAGGATTTGATAACAGACCACTATATAATAGCGTTGACAGCTCATTACTACTTTTTGAACAAATACAAAAATATATAAAATACACAGGGGATTATGAATTTATAAAAGAAAATGTATATGAAAAATTAGAAAAAGTAATAGAAAATTATATTAAAGGAATAGACATCGACAATAACAATATATATTTAGATGAAGATTACCTTATATCAGCTGGAACAGAAAATACACAAAATACATGGATGGATGCAAAATGCAATGGAATAGCGGCAACACCTAGAAATGGAAAAGCTGTTGAAATAAATAGTTTATGGTATAATAGCTTGATGATAATGGCAGATTTAACAGATAAAATAGGAAATAAATCAAATGCAAAAAAATATAAAGACTTAGCAAGAAAATGTAAGAAATCATTTAATGAAAAATTCTATAATCCAAAAAGAAAATGCTTATATGATGTAATAGGAGACAGTAAAATAAGACCAAATCAATTATTTGCTTTAAGTTTAACATATCCTGTAATAGAGCCAAATTCTGAAGAAGCATATAATGTTTTAAATGTTGTAGAAAAGAAATTGTTAAATAATTATGGCTTAAAATCATTGGCAAAAGGAGAAGCGAACTATATAGAAATTTATGAAGGAAATAACTTCAAAAGGGATATGAGCTATCATCAAGGAATAACTTGGACATGGCTACTTGGATTATATTATGATTCATTAAGAAATATGATAAAAGCAGAAAAAAGAAAAACATACAAATCAAAATTAGAAGAAAAGCTAGAAGTATTTGTAGAAAAAACAACAAAAACATTTGAAAAAGAAGTTAGTCAAAGAGGATGCATAGGAAGTATTGCAGAAATTTATGATTCAGTAAAACCATATGATCCAAAAGGAGCAATTGCACAAGCTTGGAGCGTGGCAGAAATTTTGAGGATAGTGACCCATTAGGGACAGGGGGAGAAAAAATGACAATAGAAAATTTAGAAAAAGAACTAAATTCAAAAAAATTAAATAGTTTATACCTTCTATATGGGGAGGAATTATTCTTATTAGAAAGCAACTTAAAAAAGATAAAAGCATTATTTGGTGAATGCATAAAAGGTATAAATTATATTTTAATAGATGAGCAAAATGTATCAGAGATAATTTCTGACATAGAAACACCAAGCTTTGGCTATGAAAAGAAATTAATTATTGCTAGAAATACAGGATTATTTGGAAAAGATATAAAGAAAAAAACAGGTGATATTTCTAAATTAAAAGATAAATTAACTCAATATATTGATGAAAATATGAAAATTATAAATGAATCTGTTGTTTTAGTTTTTGTTGAAGAAGAGGCAGATAGCAAATCAGAACTTTATAAAGTTATTGAAAAAAATGGAGCTGTTTGTAAATTTGATTTCCAAAAGCCTATTCAAATAGAACAAAGAATAAAAACAATTTGCAATGGATATAAGGTTAATATTGATTCTCAAACAATAAAATATTTTATTGAATGTTGTGGTACTAATATGCAAGATTTAATAAATGAAATTAGAAAATTAATTGAATATGCTGGCGAAAATGGAACTATAAAAAAAGAAGATATTGATAAATTATCAATAAAAAAATTAGAAAGTGTAATATTTGATTTAACAGATGATTTAGGCAAAAAAGATATAACAGGAGCTTTGCAAGTTTTGAAAAATTTAATATATGCAAAAGAGCCTTTAGCAAAAATTTTAATAACATTATATAATCATTTTAAGAAATTATATATAACTAAAATAGCGTTAAACACTAATAAGGATTTAGCTTCTAGCTTAAATTTAAAGCCAAATCAAATGTTTTTAACAACTAAATATAAAGTTCAGTCTAAATATTTTAATGAAAGAGATTTAAGAAGTATTTTACAAGAATTATGTGATTTAGATTATAATTTTAAAAGCGGAAAAATTGATTTGCAAGTCGGATTAGAAACTATTTTATGCAGATACTGTTCGTAAATAATTCTGACCACTTTATATATATTATTATTAGAGAAGTATGAAATTACTTTCATAATAAATAAAAATGTATAAAAAAACCACCTATTGATAAAAATAAAGATAAATTATTTTTATTAATAGGTGGTTTTTTATGGTTAAAATTTTAAAAAATAAAAAGAAAATAATAATGATATTAGTTGCGATATTTTTAATTGCAATAACATTAACAACTTCAATATGTATTTATAAAAAATATGAAGAACAAAATGCTACAATAGAAGCATTATCAAAATATGGTTCAAGAGGCTCAGAAGTAACACAAATACAAACTAAATTAAAAAGATGGGGATATTATACAGGAAATATAGATGGAATATATGGAACGAAAACAGTAGAAGCAGTAAAATATTTCCAAAGAAAGAATGGCTTAACAGTAGATGGCATAGCAGGACCTGCAACATTAAAAGCAATGGGAATAATGACATCATCTAGTACATCTAGTAGTTCATCAAGTTATAATAGTAATTTAAATTTATTATCAAGACTAATTTATGGTGAAGCAAGAGGAGAGCCATATACAGGGCAAGTTGCTGTTGGAGCTGTTGTAATGAATAGGGTAAGAAGTAGTTCATTTCCAAATACAATATCTGGAGTTATATATCAATCAGGTGCTTTTGATGTAGTAAGAGATGGACAAATTAACCTAACACCTAATTCAACTGCAAGAAAAGCAGCTCAAGATGCTTTAAATGGATGGGACCCAAGTTATGGTGCTATTTATTATTTTAATCCTTCAACTGCTACAAATAAATGGATTTGGTCTAGACCTATGACTGTTACAATTGGTAAACATAGATTTTGCAAATAATTTTTAAAACCAATAGACTACTTGAACTTATTGTGCGATTTATGGTATAATTAGTTGAAAAATAGTAGAAAAAGGAGACAAATATGAATAAAAAAATATCTATTATTGTACCAATATATAATGTAGAAAAATATATAGACAAAGCACTAAAATCAATAGTAAATCAAACATATAAAAATTTAGAAATTATATTAATAGATGACGAGTCAAAAGACAAATCAGTAGAAATATGCGAAAAATATATAGAAGAAGATAAAAGAATAAAAATAATTCATCAAAAAAATAAAGGTTTATCAGGTGCACGTAATACTGGATTAGAAAATGCAACTGGTGGATACATAATGTTTATAGATCCTGATGACACATTTGAATTAGATGCATGTGAAAATTTATACAGAGAAATAGAAAAAACACAGGCAGATTATGTTATAGCTAATTATAGAAACATGGATGAAGATGACACTAAATGGAAAAAACCTGCATTTGATACAAAAAAATATCAAGAAATGCAAGTATCAATAGAAGAAAGCTCAAAAAGTTTTTATGTAATGAATTCTGGAGTATGGAATAAAATATTTAGAAAAAAATTTCTTGACAAAATAGAAGTAAAATTTATAGAGAAAGTACCAGCAGAAGATGCAATTTTTACAACATATTGTTTTATAAAAGCAGAGAAAGTATACTATACACCAGAAGTAGTATACAACTATAGATTAAGACAATCTGATTCAATATCTTCAAGCTGTTCAAAGGAATATTTTTTAGGAATAAATAGAGCATATAGAATAATATATAATAATTTTAAAGAAAATGATAGACTTGATTTTTATAGGTTTTTCTATGCTAAAAGCATGAATTATATATTATATAAATTTATAGATTCAGAATTATTAACAGTTGAAGAAAGAATAGATATTTTAGATAAAATGAAATGGTTTTATTTATTAAGCGATGAACTAAAAGTTCCAACAATTTTAAAACCAGTACAATATATAATAGAATCAATTGTAAATAAAGATTATGCACAAGCATTAAAATATTGCGAAATTTTGGGACAAATAAGAAAAATTATGCCAAAGGAGGCAAAAGAAAAAATGTCAAAGCCAAGTGTAAATACATATAAAGAAATTGAAGAAAACTCTATAAATATGGAAATGTTAGAAAGAAAAGAAAAATTATTAAAACAGATGGAAAAAACTAAAATTAACATATTAGATATAGAAACATCTTTGAAAAAAATAAGAGACGAAGGAAAATCTGTTTCTCGATTTGGAGATGGAGAATTAGATTTAATTATAGGAAGAAATTTGAAATTTCAAGAACATAATGAAAAATTATCAAAAAGATTAGAAGAAATACTTAAAAGTAAACAAGACTTCTGTATGATAGGAATACCTGATGTAATAAATGGATTCTATAATTTAACAGAAGAAAGTGAAGAATTCTGGATTAGAAATATGGAGAGAACAAGAGATACTTGGCTAAAATATATTGATAAAGATAGAGAATATTGCACAGCAAATTTAACAAGATTATATATAAGATATAAAGATAAAAGTAACACAGGAATTTATTTTTCAATAATGAAAGAAATTTGGAAAGACAGAGATGTCTTAATATGTGAAGGTGAACAGACTAGAGTAGGTGTCGGAAATGATTTATTAGAAGGATGTAGATCAGTTAGAAGAGTAATATGTCCAGCAGAAGATGCATTCGAAAAATATGATGAAATTTTAAACATCTTAAAAAGAGAACCAAAAGAAACACTAATTATTATGGCATTAGGACCTACTGCAACAGTTTTAGCATATGATTTAGCAAAAGAGGGACATCAAGCATTAGATATGGGACATTTTGATATAGAATATGAATGGTATTTAAGAAATGCAACAAAGAAAGAAAAAATAAATAACAAATATACAAATGAAGTTTCTGGAGGAAATGCTACTGAAAATGTTAAGGACGAAGAATACATAAGCCAAATAGAAACAATTATAAAATAACAGGAGAATTTTTATGAAAAAGATAATAATTATGGGTATTCCACATCATGGAAATATAGGAGATAATGCAATAGCAATAGCAGAAGAAGAAATGATAAAAAAATATTTTCCAGATTATAAATTATATTCAATGCAAGAAAAATATTTAGATATTTGTGTAAATAAAGCAAAAAAATTTATAAATGATGAAGATATTATTTTATTACATGGTGGTGGAAATATTGGAGATACATATGAAAGACCAGAAAAAGGAAGAAGAGAGGTAATAAAATTATTTCCTAATAACAAAATAATAATATTTCCACAAACTGCTTATTTTTCAGATACTGATGAAGGAAAAAAACAATTAGAAATATCAAAAGAAATATATAATGCACATAAAAATTTAATTATCATGGCAAGAGAAGAAAAATCATATGAATTTATGAAAGAACATTTTTATAATGCAAAAATATACTTAACACCAGATATAGTAATGACATTAAATAAAAGTTCAAATAAAAATAGAGAAGGAGCTTTACTTTTATTTAGAACAGATAAAGAAAAAACACTAGAAGACCAAAATATAGAAAAAATAAAAGAAATTGTAAAAAATGCATTTGGAAAATATACAATATCTGATATGAATTTAGGAAGCGGAATTGTAAATATTGGGGGCAAAAAAAGAGAAGAAGTATTAAATAATAAATTTGAGCAATTTCAAAGTTCTGAAATAGTAATAACAGATAGACTACATGGAATGATTTTTGCAGCAATAACAGAAACACCATGTGTAGTATTTGGAAATTTTAATCACAAAATATCTGAATCATATAAATGGTTAAAAAATTTAGAATACATACAATTTTGTGATAATATAGAGACAATAGAACAAGCAATTAAAGAAGTAACAGAAGTAAAAAATAGAAAGTATGACAATAAATTTGCAGAAGAAACAATTGTTAAAATATTAAGAAGAGAAATTAACAATTAGACATATGCCCAAAAGTGACGGTTCTTTTTGGACATGGACTTTGGCAGACAAAATTTTGCCAAAAATTTTGGATGACGATGAGCGAAGTGAAACTTCGCGAAAGGAGAAAAAATGTCAAATTTTGTACACCTACACATACATAGTGAATTTAGTTTATTAGATGGAGCAAACAGAATAAAAGATATACCAG
>OIYO01000444.1_pt1 | contig 34903 bp, 31 predicted proteins | sample 1588191 | NCBI WGS metagenome assembly OIYO01 (sample SAMN03283275) | human gut metagenome | biome: human-associated habitat; material: feces | host: Homo sapiens | place: Peru | collected 2012 | reverse complement strand
CTTATGCTCTCCCGTCACATAAAAGCAGCCGCAGAATGTTCCGCCGAGTCTCAAAACCCGAAAAACTTCCCGGTAAGCGGCATCCTTATCCGGGAAAGCGTGAAAGCCGTTCAGCGACAAAACGATGTCAAAGGTGCCGTCCGCATAGGAAAGAGCACCCACATCACCCTGTTGAAAGGTTATGTTGTTCAGATTAAGGTGGCTTGCCTTTTCCTGTGCCTGCCCCATCATATCGGGCGAATAATCAAGACAGGTAATGTCTGCCGCAGGCATAGTCTTATAAACCGGCATGGTAAGAATGCCGGTTCCGACAGGCACCTCAAGCAGTTTACCCGAGAAATCTTCAGGGATACCCGACAGCGCCTTTTCAAGATAATCGTCACATTTCGCCTTGTTCATACTCCACACCAGGCGGCACACCGCTTTTCCGCTTAGGGTAGAGCAGGTGATCATACCGTCATAAAAATTATTGCCGCCCGTTATTCGGTACGCACTGCGAATGGCGTCCTTCCGTTCCATATTCATTCCTCCGAATCATTGTTTTTACTCTTGTATTCCCATATATCCTTCTAAATACCCGCTTTTTGCTTTTTCTTCGGTATCATCAGATTCGTCATAGGCATCGTATGGGGCTTTGGGATCATGGATCTTTTTTCTGAAAGGGGAGCAAAGCTCATTTTTGTGTGCAAAAGCGAAATCTATATTGTCCGTCCAGCCTGTGTGCCCTGTAATAAACATCGGATGCAGATTGCGTTCTCGCAGCTTTTTCTCCAGTGTTGCCAAGGATTTCACCGCAAGGTTGTTGTCTTCCGCCAGTGCGGAAATAAAGCTATATCCACCGTCAGCGCCGAACCAGATAGTGTCGCCGGTAAACAGATATTTGTCATCGATGAGATACACCATATGTCCCCATGTATGACCGGGAACGAGGAAACATTCGATTTTGATGCCGTCAATGTCGATTATCTCTCCGTCCGAAAGCAACACTTTTTCGTTTTTGATTGTGACCTGAGGCAGCTTATAAAGATGATAGATGACCTTGCGGCGTACCTCACCGGTCAGATAGCGGTTTTCAATTTCACCGATGTAAAGCTTTGCCTTTTTAAACAATCCCGGACTGTCGACTTCAACCGCACCTACATGGTCGGTATCCTGATGAGTGATAAGTATATGGCGTATAGACTTTGGGTCAATCCCGAGCCGGTTCATTTTTTCTTCCAATCTGTCATAGTTATAGCCTGCGTCAATCATAATGGTTGTGTTGCCCTTGCAGTAGAAGAAGATGTTTGCAACCCACTCACGTACACAGGCAACATTCTCATCAATCCGACCGGTGTTCAGGGGTTTGAAAATCTCTTTTCCCCGGTACATCCTGCTCATTGCCTTTCTTTGAAATTCCGTTGCCCGTTTGGACATAGCGATTCCTCCTTATTTTTTTGCCGTAACGCACAGCCAACCCATCTTATTTTTGTATGCCTGCACATCGTGAAAGCCTGCCTGCTCCAGATACGCTTTCAGTTCGGTGTCCTTATAGATTGTCATGCCGGTGATGATTTTAGTCCATTTCTCGTCTTTATCCGTATCGCCGTTGCTTTCGTTGCAGATAAAAAATATCCCTCCGGGCTTCAGTACACGCCAAACCTCTCGAAAGCACTGCGGCAAATCCTGCCAGAAATAGACGGTTTCAAACGCTGTGACCGTATCGAAACGGTTATCAGCAAAAATCATATCCGCCACACTGCCATGCAAAATTTCACAGTGCCCCTTGGCAACGGCTTCTTTATTGACTTTTTTTGATTTTTCCACACTGACGGCCGAATAATCAATACCGTTTACGATGCCTGCCGGGCATTTTTTCAGCAATCTTTTTATGTTTGCACCTCCGCCGCAGCCGCAGTCCAGCACTTTTGCGTCCGGAGAAAGCTTCAAAAACCGAAGCCCCCACCGTGCGACAAAACTATGCCCGATGTTCATCATAACAACCATGATTTTTCCGCCAAGTCCCGCAGGCTTGCGTGCGTTTTCAAAAAATGACATCTTGTTGTACCTCCGATTTCATACATTCCGCATATGTCAAGAGAAAGGACGCTTTCAGTACGGCACTTTTCCGCACTCTCCAGCCGTTTTCGCGCAAGAAGTTTAAGTATTCCTCACTCGTCCACTTGCTGCGAAGAGGGAAGCCCGCCGACTTCATGAAAAAGGCTTTGACCTTACCTGAAAATGAATTTTCAGCATGGGTGAAGGTCGGCGCAATCAATACTCCGTTGTCCTTCAGCACCCGATGTATCTCGGCAAGAGCTTTTTCCGGCAGCGGCACAATGTGCAATGCGTTGGAAACGATTATAACATCAAATGACTTGTCAGAATGCGGCAGACAGAACATATCCAGTACCGAAAAATGCAGTTTTACGGAGCGGCTGTTGCGCTTTGCCTCTCTGATCATTTCTTCCGAGGAGTCTGTTGCTTCAATGTACTTTGCAGCGCCTGCGATATTTTTTGCGATAAGTCCCGTTCCCGTTGCAAGCTCCAGAACCGTCCTGCCCTTAACAACAGGCCGAATCAGTTCATACATCTTTTCGTATGCCGCTCGGTCTTTGCGCATAAATCTGTCATACAGACCGGCATTTCTGTCCCAAAAATTCTTTTTCATACTGTTTCACTCCTTAAAAACTGTATCTTCCGGCCGTTAATCACACCGTCCAGCTTTGTCCCGTAAGTTGAAGGTCGGACATCCTTTTAAATATTCCGTCCTTGTGAAGAAGCTCATTAGGGGTGCCTTGTTCCGCAACAACACCGTCCGACAAAACGACGATTTTATCCGCTCCGGCAACCGTTCTCATTCGGTGTGCGATAATAAGAACCGTTTTATTTTTTATAAGCCTTGAAAGCGCAGTCTGTATTGCCGTTTCGTTTTCAACATCAAGACTTGCCGTTGCTTCATCCAAAAGTATGATCGGAGCATCTTTAAGAAAAGCTCTTGCAATGGAAATTCTCTGACGTTCGCCGCCCGACAGTTCACAGCCGTTTTCACCGATATTCGTATTCCATTTGTCGGGAAGCTTTTCGGCGAATTCATCGCAGTTTGCAAGGCGTGCCGCCGCCAAAACCTCCTCATCGGTCGCTCCTTTCCTTCCGAGCCTGATATTTTCCATAATCGTATTATCAAACAGCGTAACGTCCTGAAACACAATGGAATAAAGCGTCATAAGAGTTTCGGGATCAATCTTTGAAATATCCGCTCCGCCGACAGTGATTTTTCCTTTTTGATTATCCCAAAACCGTACCGCAAGCCGGGACACGGTCGTTTTTCCGCCGCCGGAGGGCCCGACAAGTGCGGTCACCTCGCCCTGCTTTGCTGTAAATGACACGTCCTTAAGTACGGTTTCGCCGCTGTTGTATGAAAAGCCGACACGATCAAAGACAATATCACAGCCGTTGTTTGTGAGCGTACCACTCCCTGTCTGAACGGGGTAATCGAAAATTTCGTTCATTCTCGCAACGTTCGTGCGCATCGCAATGATTGCCGCAAGATTCAAAAGCGAGCCCTGCATCGGGTCGTAGAGCCTTGACGCCACAAGCAAAAACATAAAAAACGTAAGCACATTGAGATTTCCTTTTGTAAGCAGAACCGAGCCGGTAAGCGCAACCGAAGCAATACCGAGTTTGAGTATCATACTTGCGCCCGTTACAAATATTGCGGTGGTAATCTCTGTTTTTATGTTCTGACTCTCTACCCTGCGAATCTTCTTTTTCAAAAGCCTGAGGTAGTTCCCCTCGGCATTGTTTGCCTTTAAGTCGCGCACCGACTCGATATATTCCTGTATCCCGTCCGCACAAGCCATTTTTACCGCCATATTTTTCAATTGCGCTCTGTCCTGAACCTTATAGCTCAGAAGCACTGTCAGTACGGAAACGGGGATTACCCAAAGTGCGGACAGCGCCATACGCCAATCAAACACGAACATTCCCGCAGAAATAATCACCGTTGAGATAATCGAACCGAACAAGCCGGGAATAAAGTGAGAGGAACTTTGTTCAATTACCTGGCAATCTGCCATAATGGTGCTCGTAAGATCGGCAAGATCTTTTTTACCAAAGAATGAAAGCGGCAGTCTGCGTAATCTTTCGGCAAGGCTCAACCGTCTTTTTCCGCTTTCTTCGTATGTTGTAAAATAAGTGTTGTTATATTGAAACCATGTTGTAAGAAGTATCAGTCCGATGCAAACAACCGATCCTGCTGCGTAAAATGCGATTCTGTCGCCGATAGCGCCGCCGAGCATATCCGCAACAATATAATACAGCAAGGCGGCAGGCAGCATAAACGCTATATTTTGAAATACGCAGGCGATGATTCCTTTAACAAGTCCCTTTGCGCCTTCTTTTGATGATGCCGTTGCTCTTTGTATCAGCTTTATCATAATTCATCCCTCCAATGCCGTTTCGTTTGAAACCTTCCATTTAACGGAAGATTGATAGTCGTTTTGCATCTTTGCATACAAGCCGTTCTTTTTCATAAGCTCGTTGTGCGTCCCGCTTTCAACGATTTTCCCATCCGCAATCACATAAATACAATCTGCATTTTGAACGGTCGAGAGCCTGTGTGCAATCATAATAACGGTTTTTCCTTTGGAAAGCTCCGAAAAAGCCGCCTGCACCTTAACCTCGTTATCGGGGTCGGCATAAGCCGTAGCCTCGTCAAGAATAAGCACAGGTGCATTTTTAAGCACCGCTCTGGCAATCGTGAGCCGTTGCTGTTCGCCGCCGGAAAGATACACGCCTTTTGTGCCGATTACGGTATTGATTCCGTTCGGTAATTTTTCTATAATATCGTCGCAGCGTGCAATTTTAAGCGCCTCGGCAACTTCGAGGTCGCTTGCGTCGGGCTTGCCCATTTTGACGTTTTCCGAAACAGTCGCCTTAATAAGCTTTGAGTCCTGAAACACAAACGAAACGCTTTCCATAAGTTTTTCCTTCGGAATATTGCGGATATCCGAGCCGCCTATTTTTATACTGCCGCCCTTTACATCGAAGAAACGGGCAATCAGGCTTGCAAGCGTGGATTTTCCGCCGCCGGAGGGCCCTACAAAGGCAACCGTCTGTCCGGCGCCGATATTCATTGAAACACCTCGGATTACTTCTTTTTTGCCGTCATAGGAGAAATGTACATCAGAAAGAGTAACGGAGGAATCCTTCGGATATTCTTTTTTTTCGCTCTCCGGCATAAATGCGGCGCTTAAAACTTCGTCCACACGAGAAAGAGCATCGCTTACAATCATACCGTCCTCGCTCATAAACATAATTCTTGTCAGCGTAAGCGAAATAACCGGCGTAATTATAATGTAGAATATGAGGTTTAGCAAAACTTCGTTTGTCACGCCGTTTGCACTAAACCATAAAGCACCGGCAATCAGAAAAGCAAATACTCCGTTTGCTGCCGCAGTGTAAATCATCATCGGCACACGCATATCTTTGGTGTAGGCGATAACCCATTTTGCATACTCGTCAATCGTGCCTTTGAATTTTTTGAAAGAAAATACCGATTGTCCGAATGTCTTTACCACGGGTATCCCGCGGACATATTCCACCGCCTCATTGGACATATTCTCCAGAGCGTTGTTATATTGCTTCATTTTTTCCGCCATTCGTTTTCCCGTCATGGCAGACATAATCGAAAACGCAATGAATACAGGGACAAGGCTTAAAAGTCCCAGCCGCCAATCGAATACAAGGAGCATTGCAAGAAGTCCCAGAGGCGTTGCGATTGCCGCATATTTGTCGGGGAGGCGGTGAGCAAGATAAGTTTCCGCTGCACCGGTGGAATCGTTTGCGATTTTTCTGAGCCTTCCGCTGCCAAAGCTGTCAACAAAGCCAAGCGGCAGCTTTGCGATATGTTCGGCAAGATCTATTCTCATATTTGTCGCTATTCTGAATGCGGCAATGTGTGAGCACATTAGTCCGCCGGTGTAAACAAGAAATGACAAAAAGGCAAAAACCACAGCCCAAATGCCGTTGCTTACGATGTTCGCCGCCTCCGAAAAGTTCGGCGAAACCTCCAAAACCTCATTGATGATTTTCCATATGTACCAAAATGGCACAAGCGCAATAAGCGCACTGACGGCAGACAGAATCCACGAGGCATAGGTGAAATTTCTGTACCTGCCCGCATAGGATAAAAGCCGTGATAAATTTGATTGCTTTTTCAAAGCAAATTCCTCCTTACAGCAAATTTAATTGTATGATAAAGAAAAGCTGCTTGACTTTTCCGATATCAGTATTATAGTTAGACGAGGCTAACCCATGTCCCAAAAAATCAGGGTTTAAAACCCCATAATTTTTTTCCACCCGGCAGAGTAAAAGTCTCTTAATTCCTCGGTGTATTTTACGGCGTCCTCATAAGGAATATCGTGAATAATAACCTCAAAGAATGCCGAAAACAATCCGCTTACAAGCATATGCTCAAGCGTCGGGTCAATCTCATATTCTGGATAACCGAGTTTTTGCATGGTGTACGCAAATTTATGCGTTGCGTCAACCTCTATTTCCACCATTTCGTGAATCAGGTTTTCGTATTTTGTACCCTCGGACGAACAAAGAATCAGCTTGAATTTCTCTTTGCCGGCATAACAGTAATCCAGCATTTCACGCATTCCGCTGCCGGCTTCGTTCTCCATTTTCTCACGCTGCTCCTTCGGCGAAAGCTTTTGAAAATCACCTTGGACTTTCTTAAACATAGCAAGAATCGTATCGTAGTATTCACCGACAAGAGCGTCAAACAATTCCTCCTTGCTTTTATAATAGCCGTAAAACGCACCCGTAGTTACGCCTGCGTCTTTTACAATTTTGCGCAGAGAGGCGGATTGAAAACCCTTTTCGGAAAATTCCTTTTTTGCCGCAGACAGAATTGCGTCAAGTGTACTTATTTCATTATCAGCCATTATTTCCCCTCCGAAAAGCTATATATAACACCGTTACATTTATTATAACAGTGTTATATCGTTTTGTCAATAGGTTTTGAAAAAGTTTTTTGATTTTTATTTTTCGGGGTGCCGGGCATTGTGTTTAACTTGACAGCGAAAGCCTAAAAAGATGGTGTGGCAAATGAATTCATTTGCCACACCATCTTTTTAAGAGTTAGATTATACCTGATTCTGTTCGGATTGTTCTATATTATCGATGTAATCCAAAAGCCGCATCATAACAGAAGCAAGCTGAGCGCGTGTTAAATTTCCTTTTGGCTCAATAAGCCCGTTGTCATGACCTTTTATAAGACCCATTTCATAACATATTGCCATATTTAGTTTTGCATAATCGGAAATATGTGTATAATCACTGTGCCTTTTAATTTCATCGGAGTCGCCGGGCAATGCAATATCCTTATAGTTAAGATAACGCACTATCATTGCCGAAAGCTGCTCACGTGTAACAAAATTATCCGGAGCAAATTCAGTTTTGCCGATACCTTTTACAATACCGTTTTTTGAACCCCAGGAAACATAATCTGCATAGTATTTATCTGCCGTAACATCGGTAAATGCCGATACTGTGCCTTCTATGCTGTCTTTTGAAAATCTTCCGAGAACCGTAATCGCCATTGCTCTTGTGACCGATCCCTCAGGGTCAAAAAGTGTATCCGAAATACCGGTAAATAATCCCGCTTTTACACAACCGTAAATATCGTTTTTTGCCCAATGTCCGTCAATATCAGTGAAATTTTTATCCGAATAAGATTTTGATGTATCCGGCAGGGTTATGTCGGGTTTTTTTATACCGCCACCTGTGCCAAAACCTCCGCCGGAGGATGAGCCGCCTCCCGGCGAACCGCTTGAACGGGTTATGGTTACGGTGAACGGCTTTGATGAAGTATCTCCACTTGTTTTGTTGTTTTCATCAACTGTCACAATCTTTGATTCAATCAATGAAATAGTTCTTTCGACACTTCCGCTGTATGAATAATTCAATGTTGCTATTTTTTGTTTTCCTGCACCGTATTTATTTGTGTTTGAAAAGAATCCGAAGTAAAGACAGCCGTCTTTTACAGTCTGTACATTGGACTCGTTCTTTAATTCATCTGCCAATGTAAGGGATGAAAATTCCACATCACTTTGTGACGGTTTGATACCAAATTCCGCTCCTGCAAATGCAGTATCGGTTTCCAAATAAATATCAAAAGAAATGACCTTATCATTTTTACCGAGAGTAATACTTGTATTTGACGGAGTTATTTGTGCCGCATATGCAGAAAAAGAAGAAAAGCAAAAACAAAGAGCCGCACTCGCTGTCAGCAGTTTTTTTGTTAATCTGTTCATAATATCCTCCTTGCTGTGCAGGGCTGTATCCAATATACAGCCCTGCAAAATATGTAGATTATTTTGTATAGTTCAGCCAAATTGCCATATAATCCTCTATGTCAATTTTTTGGTCGCCGTTAAAGTCGCATTTTGATGCGTCATTCCAGTTTGTGCTGTTTTTATCGGCACGATAATAAAGCTGTGCTTCGGTAATGTCTAAAAGGTCAACCTTTCCGTCGCCGTTTACATCATAAGTGAGCGCATCGGTAAATGTTGCCTCAGCCGGGTTGATTCCGTTTACAGTACCGTACATTACGTTTTTGCCCGAATCCCAACCCGATACCTTTAAATCAGTGATTTTCAGCGTTGCGTTTTCCGCATTCACCGTTATTTTTGCAATTTCAGCCGATTTGTCGGATGAAAACAGATTTGCATCAGCATTTAAAAATCCCAGTATTGCCATACCTGTATATTTACCGCCGTTTACTTCGCCGCTGATATCACCGATAATGGTAAACCCATTATCACCGATGATTTTAACGTCAGCGGTTGAAGTTTCAAATGTCAACTGAACATTCGCAATTCTTGAAGCATCCGAAAGTGAAAGTGCAAAATACGATTTTCCCTTTTCGGCTGCAACCTTTTCAGCTGCCAACGCTGCTTTGGTTTCTATATTTTCTTTTTCGGGTTTGGTTGAGTCGGACTCCGTAACGGTTATCGTGCAATATGCGCTGATTCCGTTTGCCGCTGTTACTGTGATTTTTGCACTTCCTGCCGAAATCGCATTTACAACTCCTTTTTTGTCAACCGTTGCAACGGTTATGTCAGAGCTTTCCCAAGTGACGGATTTATCTGTCGCCGTTTGAGGCAATACCGTTGCAGACAGCTGAAGCTTGTCGCCTTTTTTCATGGATGCGGAGGTTTTATTAAGCGTCACCTTTGTCACTTCATCATTATTTCCGCCCGATATGGATGAATCGATTACCGCAAAATATCCCAAGCTTTCTGTCTGTGTGGTAAATGTTTTGCTTACCATTGACGATGAAATTTCCGAAGCTTCGCCGTCGGCGTAAAAATACAGTTTTGCATTCTTTGAATAACCATCGGGCAATCCAATACTTACAGTATAGTCATTTGCGTTGCTGTCCGGAGTGACCGAAATTTTGTATACGTTTAGTGCTCCGTCGGATGATTTTGCCTTGAAGGCGTTATATTCATCACCCGAATAAATTCCTTCCGTCGTAAGCTGTGAGTTAATCAGGAATTCACCCTCAACTTTGATTTTTTTATCAAGATTAATTAAATAAAAACTTCCCGGATTTATGGAATCAAGGTTTGACACATCGGGGAGGATCTCGTATTTATATCCCCAGTCTTCCACATTATTTACCGCCCAGCGCTCACCGCTTGAACCTTTTTCGACATAAACCACCAATGTTTTCTGGCTGTCAGGAAACATATCGTAAGCTCCTACGGTGTCATCATTCGGGAATCCTGTAACACTCGCCGGAATAACTACCCTTTGCATATTTGTGCAGCCTTCAAATGCCGCAAGTGTTATATTCACAAGGCCATCGGGAAGAATCAAATTTGTAAGTGATTTACAGTCTGCAAAAGCATACATTTCAATGTTTGTTGCCGATTCGGGAAAACCTATTGAAGAAAGACTTGTGCATCCCTTAAACAAGCTGTGAGAAATACTTGTCATACCTTTCGGAAGTTTTACGTGTGTAAGCTTGGTGCAATCTTCAAACGCGCCGGAATCAAGCTTTTGGACGGTATCGGGAATGGTAACATCGGTCAGTCCTGTTTTTTCAAAAGCGTTGCCTCCTATGATTTTTACCGTCTCGGGTATGCCGATATCGGTCAGCCTTTCCGCACAGCTAAATGCGCTTGCCCAAATTCTGTCTACCGTTCTGCCGTTTACTTGCCCCGGTATTGTGTACCCGCCCTCTCTGCCGCTTGGATAGGCTGTCAGAGTCAGGTTGGGATCATCATACTGCGGAACGCCCTCGTCAACCCACGGGCCGAACATAACGCCGTGTTCATCGGTAACATAGTATGGATTTTGGGGGTGAACCGTTATTTTTTTCATACTTGTGCAGCCTTTGAATATATTTGCGGTCACATAGGTTGCCACCGCAGGAATCTCGCATTCGGTCAGCTTGGGGCAATTTGCAAAGGCACTCAGACGGATAATCATATCCGCTCCGTCGGTCGGGTCTTCAAAAATTATTCGTTCAAGAGCCGTACAGCCGTCAAATGCGTGATAGCCGATAACTTGGACACTGCCGGGGATTGTTACGCTTGTAACATTATCGTTGTTTAAAAACGCTTCGCCCGCAATCACGGTAACGGTATTCGGAATTTTAATGTCTCCGCCGTTTCCATAGTATCCGAGAAGCTCGCCGTCTTTTATATTTGCGCCGATTAATCCGTCATTCCCTGCGGATACGCTGACGGTGAATCCCGTCAGCATAGCCGCAATAAGCATCAGCGCAGATAACTTTTTTAAAATTTTATTTTTCATATCTGCTCCTTATTAAAAATCGCTTAAGTTGTTGAATATATCTATATAGTCCTGAATGTCAACCTTGTTATCGCCGTTGACGTCCATAGCCTTTGCCGTTTCCCAGTTTGTATCTGATGAGGTTGCCTGATAATATCTCTGTGCTTCGGTAATATCGATAATGTCAACCGTGCTATCGCCGTTTACATCATAGCTCGGAACAAAAATGCTTGTCGAGGGTGCGGTGATTGTAACTGTGCCGTTCATCGCCGATTCATCTTCGCCGACTATGCCTGCCGCTTTAGCATCGGATATTTCCGCTGTGATATTTCCCTTTGCACTGTCCTTTAAAGAAACGGAGATTTCAGCAAGCTTTGTTTTCTCGGTTGAGGAAAAGCCCATAACATTGCCCGTAATACCTAAATATGCTTTTAATACAAGCTTGCCGTTTTCTTCTGTCCACTCTGACGTTCCGCTTGTGAATTTGTCGTTTGTTGAAACGATTTCTCCTTTGGCGACCTTTGATGAATCAAAAGATACCTTTAAAAGAACAGTATTAACATTCTCCGCACTGTCGAGATAAATGTTGTAAACAGCTTTTCCGCCTGTTATTTTATCTTCCTCGATTGAAACGGCAGCTGAAACTGTCTTAACTTCCGGTTCCGCACCTGCAACGGTAATTGTTGTGTTTTCGGGTGTGTAATACTTTGTGTATGATGATGTTGATTCAAAAGCCTTGGCAACATCTTCATTTTTTACAATTATTCTGCTGCCCGAATTCATTTCCGTGCATACCGAAGAACCGAGCTTCGGTGCGGTTTCGTGTTCAAGGGTAATCTCTTCAATTGCTTTCATACCGTTAAAAGTAAATCCTCCTAAGCTTGTTACGGTTGCCGGAACGGTAACCTTTTTGAGAACAGGATTGTTTCTGAAAACGTGCATTGCGGTCGATGTTACAGCTTTACCGTTTATCTCTGCCGGTATTGTAAATTCTGTTTCGATTTTTCCGCCGGGGTATACCACCATTACAGCATCAGCTCCGCTTACATTATAAAGGATGTTATCCGATGCCGCAAAGCTTTGGGCACCATCTTTCAATGTGATTGATGTGAGTGAATCGCAGCCGTACAAAAAATTATATCTTGTTGAGCTGAATCTCGCCGGAAGTTCAATCGATGTAAGAGAGGTACAATTTGCAAAAGCGCCGGCATTAATAGTCAGCGATGATGCGGTATCATCCTCAAAATTTACCGTATCAAGAGCCGTGCAGCCTAAAAATGCCGATGATGAAATCGTATCTACAGATCCCGGAATTACAGCTTTTTTAAGAGTTGTGCAGCCTGAAAATGCTTCCGTGCCAATATCGGTGTACCCCTCTGGAATGGTAACTCCCGTTATCGTATCGTTGTCCTTAAATGCGCTGCCGACCTCGGTAATCGTATATGTTGTGCCGGAAAATTCAGCTTCGGTCGGCAGGACAATATCTCCGCCCTTTCCGTTATACGATTTAACCTTAGTTGTATAGCTTCCGTAGGAATACGAGCGGTCGATTGTAAAATCCCCCACCTCAACCGTTGCCGCATTCGCGCCGACAGCGCTTATTCCCATAAGCATAACTGCCGAGCACATTGTTATCATTGCTTTTTTGAATAATTTTTTCATAGCCTAATCTCCATTCTAATTATTTATTGTTGTTTTGTCTGCAAGCGGTCGCATCGAATCGATTCCGTCCCAAATCATAACAGATACCGTTTCGGCTTGCCCGAAATCAATTCCGGTAGGTGATATTTCATTTTCGCCTTGCTTCAAGCCGATATTTTCCTTATATGCGTTTACAAGCCCGCCCTGACTGTCGTATAATGCGTATATAACATCTGCATTGCGATTATTTGACGAAAGAATATTTACCTTGTTTTTGTCATAGCTCAAAACGCTGCATTCCCTTATCGCATAGCTGATCGGTTGCTCGGGGACGGTTGCGTTTCCCTTGAGCGCATTGCTGTCTGTTTGAATAACACCGGCGCATATTGCGCTCGATACCGTAGCCGTCACATTTCCGACCGTTGAAATATCAATCGGGATTGAAATATGTGCTACTTTGATTTTACTGTCCGATGAGAACCCGGTTTTCTGTCCCGTTCTGCCCATATATGCTTTGAGTGAAACATGATTGTCATTGCTCCATTCGCTGTGCGATATATCAAAGCAATCATTGCCCGTAAGGCTCATAGTCCCTTTTTCCTTTGATGAAAAATCCATTGCAAACATTAGTGTACTCAAATTGTTTGCATTTTCGATATACACATCATAATCAATTCCGGCAGCCGTCCGCTTTGGTTCTAAAATAATTGCGGTTTGTGGTTTTTTACTTACCTGCGCCGAAACAGCCGTAATATTTGCCGACAGCATCAATGAAGCCGTAAGCAAACTTATTATTTTTTTTTGCAGTTTCATATTGTCACCTCTTTCATAGTTAGCCTTGACTAACTATGTATTAAAAAATAATAATAACTAAAATAACACATCCTTTCATTGAGTTAGATTAAACTAACCACAGTTCTTTAAAAAAGAGCCGTTCAAGACTCCGATGTTTGGTCGTCACACCATAATTAACAAAACAGAGTATATCATACTATATATGTCTTGTCAATACTATAAAAAAATTTTTGTAGATACTTTACAAATGAATTTATTTATGTTATACTCTACATTGTTAGTCGTCACTAACCGTAAATAACGCCAACTTATTTACGAAAGGATTTGCAAAATAAAAGATGAATAATCAGATTTTTAAACGCATTGCAGCCGCCTTTGTTTCCGTGTGCCTTTTTATTTCGGGTTCCGGAGTATTTGCGGAGACAAATGATATTTTTGCAGTGCCGTCAAATGATATTAATAAGAGCGGAGAAAGGGGAAATGTTCGCATTATTGTTGAGCTTGATGACACTCCGCTTCTTTCTTACGGCGAAAAAATCAGCACATACTCAAATGTTCCCGATTTTTTCGCATCAAACGAAGCCAAAAGGATTGAGCAAAAGCTTGAGCAAAACCGCAAAGCCGTAAAAAAAGCGTTTGTGCAGAGAGGTATGGATTTCACAGTAAAGCGTGAATATTCGGCGGTAATGAACGGTTTGTCCGTGGAAGCCGATATTGATGACTTGAATGAAATCAAAGAAACTGACGGTGTAAAGGATGCTTTTGTTGCGGAATTTTATAGCCTTCCCAAGCCGGTAAATGCCTATTCAAACGGCGGAGTTTCCGCAATAGGCGGCGATATTGTCGGCGAAAAGCTCGGTCTGACCGGTAAAAACAGTGCCGTTGCAATTCTTGATACGGGTCTCGACTTATCCCATCCTGCTTTTTCATCGGTAAACAGTCCGAAATATTCCAAGGATGATATTGAAAATGTTATCAAAAACAATAAAATGACCATAGGTAAACTGAACGTTTCAAAAGTCTATATAAATGACAAAATTCCGTATGCGTATGATTATGCCGATGTTGATACAAATGTTTCAGGCGGCGATTCTCACGGCACTCATGTTGCCGGAATTGTGGGTGCAAACGGAGGCGGAATTGTTGAGGGAGTCGCACCCGATGCACAGCTTTTAATTATGAAGGTTTTCGGCGACTCAACAGGCGGCGCATATGATGATGATATTTTGGCGGCTCTTGATGATTCCGTTAAATTCGGGGTGGATTCCATCAACATGAGCCTCGGCTCCACGGCGGGTTTTTCGGAAAGCGCATATAAATCCATGCGTGAGGTATATAACCGTGTAAAAAATTCGGGAATTGCTTTATATTGTGCTGCCGGCAATGAGTACAGTTCATCTTATCGGAACACTGCCGGCAACGATCTGCCGAAAGCAACGGAACCTGACAACGGCACAGTAGCTTCGCCGTCTACCTATGATGCTGCTCTTTCGGTTGCGAGCATGAATAATATAGAAACCACTTCGGTATATTTACTTGCAAGCGGCAGAAAAATCCGATATAACGACCCGTCCGAAAAACCGAGCGGTCAACTCACATCGCTTTCGGGTGCTTTTGAGTATGTTGATTGTGGTATAGGTGCGGCGGCAGATTTTTCAGATAAAAATTTAAAAGGGAAAATCGCTTTGATAAGACGTGCCGGTGAAGAAAACGGCGAAATTCTCACCTTTGCACAAAAAGAAACAAATGCAAAAAATGCAGGTGCGATTGCTGCGATTATTTACGATAATGTAGACGGTGCTCTTGTAAATATGTCAACCGACAATACGATACCGTGTGTGTTTATCAGTAAGGCAGACGGTGAGTATCTTTGCGAACAAGCTGACAAACACCTTTCGGTAAGCGAAGATTATGTTGACAGATTTAAAGATAGTTACAGCGGAAAGATGAGCGACTTTTCGTCTTGGGGCATCACTCCGGATTTAAAACTAAAACCTGAAATTACAGCTCCCGGAGGGGATATTTATTCCACACTTCCGAACGGGCTTTACGGAAATATGAGCGGCACATCGATGGCATCGCCGCATATGGCGGGGGCTGCGGCAGTTATGCAACAATACATACTTGAAAATAAAAACGGACTAAATATGACAGCGGCTGAAAGAACCAGTCTTTTTAATGCTCTTATGATGAGTACGGCAGCACCTGTTAAAGACGAAAACGGTATTCCGTATTCACCGAGGAAGCAAGGTGCGGGACTTGTTCAGCTCCAAAATGCCGTAAAAACAAATGCGTTTCTTTTAAATACAGATAACGGCAGACCGAAAGCCGAATTAGGCTATAATAAAATCGGACAGTATACCTTTGATTTTAAGGCGGTGTCTGCAAGCGGCAACGATATTCAATACGAGCCTTCGGTAACAGTTCTTACTGAGGACACCGTTATGGAAAACGGTGTTGTGTATATGGCGCAAAAAGCAAGAGAGCTTTCAAGCGAAGAGGTTACGATAACCTTGCCGAAGAAAATAACGCTTGCGCCGAACGGAGAAACCGATATAAATGTAAAAATTGAACTTACGGAAAAAGGCAAAGCAAATCTGAAAAAAGATTTTCCTAACGGTATTTATATTGAGGGCTATGTAACACTGAACCCGATCCAAGACGGCGAGGTTGCACTTTCATATCCATTTATGGGATTTTTCGGGGATTGGCAGGCTCTCACCATGTTTGACTCAGATATATATGATGACAAGACCGCATCGATTTGCGAAACACAAATCGGGCAGTTCCGAAACAGCGATGGCGGCGGATATATTCTGGGGCACAACTATTATGTTGACGGTTCGGAAGAATATAATGCAGATAAAATTGCAATAAAAGGAAATGAATCCGGCAAGAATGTTACCGCCGCAGTTTCTCTTTTGAGAAATGCCGACAAGCTTACATTTTCGGTGGAGGATATTGACGGAAATACAGTTTACAACGAGAGCTTATCAAAGGTTTCAAAAACGCATTACTCCTCCGAAGCCTTTTACACGCCTATGGCGGCAAAAGGTTGGGAACCGTTTGATACATGGAACGCTCCGCTTGATGACGGCAGCTATGTTTACAAAATCACGGTGGCATTCGGTAGCAAGGAGGAGACAAAATCTTTTCCGATTGTGATAGACAGCACAGCACCGGAGGTATTATCAAGCAGAATTGAAGGCGCACGTTGGATTTTGAACGTTCACGACAATCACTATATTCAAGGTATATGTGTAACGGCAAACGGCAAAGAACCGATAACAAAATGGATAGAACCGGATGCCGAATCGGCTGATGCAATATCGGAAATTACATTTGATCTGTCATCTTCAGAATTTAAAGGACTGACGCAGGCAAAGATTGCACTGATAGATTATGCCGGAAACACATATCTTTCGGACTATTACTCGCTTTCGGGTGCGTCAATCGTATATCCTCAGTCGGTAACACTTGACAAATCGTCGCTTATAATGACCGAGGGTGAAAGTATAAGGCTTTCAGCCGAGGTTATGCCCGGAAATGCCTCTAACAGAACGGTTGCGTGGAGCACTTCAAATGACGAAACGGCAGAAGTAACTGCAGACGGAATTGTTAATGCAAAAAAGTCTGGGAGTGCGATTATTACGGCAGAAACAATAAACGGAATAAAAGCAAGCTGCGAGATAACCGTAAATGCCAAAATGCCGGAAGCATTTTTTGTTGCGGCAGCCGTCACAGCTAAAAAGAATATCTTTGCCGGGGATATAATACCATTTGGATTTCAACTTGGTAATATGAAAAAAGTTGCAACCGTTTCATTTACATTTGAAAAGGATGCTGCCCTGCAATATGCAAATCTGATCGGCAAAAATGGATTTACACCGCTTGGAATCAAATGGAACGATGATAATACCGCAACAATAGCGTTGTCATATTTGCAGAACGGAGCAGGGGGGAGTGTGAGCAAACCGGAGTTTTTTGATGTTGCCGAAGTTCAGTTTAAAGAGATTCTTTCCGATATGTCCGTCGGTATAAAGCTTATTGATGTTTCTGCAGCAGGATATGATGCAAACGGAAAAGCGGTTTATTTTACAACAAAGATTACCGCAGAAAATGCAAATACAACCGTAATCAACAACCCAAGCTGTGATGTTAACAGCGACGGTATAATTGATCTTCTTGATATTACATATTGTCAAAAATATTATCGGAAAGATAAAAGCTCATCAGAATGGAATAATTTTAAGCGTTGTGATTTGGATGGTAACGGTTTAATTGATATACAGGATTTAATTATTATTTTGAAAACAATGTAAAATATAAAAGGACATATCGCTGAAAAGGGGCAATATGTCCTTTTATATATGTAGTTATTTTGAGTGGTTTTCTAAATGCTCTTTGATTTTTATGAAGCTCAGATCGCTGATGTCATGCTCAATTTTACAACTATCTTCATAGGCTGTTTCTTCGTCAACCCCTAAAGTTATCAGAGCTTTTGCAATTATCCGATGCCGTTCGTAAACGCTTTCTGCAACTATGCGGCCTATTTCGGTAAGTACAATACCACCGTCTGAATTCATAATGATATAGCCTTCTTTACGAAGATTTTTCACTGCAACCGAAATGCTCGGTTTTGAAAAATTAAGCTTATTTGCAACATCAATACTGCGAACACAACCCTTTTGATTTTTTATCATAAGTATTGTTTCAAGATAGTTTTCCGCCGATTCTTTAATTTTCACCATACAACTTCTCCATATCACGACAAGGCATAATATTTTATACCCGGCACACGATTTATTGTAAATATTGTACCACACTTTGTTAGCCTTGTCAAACCGGATGATTTTATAGAAGCTGCGGCAAAATGAACAGCTCGCATAAAGCAAAAAATGCCGATATAATTGTCATAAAGGCGAACCCAAATAAAAAAATTCAAAAATATATTGACAAACGAGTTTAGTTATGTTAAACCAGTAAGTGGGTTAGTGGGCACTAACTATTTATTTGAGATTTTTGGTTAGCTAAGGCTGATGTAATGGGGCTCGCATATGATGCCGTTGTCGCTTGCATATGCGCCTGATTACGAAATATCATAAATGGGCAAAAAAGGGGGCGTTTTATGGGAACATAATTAGTTGATAATATTTCCGCAATCATTATTTGTGCGGTTGTTGCGGGACTTTTATCCGTTGTAAAAATAAAAGAAAAAGATTAGAAAAGAATAATTCAAAGAATAAAGGAGTAATGTTAAAATGAAATTAACCGATATTATTAAAAATGAAAAATTATTATGTTTTGCAGGCGGCATACTTGCAGCTACATATGGAGTAAAAGTATTAAAGAGTGAAAAAACAAGAAAAACAGCTGTGAATGGACTTGAAAAATGTATGAAGCTGCAAAAGGATGCTCAGGTCGCCTTTCAAAATATGAAAGAGGAAGCAGAAGATATTTGTTATGATGCAAAACAGCAGGCTGATAACGAGTAAAAGAATGGATAAACCGTGAAGTTCAAAATAATATACGATTCTCCGGGAAGACTTCGTGTAAGGTGCGGACAGAATGTATTTTCAGAATTGCAGGAAAGCAGTTTTGAAAATGAATTAAGCAGTATATGTGGTGTGTATTATGTTAAAGTTTCTTCGGTGAACGGGAGTATTTTGGTGATGTACAGCGGAAATATCCGGGGAATATTACTTGACAAAATAGAGAATACGGATGCATCAAGCGTTCCCGAATTGCCGCTTGCCTCGTTACAGATTACAGATAAAGAATTTAAAAAGAATTGCAGTAAAATAATAATAAAAAGTATAATTATGAAGATGCTTGTGCCATCTTGTTTGAGATTACCGTTTACCGTTATTCGAGCTATTCCGTTTATTAAAAAGGGCATTGCCGGTATTTCAGAAGGAAAGATAAATGTGTCTGTTTTGGATGCGGTATCCATATCCGCTTCGGTTATGAGCGGCTCATACGGCACTGCTTCCTCGGTTATGACCCTTTTAAATATTTCAGCTTTACTTGAAGACTATGCAAGACAAAAAGCAAAAAATGCCCTTGGCAGCAGTTTGTCGCTCGGTGTTGAGCGTGTATGGATACGGCACGAAGAAGAGCATGCCGAAGTGGAATATGTCGTTGCACACGGCATATCATCAAGGTTGAACGGGCAGAAAGTTTTGATTGGAAGCGCACATTTTATATTTGATGACGAAGGAATTGAAATCACAGGTATACAGGAAAAAGAAATTGCAAAACTCGGTGAGAGTTATTCAATGATATATCTCGCTATCGGCGGAAAGCTGTGCGGTGTTTTGTGCATAGAAGATCCGATAAGGCAAAATGCTGCGCAAGTGGTACAATCACTTAAAAATAAGAAATTTTCAGATATTATGATGATAACCGGCGACGGTGAAACCACTGCAAAAAATGTTTGTGACAAGCTTGGAATTGAAAAATTCTATGCGCATGTTTTGCCGGAGGATAAACTGAACATTGTTAATTCAATTCAGAATAAATCTCATAAGGTTGTTATGGTTGGCGATGGAATTAATGATTCTCCGGCACTGGCAGCAGCTGACGTGTCTGTTGCCATGAAAGATGCTTCGGATATTGCAAGGGAAGTCGCGGATATAACTTTACTGAGTTCGAATTTGGATTGCTTAAAGGATTATCACGATTATTATAAAACGGAAAGGGGATATCATAAACGCTCGCTTAATTCAAACGAAGGCTGGAACGGTATCGGATGTATGTCGTTTGTGAATATGCCGATTTTAAGCTACAGCAACGAAATCCGCGGTGCGGTGCTGATGATATATGGCGAAAAAGCACACTCGTGCTATTTCAGCATAGACGCGTATGCAAATATGGTAAAAAACAATCCTTATGCGGACAATAAGGAGCTTATGATTATCCCGAATGCTGTCCACACCGATTTGTATGACGGCGGCGGAAAAAATATAATTCCGTTCGATAAAATAGAGTTGTTTTTCAAAAATAATTTGAAATAGCAAAGCCGGTTATAACCTTTGGGTTGCATCCGATAAACTTTTTCTAACTTCCGTCAGTGAAGTATATGATATATAATATAATTACAAAGAAACGAGAGGAAAATGTAATATGAGTAAAAAGATATTGATTTTATCCGGTAGTCCGCGCAAAGGCGGCAATTCAGATTTGCTGTGTGATGAATTTATGCGCGGTGCAAAGGAAAGCGGAAATAAGGTTGACAAAGTTTTTGTAAGAGATAAAAAAATCGCACCTTGCATCGCATGCTACTATTGCCGTAACAATGACGGAAAATGTGCCATAAAGGACGATATGGCAGAGGTTTTGCAAAAGATGATTGACGCTGATGTTTTGGTGCTTTCAAGTCCCGTTTATTTCTACTCGATTGACGCACAGTTAAAAGCGGTTATCGACAGAACTGTGGCACGCTGGTTTGAAGTGAAAAATAAAGAGTTTTATTACATTGTTACTATGGCAGATGAAGAAATTTCATCTGCCGACACAACTCTTGCGTGTTTCAGAGGCTATGCCGATTGTGTTGAAGGTGCAGTTGAAAAAGGCGTAATTATCGGCAACGGTGTTTATGCTCCGGGCGAGATAAAATCTACGCAAGCGATGAAAGACGCCTATAATATGGGCAAAAAGGTTTAACGAAAGGAATGATTTTATGAAAAAACTAATATTAATTCTGCTGACATTTGTTTTAGCAATGTCTTTTATGACGGGGTGCAGTGCGGCAGAGCAATCAACCGAAACAACTGAAAAATTTGTGATTACAATGCAAATCGGAAATTCCGTTATGACGGTGAACGGAGAGGAAAAGAACATTGATGACAATGGTACCGTTCCCGTGGTTGAAAACGGAAGAACGCTTGTACCGATAAGAGCCATTATAGAGGCTATGGGCGGTGATGTTAAATGGGACGGCGAAACAAACACTGCGGTTTTGACGCTTGGAGATGATATAATAACCCTTGTTATCAGCAGTGAAACGGCGTTCCTCAACGAAGAGAAGCATACACTTGATGTTGAACCGAAAATTATAAATGACAGAACAATGCTGCCTATTCGCTTTATAGCCGAAAGCTTTAAGTTCAGTGTGGATTGGGACGAAAAAACCGAAGCTATTACAATAACAAAGAATATTGCAGACAATTCCGAAACCGCAAAATGCGGCAAAACACTTGTTGTGTATTACAGTGCAAGCGGCAATACCGAAAAAGTTGCAAACTATATCAAAGATGCGACAAACGCAGACATTTTTGAGCTTGTCCCGGTGGACAAATACACAGATGACGACCTTGACCGGACAGATGAGTCAAGCCGTGTAAATGATGAGCACGATGATGAGAGCAAACGAGATATTAAGCTTGAAAGTACAACTGTTCCGAATTGGGCAGAGTATGACACCGTATTTATCGGTTATCCTATCTGGTGGGGTATTGCGGCTTGGCCTGTAAACAATTTTGTAAAAGACAATGATTTTTCGGGTAAAACGGTAATTCCGTTCTGCACCTCGGCAAGCTCGGAAATGGGCGAAAGCGGAAAACTGCTCAGCGATATGGCAGGCACGGGCGATTGGGAGACCGGTACGCGCTTCCATTACGGCGAATAACCACACCATCGATTATGGTGCTGATCCGGCGAACAACGGCGTAACCTACACCGGCTTTGTTGGCGACGAAGATGCAAACGTTCTGAATGGTACGCTGGCTTACGAATATAACTACAAAGCCGGCGATTAGGTGGGCAGCTATACCATCACGCCTAAGGGTCTGACGGCGAAGAACTACACCATCACATTCCAGACGGGCACGCTGACGGTAACTCCCAAGTCCATCACGCCTGAAGTAACCCTTTCAGGCAATATGATTTACACCGGCGTACAGATTATGCCTGCTGTTGCCGTCAAGGATCTGACAGAAGAGGATTTTACCGTAACCTACAGCGAAAATATCAACGCCGGCGAGGATGCAGGTTCTGTAACCATCCAGTCTGTGGAAAATGGCAACTATTCGTTCACCGCAGTTACGAAAAACTTTGCCATTGAGAAGAAGTCACTGACCATTACCGGCGTAACGGCAGAGAGCCGTGCTTATAAGCCGGATGATACAATCGTTGCACTGACCGGCGGTACGCTGGTAGGCGTTGTGGAGGCAGACAAGGACAATGTTTCCTTTACCCTCAACAGCGGCACGGCAACGACTGCATAAGAGCGCAGATCGTGACCTTCCTCTACCGCAGCAGCCAAGCAAAGTAAAAGCGTAGGATTGTAAGGAATCATCCGGAGCAATAAACCAAAACCGTCGGCAGTACAAACCATGTGCTGCCGACGGTTTCTTGGGGGTATACTTTTTCATAATCTCCCGCACAGTTTAACGATTTATCTGTGAGGTGTGCATTTCGTATCAAAATAGGTCTTTACTGTCATATAAAAAACCTGTAACGGATTTACATATTTTTATCAATTTATTTCTTACACGGATAGCCTCTTTTTCCGTCAGCAAACCATTTGCAAGCAGTACATTGACAATCCGCAGGCAAATTCGAAAATTCCGTTCCGCGTTGTTTGCAGGAGAAAGTCCACGCCAAGAGCAAAGATGTTTAGCATTTTCAAAGATATCCATATTAACACCGATTTCTGCAAGTATAATTGCTGCACTCAATTCGGTTATTCCGGTAATTGTAGAAACAAGTTCTACGTATTCGTAATAGGGTTGAATACGGACATACAGTTCTACCTCGGTTTGAGTAATCATATTGTCAAGATACAAAGCAGGGAATAAGCAGCGTGAGAGTATTTGCCGCGTTGGTGTGTTTAAGCAATATTTTTCCGAGGGATAGACACTGGAATGATTTTATTGATCTAATTGAAACTTTGCTCGATAAATATCCAAATGTTAAAATGGAACTTATGGGATTTCCAACTAATTGAAAGGATGTTCTTAGATAGAAATTTATTAGAGAGACTCAAAAAGCCAGACACTGTCCGGCAAAATTGTATGAGAATAATTGAAGAGTGGGAAAGTGGAATTCCCCGTATGTTTGATGAATTTTCAAAATACGGTTTAGCAGAACCTGAACTTGTGGATATGGATGGGGATTTCAGAGTAAACTTCTACAGAAGTTCTGTTACCCCAAGGGTGACAAAAAAGGTGACAGAAAAGTTCACAGAAATAGAAATGTCTGTAATAAGGTTAATGAAAAATAATACAAGAATAACAACAACTGCAATGTCGATGGAATTAGGAAAGAGTCGAAAAACAATCTCAGCAATAATAAAAGCACTAAAAGATAGAAATGTTATTGAAAGAGAAGGCTCAGACCGAAACGGAATTTGGATCATAAAATAGATGACTCTCAATGGAGTGCAAAAAGCAAAAAAGAGCCTGCATCTATAATGAATGCGAAAGCCGGTAGATTTAATATTGATGACCTGTTTAGGGCTAATAAGATTTGTATAAATAGATTTTAAGGTTTTCACCAATATTGACTTGTCCGCATATGATAAATTGCAGGGAACTTTTCTTGCAATTTATTATAGGAGGGGTTTATATGGCTACTTTCACAAATACAGCCACATTGTCTTATAACGGGGTTATAACTTCGTCTAACACCACCGTAGGCGAAATTTTGGAACAGCTTTCCGTATCAAAGACGGCTGTCCGTCCGATTTATTCGCGTGACGATGATGTGACTTATGTTATCAGTCTGGTCAATTCGGGCAACACCGCTTTGACCGACATTACTTTGAACGATGACCTCGGCTCATATGAGTTAAACGGATTAACGTTTACACCGCTGACGTACCGTGACGGCTCGGTTCGCTATTTTACAGATGGCGTTCTTCAGACACCGCCCGTTGTAACCGTTGACGCGAACAAAATCACAATCGGCGGAATAACTGTGCCGGCGAACGGAAACACAACCGTAATTTATGAGGCAACACCAAACAGATTTGCATCGCCCGCTCAAGACGGCTCAATCACAAATACAGTGTCGGTAACGGGTGCAGGAATAGCGAATGAGGTATCGGATTCTGAATTGATAAGCGCAGAGAGCGCGCCTCAACTTTCAATCTTAAAGGCTATGTCGCCAACGGTTGTTTCGGAAAACGGTCAGCTGACCTATACGCTTACAATCCAAAATTCGGGTAACATTGCCGTTACTGCCGCTGACGATGTTATTGTCGCCGATAAGTTCGACCCGATTTTGAATTCAATTTCTGTTACCTTTAACGGTACGGCTTGGACAGAGGGTGTAAATTACACCTATGATAACGCAACGGGTCAATTCACAACGATTGCAGGACAAATCACGGTTCCGGCGGCATCATTTGTCAGAGATACCGCTACCGGGGAATGGACGGTTACACCCGGAGTCTCAACGATTGTTATCACAGGAACGATTTAACCTCGATTTAATGACGGACTTTTGTCCGTCATACATAGTAATATGCGGCATCCCACTTTTTCGGATTCGATTTTGACAAGCGGTGAAATAAGAAAGCTATGGAATTCTGAAAATCCCATAGCCTTTTGTTTTTAGAACACAGAGCAATGATGCGTTTATTTGATTATTAAAACCCTGGTGACGGAGCATATATAACAGTATATCCCAACAATTCGGCAATAGTCCGAAGCGGAATATATGCGTTATCGCCTATCAAAATCGCTGCAGCATCCGTTTTACGAAGTCCGCCGTTTATTTCGTAGTTCTTTTCGCCGATTCTGAATATAACGGAATCGCTCAGGTTGCCGTCCGATTCCAATGTGGTGTCGGAATGAGGATGAATTATAACGCTTTGAGGATTCTCTGACCACATAATATTTTTGCGGATAATGCCGCAAAATTCTCTTGCCGGAACGAGCGTTCTTCCGTTTTCATCAACAAACGGCTTTAATGTGAAATCGGGTTTTCGTCCGTTTACGGTTATATCAAGCTTTTCGTTTACGGTAATCTTCGGCTTTCCGAGCGCGATAAGCTCGTTTGTTTTGAGATAGTCATCGACTTTATAGAGCGAATACGGAACTCTGTCTGTTAAATAGCTGTATTTATCGGCGAATCCCCATTGCTCTATATACGCATATGAAAAGTTTCCGTCCGTTTTTTCAACAGTTATGTATATTCCGTCCCATGTCAGCGGCTCGGGTTCAAAAGTTGAGGTAAGCATAAAATTATCGCTTAAATCATAAAAAGTGTCTTTGTCAACATACGCCGTTTCAGAATCGGTGTCATACATTGTTATAGTTATCGCCACGCTTTTAGCATCTTCGCGGCTCACACCCAAAAATTGTGTCAGCGTAATTGTTCCGCCGACTGTTTCGGTTTCTGCTGCAAAAGTAACTGTAGAACACAGCATCATTATACACAACAGGCTGAATATTATTTTTTTCATTTTGTAAAACCTCCTCTTATTGAATAGTTACATACTCTTGCCAGCGGTAAATTACGTTGCGATCTTTATCCAAAACTACGCAGCATACACGGTATTTCTCACCGCTTACAAATTGATTTTCGGGAATATCTTCTTCATACTTCAACTCCTGCTCGAACGAAAGGTCATATATAAGCATTTTTTTGGGAGTTAAAACAAACTGTTCAGTCTGTGTATTTTTATCTTTTTCAATAACTATTGAAACATTACGGTTGTTTTTATCATAAACATATATAACAATGTGTTCCGCCTGCGGCAAGGTTACGGACGAGTTTAAAACGATACCCTCCGCCGCCGCTTTTCCGATATTAAAATCAATGCCGTCCGCCTTTTTGTTCTGATAGTTATCCTCATACATTGTGAAATAATAATTAGCTGTATCGTCATTCCAAACATCATTTGTATAATCTTCAAGGAAATTACCTATATACGTTAAGCCATCAACAGGTTGCAAGCCGTCAAATGACATATTTTCCGGATTGTCATTTTTATCAGCAATACCGAGGTTTAAAAAGACTGTTTGCATTTCTTTTTTATCGTTAAAAGCAAAATAAACCTCGATTCGTCTATACTTGCTTTCCTTTTTGTCCGTCAAAGCAGTTATCACCTTTGATTCAGGTGCATAGCCGACATTGTTAAACTCAATAAAATTAATTTCAGAATAACACGGATATTGACGTAAATAATCGGGAATAACAGCACCATCATAGTGCTTATATGCCATTGACGAACTTTGTGATGCAAGCTTTATTTTCCCTTTTTCGCCCAAAAGCTCTACAAGGTGATCGTTGTTTACATTTCCTTTTAAATCTCTGGTTTGATAGCGGTTTACGGTGACATCGATTTTTCCGTCCTCGCCCGCAACATCTTCATAAACCCATGCAGGCACATTTTTACCCGAAACATTTACGGAAAATTTAACGCCGTCCTTATAATAAATCTCGTTTTTTGTAAAATGCTCCAAGCCGTCTGAGCCGACCGCCGCCATAACGACAGCTCCGCCGAGCATTGCAGCGGCAACGGTGCAGGACATAACCGCCGCCATAATTTTTGAAATCCGTCCGCTTTTCCTGCGAATTTTTGTAAACCTGTTCTGCAAGGTCTTTTTGTTTGTGCTCATTTTTGTTGTGTATAAATTTTCAAGCATATTTTTTACTCCTTTTACTTAATTGTCACATACTCATGCCAACGGTAAATTAGATTTCTGTCCTTATCCAGTACACCTATATACATTCTGTATTTTTCGCCGAGATTAAATGTAGTTTTTTCATCGGCAAGCATATATCTTTTTGTAATTGTATGTCGGTCTGATGATGCCGACTCGTTTTGTATGCCCACAACATTGTTTTCATTATCCAAAATTGTTATATCGATATATTCGGCATTCTCTAAACCAATATCCGTAACAACCGCAATTTCTTCCGGGGTGGCTTTTTCCACGCGTATATTAACAGCGCTGTTTTCTATGTTTTTATAGTCGCGTTCAAAATCCGTAAAATACATATTCCAACCGCAGTTAAAGAAATATTCGGCGTTATCTTTGACAGCTCCGATAATTTTCAAACTGTCTGTCGATGCGTCAATGGCATCAAAATTATCATTTCTTTGTATATCATAGGGGTTATTTTCATCGGTTAAACAAAGATTAAGGCGAATTCCGCGTACGTTTTTTTCGTCATCTATGCCGAATTCAACACGAAAACATTTCCTTTTTCCGCTTTCGCGGTCGAGCATACCGTTTTCGACAAACGGTTTTGCGTATTCCAAAAGTCCGCCGCTTTCTGCTGCTTCTATAAAACGATAACTGCTTACATAAGGATAGCTAAAGCTTGAAGTTGCCCCTCCGCTTATTAAAGTACCGTTGCCATCATAAGCTGCCGCACGGTTTATACCGGCACCGTTGATAGAAAAGAGTTTTGTCGTTCCGTTGCCGCCGGATAATTCAGCGATTGTATATACCGAAACGTAACCGCGTGTTTTGCGCCGCATTTGATAATTCATTATTGTAACGGATATATTTCCGTCCTTTCCTGTAACATCTTCATTTACCCAATATGGAACATTCTTTCCCGAAGTATTTGCCGTAAAGCTCATACTGCCGAGAAAATAAATCTCGTTTTTGTCCCAATGCTCCAAGCCGTCAGAGCCGACCGCCGCCATAACAATAGTTGCGCCGAGCATTGTCACGGCAACGGCACAGGACATTACCGCCGCCATAATCTTTGAAATCCGTCCGCTTTTCCTGCGAATTTTTGTAAACCTGTTCTGCAAGGTCTTTTTGTTTGCGCTCATTTTTGTTGTATATAAATTTTCAAGCATTTTTTTAGCTCCTTTCCTCGACTAAATTAAGAATTGTCTGCATATATAACTTTTGTTCATCTTCGGACATATTTTTTGTTACCGACATATCGCACGACACCTCACACGCTTCGCTTAAAGCGGCACAGGCAAGATAGCAAAGCGGATTGAACCAGTGAACGGCATTGACCAAAACCGCAAACCATTTCACAAGCAAATCCTTTCGCTTATAATGCGTCAGTTCGTGCAAAAGTACCATACGCATATTGTTGTCGGGAATTTCCCGACAGGGAATATATACGGTCGGAAACAATATTCCCACAAGCATAGGCGAGCCTATATCCGATGACGCTTTCAGTCTGATACGCCTTTTAATTTTAAGCTCCTTTTTTACTTCCGAAAATATCTTGTTGTCGGAAATTTTAACTGCATTTTTGTTTTTATGGCACAAAAACCTAAAATAGCTTATAATGACAACAAGCGAAAATATGAGAACGCCTGTGCCCCATATATATGCGATAAGGTCAAAGAGCCGTATTTGAATTTTGGACGATAGATTAACCTCTCGATATTCAATCGGTGTGTCATAGGTTACAACCGTATCGGGATTGATTTCCTCCTGCGGCTGTGTTTCAGTCTGCACCGTTTGATTTTGCGGCACTATTGAAAGTTTTTGAGCCTCTTTTTTCGGTATCAGCTTGTATGCCGGCAATACCATAGAAATCAGCACAGCAACCCATACACAGTATTGCCATCTTGCCGGCAACCTTTTTGCGGTAATGGGTTTAAATAGTAAAAGCAGCGCCGTTATCCCGAACCCGAACAGGCTTAATATAAGCACTGTTTTAAAAACATCATACAAATTTATCACTCCAAATCAAATATATCTTTAAGCTCCGACATATCCTCTTTGGAAAGCTTTTTGTTCTCATAGAGTGCCGCAACAAGATTTTTAACCGAGCCTTTATATATCTTTGATAAAAAGCTCTCCGTCTCGGACATATCATAATCATTTTGTTTGAGAATCGGGTAATATAAGTTTGTGTTTCCCTTTTTTTCACATGATACAACATTCTTTTTTAACAATCTCTGTAAAAAAGTAGAAACGGTTGACGGCGTCCAGTCGTTTCCGTCAAGAGCCCTGACAACATCGGATACCGTCATTTTCTTTTCCGAGTTCCACAAAATTTTCATAATACTGTATTCCGAATCGGTAATTGTGTGTTTTACATTCGACATATAAAATGCCCCCTTATGCGTCATAAGATTTTTGTTAAGTGTAATTACACTCGTAGCTACTGTAATCAGTATAGCATAGTCAGCTACATTTGTCAAGAACTTTTTATTGTTAAATTTATTTTAAATATTTTATTTTTGCTTGACAAACGACCTAATATGTGATACTATGTAACAAAGTTAAAAGGACTAAATCAATTAGAGGAGAGATTTGAATGGCGGATTTAAAAAGAAAAAAGCGTACAAAGCTTAGTGAAAGGGTCTTGCCCGAGTACAGCCGAGGTGAAGAAATATTTAATATGGTTTCACATATAATCGGCGGCGCAATAGGAATAGCCGCAATTGTCCTGTGCAGCATCTTTGCCCACAGCGGTTATGGCGTGGTGTCGGGTGTAATATTCGGCGTGACGATGCTTGCGCTTTATACAATGTCGAGCATATATCACGGTTTAAAGCCCGATACAATGGCAAAACGTGTGTTTCAGATAATAGACCATTGTTCCATATTTATCCTGATTGCCGGAACATATACGCCGATTGTTCTCTGTACGATAAGAGAATATAACACGGCGGTGGGCTGGACGATATTCGGTATTATATGGGGGCTTGCCGCAATCGGTATTACGCTCAATTCCATTGATTTAAAGAAGTACAAAGTATTCTCTATGATATGCTATCTTGTTATGGGGTGGCTTATTATAACGAGAATATCGCTTATAATAAGACTTCTCGGTACGCCTGCGTTTTGGATGCTTTTGTCCGGCGGTGTGGCGTATACGGTCGGAGCGGTATTCTATGGTGTGGGAAAAAACAAAAAATGGATGCATTCCGTATTTCATATTTTTTGTGTAATAGGAAGCGTTCTGCACTTTTTAATGATACTTTTTTATGTTATTTAATTATACAATTATGACAAAAAGAATACAAAGCGGTTCGGCGTTTATGCCGGACCCTGCGAATAAAATATTATCGGGGACGATTGAAATATCGTCCCCGATAATATTTTATATGTAGAGTTATGCCTCTGATTTAATTTTGGCAAGACAGCCGCTGCATACCGATAAGCCCAGCGTATCTTTGAGATTTTCACGACTGCCACAGAATATGCACATTTTATTGCATTGTTTGATCACAATATTCTGAAAGTCAATAAAGATTTTCAGGCGGTCGTTATATTTTATGTTCATCGAATCTCTAAGCTCTTTAGGTATTACAATTCTTCCGAGTTTATCAACATTTCTCAAAAAAGCAACGCCATCGGCATCATCGATTGGGTTATACTTGGTGATAACGATGTTATCATCTTTTACATAAATTTCAAGGGGGTCGTCATGCGTGATACGCATATTATCCCTAAGCTCTTTGGGTATAACAATCCTTCCCAAACGGTCTACTTTTCTTGCGATTAATTCTTTCATATTACAATCATCCTTTTTAAAAAATTATCCTTAATATATCAAAAGATTACAAGTTTTGCATCTGTTTTACATTATATACCATAAAAATCTTTAAGTCAAGGAAAAATATCAATAAATTCGGATTTTGTTTATTGGTTATAATTTTCAGTCAAAATCTATTAAAAATTTACAATTATTTACTATTGAATGAATGTCGAATGAATCTGCTTCCGATTGAGTCATAAACTTTGATTTGAGTCTTTTTTCTATGCCGAGTATGTCACAGCCCTCAGAATATGCGCGGTCAAGCATCTTTGTGAGCATATTTGAAACAGCGGAATTAACATCGATATTTCCGCTTTTGTTTTGAATATCCGAGTGTATTTTTATGTGCGCCGTAAGCGAGTTATCATTTAAGTCAACGTTTACGGATGGACGTTTTTTTACCGAAATAACCGCTTTCCCGTTTTCGGATTCCACGCAAGCGCCGTATAAGTCACCACAGAGAATTTTGTATGCCATAGCCGCATCGGAATCGAGTGTATCGGTGAGAAATTCGCCGTTGAAAATTCCCATTCCGCAAAGCCCGTTTTCGGTAACGGTCGGAACAACGGCGGCTTTTGACGAATCGACGCAATCGTTCAGAAAGCTTTGCATTTGAGTAATCGGCGCAAATGGAACGCGGCTGTTACCGAAAAACAGCTCATAATAGCTGACCGCGCTCTTTTCAAGAGTCGGTTTGACGTGGGTCAGATATTCTTTTGAGCTTTCGGCAAGGCAAAGATATACGGACGGGCGAACCTCACGCTCTTTCATTAATAAGCGGCAATGCTCGGTCATTGCCCCGATATTTTCAAAGCTGCCGCTTTGGGAGGCAACCGTTTTTGAAAAGACGGCGAGTTTCATATGTGAGAGATTAATATTTTTGCTCAAAACACTTTGCAGCTTATCGATTGCGGAGTATAAATTATTTGCATTTATGCAAATATTGTCAACGGTTTTGTTTCCGTCCGATTCGTCATCGGAATTCTCGGCGGCTTTTTTTCCCGCGCCGATACTGCCGCCCGAATCGAGAGGGTTTGAAATCTGGAATGTGTATTCAAATTCGTTTTCGGAGGTATCGACCCCCAAAGCGACGATGTATGCGTTTGTCTCTATCTCGTTGCTGTCGTGACAGCCGCAAAGCGACAGAGGAAGAAGCAAACACAAAGCGGCAGTGACCGCACGGCTCTTTTTAAAGGTTAAACAGCGTTTAAGATTTGTCGTGATGATGCGCAAAAGCAAGCTTAAATACAGAACTGCGGACGAAATCATGGCGGAGAGGTATAAGAGGTCGGGGCGCGCCGAAAGGCTGCCTAAACTTGCGGATTTAACAAGCGAAAACAGCGGAATGTCAATCGTTTTTGCATACTCGGAGCAAAAACCAAGCGAGAATATCAATGTAAAAAGCACGTTTGTTATAACGGCGGCGGTCGCCGAGAGCATAACGGTTTTGCGGTATGAGTATGATATTTTATTTGTCGGGATAAAGAAAATCACGATGATTCCCGAATAAAAAGCAAGGTCGGAGAGACCTTTTACAAAAACGTTGTATGCACCGTTGCCGAGAATTGGGGCGAGATTGTATACGTCCGCACGCCGCAGATTCAAAAGCAGTATAAAAATTATTATCGAAACTATTCCTATAATATAAAGCGAATGCATACGCAGGACCGATGTTCTGCCGAAAAAGGCGGTTGAAAGTATTGCGAAAAGCAGAAAAATCATTATAAACCACATCGGTGAGGTCGCATAACGTACGGCTTTAAGGACAGAATATGTCATTGAGAGCGACCGAAGAAACGAAAATGAAAAAAAGACGGCGGCAGCGCCGCTGATGAAAAGGGATAAGGCTTTAAAGCGTTTTTTTACCGCCGCGGTTAAGCCTGTTTGAGAATACGGAGTGTAAAAATGCAGCAATGTATATAAGACGGCAAGAAAAATAAAGCCGCAAAATGCGGCGCTGAGCCACGCTGCCGAACCGCCGTTTTGAATGCCGTTTTCGGGCGTGCCGATAAAAATCTTGAAAATGACGGAATTAAAGACAATTCCGATTAATTCTAATTTCCCCATTCCGTTTTCGCTGTGCATATATTTTTACCTCCGATTCATTGCGATGTTATTTTATTTATTAGGATTAAATTGATTTGCTTAACACATTATTCTTTTCAAAAAAGAATAACAAAAAACCCATATCATCCGTTTTTTGCTCAATAATGTTGTTCTTTTCAAAAGAGAAAAACAAAAAACTCATATCATCTGTTTTTTGCTCAATAATGTTGTTCTTTTCAAAAAAGAATAACAAAAAACTCATATCATCCGTTTTTTGCTCAATAATGTTGTTCTTTTCAAAAAAGAATAACAAAAACTCATACCATCCATTTGCGGCTTAATAATGTTGTTCTTTTCAAAAAAGAACAACAAAAAACTCATACCAACCATTTTCGGCTTAATAATGTTGTTCTTTTCAAAAAAAGAAAAACAAAAAACTCATATCATCTGTTTTTTGCTCAATTTGTTGTTCTTTTCAAAAAAGAACAACAAAAAACTCATACCATCCATTTGCGGCTTAATAATGTTGTTCTTTTTAAAAAAAGAACAACAAAAAACTACTCCATCCATTTGCGGCTTATGTGAGGTTGGCGCACGGAATCCTGTGTTTTAAGATTTTTGGGACGTGTTTCTTTTTTCCATATCGGTTTGACCATAACAATATCGGTAACTGAATCGCCGTTGCGCGGTGTGATTGGTGACAAAAACGGTACGCCGAATGACGATGAGGCGGCAAGGTGTGCGGTAAGCGCGATAAGTGTACAGGAAAACCCCAAAATTCCCGCAATCGCGCCCGAAACGATGAAAATAAATCGCACAAGCGCAAGCGAACGCGAAACGGACGAGGTCGGAGCGGTGAACGCGCCGAGACCGGCTATGGAAACAACGATAATCGAAATAGGGCTGACTATATTCGCTTCCACTGCCGATTGTCCGAGAATAAGACCGCCGATTATACCGAGGGTAGAGCCGACCGCTCCGGGAACACGAACCGAGGCTTCTTTGATGAGTTCAAACGCAAGCTCCATCAAAACCAATTCGACCACAAGCGGAAACGGTACGACTTCTCGGCTTGCCTCAATGGCAAGCAGCAAGTCTGTCGGCAGTATTTCGGGATGAAAAAGCATTACCGCGATAAACAAACCCGGAAGAAAAATGGATATTCCCATTCCGGCAAGCCGCACAAGCCGCATCAGATTTGCCTCGGGAACTCGGACATAGTTATCCTCGGACGCCTCGATTAAATCCGCCGCCGTGGTCGGCAGGACAAGCACATAGGGACTTCCCTGGACGATAATAACGACCTTTCCTTCGGCAAGCATCGATGCGGCGCGGTCGGGGCGCTCGGTTTTAAGGGTTCGCGTTATCGGTGAAAACGTGGTTGTTTCAATCAGAAATTCTATATCCGCGGACGAAAATATATAATCGGTGTCAATCATATTAAGCCTGCGCCGAACTTCGCCGACAAGCTTTTTGTTGGTTATTCCTTCAATGTACATCATTGCACAGGGGGTTTGGCTTGTCCTTCCGACTTTGATATTTTCGGCAACAAGCGATGGGTCTTTGAGAATTTTTCGGATAAGGGCAAGGTTTGTCATTATTACTTCGTTAAAAGCCTCTTGCGGCCCCGAAAGACTTGGCTCGTTTTCGGGTTCGCCAATGCTGCGGCTGTTCCAGCCTTTTACATCCGCCGCAAAACAGGACGAACATCCGTCAACAAATATTACGCAATGCCCGAAAGTGAGCATTTCGACCGCTGTATTCATATCATTTTCGGCGGTGAGCGGCGCAAGGGTTATCATCTTTTTGAAAATCATATCATCAAGATTGTCCGAATCTGGTATGTTGCCGCAGCTGTTGGTCAGACTGCGCATTATATCACGGTTGATAAGAGTCTGGTTTACCAACCCGTCATAAAATGTCAAAAGCGCGCGGACAGAGCCGTTGTCAAAACGTATCTCAAAATCCCGTATAATAAAATCAAAATTGTCGGGTACGGAAAAAATGCTTTTCAGAGTTTTTTTGACCTCGTTTATGTCCTTGTTTATTTCACAGCTGTTTCTTTGTGAATTTATCGACATATAAAAATCTCCATTCCGCCGCCCTGCATCGGCGCAAATAGTAATTAAATATCTCTTATCGGCAGGGCAAGGAATGATAAGAGATTTTTACGCCCATGTGCGTTTCCGAGGCAAAG
>OIYO01000442.1_pt1 | contig 35088 bp, 52 predicted proteins | sample 1588191 | NCBI WGS metagenome assembly OIYO01 (sample SAMN03283275) | human gut metagenome | biome: human-associated habitat; material: feces | host: Homo sapiens | place: Peru | collected 2012 | reverse complement strand
TGAGCGCTTTGGAACCTGCGGCATCGGGAACGGTGCCGCATATCGAGAGCACTCGAAAAAGAGGAGGAGAGACTATGGCTACAGGCGCATTATGCCGAAAGCCCGGATACTGGGCAGTTCTGCCCGCACGGGTACGGTATGACGAAGAGCTGCGCCCCAATGCGAAGCTCATCTATGCAGAGATCACGGCGCTTGCGGACAGTACCGGCTTTTGCTGGGCGACAAACAAGTACCTGAGCGAGCTTTTCGGGCTGTCCAAGAAGACCGTCAGTGATCTAATCGGGACGCTTGAGAAGAAAGGCTACATACAGATCGAGGTCGTCCGCGACGAAAAAGGCGCGGTTTCAGACCGAAAAATCTACGTCGACCGCGTGAGTGTCGTAGTGCCTGACCCTATCCCCAAAAATGGGGATAGGTATCCCCAAAATAACGGATACCCTATCCCCAAAAATGGGGAAGAGAATAATATATATATTAACAATAACCCCCCTATATCCCCCCAGGGGGATGATGTGTGTGTTTCTGAACCGAAGCACAAGCCGGAGCGCTTCAGCAAGCTCTGGAGCTTCTACCCGCACTCCAAGCGCGGCAGCAAGCAGCGGGCTATGAGGGCATGGGACAAGCTTAAGCCTTCGGACGAGCTGATCGACACCATTGCTAAGGCGCTTATGAGGCAGCTCCGGACGGACGAATGGAGCCGCGGCATAGGGGTGCCGCACCTCAGCTCCTACCTCAACGGGCGGCTCTGGCTCGACGCCGAGGAGATCGACGAGGCCCCGGCCACAGTGACCGGGATAAGCGACGACGGAGGGGAGCGAGAAGAATGGACCTGACCGGCTACTCGGCCTACTACGACGCGCAGACGGCAGTCCTCGGCTCGCTGCTGATCGAGCCGGAGAAGCTCGCGGGACAGATCATGCACGTGGTCAGGCCGGAGGACTTCTCCGACCCCGTCAAGCGGAACCTCTTCACCGCGGCGCGGGAGATATTTCTCAAGCGCGAGACGCTCGACGCCGTGACGCTCGTGGAGCATGTCGGCGCTGCGTATTCGCAGCAGGTGCGCGAGATACTCCAGCTGACGCCGACGGCGAATAACTGGCGCGAGTATGTGAAGCTCCTCAAGGACGGCGCGATGCTGACACGCATCCGCGATCTGGGGCAGGCACTTACAGAGGCGGCCAGCGCGGAGGACGGGCGGAGGCTCCTTGTCGAGGCACAGGGGATGCTGAGTGTGCGGCCCGGGCGGCGAGTCCGGAACTACACGGAGATCCTCGCGGACTTCTTCGACCGTATGAACGACCCGACGCCGCCGGACTTCCTCAAATTCGGGATCGAGGCGTTGGACAAGAAAGTCAGGATCAGCCGCGGCAGCTTCGTCGTCATGGGCGCGGACAGCTCCGTCGGCAAGACGGCGTTCTCCCTGCAACTCGCGTATAACATCGCAGCCGGAGGGAACCGGGTCTGCTTCTTCAGCTACGAGACGAGCCTTGAGGCGTCGGCCGACCGCACGATCGCAAACACCGCAGATGCGCGGCTGTCGGATATCAAGGCGAAGAACATATCCGAGCACGTCGCCCGCCGGGCGATGGCCGAGGCGGAGCGTTCAGAACGCATCCCGCTGTACATACAGGAGTCCGCCGGGATGACGGTGGACGACCTCCGGGCAGAGACGCTCTGCGGGCAGTATGACGTGATCTTCATCGACTACGTTCAGCTCGTCCCCGGACGGAGCCGGGACAGCCGGTTCGAGACCGTGACGGCGACGTCAATGGCGCTGCACTCGATGGCGCAGGAGCTCGGTGTGACGGTGGTAGCACTGTCGCAGGTGACGCCGCCGGAACCCGGAAAGGACGGCAAGCGCCGTCAGCTGCGCAAGGAAGATCTCCGCGAGAGCCGGCAGCTCCTCCAGGACGCCGAGGCGATCCTGATGATGGATCTCGCCGACCCGAAGGACTATAAGAGCCAGCGCGTTCTGATCGTCGACAAGAACAAGGACGGCGCGCTCGGCAGCGTCCGGCTTGACTTCGACCCGGAGCACATGAGATTCACGACCGCGCAGCGCAGCGGCAAGCCCCCGCTGCCGGATCAGGTGACGTTCAAAGAGCTGCCGGACAACGGCGACGAGCTCCCGTTTTAGGAGGTGAGGCACGACGAAGATCGGAGACAAGATTCGATTCATCCCCTCAGCATGGACACAGTTCAGCGACACGAATTCCCTCAGCTCTTACGGCGTCAAGGGTGACGTCGAGGGCGAGATCGTCGAGATCAATTGGGCGCACCGGTGGTACAGAGCACGGTACCAGGCGGGCGGCGCAACACTTTACGAGTCATTCAAATTTTAAGCAAAATCAGAGTCTGGAGGACCACAACGATGAGAACAACCGCGATTATTAACCTCAAGGGCGGCGTTGCCAAGACGACGACAGCCCTGAACATGGCTGCGATACTGGCCAAGGACTACAAGCAGCGCGTCCTGTTAGTGGACGCGGACAGCCAATGCAACTGCACCGAGTTTTTCCAGCGCGACGCGGTGCATCCCGGCACCCTCGCCGACATGCTGCGCGGCCTCGCGCCGTGCATCGAGCACAGCCGTTTCGACGGCGTCGACCTCCTGCCGGGAGACGACAGCCTGATGGACCTCGACCTGACGAAGATCGAGACCGGCAGCGCCTCCGCCGTGTGCCTGCGTGAGCTGGCCGCGGAGCTGGACGACAGGTACGACAGGATGATTATCGACTGCCCGCCGGCGTTCAATGCGGCTTCTGCCGCGGCGCTGGTGGCGGCGGACGAGGTCATCATCCCGATCAAGCTCGACGCGTTCAGCCTGCGCGGGATGGCGAACATCATGCAACAGGTCAGTAATATGCGCAAGATCAACGACAGCCTCACCGTCGCCGGCATACTGCCGACGATGTGGTACAAGTCAGCCAACATCATCGAGGCCGAGAAGATGCTGCGCGAGTTCGGGCTCCCGGTGCTGCCGCATGTTCGGCGCACGAACAAGGTCGACGACATGACCTTTGCGCAGGAACCGCTTGTTATCAGCTCGCCCAAGAGTGCGGCGGGTGTCGATTACCGCCGCGTCGTCGCGGCGCTGATGTGAGGAGGTGCGGTCATGGGATTCGATTTAGCATCGGTGCTCAAGAATGTGCCCGATTCGGGCACAAGCGACGGCCGTGAGCGCATCGAGTACATAGGGCTCGACAAGCTGCACGACGACCCGAACAACTTCTACTCCCTCGACGGCATCGAGGAGCTTGCCGAAAACATCGAGTTTGCGGGGCTCCAGCAGCCCGTCCGCGTCCGCCGCGATACGGAGCACAGCGGTGAGTACATCATCGTCAGCGGCCACCGCCGCACGGCGGCGATGCGTAAGATCGTCGAGGACGGCAACAAGGCCTTTGAGACGGTGCCCTGCATCGTCGAGGCCGAGGGCGGCAGCGAGGCGCTGCGCGAGCTGCGCCTGATCTACGCCAACTCCGACACCCGCCGGATGTCCTCCGCGGATATCTCCAAGCAGGCCGAGCGCGTCGAGGCGCTGCTCTACCAGCTCAAGGAGGAGGGCGTCGAGTTCCCCGGCAGGATGCGCGACCACGTCGCCGAGGCCTGCAAGGTGAGCAAGTCGAAGCTGTCCCGGTTGAAGGTCATCCGCGACAAGCTCGCGCCGGACATCTACGCCGGGTACTATGAAAAGGGCAAGCTGCCAGAGGACACGGCCTACGAGCTCGCCAAGCTGCCGGCCGACACCCAGCGTGTCATCGTTGACCGCGCGACGCAGAAAGACAGAGACGATATCAGGCACCTTTATTCGAGCAGGGTCAAAGATCAGGGCGCGGATATCCAGCGTCTCAGCAAGATGGTCTGCCGCTGCGAGCAGGGCGGAACCTGCGTCAATGTTCCGAATATGGTGGATAAGCTCTACTCCACCGGATGGCGAGGCTATACGCACTGCGGCTCCGGCTGCTGCTACGACTGCGATGAGCTTGCGACCTGCTCAAAATGCTGCTCACGCATGGCGGCAGTCAAGGCGCAGAGAAAAGCCGAGATAAAAGAGGCCAAAGCCGCGGAAACTGCGGCACAGGCCGAACGCGACATGCCAAAGGTCGACGCGCTGAGGCTCCTCTGGAACCGGATGGGCGAGGCCTGCAAACGGGCAGGCGTTGATTATACTGAGGTCTGCTCCGAGGCCGACATTTACTCCCCGTTGCCGCCCAAGGACGCGACCGCGCTGCTTAACGGCGCTGGCAAGCTTGAGGTCAGCAGCCGCCCACCGTTCGGTTACGTCGTGAGCCTCCGTGATATCAAAGTTCTCGTCAAGCTGGCCGATCTGCTCGGCTGCTCGCTGGACTATCTCTTCGGCCGCGATGTGCCCGAATCGGGCACCGGCACGGCGGAGCCGAAGTGGATCGCAGGCAGGCCGACGAAGCCCGGCGTATATCTGACCAAGTTCCACCCTCTGGATGATGACCTTGTGCTGGCTGACATCCAGACCGTATATGCCGACGGGTCGTTTTCCCTCGGCGATGTTGATGTCGTGGCGTGGTATCCTATCCCGCCAGAAGTGTAAAAGGAGGGTGGAAGATGGGTTATCATCCACTCCTTGACGAGTGCCTTAAAGGGGCGCAGAGGGTCATCAAGGCCCAGGGTGACATTAAATTCGAGGGGATGCTGTACAGAAAGCATCGGCTCAAGGTTCCCGAGAGCGTTGTGCGCGGATATGAGGAGCTCCTTAAGTATGAGCTTTTGTCACTATCGATAATGCTCGACAAATGGGTTGAGCAAGGTGCGCCGATTGAGGAGAAAGACAATGGATGAGTTCGTGAAGAGGATTGACATGATTAAGAGATATTCGATATCTATAGCGGACGGCGGTTCCGTCGTTCTGGACTCTATTGAAATTGTCCTGAGAACCAGCGACGAGCCTGCCTACTGCTTGGACGGGCTGTGTGAGATTGTGAAGGTTTGGCCGCCCGATGAGCTGTGATAACTGCCTATGCCGCACCTGCATTTTCTCCTGCGAACTGTCCTACTCCCGCGATCCTGACGAGCTCGACGCAATAGATGATATCTGCTTTACGTGCGACGAGTGCCGCTGGTGGCACGGTGCCGACCCCCGGTATCGCATCCAGACCCGCTGCGAGTGCGAACGGTACCGAAAAGCGCGGCGGGTAATCGACCGGCGGGCAGAGGCCGCACAAAAGAAATTCACGATAATAAACGGAGGAAAAATCAATGGATGAATACATTGCGCGGGGCGCAGCAAAGCACGCCGCAGACCTTGCATTTGATATGACAGAGACAGAATACGACATACTATGCAAAGAGATTGATCGCGTCCCTGCTGCCGATGTCATAGAGAAACCACAATGGATAAGCGTTGAGGACAAGCTGCCGGATATCGAGACCGAAGTCTTAGCTGCGTGCAACAGAAATGGATTCCGGTTTGTGTGCCCAACAATCTATGAGGACGGAACGGTATTAACGCAAAATAGCATATGGAACTGGTACGACCTGGACAACTACGGGACATACAGCGAAGAAAACGACGATTATTTTATCCCGGAGGGGTGGTGGGAGAACCGACAGTTTACACCAGATGATGTTTACAACAGCCCGGTAGACTGCCCTGTCACCCACTGGATGCCACTACCCTTACCGCCGGACAGAATAAGTGAGAACCGCCCATGAGTAAAAGCGGATTGCTCGCCCGGCAGAAGGCCGAACGCGAACTATGGACGATCAAGGTGATCGCTTACACCGAGCAGCAGACGCTTGATGCGGTCTGCCTCGCGCTCGCTGAGGGCTTCGGGTTCGGCGAAGAGCGGCTGAAACGCTTCCATGATGCATTTAATGCCAAGTACGCGGAGATCCGCGAGCTGGAAAAGGGCGACACCAAGGATAACGAGTACGCCATCGCCAAGCAAGAGGCCGCGCTCAAGGCGGCCTGTGGTAAATATTACTCGCCTCGCGAGGTGCGGTATGATATCAAGATCGTCACGCGAGACGGGAAACAGCACAAATTGTGAATAATAATTCTTCCGCCGGGTGAGCCAGGCTCCACGGGCTATGATTTCAGGAGGTAAAACATGCCCGAGAGCATAGCCCTAAACTGTGACTGCATGGAGTACATGCGGTCACTGCCCGACAAGGCGTTTGACCTTGCCGTGGTTGACCCGCCCTATAACATCGCCAAAGCGGCATGGGATAAGTGGCCGAGCGTGGACGCTTATGTTCGCGACGTGATGGCGTGGCTCCGTGAGTTCAGCCGTATTCTCAAGGATACGGGCAGCCTATGGATGTTTCATTCCGATATGTCTCAGCTCTGCCGCATAATGGCTGAATCGCAGGCACTGCCCGGCCTCGTTCTTCGGGATTTTATAGTTCTTTACAAACGCAATTTCCGCGCAAAGGCCTGGAAGACCGCCGAGTGTGCCAAGAACACCGGACTGCGAAGCTTCTTCAATGTTAACGAGTACCTTGTACATTGGTTCTCAACTCCCGGCTGCAACACTTCTTGGAACAGAACAGGGCTTGATTATATCAACAGTAATCCTGAGTGCTATAAGCCCTTGAAAGAATGGTACCGTCAGGAAATGCAGAGGCTTGGCCTGACTCCGAAAGACATCGCCGAAAAGTACACAGCCGTCACGGGGAAGAAGCCTCACATGCTTCGGCACTACTTTCAGGACAATCAATTTGAGATCCCGACGGAAGCCGTCTGGACGGCAGTCTACGAGCCGCTCGGCTTCGGGCAGTACGAGGAGCTGCGGAAGCAGTACGAGGAGCTGCGGAACTACTGGCAACCAGATGATGAGCACTGTAACGTATGGGAGTACGCCGGCGGCTTTCAAGTCCGTGAAGGTAGCTTCCACGAAACGAGTAAGCCCGTCAGTCTCTATCAGCGGATATTAAGATGCTGCACCCCTCTGGGGGGGCGAGTATTTGATCCGTTCCTCGGCTCCGGCAGCAGCCGCATCGCGGCGTACAGTCTCGGCTTTGACTTCGTCGGCTGCGAGATCGACAAAACATATTTTAAGCTTGAGGAGAAGCGCTTCGAGACATTTCCCTCACAGCAAAGCTTATTTTACTAATTAAACATTGCGGTCTATGGCCATGGGGCAAAGGACGTCAGGAGTATGCACATGGCTTACCGCAAAAAGATCATATCGGCCGGGCCGCTGGTCAAGGAGATCATATATCCGTACCGCTCAGGCGGCAGCAGCTCAAACGGTCGGCGGCGCACCGGGACAAGCTCGGAAGCGCAGCGCCGGATGAACGCTATCTATTCATGGCAGAAACTTGAGCTGCTGCTCGCGGCGAACCTCGTCAAGGGTGACGTCGTCGGGTGCCTGACCTTCGACGACTATCACCTCCCGGAGACCCGCGAACAGGTCCGGAATAAATTCAAGTGGTTTCTCGACAAACTCCGGGCAGCGCGCGAGGAACGAGGGCAGAACCTCGTCATGTTCTGGTCGATCGAGCACCTCCACGGTGAGGGGCGCTGGCATATACATATAGCGTGCAACGCTACCGGTAACGACTATGAAGAAATGCTCCGGCTATGGGGGCAGGGCGAGTGTGAGTTCAACGCGCTGCGCGTGGATAAGAAAAAGAACTATGAGACCTTGGCCCGGTACATGGCTAAAGAGGAGCGGGACAAGGTAGGGCAGCGCTCTTGGAGCTACACCCGCAACGCCAAGAAGCCGGAAGTTGAGAGTTTCTCCGTGCGGGAGTTCGCACCGCTGCGCGTGCCGAAGGACACGACAGTGTTCGAGGACGTCCGCAGCCGCGGCGAATGGCAGTACATCAAATATGCTTATAACAACGCGCTTAAGGTTCGGCGGCACCGCAGACGCCGGTCGTAGATTGTGCCCGATTCGGGCACCGGAAAATCTTTTTTATAAATTTTTTCTGGCTTGAAAACTATGTTATTAAAAGGAAAGGAGTGCTGAAAAGTATTGCAATCCCAAGGTTTTTCTGGTAAACTAACAGTGAAAGACGGGTTCCTCCAGTGCCCGACTTGTCGCGGCAATAAAAAGCTGCTCAAGATCGAGCCGGACACGACGGCGACTAATCTGGTCGTCTTCTGCCGCTTCTGCAAAACCGAACATCGGATCGACATCAGTCGGGGCCAGTGCTTTGAGAGCCGGGGCCAGTGATAGACACATGTGTGTGTTTGTCGCTGGCCCCGGCTCTTTTTCGTTTCCCGGACAGCGCCGAGGCGATAGCCGGCGCACGGGGAAGAAAGGGCCGGGTGTCCGCGTATGAGTCAATCCTGGGCGAGAGGGTTCTACTCCGGCAAAGCGTGGCTGCGCTGCCGCGCTGCGTTCATCGCCAAGCGCCGAGCGATCGACGGCGGGATGTGTATGGACTGCGGCGAGAGGCTCGGCTACATCGCGCATCACTGGCCGGTCATGCTGACGGCCGCGACCGTCAACGATCCGGACATCGCGCTTAACCATGCAAATCTCCGCTGGGTCTGCAAAGAATGTCATGACAAGTATCCCGGGCACGGCGTTGCGCCGTCGCTCACGCCGCTGATTCGCTTCGACGCTGACGGTGACCCTATCCCCCCGTAATTTTTCTGCGGCCTCGGCCGCTCCTGACCGCCGCCCAGCATCGGGAGAATACACAGGGTCGCGCAAGGCCCCCCACCGAAAGCGCAAAAATCGGGCAGAAGAAAAATATCAACAAAGACCCCGCGCACATGAGGAAAAGCCGCGAAAGGAGGGCGAAAATGGGACGAAATGCAAAGCCAAAGACCAAAGCTGACCGGATAAAAGCCGAGAAAAAACGGCTTGAATCCATCTACCAGGACATAGACCCCGTTCGCCAGAAGCTCGCCGCTCCGCTCATCGAACGCGCCGCTTTTATGCGCATCGAGTGCGAGGATCTCGAAGCCGACATCAAGGAGAACGGCTGGACTGAGATGTTTACCCAGTCTGCAAACGTTGAGCCTTATGCCCGTGCCCGTCCGCAGGGGCAGAGTTATCAGAGTTTGAACGGGAACTACCAGAAGATCATCCGGCAGCTCGACTCCATGCTCCCCGCCGTTGCCGGCAACAGCGAGGACGACGGCTTCGGCAGTTTCGTCACGGGGCGTGATGACCCGTGACAAAGCGCAGGTCGTATCCCCTCACTTTCGCCCCGATACGCGAGTACTGGACGAAAATCGAGAGCGGGCAGGAAGTCGTCTCGCAGAAGATCTACCGGACCTACCGGCACATAGTCCGCCGCATGGACGGAGAATGCTCGGAGTATTTCTACGACCCGCGGCGCGCTAACCACGTAATCGAGTTCGTCGAGAACTACTGCCGGCACTCCAAGGGCAAGCTCGGCGGTCAGCTCATTCAGCTTGAGCTTTGGGAAAAAGCGATGCTCGCGACGGTGTTCGGCTTCGTCGACATCGAGGGCAACCGCCAGTACCGCGAGGCGATCCTGATCGTCGGCAAGAAGAACGGCAAGAGCCTGCTCGCCTCGGCGATAGGCCTGTACATGCAGCTTGCCGATTCTGAGCCCGGCCCGGAGGTCTATGCAGTCGCTACCAAGCGCGATCAGGCTAAGATTATCTGGTCAGAAGCAAAACGCATGGTGCAGAAGTCCCCGACGCTGCTCAAGCGTGTGCGGCCATTGGTCGGCGAGATCGCCAGCGACTACAACGACGGCGTATTCAAGCCCCTGTCCTCCGACAGCGACACGCTGGACGGCCTCAACGTTCATTGCGCACTGCTCGACGAGATTCACCAGTGGAAGAACGGGCGGCAGCTGTACGACATCATCGCCGACGGTATGTCCGCCCGAGAGCAGCCTCTGCTGTTCATCACCTCGACCGCCGGCAAGATTCGCGAGGATCTGTACGACGAGAAGTACGAGGAAATCGAGCGGGTCATTAACGGCTATGACGATCCTGACGGCTATCACGACGACCGTCTCATTGCTTTTGTCTACGAGCTCGACGCTCGCGCAGAGTGGACAGACCCCGCCTGCTGGAAAAAGGCCAACCCCGGCCTCGGCACCATCAAGAGCTACCGAACGCTCGCCGAGAAAGTCGAGAAGGCCAAGGCAAACCCCGCGCTTGTCAAGAATCTGGTCTGTAAAGAGTTCAATATCCGCGAGACCAGCTCCGAGGCGTGGCTCACCTTTGAGGAGCTCGACTGCCGCGACACGTACAAGCTCAACCCCGCGGAGCGTATTTTCGTCTGGGTTCACGACGGCATTGAAAAGGTGCTGCCGTATCCGACCTACGGCATCGGCGGCGTTGACCTGTCGAGCACGACCGACCTCACGGCCGCCTGTGTCATCTTCCAGGTTCCCGGGTGTGAGAAGATCTTCTCGATCTCTATGTACTGGCTGGCCGAGGATCTTCTCACCAAGCGAGTCAACGAGGACAAGATACCGTATGACAAGTGGCTCGACCGCGGGCTGGTTCAGCTCAGCCCCGGCAACCACGTTCACGCGAAGTACGTCAAGGAGTGGTTTGTCTACGTTCAGGAGGAGCTGGACATCTACATCCCCTACGTCGGATACGACAGCTGGAGCGCGACCTACTTCGTTGAGGACATGGCTGACTACTTCGGCAAGATGTCAATGATCCCGGTCGTGCAGGGCAAGAAGACGCTCAGCGAGCCGATGAAGCGCCTCGGCAATGACCTCGGCAGCAAGCGCATCATCTACAACAACAATCCGATCGACAAGTGGTGCCTGGCGAATACGGCTTACGACGAGGACGTTAACGGCAACATTCAGCCGCATAAGACCAGCAAGCCGACCCGCCGCATTGACGGCACGGCTGCACTGCTGGACGCGTACACCGTGTTCCTGGACAAGCAGGACGAATACCGCGACCTAATCGCATAGGGAGTGATGCTTTGAGCATATTCGACAGATTTATAAACAAGACAATTTCCCGCGTCGACCTTGTGACTGAGCGCGGCAACGGCTTTTTTGCATGGAACGGCAAAGCTTACCAGAGCGACATTGTCCTCTCTGCCATCCGGCAGGATGTGAAGGCCGTCGGCAAGCTGACGCCGAAGCACGTCCGGGAAAGCTTCACCGCCGACGGCAAGCGCAAGATCGACATAAACCCGGAGCCTTATATCCGGTTCCTGCTTGAGGAGCCGAACCCGTGGATGACGGGCTCGGTGTTCCGCGAGAAGCTGATGACTCAGCTCAAACTCAACCAGAACGCTTTCGCGCTGATCCTGCGCGATGACAACGGGCTGCCGGTCAATATCTATCCGATATCGGCATCCGGATGCGAGGCCATTTACGACCGCAGCGGTGAGCTGTTCCTCAAGTTCTTTTTCAACAACGGCAAAATTTTTACCTTCAGGTACACGGACGTGATCCACTTGCGGGATAACTTCCACAAGGACGACATCTTCGGGACGCCGATATTTCCGGCGCTCGAACCGCTGATGCAGATCGTGTCCGTCACCGACCAGGGCATTGTCAAGGCCGTTAAAAACAGCTCGGTCATCCGCTGGCTGCTGAAGCTTAACAGCTCGCTGCGGAAGAAGGACGTTGAAGAGCAGGCGAACAGCTTCGCCAAGGCGTTTCTCGACGTCGAGAACGGCCGAGGAGTGGCCGCCGTCGACGCGAAGGCGGACGCCGTACAGGTCAATCCGACCGACTACGTGCCGAACGCCGCGCAGATGGACCGAACCACGAAGCGCATTTATTCGCTTTTCGGAACTAATCAGAAGGTCGTTGACACCTCACGCAGCGAGGCCGAGTGGGGCGCACACTTCGACAGCGAGGTCGAGTGGGTGCAGAACCAGCTCAGCGAGGAGTTTACCCGGAAGCTGTTTTCCCGCAAGGCGCGAGCCTTCGGGAACAAGATCGTATTCGAGGCAAGCGCATGGGACTGCGCCAGCATGCAAACCAAGCTCAACCTCGTTTCACTCGTCGACCGCGGCGCTCTGACACCGAACGAGTGGCGCGCTGCGTTCAACCTCGCGCCGGTCGACGGCGGCGATGAGCCGATACGGCGTCTTGACACCGCGCCGACAAAGCAAATAGGAGAGGGGGCATCATCCGGTGAGAATTGATGTAAAGGGCACCATCGTCAGCAGCGATGAAGCCTGGATCTACGATTGGTTCGGGATCGAGAACACGAGCCCGAAGCCGATCAGGGACGCTCTGGCGAGGGCCAGAGGCGAACCCGTTGACGTCTACATAAACTCCGGCGGCGGCGATATCTTCGCCGGGTCGGAAATATACTCTGAGCTCAGAGCCTACAAAGGGCCGGTCGCATTGCATGTGACCGGCCTTGCTGCATCTGCGGCCTCGGTGATCGCCTGTGCAGGCCCGTCGGACATCTCGCCGACGGGGATGGTCATGGTACATAACGTGTCCGGCAGCGCTGCCGGGGACTACCACACCATGGACAAGCACAGCGACGTCCTCCGCAAGGCGAACGAGACGATTGCCGCCGCCTATGTGGAGAAAACAGGCATGACGCTTGATGCGGCACTGAAACTCATGGACGAGGAGACGTGGCTCTCCGCGGCTGACGCTGTGGAGAAAAATCTGATCGACAAGGTCAGCGAGCCCGCCGTCCGCATCACAGCCGCCTGCTGCACGGTGCTGCCGGCGGAAGTTATCAACAAAATGCGCAACTCGATCAAACCGCCCGAGGGTGAGCCCGCGGACGATCTGATAAAAGCCAAGGCCAAACTCAAATTTTATGAACTGAAAGGAAGATCTCTCACATGAAGAAAGAAATCTATCTCCAGAAGCGCGGCGAGCTTATGAATCAGGCCCAGCAGCTTCTGGACGCCGGCGACACCGAGAAATTCGAGGATGTCACCAAGCAAATTGAAACCCTCGACAATGAGTACGAGGAGTCCAGCAAGCGCCAGGCGAACCTTGACGCGCTCAAGGACCGTGTCGCCGGCCCTGACTTCGCCGCCGCTGCCGCTAACCCGCAGTTCGGCAACGTGGTCGGCCGCTACGAGCAGGGCGCGCCCGACGACATGTACGACTCCGCCGAGTATAAGGCGGCGTTCCAGGCATACGTCTGCCGCGGCGTTCCCATCCCGGCGAAGTTCTCCAATGCCGACCAGAACACCAAGACCAGCGATGCGTCCGTAGTCATTCCGACCACGACCGTCCAGAAGATCTATGAGGCGATGGAGCGCGTCGGCAATATCCTGCCGCTCGTCACCCGCACGAACTTTGCCGGCGGCATGTCCGTGCCCACCTCCAGTGTCAAGCCGACTGCGACGTGGGTCGCTGAAGGCGCAGGCTCCGACACCCAGAAGAAGACCATCTCTTACATCTCGTTCTCTTACCACAAGCTGCGCTGCGCAGTCCGTGTCAGCTACGAGATGGATAACATGGCTTACGGTTTCTTCGAGGCACAGCTGGCGCAGAACGTTGCCGAGGCGATCGTCAAGGCCGAGGAGACCGCCATCTTTAAGGGCACCGGCAGCGGCCAGCCCAAGGGCTTCCTGGCCGAGACCGCCACGGGCAACATCGACATCGCCAACACCAAGCACATTTCTTACGCCGACCTCTGCAAGGCCGAAGGCCTTGAGGAAGACGACGAGGCCATCTGGGTTATGACCAAGGCGACCTTTATGAACGAGATTCAGGGCATGGTCGATACCGACGGTCAGCCCGTCGCCCGCGTCAACTATGGCCTCAACGGCAAGCCCGAGTACTACATCTTCGGCCGCCGCGTCGAGATTGTCAACAAGGCTTACATGGATGACGCGAACCCTAACCCGACCGCCGACACCATCTGCGCCGCGCTCTACAACTTCCGCAACTACATTTTCAACAGCGGCGTCGCACTGCGCTTCCGCCGCTACACCGACGACAAGACCGACGATGAAGTTACCGTCGCGATCGAGGTCTGCGACGGCAGAAGCGTCCAGAATCAGAGCCTTATCACGCTGACCAACAAGAAGGCGGGCGGCTAATGTGCCCGAATCGGGCACAAGTGCGTGGGAGGTGCTTAAATGGCGATTCTCGATGATGTAAAGCTCTCCCTCGGCGGGTTCTCCCACACAAGGCTCGACAGCGAGATCGAGGAGGCTATAAACGCGGCCTGCCTCGATCTCCACATCGGCGGAGCGGAGAGCGTAGACAATGCCTGCAACGCCGACCCCCTCGTCGTACAGGCTATTAAGAACTACTGCCGTTACTGGTTCAACTATCAGGGTAACGGCGAGTTCTGGTTCATCTCATACAAGGCGCTGCGTGATTCGATGGCGCTGTGCGGGCTCTACAACAGGGGTGACGACGATGAAGAGTAACCGGACACCGTTCACGGATCTGTGCAAGCTTATTGCAGTTAAAAAGACCTACGACGACGCGAACCACTACGAGACGGAGGACGTGCCGACCGAGGTGCTCTGCTCCGTCTCCCAGGGCGTCGGCCGCACAGAGTTTTACGAGGCTCTCAAAGCCGGCGTCAGGCTGTCCTTGGTCGTGGAGGTCAACGAGTTTGACTACGATGGCCAGACCGTGCTTGAGCACGACGGGCACCGGTACAGCATCGAGCGCACGTATCCGACCGGGTACGGCACACTTGAGCTGAGCTGCGCGGAGGTGACGCGATGACGATAGACGAACGCATCACCGCGGCCGTGACTCCGGTCGTGCCGGAGGTCGCGCCGCAGATCTATGAGGGCAGCTCCCTCACCTACTGCACCTACAACTATACCGAAATGCCCCAGCTGCACAGCTCCGGAAAGCCGAGGCGCATCACCTATCTGTGTCAGCTGCACCTCATGCTCCCGCGTGGCGCTGCTTCCGTGACGCTCCGCCGTGAGCTCTGCCGGGCGCTGTGGCACGCGGGCTTTACGTGGCCGCAGATCACCGACGCCTACGACGGCGACGGGCAGCACTGGGTATTTGAGTTCGAGAGCAAGGAGGCGCTGGGGGATGGCTAAGTTCTCCTCCGACGTCGGCCAGCTCATGCTGGACATGCAGCAGATCGCAGAAATCCCGGAGGACGTGATCGACGAGATGCTTCAGGCCGGCAGCAAGGTCGGCGTTGAAGCGATGCGCCGGTCACTGCGCCGGATGGGGCTCGTCAAGACCGGGCAGCTGATGAACAGCATCGTTGCAGTGCGAAAGACCGGGAAGGACGGGCGCATCTACTATCTGGCCTACCCTAAGGGGAGGCGCAAGGCCGAGCCGCACGTGCTCTCGGTCTCCAATGTTAACCGGGTAAATCCGCTGCACACCTACGCCAAGCCGCCGACCAACAACGACGTCGGCTTTGTGTGGGAGTTCGGAGCCCCGAAGCGCGGCATACAGCCGCGGCAGTGGATGCGCACGGCTAACGAAGAAAGCGCGGACGACGTAGTCGCCGCGGAGTTCAAAGTTTATGATGATTGGCTCAAATCCAAAGGATTTTAGAAAGGACTGACACATGGCTAACGAAAAACATTATGTACCGTATGGCCTGAGGGACATCTGGTTCGGAGAATACTCGTACTCTGACGGTGCGATATCCTACGCCAACCAGCAGGTTCTCGGCCGCGGCATCACGGCGACTTTCGACCTCAAGTTTGCCGAAGGCCGTCTCTACTCCTCCGGCGCGCTGAGCCGGTACAAGAAGAAGCTCACCGGCGGCTCGATCTCGCTCAACGTCGAGGATCTCCCGCAGAGCATACAGAAATCCATTTTCGCCGCGACCGAGTACAGCCGCAATGTCGGCACCGGCAGCAGCACTGCCGTCAAGAGCATCGGTTACAACCGCAACAGCGGCGGCCGTTACGTGGGCATCGCAACCTACGTCCCGGCAGACGAGGCATCCGGTGACGGCTACATCGGCGTGTTTGTACACAAAGCAATGTTCGGCCCGCCGAGCATGTCCTATCAGACCGAAAACGACAGCATCCAGTGGACGACCCCGACCACGACGGGCGAGTTCGTCGACCCCGACGGCACTCAGAGCGACGGCTCCCCGTGGTCTCAGATCGAAATCGCGGAGTTTGCCACCGAGGCCGAGGCGCTGGCATGGTGCAAGGCCTGTCTGGGGGTGACCGGATGAGCGACATCAGAAGCATAATCATGCCCAAGACGATTGACGGCAAGGTCTATCCTCTGACCGTTAACTACAACGTCATCGCCGATATACAGGCGGAGCTCGGCGACCTCCGGGAGCTGCTCAAGCCCTCGAATTACCTCAAGGTCGCTTCCGTCGCGCTGGCGGCAATGCTCAACGAGGCCGCTTATCAGATGAAGCGCCCGGAGCGCTTTGACTCCCGCAGCGTCGCGCAGTATTTCCCGCCTATCACGGACATGGCAGCGGCGACCACCGAGGCCGTTGAGATCGTCAAGTTCGTGCTGGATGCGATGATCGACCCGGAAGAGGCCGGGGACGCGCCCGAAGGGAGCGCCGAAAAAAACTGAGCTCCGGCGCACTGCCGGAGCTGAAAATTGATTTTGCGCAGGCTCTCGCCGTCTGGCTGACGCGGTTCAACGGCACGGAGGAAAGCTTCTGGCACGGGCTCTGCCCGCGCCGCCTGAACGCTCTGTGCAAGGTGCTGCTGCCGCAGCAGCGCCCCCAGCCGCTCCAGAACCGCGATAAACCGTCAGCGCGTGAGTTTTTCCTCGGAGGTGATTAAGTGGCGACACGTAAAGTAAATACCGAGTTCACGGTCACCGGTGAAGAAAAGCTCAGACGGGCAATAACCGAGATCAACAACGGCGCGAAGGTGCTCAAGTCCGAGATGAATAAGCTCACTGCCGAGTATGACGGCAACACCGACAGCGCCGAATTTTTAACCCAGAAATACGACATCCTCGAGCGTCAAATGCTGACGCAGAAGGATAAGGTCGAGGCTCTCAAGCAGGCCGTCGCCAACTCCGCCGAGGCTTACGGCGAAGCTGACTCCCGGACGCAGAACTGGATAATCCAGCTCAACAACGCCGAGGCCGCCCTCGCCAATACCTACGGCGAGATGGGGCGGACGCAGACGGCCATTGAGGACATGGACGGCGCTTTGGACGATGTGTCCGGTTCGACCGGCTCGGCCGCCGAGGGCGTGACTTCTCTCGGCGACGTGCTCGATACTGTCGCGGACAAGCTCGGTGTTAAACTGCCAGATGGGATTTCGAAATTCACCGGAGGTCTCGGCAAAATCCCGGCTTCCACCGCCGCGGCCGCAGCCGGTATAGCCGCCGTCGTCGCAGCGGGGATAAAGCTTGAGCGCAAGCTTATGGACGTCACCAAGGAGACCGCGGCAGCGGCTAAGGAGCTTGAGTCGCTGTCCTTGCAGACCGGTGTCAGCACGACGGACTTGCAGGCTTTCCAGTATGCCGAGGATTTCATCGGAGTCAGCTCCGACCAGCTCGCCGATTCTCTCAAGGACCTGACGACAAAAATGTCCGATGCGGCGAACGGCAACGAGGAAACTGCCGCAAAGTTTGACCAGCTCGGCGTATCCATCTACGGCGCACAGGGCAACCTCCGCAGTTCCTATGACGTGTTTCTCGACGTGATAGACGGACTCGGTGAGATGAGCAACCAGGCAGAGCGCGACGCGCTGGCCATGAGCCTTATCAACGAAAGTGCGCAGCAGCTCAACCCGCTTATCGAGCAGGGTTCCGGTTCTCTGAAAAAGTACGCAGCCGAGGCCGAAAACGTCGGTTACATCCTAAGCAATGACCAGCTAAAGGCGCTGACTGACGTCGACGAAGCACAGAACCGGCTGCTTAAGTCTCAGGAGGCCGTCAGCAAGCAGATCAGCGCAGAGTACGCGCCGTATATGTCCGACGCTCTCAATGAGACACGCGAGCTCATAGAGAAGGTCGGCACAGCACTTATCGACTCCGGTGCGGTCGATGCTTTCGGTTCGATACTGGACAGCGCTATCTCCCTGCTTGAGCCGCTGGGCGATCTTGTTTCCGACCTGCTGCCGCCGCTCGGCGTTCTTCTGCAAGGCGTCGCCGGGACTATCGCGTGGATCGCGGACACGATCAATCTGATTGTCGGTCTGCTGACGCTCAACGGCGATCGGATCAGCACCGCGCTCGGGCTCAACCCGAACAAGGCGTCGAACATTCAGAAGGCGCTCTATGGCGCGGACTACAAGACCGAGAGCTACTACGACTCGACCGGCAACTACTACGACCCGACGACCGGCCAGTGGACAGGCAACTACTTTCACAACGCCGGGGGCAACGACAACTTTCCCGGAGGGCGCACGAGGGTCGGTGAGAACGGTCCGGAGACCGTCTACCTGCCGCAGGGTACGGTCATCGCCAACGCGCAGGAGACGCGCGCTGACGGCGGCTACGACGCGCCTGTCAACGTCTACATTGAGGCGCGGACGATTCAGGAGTTTAACGACATTATTGAGATAGTGCGCGACGCCCAGCGCGTCCGCCGGATGAAGGGAGCGCCGAGATGAGCACGACACTGACACTGACCGCGAACAAGTCGGCGGCGATATCTCGGACATCCAGCAATGCAGCAACAGATTTCAACGACCACACCTCAGCAACGGTCGACCTGTCTTGGAATCTTAGCCGGGTCGACACAAATTATTTGCTTGCCGGGTTCCCGGCCGTCGCAGCGTCTTACAATTATAAGCCCATCCTCCGCGCGGTCGTCAAAGCTTATCTGAGCTGCGACACCGACTATACAATGGCCGCAACAAAAAAGGTATGGGTCGAGGGCATCACATCCGATTGGGACGAAGCGAGCGTTACCTCTCGGAAAGTGGCCTTTGCCCCCGGTTCCGGGTTCGTCAGCGTGCCGGGCGGTGCGGCGGGAGTATACCAATTTTCCGCGCTTTCAGAGGAATCCGCAAGGCACGTGCTACTGCATGGCTGCGCGATACACTCTTACTCGGCTTTGATGTGGTACCTGTCGGTCGGCACCTCCCGCTACTCTTCTCCGCCGCAACTTCTCATCACGTTTGACGACAGCAACGTCCAGCCAAGCTTGATAACACCGTCTCCGGCAAGCGGAGTGCGGCTCAACAAGGCCTCGGCAATAACGTTTTCAACAAGCCTTGTGCAATCCAGTGCCTTCACGCTTAAGAATCTGACCGCGGTAAGCGGCACATTTGAATACCGGCTTAAAGGTGCATCGTCCATAACGACGGCGGCCGCGACAATAAGTTCTACTACGATTTCATACACTGCCCCGGCTAACACATTCGCCGCCGGAGAGTATGAATACCGCTTCTCGGTCACGGATAACCTCGGCCAGACGGCCTCGACCGGGTGGTCGTCATTCGACACCCGCGACACTGTCCCGACTGCGACGGCGGACGAGCCGTCCGGTAACCTCCTTGACGGAGACCAGCCGATAAGTTTCCGCTGGACGCACATCAACGAAAGCGGCAGCGCACAGACCAAAGCAGAGCTACAGAAAAGCGCCGACGGCAGCACTTGGACGGCGCTCACAACCGTGACCGGCTCGGCCAACGAGTACAGCGCCCCCGCGGGGACGTTCGCCTCCGGGACGTGGTTCTGGAGGGTCCGGACATATAACCTCGACAACGCCGCCGGTGCATGGAGCGACGCCGCATCTTTCGTAACAGTCTCCGCGCCGAGTACGCCCAAGGTCATTGTTCAAGCGTCCCCTCGCCCCCTGATAACATGGCAGACAAATGAGCAGAGCGCTTATCAGATCCAGCTCGACACCGCAGTCGGCACTACGGATTACGGCTCCGGGAAGAGCTGGCGCAGCCCAATCTACTTCGATGATGGGCTGCACGTCGCGCGAGTGCGCGTCCAGAACAGCTACGGAGTCTGGAGCGAATGGGGCAGCGCGACATTTACCGTCAGCCACACCGCGGGCGGGGCCGTCGTACTCACGGTCGACGCGGATCACCGCGCGGAGCTGTCATGGAGTTACGCCGGGAGCTGGACCGAGTTTGTTGTCTACCGCGACGGTGTCGCGATAGCTAAAACGACGGACGACAGTTATACGGACGATTACTCCGTCGGCACCGTGAGGTATCAGGTGCGCGCCTGCGCTTCGGACGGGACGTATAACTATTCCCTCTCGAATGAGGTCACGGTGTCTGTCATGCCTGAGACCGTCATGCTGTCGGCTTTAGGCTCCGGGAAATGGCTGTTTTTAAGGCTCTCCACGGCACAGCACAGGACGAACACCATCAAGGCCTCGCGCACATTCAGCCTGACGCATCTGTCCGGGCGAAAATTCCCAGAGGCGGAGCTGACAGAGTTCTGTGACCGGTCGATATCCGTCAGCTACGCGACCGACGACGAGGCTGAAAAGGCCGCGCTGGAGGCGCTGATGGGCTCCCCCGTCTGTCTCAAGACGCCGGGCGGCAAGATGGTCATAGGCATCCTTGACACGCTCAGCGAGACGGAGAGCATGTTCTACAGCTCCTACACTTTTGCCGTGAGCCAGATGCACTATCCGGAGGAGGTCGATCTTGATGCGTGAGGCGCGATACAAGCTCAACGCCCTGCGCGGCGGTGCCTTCTTCAAAGAGCTGCATTTCTCTCCGGATAATGCACCAAACATCAAGTTTTCGGCCACCGCCGAGATAAAGCGCAGCTTCTCCGGAGAGATCGTCCCCGACGCAGACTTTGACCTGCTGCGCGACGAGCTTCAGCCGATGATCTTCAGCGACGGAGCTTGGAACAGCCTCGGCATCTTCCGGCCGACGACGCCGAAGCTCTCCGGAAGCGCGACCGGCGAACGGCTGAGAATCGACGCATACGACCGCAGCTGGTTACTGCAAACAAGCCGCATCGAGACCCGGCTGCACCTCGCGGCAGGGCTCAACTACATAACCGCCGTCGAGCAGCAGCTCACGGCGAGCGGCATCGGGCTTGTGATAAAGACCCCGACGACCTCGACGCTGTCATGTGACCGCGAGGACTGGGAGCCGGGGACGAGCCGCCTGACGATCGTCAATACGCTGCTGCGAGAGATAGGATACCGGGATATATGGTTCGACGGCGACGGCATGGCGCATCTTGAGCCTTACGCCGCGCCGACGGCGGCGCGCATCTCCCGGCGCTACAGCTCCCGCGACGTGCTCCGGGCTCCGATAGCCCCGGACTATCAGTCGGAAAGCGACATCTTCAGCGCGCCGAACGTGTTCATTGTCGTCTGCGCGAACGCCGACAACGCCGAGACACTCGTCGCCACGGCGGTCAACGACTCCCCGATATCCTCAAAGAGCACGTTCAGGCGCGGGATGCGCATCTGCCAGCAGGTCAAGGTCAACCAGATCGCAGATCAGGCCGCGCTGCAAGCCTACGCCGACCGGCTCGTGTCTGAGTCGCAGCTCAGCACGCAGACGATCACCTTTTCAACGCTCCCTGAGCCGGGGCACGGCTCAGGCGATGTTATCGCCATTGACCACCCCACCATCGGCGGGGTGTATGAGGAGACCGCATGGAGCCTCACAATGCGCTCCGGCGAGCTTATGAGCCATTCTGCAAAAAGGACGGTGCTATAAATGGATGAAATTTTAACCGCTGCCGCTCCGGAGGAGCAGGCAGAACAGGAGGAGATACTCATCGCCACGGTCGGCGCGGTGACGGAAACGGGCGTCACGCTGATCTTTGCGGGTGAGGAGTCCGCCTCCGAAAAAACATATCAAGGCAACGTCAGCGCCGCCCTGAAGGCGGGCGACCGCGTGAAGATCACCAAGGACAGCGGGACGTACCTCATCGATTACGCCGTCGGCGTCCCCGGCTCCGCCGTGGGGGAGGACATTCACGAGCTCCCAGCGGGCGGAGCAAAGGGGCAGGCTCTCGTCAAGAAAAGCTCCGCTGACGGTGATGTTGAATGGGACACCCTTTCGCTTACCGGCGGTCTGCCCACAGGCGGCACAGACGGGCAACTCCTTGCCAAGAACGGAACTGCGAACTACTCCGGCCAGTGGGTGGACAACCCCATACCTACCGGCGGCTCTGACGGGCAGGTGCTGATAAAGGACGGGGCGACCGCCCGTAAACTCAAGTTTGGCAGCCCATCCGCCGGGCAGTTGGTCAACGGTACCCACAAGGTGACCCTGAGCACGGCCGGCGTCCTCGCCGGCGGCTCCGGCAAGGATATTTCCCTCGGAACCTCAAGCTATCCGTTCAAGGACGTCTACGCTGACGGGACAATTGCGCTCGCTCAAGGGTATAGCGGCAGCGTGCTGAAGCTCGGCGGCAGCAACGCGACAATAGGTTTCTTTGGCGTGACGCCGGTGCGCCGCCCGACGGTATCCGCGTCGGCGACGGTCGCACAGGTCATCACGGCGCTGAAAAGTCTGGGGCTGTTCCAGTAAGGAGGTACACTATGCTGACTATCCTTCAGGGGGACGCGCTGAGCGTCCCAATATCCATCAAACTCAACGGCATAGAAGTGACCACCGCCGATATACAGGCGGTCAAGGTCACGATGGGCGGCATTGAGAAGCGCTATCCCGGCGAGATCACATACTCCTCCGGCCGATTTCTTTTCCCTCTGACGCAGGAGGAGACGCTGGCCATGACGCCGGGCGTCAATGAAGCGATCATCCGCCCGAAGTTCTCCGCCGAAAGCCTCCGCGGGGCGAGGATAAAAACCGCCTTCAGCGTGATCGCCTCGCCCGACAAGGAGGTGCTGTGATGGGCTGCTGCGGGCTGACCGTCGAGCTGATAGACGAGGCCCTGACCGTTGAGCTCGGCCCCGCCATCGTCGGCAGCGGCGGGGGCATCTATGATTATTATGACGGCGCGTATGAAGTCGAGCCGCTCCGGACGGCACAGGTGCTGGAGACCGAGGGGCTCGTCATGCGCAAGGACGTGAACGTCCGGGGCGTCACCTTTCAGCAGACCACCAACGCCGCCGGAGGAAAGACCTGCAACATAGGAGGTGCAGATAACTAATGGGAAACAGTAAAATCATTTTTTACGGCGAGACCCTGATGGATCTCACCGGCGACACCGTAACCAAGGAGAAACTGCTCAAGGGCATTACTGCGCACGACAAGGCCGGTGATCCCGTCATCGGCACGTGTGAGTTTGACAGCGACACGAGCGACGCCACCGCGAACGTGGACGATCTCCTCGCCGGGGAGACCGCTTACGCGCGCGGCGCGAAGCTTACCGGCACCATGCCAAACCGCGGCGCTGCGGCCGGGGAGATTGCCTCCAAGGACGGCGAGTACACCATTGAGCTCGGCTACCACGACGGCAGCGGCAAGGTCGGCATAGCCGCCGCGGAGAAGCTGAAGCTCGTCGCCGGGAATATCAAAAAAGATGTGACGATCCTCGGCGTCAAGGGTACTTATGGCGGCGAAAGCGTCAACGCGCAGAGCAAGAACGCAACGCCGGCCAAGACGGCACAGACAATCCTCCCCGACGAGGGCTACGACTACCTCTCTGAGGTCGTTATTGCCGCCGTGCCGTACACCAGCGCTGCGAACGCTGCCGGAGGTATGACCGTCACGATCGGAGCCTGAGCATGGGCAACAGTAAGATCGTCTACTATGGCGAGACGCTGATCGACCTCACCGGCGACACAGTCGAGGCTGCGAAGCTCCTCAAGGGCATCACCGCGCACGACAAGAAGGGCGAGAAGATCACCGGCACGTTTGAGGCGGCCGACCCCTACGCGATTATCGGCGTTACGTATCCGGAAGGAAGCGTCTGCACCTGTTCAAATGGCAGCGTGACGCTGACAGCAAAGGATACAACCGGTAAAGCACTATTTGTTATCCCCACCGCCGGGACGTGGACGGTCAAGGCGGTCAGCGGCAGCAAGAGCACGAGCAAAGCCGTGAGCATCACTGCTGAGGGGCAAGTTGAGATCGTGACGCTGACGTATGGGCTCTATATCTTTAAAAATGGCTCGGGGCTGACGTCTGGGTACTCAATCAAGAGCAACAGCAACAGCATGATTTCTGCGCCGACAGTTTCAAGCGACACAATCAGTTGGTCTGGCAACTCCGAAAGCGGCGGCGTAGCATTCTATATCGACCCCGCCGTCGCGTTGAGTGGCTATACAAAACTGTGTGTCGATTTTGAGTGCTCATACAACTACGGCGGGAACTACGGCATGGGATTTGGCGTCGGCACGGATGCCGCTTCCGGCCTTATGCTCACAAACACGAACTGGACAGCAAAGGTTACCAGCACAGCGCAGGGCGCAATTGCCCGGAATACGGTGCAGTGCGATATATTGGCGCTGACAGACTCGGAGTACATTAAAGTCGTAGGATCATATTCTGCCGGCAAAATCTATAACATCTGGCTTGAATAAGGGGGCGCAGCATGACAATCTACATAGACAGCGATTATAAGTGTTACGTCTCCGCATCTGACGGACGCAGAGCAATTGAGGTTAGCGACTTCAATGGCAAATGCCCGGAATGGATAGAAAGTTACCGCTTCGTCCCCGAGGGCGAGACATGGACGCGCGAGGACGGAGAGGTGTTCACGAACATGGCAGCACCGTGGAAAGACCTGGGCGAAGCATACGTGGCGCAGGCGGCGTACGTGGCGGCGCAGAATGCACAGTACGAAGCGGCATTGACCGCCATCGAAAACGCGTTGGAGGTAACGACATGACCATTGAAGAGAGAGCAGAACGGTGTTTGACTCGTATCGCCGAGATCAAGCAGGGTGGTAGCTCGGCTGAAGTTGAGGACATGCGCGCCGCACTTGACTTGCTGGGCGTGGTCAACGAGGAGGAAGCAACATGAGTTATCTTAATGGAGCTAAAAAGCTTCGCGCGGCGATGGACACCGCGGGTAATGCCCTCTCGGACGCGCAGGCGCGCACCTGCAAGCTTATTTATCAGCAGTGGTCTAATCTCATAGGAACGACCGCGACGCCGGGACAGCGCTTCCTGCACGGCGATACGCTATACAGGGTTCGCACCGACGCGTCGGAGCACACCTTCAGCGCCGAGTGGGTGCCGGGCGTGCCGACCGCTGCACTGTACGAAGTTATAGACGAAGAGCACAGCGGCACGATTGACGATCCTATCCCGTTCACTCAGCCGATGGAAATTTTCAACGGCAAGTATTACAGTCAGAACGGCAAGGTCTATCTCTGCACACGCGACAGCGGTAAGCCGCTCGCGTTCGACCTCGCTGAACTGGTAGGACTCTATGTAACGGAGGTAACGAGTGATGCCTGACGACGATAAGACCGACAGCGGCTTGCTGACGGAAGACGCACGCGAGAGCGTAGACCCGACAGGGTGGCTGCTCTCAAGATTTACGACAGTGACATGAGGAGGGCACCATGGGAATTATTGACAATGCCGTGACTCGCGCGCTTGAGATAGCGGCGGACGACAGCCACGGCTACGACCAGACAAGCCGCTGGGGACCTGACTACGATTGCAGCAGCCTTGTAATAGACTGCTTCAAGAGAGCGGGGCTGCCCCTCAGCTGCACCTACACGGGCAACATGCGCAGCGACATGATGCGCCGCGGCTTCGAGGACGTGACGGGCAGCGTTGACATCAGCACCGGTGCAGGACTTGAGCGCGGCGACGTGCTTCTGAACCACGTCCATCACACCGCCCTGTATATCGGCGGCGGGCAGCTCGTGCAGGCGAGCATCAACGAATATGGCACTACGACCGGAGGGCAGACCGGCGACCAGACCGGGCGCGAGATATACACGCGCGGGTACTACAACTATCCATGGGACTGCGTGCTCAGATACTCAGGAAGAGACAGCGCGGACGATCCGGAGAGCGCGCCGGCCGCCGCGTACTGGCCGCCCCGGCTGCTCCAGTACACGCCGGGGCTCCGGCTCATGGTCGGCCCGGACGTGCGCGCGGTGCAGGCGCTGCTCCTCTGCCGCGGGTATAACCTGGACGTCGACGGAGAGTACGGTCCCGCGACTGCCGCGGCGGTCGGGCGCTTCCAGACGGCCTCCGGGCTTGACACGGACAGCGAGTGCGGCCCCAGAACATGGGCGGCGCTGCTGACACTTCCGGGAGGTGATGCGGCATGAGATAGAACCACCCGGCATTTCAACCAAAACGGAGGACATCTACAATGTCAGAAGCAATAGCATGCGCCATCATCGCCGGGATCGTTTCAGTCCTCGGAACCTGGCTTGCGAATCGCAAGAGTCAGGCCGTCTTTCAGGCGGTCATTGAAACAAAATTCGAAGAACTCAGCAAGCACGTTGAGAAGCATAATCAGGTCATCGACAGAACCTATGCGCTGGAGACTCAGGCTGCCCTCATGGACGAGCAGATCCGGGTCGCCAACCACCGCATAGCTGATCTGGAAGCTTTTCACAAACCGTAAATGTGCCCTATTCGGGCACAAATCGAAAGGAGTCAAAACATGGAAATAGTAGGCATAGCGAGCGTGGCGGCGATCACCGTCATCGCATATCTTATCGGCGAGGTAGTCAAGGCAACCGGCCTTGATAACAAGTGGATCCCCGTTATCTGCGGGGTCTGCGGCGGCGCGCTGGGAGTCGTGGGCATGATAATCATGCCGGAGTTCCCGGCGACGGACTACATAACCGCCGTCGCCGTCGGCATCGTGTCCGGCCTCGCAGCTACCGGCGCTAATCAGATCGTTAAGCAGCTGGGCAAGTCCGAATAACTATTAACAGGGCCTGACGCAAGCCGCGTCAGGCCGCACAGGAGGAGCGTTGCCGCGCTCCGGGCTTGCCGGCCGATATGATATGACGATATCGGCAGAGCTGCGCGAGCAGCTTACCACGCCCGGCAGGAGGGCGTCCTTACAGTTCCCGCGAGAGCTGCGCGAGCAGCTGGAACGGGACTGCGGGTTTACCGACGAAGAGGTCGAGATCCTCCGGCTCCGCGGCCGGGGATGGAGTTACAAGCAGATAGCAGACGAGTGTCACGTCTGTGAAGAGACCGTCCGGAACCGCATCCGGAGGATCAAAAACAAAATAGCCACATTGATATGACAAGGGCAGCGCCGATTGCGCTGCCCTTGTTTTGCCGCTTCCCTGCCGTTTACGTGCCGGTCTGGGAGGCGGTTTTAGATTAGAATATAAGCAGACAGGAGGTGTCTGTGTGTACGATTATAGCAACCCCATGATGGGGAGACCTCAGCCGCAGCCCATGACACGGGGCGGTTTTGACAGCGGCGTGATAGTGTTTGTCCCGGCCGTGGAGGATATAGAGCGCGTCCCGGTCATGTCTGGCGAAAAGGTCTATGTGATGGCCATGAACGACGCCGTTATCGCCTGCCGCACCGGCGGGAATATGGGTACTGAAACAACCTTCTGCAAGATGGAGGAGTTCGTCCCCGCCCCGGCTCCGAAGCCGGAGGATTATATAACCAAGGCCGATCTTGAGGACATCCTGTCGCGCCTTCTTACGCAGCAGTCAGCAGGTCAGGCCCCGGCGAAGGGAGGCAAGAAAAGTGAGTAATCCCTTTTTCAAAGGGTCGAAAGACCCCACTTCCGCGCCGTCCTCCTCGCCGCTTGCGCTGCTCGCAGAGTTCAAGCGTTTTGCAAAAAACGTAACCCCGCAGCAGGCCGAGGCGGAGATCAACCGGCTCCTCTCCAGTGGGCAGATGAGCCAGCAGGAGTTTGAGTATCTCAAGGGTGCAGCCAAGCAGTTTATGACTTTCCTGAAATAAGCCGGGTCGACACGGTTTATATAACTCTGAAGAAAGGAGGATCCACATGGAAAACTTTTCTCTTTCGGACATCAAGAGCGTTCTCGGCGACGGCGACGGTTTCGGCGGCGGCTGGTTCCTGATCGTCGTGCTGTTCCTGTTCATGATCGGTTTCGGCCGTAATGGATTCGGCGGACAGAGCGACTTCGGCCAGTACGCGACCGCGGCCTCGCAGCAGCAGATACTGTTCAACCAGCAGTTTGAAGCGCTCAACCAGCGCCTCGCGAATCTGGGTAACGGCATCTGCAATCTCGGCTACGAGATGCAGGGTAACATCAGCCAGCTCGGCAAGGAGATGGCCCTTGCGCAGAACGGCACAAACGCGACCATCACACAGACCGGCAATTCTATTGAGCGCCAGATCTGTAACCTGGGCGCGAATATCGACGCCAAGTTCGCAGCGCTCGAAAAGTCGCAGCTTGAGCAGCGCATCTCCGAGCAGGCGGCGCAGATCGCGCGCCTTGAGATGGACAACCGTCTCTTCGGCGTTGTTCGCTACCCGAACGGCTATACCTACAACGCGGGCAACTCCCCGTTTTGTGGGGGCGGCTGCGGCTGCTGCGCATGACCCCAGATGATTAACCGCTATTAACAGCGTCAGGCCCGGACGGCAGCCGCTGTCCGGGCATTACTTATTGAAAGGAGCATTACTATGTCTTGCAATCAGAGACTTAAAAACTCGCACTACAAGAGCGCTCAGAACGCTTACAATAATACGCCCCAGGCGTTCATTGCATCGGGCACCCCCGTCAATGTCCTCGGTATCCTCAACACCGATACCGGCTGCTCGCTGGAGACCGTGACGGGCGGTTTCGTTGTCAATAACGGCGGCCTCTACCGCATCAGCTACGACGTGATCTTCACCGCAAGCGGTGCCGGCGTCGCAGAGCTGAAGGCGCTCAAGGACACTGTCGCGCTCCCCTGCGCTGATGCGCAGATCACGACCGTGGCCGACAACGTCTACACTCTACACATTGAGACGACCGTTTACATCCCCGTGTGCTGCAATGGCACTCCAACCATCAGCGCAGAGATCGGCGGCGTTGCCGGTACGATCAACCACGTCTGCGCCAGCATGGTCAAGCTGGCCTAAGTTGGGGGCTGAACCATGGGAATCACCTGTGAAGCCCTCGACAAGGAGATAAGCGCGCTCAAGGCCGGGAAGATGACTTGGGACACGGTCAAGCAGCTCAACCTGCTTTTGGACCTCCGCGCCAAGCTCGGCGACGACGCCGGTCACGGCGAGCGCCTGACCGACGATGAGCTGCGCGCATGGCTCCAGCACATGGACAATGCCGACGGCTCGACTGGCCAGCACTGGACAGAGGATCAGACCGCCAGCATCGCCGCGGCGATCGGCGTGACGTTTGACCATGTCACGGCCGAGGAGTTCTGCGCTGCGATGAATATGATGTACTCGGATTACTACTCCGTCGGTGTCAAATACGGCGTCGACCGGCCGGAGTTTTACGCCGATCTTGCCAAGGCGTTCCTGTTCGACAAGGACGGTCCGGCACCTTCGGAGAAGCTCGCCGAGTATTATCACAAGGTCGTGGAATAGGGGCGATTCATGCCCCCCATTATGCCCCCCAAAGGGCTTTTACGCCCCCCATTATGCCCCCCAAAATCTGGGCAAATTTGGGGCGTTTTGAGACCGTTTGACTAAAAGGAAAAACCCCGGAATCATTGAGATTCCGGGGTTTTTCCTTGGAGCTGCTACCCAGATTCGAACTGGGGACCTCATCCTTACCAAACTTGCGCCCCCGAGTCTTTAAGTGACTGCGTCGCAATGCGTCAGGCCTTGTCTATCTCAGTTGTCCCCTCAATGCTGCCCCTCAAGTGTTTGAAGCTATCATTTACGTTCTGGAGCGCATCGGCAGGGGCATTATCAAGCAGATGGGCGTAAACGTCGAGCGTGAGCTTGACGGAGCTGTGCCCGGCCAGATACTGGACGCGCTTAAGCGGTGTGCCGCTGAGGATAAGCTCGGTTATATATGTATGTCGGAGCTGATGGGGCGAAAAGTGAAAATCGAACGCTGCGCAGTAGCGCCGGAATGGCACTTTATCCCCAAGCTTCAGACGGACGCAGACCTCTTTTCCGGTACGCGCGCTGGTGTATGTCACCGGGCGCACTTCCCTGCCGGTTACGGCTTCCCATGCGCGGCGGTAGGCCGATTCACTATACGGTCGCCCGCCCTCGATATGGCAGACATAGTCACCCTCGTGCGGCAGAGCGCGCAGCGCATCTCGCAGCAAATCCGGAACCGGGATATTGCGCTCGGCGGCGTCGCTTTTTAGCTGTTCGGACACAACGGGCTGATTCGACTCCCAGCGAATGGCGCGCCGAACCTCGATGTATGGCGCGGCATCGTCGAGATGCACGCAGTCCCATTGTAGAGCGAACGCCTCCTCACGCCGCAAGCCGCAGAGCAGACAGAGCAGAATAAACGGATATATCCGCTCGTCCTTAAGTTCCTCCAGCACGGTGCGCTGCTGCGCCTGAGTGAGCGGCTTTTTCTCGACGGCTTTCCGGCCTCCGGCCTTTATATTGCGGCAGGGGGATTTTAGAATCAGGTCGCTGTCCTCCGCCGCACTGAATACCATTTTAAGGGTCGTCACGATCTTCTGCTGTGTCGATTTGCTCAGCGACCCTGCGGCTGCCATAACGGCCTTGATATCATCCGGTTTGACCTCGGCCAGGAGCATGTGTCCGATCACCGGGCAGATGTGATTATTTATCGCGTTCTTATGGTTCGCGCGCCCCTTGGGCGACAGGTTTACCGTGTTCAGCTCATACCACCGGGCAGCGTACTGCCAGACATGCAGCTGCCCGTCCATGCCCATCGCGTCAAGCTCGGCCTGACGCCAGTCGGCTTTTTCGCGCGCAATGGCCTTCGTCTTGCCCCAGACCTCAATATCCCACTTGCCGGTAACAGGGTTCCGCAGCCGCTTTCGATATGCGTCGCGGCTCTTGCTGTAATAAAATTCAGGCGCGTCTTTGCGCGGCATGGTTTCCCTCCCTATAAATTGGCCTGTGCCCTAATTGGGCACAGGCTGTGTCACTCTTTAACTTCTTCCGGGGCTATGCTATATTCAAGGCTCAGCACGGCACGGTAACGACGCTTGCCCCGTCCGTTGGGCGTATCGGCAATAAAATCGCTCACATCCAAGCTTGCGGAGGATATCCGGTCGATGAAGCTCATCACTTCCGGCACGGTGTCCTTGGCGATATTCCCTATGCACATGTCATCTACGATGACGCGGATCGCGGGCTCGCCGTTATACTTGTAATCCTCAAGCGAGATCTGCTTATATCCGTTAATGAGGATCTCTTCAAGACACTGCTGACGCTTGGTGCCGTCATCGTTATCGAAGGTCACGCCGACGACATTCGTTGTCAGAGTGGCGTGGGTGCGCGTCCACTCCTCGCGAGCCTGCTGTTCGGCAATACGGGCATGCAGCCGGTCAATCGCTTCCTGCTGCTTTTTAAGGCGCTCGGCCTCGGCGCGCTCCTGCTCCTCAAGCCTGCGCTGTTCGGCAGCTTCGGCATCAATCTGCGCCTGCCAGTCCTGCTCCGGGCCTTTCTTTGCGGGGGAGCCCACAATAGTTGCCAGCGTGTGCGCCGCTGTTCCGGTCTGCACGTCAGCACTGTCCTGCGCCGCCTGTATAGGAGCAATCGACGCGCGGTGATAACGCAGACAGTAACGAACGCTGAAGAATATCATAGCCGCGCACAATGCACAGCTATACAGAAAGCGCGGAAACTCCCCGTATATGTACGCAGCGTAAATGTTCATAGCGAACACGGCAGCGAGGCAGATGCGCCACATCATCCCCCACAGGGTATACGGATTACGATACACAGGCTGCGGGGCTGCGGGCGCTTGGGGTGCCGAGGCTCGGGGCGCTGATTTTGAAGCACCGCCCGTCCGGAAATAAACCCGGCCATGCTTGCCGAGACGGAGCGAAAAGCCAGACAGTTTCATCCTCGTCGCCTCCTGATAAAATCGCCGGTGCCCGAATCGGGCACCGGCGTGAATTTATTTCCCCCGCCGCTCTTTGCGGCTGATGACAAAAAAGTACACCGTCGCGGTGACGCCGGCCGTCAGCGCAACGATCACGACCGCTCCGACTACGGACGGGGCGCCTCGCCACAGGCCGAAGTCGGGGTCTATGATATCAAGTCTCAAATACGGGACAAGCGCGATGATCGCCATCGCTGCGACGAAGGTCAGACAGTAAATCAGCCTGTCCTTTGCCCGCAGCGCCCGCCGGTGCTGCTGATATGATCGTTCCAGCAGCTCATTTTCCCGTTTGACCGCCGCATTATCGTGCTCGAGCACCTCTATGCGGTGCTCGTTCTCCGGAGTCTTATCCGGAATTTCAATGCCGAAATACTCGTCCAGCGACACATTGCAGACCCGGCAGATCGGGCCGACCGTGTACACCGACGGGTCCTTTGACGCTCTCGCGAAGAATCCGTTAACCGTCGCTTCCGGTACTCCAGACAGCTCCGCGATGCGCCTGCTTGAGTTGTTCCCCTTATTTGCCCGACACAGATCTTTTAACAGCGGCTTTTCCGCCATTTCCTCGCCCCCAACACTCATTATATCCTGATTAAGGCATCAGATACCCGAGCTTCGCGGCCATTTGACCGCGTCTGCGCATAGACATAACCGATGATATTATGATAATATCTAAGCGTAGCAGATAGACCACGACACCGGATATCTGCTAAAGCTTCGGTCAAGGCGGCAACCAAGGCCGGAGCAATTCTACAATGAAAGGGGGCGCAAGGCCGGCAGCCCTGCGGTGTTCCTGTGCGCCGCAAATTTATTTTAGGAGGCAACCATGGAGGACACCAGACGAAGAGACCAGATCAACCGAATTATCAGCAAGTATCGGCTACTGACACCGGAAGACCGGGAGAGGGTGCTCACTCTCCTTGCGTTTTTAATAGCAGATCAACATAGTCCTCCATGCGCTGCAAGTTCTCATCGTTGAGCAGCTCCAGCTTGCGGTTAAGCCTGTCGTCTTTGACGACGGGCTTTTCTTTTTTCTTGACGTCGCTCTGCCCCAATAGATAGTCAGCTGAAACATCAAAGAGTTCTGCCATCTGCCGAAGTGAATCAAAATCGGGCTCCGTTCTGTCGTTTTCCCAATTACTTATCGTGGTTTGAGCAACGTGCAGAAGATTGGCTAAGTCAGACTGTTTCAAGCCTTTTGAAATTCGCAATTCCTTGATGTTATTCATGTGACCACATCCTATACACAATGCCAATTTAGCACGCGGCAGCAGATATGTCTATGCGATATGCAAAAACTTCGTAGAATTTAATATTACCTCTTGACATATTAAATTTCTTGGTGTATTTTAATATCAGAAAACTTAATACAAGCAAGAAATTTAATAAATCATAACGGAGGCGAGGGCAGGAAATGAAAGTATTCGTCAGTATCTTCTTCGGAGCGGCGGTGATCCTCACGGCTTACGCAAATGTAGGCGCATGGCAGAGCGCGATCGTGCTATGGAAGTACGGCAGCCGCTGGCCGGTCGCGGGCGTAGCCCTGCTGACGCTCCTGACGCTGTTCGCCTGGGCTGCGGGGTGCTACCTCATCAAGCATTACATATTTTAGTTTTCTCCTTTTCATCCTCTCTATACCTTTCCCTTGCAGCTCCCCGCGGTCTTTGCTCTTCTTTTCCCGCGGGGAGGCCTTAATGCAGCCGACGCCGGTCGCAAGCCCGGGAGCAAAATGCAGAGCGAGGCAGACAGAAAGCAGGTGACGAAATGGACGAGCTCAAAAGGCTGCGCGAGGCCGCGGGACTATCCCAAGTCCAGCTTGCATTGAGACTGGGCGTGTCGCAGGGCACTATAGCACACTGGGAAATCGGCAGACGCGCTCCGCAGGCCAGGCACCTTATAAAGCTGGCGAACATCCTCGGATGCAGCGTTGACGCGCTGCTCGGACTGAACACCCAGAGCGCGGACGCAGCCCGTGACAATACAATACCTGACAGGGAGGTGCGCGTCAATGGATAAGGACGCCCGGAACATCTATAAAAACGCGCGGCAGACTGCCGGTCTGACGCAGGAGCGCTGGGCGGAGCTGCTGGGGATATCCCCGGACAGCGTCCGACGGTACGAGGCCGGGGCGATGCTGCCCAGCGACGAGACGGTGCTGATGATGGCGGAGACGACGGGTATCCTCGTGCTGCCGCTGTGGCACCTCAGGGCTAAGAGCGCAATCGCCGAGGACATGCTCCCGGATGTGCCGGACGTGCCGCTGCCTCAGGCGGTGCTGAAGCTGCTGACATCGGTCAAGGCCGTGAGCGGCAGCATCGACAACCTGATACAGATCGCGTCCGACGGTATGGTCGACAACCGCGAGGAGGCGCTTTTCGAGGAGATCGCAGGCGATCTCGACGACGTTATACAGGCGGCGATCGCCGTCAAGTGCGCAGGAGGTGCAAGACATGCAGAGTGACAGATATCAGGGACGCTTCCCCGGCTACACCGGGAAGAAGCTCTTCGAGGTCGAGCACCCGGTATTCGGGCGCTGCATCGTGGCCGCACCCGACGAGAACGCGGCATTACTGCCCGCGGCGACCTTCTGGCACACGTTCTGGGGAACGGCGGAGTTCTACGCATACGCGAAGGTGACACGCGCCGGGCTGCTGGAGAGGAGCTCCAATGGCTGAGCTTACGATGATGGTGCGCGCCGCGCTGTGCTTCGGCGTGATAGGTACTGTACTCAGCGCGCTTGCGCTGGCGCTGTATTGGAGGAGGCACTGATGGACGACAAGCTTATATCGAAGCTGGACGCCGCCGATATGCTCGGGGTCTCCGTCTCGACCGTCGAGCGGCTGATCGCCGACGGCGACCTGCCCATGTACAAGATTCGGGGACAGTGCAGGCTAATGACGTCCGACGTAAGGACGTACATAGCGGGCTGCCGCAGAGTTGCGGCTAAGGCAGCCCCCGTTCCCGCGCGCAGGCAGCCCGCCCGACGCGGCTCGAAGCTCGTCGGCTGCGGGTACTACCCAGGGATGAAAGTGGTATAACCGGGCGCGCTGCGCCTGAAATTTAGACAAGGAGGCTAATTATGATCAAATGCGACGCTATGAAGCTCAACCCGCGCGGCCATGTGGTAGCCGAGGGCGGCCCTTTGCAGATTCTTTCAGAGGCAAAGCTCTTGTTCTGTGAACTTATTAATCGCGAGAAGCTTTCTCCCGTTGCGGCGCGCTTCGCAGTAGAGGCGGCTATAGAGGTATGCAAGCTCGGCAACAGAGAGCTCAGCTTTTCAGAATACTCCGCCGCTTGTGATATCGCCGAGAAAAGAGTCGGATTCGACTGGAGTAAGTTCGTCGAAGAATGCACCGGCACAGATTTTCCCGGACGCACCGCTGGTAAGGACGACGGCGCGCCGACGGGCGACCGCTCGGTCGAGGTCTACGTTATCAAGCTTTGAGCGCTTTGGAACCTGCGGCATCGGGAACGGTGCCGCATATCGAGAGCACTCG
>OIYO01000441.1_pt1 | contig 35139 bp, 23 predicted proteins | sample 1588191 | NCBI WGS metagenome assembly OIYO01 (sample SAMN03283275) | human gut metagenome | biome: human-associated habitat; material: feces | host: Homo sapiens | place: Peru | collected 2012 | reverse complement strand
CCGGTGAGTGCGTCATCGGCATCGGCTTCCTGCATGACGGCATCACCCAGATCGTTGACAACGGCTATGAGAATGTACAGCTCATCATCCCGTCCACCGGCACCTCCTTCGAGGTCGGTGCGACCGCTATCTTCAAGGGTGCAGCTCACCCCAACGCTGCCAAGCTCTGGATCGAGTATGCTCTGAGCCCCGACTGCGTCAACCTCGCCAAGGACAACGGCTCCTACCAGTTCCTCGTCATTGACAATGCCGAGCAGCCCTCTCAGGCCGCAGAGTTCGGCCTTGACCCGGACAACGTCATGGACTATGACTTCGAGGATGCAAAGAACAACATCAAGACCTACATTGAAGAGGTCATGAACGCTATCGCGGATTCCGGCGCAGACACCGGCGCGGATCGTTTCAAGACTGAGTGATCAGATAATTCCGCAGGGAAGGCGGCGCTGCCGCCTTCCTTTTTTAAAATGACGCCGCAGGATACGGCTGCGGTATATTACGGCAAATTTTCGAAAATAATTTGACATCAGGCGCATATCCAAACCTTCCTTTTAAGGAAAAGAGAGGGGACTTATTTATGGCAAGGAGCCAGGGCGCGGCGCTGGACAGAAAAAAGCTGCTGGCAGACCCGATAATGGTCACGACCATCGTCGTGCTGATAACATTTCTGACTTTGTTTATTCTCTATCCTCTGGCAATACTGCTGGTCGATAGTTTCGTTAGTGATAATGGCTTTACATTTGACATTTTCAAGCGCATCTTCAACATGCCTACGTTTACGAAGGCGATCACGAATACGCTGAAGGTCGGCTTCGTCGTCGGCATACTGTCGTCGCTTATCGGCCTGCTTTTCGCATACGTCGAGGTCTATGTGAAGATGAACAGATTCGTAGGCGGGCTTTTCAAGGTGGTCTCGATGCTGCCCGTCGTTTCGCCGCCTTTCGTGCTGTCGCTGTCGATGATAATGCTGTTCGGCAAGGCGGGCATCATAACGCGCTTCCTGCTCGGCATATACGACAACAGCGTATACGGTTACTGGGGCATCGTCATCGTCCAGACGCTGACCTTCTTCCCGGTCTGTTATATGATGCTCAAGGGGCTGCTGAAGAATATTGACCCGTCGCTTGAGGAGGCTGCGCGCGATATGGGCGCGAGCCGCTTCAAGGTGTTCTCGAGCGTCACGCTGCCGCTGATGCTGCCCGGCATCGGCAATGCGTTTCTGGTGACATTCATCGAGTCCATCGCGGACTTTGCAAACCCCATGATAATCGGCGGCTCATACGATACGCTGGCGACGACCATATATCTCCAGATCACCGGCGCGTATGACAAGGCCGGCGCGGCGGCAATGGCGGTCGTGCTGCTGTGCATCACGCTGGCAATGTTCGGCGTGCAGAAGTACTATCTCGAGGCCAAAACAGCCGCAACGCTGACCGGCAAGGCCTCCCGCGGCAGAATGCTGATCGAGGACAAGAGCGTCAAGGTTCCGCTTACGATCCTCTGCTCGCTGGCTGCGATGTTTGTTATACTCATGTATGCCTGCGTGCCTGTCGGCGCGTTCTTCCCCACATGGGGCTACAAGTTCTTCCCGCTGACCGGCAAATGGTTCCAGCTCGTGTTCACGCGCTACCACGGTTTCCAGGCTTTCCGCGATTCGTTTGTGCTGTCGTTTATATCTGCGCCTGTAACCGCGCTGCTGAGCATGATAATTTCCTATCTCGTCGTCAAGCGCAAGTTCAAATCAAAGGGCTTCATTGAGGCGGTTTCCATGCTTGCAATGGCCGTCCCCGGCACGGTTCTCGGCGTGGGATATATCCGCGGCTTCTCCGGTGGAATTTTCCACACCGGCTTCATGCAGGGCATATATGGCACCGGACTTATTCTTGTTATCGTGTTTGTCGTCCGCTCTCTGCCTACCGGAACGCGGAGCGGTATCTCCGCCCTGCGGCAGATAGATAAGTCCATCGAGGAGTCCGCCTATGACATGGGCGCAGACAGCTTTAAGGTCTTTATGACGGTCACGCTGCCGCTCATCAAGGATTCGTTCCTGTCCGGCCTCGTTACGGCTTTCGTGCGCAGCATAACGGCTATCTCCGCCATCATCCTTCTGGTGACTCCGCAGTTTCTGCTTATCACGGTGCAGATCAATGAGTTTGCGGAGAAAGGCTCGTATAGTCTCGCCTGCGCGTTTGCGACAATTCTTATCATAATCACCTACGGCGCGGTACTGCTGATGAACCTGTTTATAAGACATTTCGGCACCAGCAGGAAAATAAAGGAGGATCAGTAAGCCATGGAAAAAAACAAAAAGGGCGTCCGTTTGGAGCATATATCAAAGATATATCAGGACCCGAAGACCGGCAAGGACTTCTATGCAGTCAAGGATACCTCCCTTACGATAGAACCCGGCTCATTCGTCACGCTGCTCGGCCCCTCCGGCTGCGGCAAGACCACAACGCTGCGCATGATCGCAGGCTTTGAGAGCCCGGACGAGGGTGAAATATACCTTGGCGATGAACCTATAAACGAGCTCACGCCGAATAAGCGCGACACGGCGATGGTGTTCCAGAGCTATGCGCTTTTGCCGCACTACAATGTTTTTGATAATGTTGCCTACGGCCTCAAGCTCAGAAAGGTGCCGAAGGAAGAGATCAAAAAGCGCGTAATGAATATACTCGACCTCGTTGAGCTGAGCGGGATGGAGTCGCGCATGACAAACCAGCTCTCCGGCGGCCAGCAGCAGCGTGTCGCGCTGGCGCGGGCGCTCGTTATAGAGCCGAGCGTGCTCTTGTTTGACGAGCCGCTTTCCAATCTCGACGCAAAGCTGCGAGTGTCAATGCGCACGGAGATACGCCGCATCCAGCAGGAGGTCGGCATCACTGCAATATATGTCACGCATGACCAGAGCGAGGCCATGGCGCTCTCGGATAATATCATAGTCATGGATAAGGGCGTCGTGGCACAGATGGGCACTCCGCAGGAGATATATTATCACCCGGTCAGCGAGTTTGTCGCCGACTTCATCGGCGAGGCAAACTTCCTGCGCGGTAAGATGATCGCCCGCGACGGAGATCATGTGCTTCTTGACCTCGACGGAGAGAAGATGCGTGTTGCCGGGCGGAGCGATATGCAGGCAGGCAATGAGTACACGGTCGTGCTGCGCCCAGAGGCGGCGAAACTGGCGGACGAGGGCGGCCTGCCCTGCGAGGTCGTGCTGAGCTGCTTTATGGGCTCGTATCAGAACTACCATGTCACTGTCGGCAATACGCTCGTCAAGCTTGAAGAGCAGAATCCGCAGAACAAGCGTATTTATAAGGTGGGCGAGAGATGCCATCTGGTATTTGAACCGGAAATGGTGCATGTTCTCTGACGCTGTGATATAATAGGTCAAAACCGAGCGCCCGGGGGCAACACCCCGGGCGCAAATTTGAATATGAAACGGAGAAACTTCAATGCTTCAGCAATGGATAAAAACCGCGCAGGAGGATAAACCCGTATGGCTGGATGATGTCAGCCGCGAGTGCAGCGCAGATGCTTCGTGTGTGCCGGTAGTATTTGTGCTCACGCTTTTCGGCGGTGAGCTGCGCGCGTATACGCGCTTTTTCCCGCGCTGGAATAGCGAGCCGGAGCGCCGCTTCGTCTCGGAATATCTCGATGCCTGCGTGTACAACATGCTCTCTGCGCTGGGAGGCAGCCGGCTGAGTATTTATTATGATACGTCTGACGCAGAGCTTGACGGTCTCGTCAGAGGTCTCGGAACCAGCTTTCAGCTTGATGATGAAAACCGCCGCGGCTACGGCAAGGTCATAAATGAAGCGGAGAGGATATGCGCCCTGCTCGGCAAAGGGCGGTTTAGCCTCGAGTACCGGGATATATCGGAATATGTACCGGCGGCGGAGACGCCGCACAGGCGGGACAGCCGTCTTGCGGACAAGCTGCGCAGGACCGCGGGGCTGACAGACGAAAAGGTCTGCTGCGGTATCGATGTCGGCGGCACGGACATAAAGCTGGCAGTCTCGGCCCGCGGAAAGCTAGTGTGCGTCAAGGAGTATGACTGGAACCCCGCGGAGTTTGAAAATGCGCAGGAGCTGACAGCGCCGGTAATGCTGCTTGCACGTCTCATGCGCGCCTGCGCCGCGGAATATTTACACTGCGGAAGGCTCGGCGGAGAGCTGCTTGCGGCGCTTGAAAAGGACGCCGGGGATGACATGATGAGCGAGGCCGCAGCGGATGCAGAGCAGCGTCTCGGAGATAAGGCCGATGTGCTCGACAGCATTGGACTGAGCTTTCCGGACGTTGTGATAAGAAATGCGATCGTCGGCGGTGAAACGCCGAAAACGCAGGGAATGCGCAGGCGTCATGCGCATGATTACGAGTCGGAGTTCGCGCGGATAAGCGCGCTGAACACGCAGCTGGAAGGGCTCTGCCGCGGGCAGGGCCGCGTCCGCGCGACGAATGACGGGAATATTGCCGCATACACCGCTGCGATGGAGCTTGCGCACGGTGAGCGGGCAGAGCTGATAGAAAACGGGGTGCTTGCACATGCGCTCGGCACCGATCTCGGCACAGGCTGGGTCGACGCCTCGGGTGAAATACCGGAGCTCGTGCTTGAGATGTACGATACGATACAGGATCTGGGCAGCTGGCCGAGCCGCGGCATGAGCGCGGATGATCTGCGCTGCGTGAGGAACGAAAATTCCGGGCTTGCGGGCGCGCGGCGCTATATGGGGCAGGCAGGCGTATTCCGCATGGCGTATGCTCTCGCGCCGGATATGCTTGACGGCTTCGTTGAACAGAACGGCGGCCTGCTGCGCATCATATCCGAGCCGCACGACAAGAGAAAGCCCTGCCTTGAGCATATCATGGCGCTTGCAGAGCAGGGGAGAGGCAAGGCGGAAGAGGTTTTCCGGCAGGTAGGGCGTAATCTTGCGCACGTCAGCGAGGAGATGTCATTCCTGCTCTCTCCGGAGACGGATGTACGCTTCCTGTTTGGGCGCTTCGTGAAGCGCCGCCGCTGCTTTGAGCTGATCTGCGAGGGCTTTGCCGAATGTATTTCCGGCATCACGCTTATCGCGGCGGACAACGATCTGGCATGCACCGGCCTGATGCGGCAGCTTGCCGGGATGGATGGCGTGACAGTTGCACAGTTCGGACAGGCGATAGGCGCGGTGTATTTCGGCCAGAGCTGAAAAGTTTACATAATTTATAAAGACAGCAGTGTAGTGAGTCATAAACTCCGCTGCTGTCTTTATTTTTCTGTTAATGTAGATTTACATAAAATAATTTACGTAGTATATTATACATAATATAATTTACATAAATATCAGGCGGCCCGAAAGCGCCGCCTGATATTTATGTGCGCGTTCATGTCGCCTCAGTGCGCTTTATTCCGTGCATGAAGCCGGTTACGGAATTGGAATGGACATCTCCGGCAATGACCTTTTGACCCTTTATGTACAGTGTCACGAGAACGGTGTCCTTCGTGTCCGGGTAGTTTGTCACCACGTAGGTATACTGACTGCACTTCTGTCCCAGATATTTGCGCAGGTCGTAACCCTGTGCAAGCTGCATTTCGTTGTAATCCTTCATTACGCCATCGAGAGCCTCCGGAAGCTGTATGCTTCTGTATTCCTCAGTGCCGGGATCTATCTCCCAACCGAGTTCGCTGAGAAAGCTTTCCCGGCCTTCAAGCGTCGCAAGACCCGTATCGTTGTTCCTGTATGCTATCAGCCATTTTGCGAGTATCATCAGAAACAGCATGAGCGCACAGATGAAAACGATAGTCAAAGCTCTTTTCTTTGTGAAAACCACGACCTTATCCAACATTCAGATCTGCCTCCTGCATTATAGGATGGTAACAATGGGATGGTAACAATACAAGCTATTCAAATTTGTCCGGAAGTATGCTATAATATATTCTCAGTTTATTTGTCAGAGGTGAAAAAATGGCATTTGTGAGGCTCGACAAGTACCTTGCCGACATGGGTATTGCATCGCGCAGGGAGCTCAAACAGGTGATCAGAAGCGGCAGAGTCAGCGTGGACGGCGCGGCTGTCACGTCGCCGGAGCTGAAGCTCGACCCGGAGAAGAGCGCCGTTGCGCTCGACGGGACAGTGCTCAGCTATTCAAAGCATCGTTACTATATGCTCTATAAGCCGTGCGGCGTCGTCACGGCGACGGAGGATGGCCGTCAGCGCACGGTGCTCGACCTCGTCGCGCCGGAGATGCGGCGCATGGGGCTTTTCCCTGTAGGCAGGCTCGACAAGGACACGAGCGGGCTACTGCTGCTCACAAATGACGGAGAGTTTGCGCACCGCGTTATTTCGCCCAAATCCGAGGTCGAGAAATTGTATTATGCAGTAGTGGACGGCGAACTGACGCGGGAGGATGCCTCGGCCTTTGAGAGGGGGATAGTTCTTGCCGACGGGACGCACTGCCTGCCCGCAAAGCTCACGGATCTGGGCGGGGGCCGGTGTACCGTCGCTGTGATGGAGGGGAAATATCATCAGGTACGGCGCATGCTCGCTTCGCGCGGGAAACCGGTCACGCAGCTCAAAAGACTGTCCGTCGGAGGGCTGAAGCTGGATGAAAATATGGCGGAAGGCGGCTTTCGTGAACTTGAACAAACAGAACTGGCCTTGATATTTATGGCAACATAACGGAAAAAAGCCCGAGTTGAAGCGGCTTTTTGAGCGTAAAAACTACATTGCGAAAAAAATTCACAAAAAACAGCAATGATTTCTATTGAAAATCACATAAAATGGAGTTATTATGTAGAAAGAGAAATGCGGATATATAGTGTTTTTTACTATACCTTTTTTGGCAGACCGCAGTGCATGGGAGGCATACGATATGTCGAGCAAGATATTCCAGAATGTGATCATTCAGATGAAGGACGCCGTGGACAGAACGATCGGCGTTGTTGACGAACAGGGCTTTGTCATTGCCAGCAGCGAGCTTGCAATGATCGGCTCACGCCTTGATGACTTTCGCATCTATGATTTTGACGGGGCTGACCGCTATGTGGTCACTGCCGGAAGGACCTACTGCCCGCTGTCTTCGGACAGCAGCAAACTTGACTATGCCGCCTTCGTGGAGGGCGCCGACGCGATGGCAAAGACGCTCTGCGCCGTTGCTGCGGTCGCTTTCAACGAGGCCAAGAACAACTATGAGGAAAAGCACAACAAGGCGGCCTTTGTAAAGAATATCATCTCGGACAACATACTGCCCGGCGATGTGTATGTGAGGGCGAAGGAGCTGCACTTTGTCACGGACGAGCCGCGCACGGTTCTGCTTGTGCGTCAGGTGGAGAACCCGGACGTGTCCGCGGTCGAAGTAGTTCAGCGCCTGTTCCCGGACAAGCAGCGCGATTTTGTGCTGAACATCAACGAGTCGGATGTGGTCGTGGTAAAGTCCCTGCCGAACGCGAACTGCCCTGATGAGATCCTGAAGACTGCGCGCACGATAGAGCGCGTCATGCACGAGGAGCTCGGCGCGAAGACAGTCATCGGCATCAGCACCAATGCCCGCCATCTAAGAGAGCTGGCCGACCGCTATAAGGAGGCGCAGGTGGCGATCGACGTCGGCCGCATTTTCGAGGCTGACAAGACCATCATCAACTATGAAACGCTCGGCCTTGGCCGTATTATCTACCAGCTTCCTACGACGCTTTGTGAGATGTTTCTCAACGAGGTGTTCAAAAAGAATCCCATAGAGACGCTCGACGACGATACGCTTGAGACTATCAACCGCTTCTTTGAAAACAATCTCAACGTCTCTGAGACCTCCCGCAAGCTGTATGTGCACCGCAATACGCTCGTGTACAGACTTGAAAAGATAAAGAAAATAACCGGACTTGACCTGAGAGAGTTTGACCACGCAATAGTGTTCAAGGTCGCAATGATGGTGAAGATGTACCTTGACTCGCTGAACAACGCCAAGTATTGACAGATACTCAGCTTTTTCAGCTCTGTTTAAGGTGCGCGGGGTATAATCCCGCCGGAAGACTATCCCGATTTTTTGGAGGATACATAACTTATGGTTCAGATGAACAATGTCACGAAGGTCTACGACAGCAGCAACACCGTTGCACTCGATTCCGTCGACCTTACGATCAATGAGGGCGAATTTGTCTTTCTGGTCGGCCCCTCCGGCTCAGGCAAGACGACGCTTATGAAGCTCATCACAGGCGAGGTTTTCGCTACGTCCGGGCAGGTCATTGTCAACGACTTTGACATGACCAATATCCGCCGCAGCCGCCTGCCGAAGGTGAGAAGAACTCTTGGCGTTATCTTTCAGGACTACAGGCTCATTGAAAACATGACCGTGTATGACAATGTCGCATTCGTTATGCGCGTTGTCGGCGCATCTCCCAAGGAGATCAAGAAGCGTGTGCCCTATGTGCTTGAGCTTGTCGGGCTCGAGGGCAGGGAAAAGCGCATGCCGAACGAGCTGTCCGGCGGCGAGCAGCAGCGTGTTGCTATTGCAAGGGCGCTGGCGAATAATCCGCGCATGATAGTTGCGGACGAGCCCACCGGCAACCTAGACCCCGTGCGCAGCCTTGAGCTCATGCTGCTTTTTGAAAAGATAAACGAGATGGGGACCACCATTCTGGTCGTCACCCATGAAAAAGAGCTGGTCAACGCTTTTTCAAAGCGCGTCATCACTATTGACGGCGGTCATGTTATCAGCGACGGAATGGATGGGTATTACGGATATGAGATTGAGTAGATGCGGTTATCTTATCCGCGAAGGCTTCCGCAGCATCACAAAGCACGGGTTTATGTCCTTCGCCTCAGTGACGGTCATTATGGCGTGCCTTATCATCATGGGCAGCGTGTCACTGCTTGCGGTCAATATTGACGCGCTAATAAAGGATCTGGAGAGCCAGAATGAGGTCGTCGCCTTTGTCGACGACGCTATCACCGACGAGAAAGAGGCCAGTGCGCTTCAGAGCAGTATAGAGGCTGTGGACAATATAAGCTCCGTTGAGTTTGTGTCGCGCACCGACGCTATGGACGCTTTCATGAGCAAGTACGACGAGTCCCTCATGGAGGGCATAGATGAGACAGTGTTCCGCCACCGCTTTGTTATCCACCTTACGGATATATCGCAGATGGCCGAGACCGAGCGTGAGCTGAGAAATATTCCGGGTATCGCAAAGGTAAATGCGCATCTTGACTATGCCAAGACCTTTGTCACCATCCGCAATATCGTCAGCGTGATCTCTCTTGTGCTCATCGTCATGCTGGTGTTCGTCTCCGTTTTCATCATGTCCAACACCATAAAGCTCGCCACCTTCGGCCGGCGCGAGGAGATAGCCATCATGAAGATGGTCGGCGCAAACAACTCCTTTATACGTCTGCCCTTCGTGGTCGAGGGTCTGGTGCTCGGCATCCTCGGCGGCGGGCTTGCGTTCTTTGCCGAGTGGGGCATATATGAGCTTATCACCGGTAAGCTCGTCAGCAGTCTTACAGGCAGTTTTATCGCGGTCGTTCCTTTCAGATCGGTCGCGCTGGTGGTTCTTATAATCTACCTTGGCACCGGTATTCTGGTCGGCGCCGTCGGCGGTGTGAACGCCATCAGGAACTACCTGAAGGTATAAACTCTGGGTATCCCGAAAGGGCTGCCCCCGGTAAAAGGCCAAAGGGTAAAGACCCGGAGGCCCGGAGGGTCATACATACTTATGAACAACAAAAAGGTTATCTCTGTGATCGCTATAATAATGGCGGTGCTGATGGTGCTGACGCTTGTGATGAGCATCATCCCGGTAAGCGCTTATGCCGTCACGGAGGATGAAGTTACTGCGCTTCAGCAGCAGAAAAAGGAGATCTCCGGCAGAGTCAAGGACTGCAAGGAGAGACTCGACGCACTCAAGCAGCAGCAGGCCAGCGTACTTGACCAGAAGGCTGCCATTATGGAGCAGAACAAGCTCACACAGGAGCAGATCGACCTTGTGCAGGAGCAGATCGACCTCTATAATGACATGATCGACGAAAAGGCAAAGGAAGTCGATCAGGCAAAGAACAGGGAAGATGTCCAGCTCCAGAAGTACCGCACCCGCGTGCGCGCAATGGAGGAAAACGGCGGCTATAATATTCTCGCCGTCGTCCTGAAGGCGGACAATTTCAGCGAGCTGCTCACTGCGGTGGACGATATGGGCGAGATTATGAACAGCGACCGCGCTCTTGAGGACCAGTACATCGCGGCCCGCGAGGAGACTGAGGAGATCAAAGCCGACTACGAAGAGGTCAAGGCTGATTATGAACAGAAGCAGGATGATCTCAAGAGCGAGCAGGAAGAGCTGAAAAAGCAGATGGATGAAGCGAACAAGCAGCTCGAGGAACTGGCGGATGATATAGAAAAGGCCACCAAGGAGTACGAGGCGGCGCAGGCTGAGGAAGCCGCGGCAGCGGCAGAGGTCAGCAATATCATTGCCCGCTGGAACGCTGAGAAGGCTGCCCAGCAGCCCACTCAGACTGTCACCAAGGAAGTCACGAACGAGGATGGCACTACCACCACCATCACCGTCGAGGAACCCGTAAGTCAGGGCGTCAGCGGCACCGGCAGCCTCATTTGGCCTGTGCCGTGCTCCATGCGCATCACGAGCCGCTACGGCAACCGTTCCGACCCGTTCACCGGCAAGACGACCTATCATGCAGGTATTGATATAGACGGCTTCGGCAACGACGGCCAGCCTATCATTGCGGCTGACAGCGGCACAGTCATCACTGCGTCCTCAAACAGTGGCTACGGCAACTATGTGATAATAGACCACGGCGGAATGAAGACCGTGTATGCACATATGTCCGGGCTTGCCGTGAGCTCCGGCCAGACTGTAACGCAGGGACAGACTGTCGGTTATCTCGGCGCGTCGGGCCGTGCGACCGGCACCCACTGCCATTTTGAAGTCTATGTAGGCGACAGCAGAGTAGACCCGGCTTCCTATTTCTCCGGGATGACATATTATAACTGCTGACAGGCAGTTCTGGTATTTTGATATGAGTCACAGATATAAAAAGCTCCTGACCGTGCTTCTCGCACTGGTTCTTATGCTGCCGGTAATGCCGGCGGCGGTGCCTGTTTCGGCAAGCGCGGCGTCACAGGAGGAACTGGATGAGCTCAAGGCAGAGCGCGATGCGCTCGTAAAGCAGCGCCAGCAGCAGCAGGCTGTTGTGAATGAGCTCAAACAGCAGCAGGCAAGCGTGCTTGCGGTCAAGCAGGCGCTTGACGAACGGAATATGTACACGCAGTGGCAGATAGAGCTGACCCAGCAGGAAATATCGCTGTATGACGATATGATCGCGGACAAGAGCCTTGAGGTCGTCGAAGCAAAGGCACTTGAGGATGAACAGCTTGAAAAGTACCGCAGCCGTGTGCGCGCGATGGAGGAGAACGGATCGTATAATTTCGTCGCGTTTCTGCTCAACACCTCCGATCTGGGCGAGCTGCTTACTGCGGTGGACGATATCGGAGAGATCATGGAGAGCGACCGTCAGCTCGAGGACGCCTATATAGAGGCGCGCGAGAACACGGAGGCTGTCGTGGCGGAGTACGAGGAGTACAAGTCCGACATCGTTGAAAAACAGGATGAGCTGCGCAGCGAGCAGCAGAAGCTCGAGGAAGAGCTTGAAGAGGCGACCCGGCTCATCACCGATATTACCGCGAATCTGGCGGACAATGCGGCGGTTCTGGCGGAATTCCAGGCGGCCGAGCAGCAGGCGGAGACCAATGTCGCCAATATGGTCATTGCGCTGGACAAGCAGCGCGCAGCCGAGGCGGCTGCATCCGGCGGAAGCGGCGGCGGGGGCGGTTCCGTGACCGGCACCGGCGCGTTTACCTGGCCCGTCCCGTCATGCACGTATCTCACCAGCCGCTTCGGCCTGCGCACGCACCCGATATACGGCACGACCAAATCCCACACGGGTATTGATATAGGCGCTGCATCCGGCGCTACGATCGTGGCGGCGGACGGCGGCACGGTCACAATGGCCGGCGTCAACAGCGGCTATGGCAACTGTGTGATGATAGATCACGGAAACGGCTACAAGACACTGTACGGCCACATGTCGTCCATCGCGGTGAGCAACGGACAGACGGTATCCAAGGGCGATACGATAGGCTATGTCGGAAGCACAGGCGTCTCTACCGGCCCGCACTGCCACTTTGAGGTCTGGAGCAACGGCTCGCGTATCGATCCCGAGCAGTTTTTCAGCGGCCTGACCTATTCCGACAGCTGCGGAGTATGATTTATACCGGACGCGCGGTGAAAAGGGACCATGCATGGCAGTCCTTATAAGGGGACTGTGCAGGCCCGCATTTTGCGGCGCGTCCTTTGAATGAGAACAGATAAATAGCCGCATGAGCCGGCGGCTGAAGGGAGCTCGACTTGAAGAATCTATTCCAGAGACTGCTGTACAATATCGGCAGGGTATTGGTAGCTATCCTGAATATAGGCATACGCCTGAAATACGTCATTCTTGTGTGCGCCGTGCTGACGGCGGGGACGTATTATCTGACCTCGCATAAGATCATTGAGAACGTCGGCGGGAAAACCGATTATGACGAGGCCATGCGTTACATAGAGATAAAGGACATTGTCGACGATAAGTTCATTGATGAAGTGAACAGGACCGCAATGGGCGATTCTGCCGCGGCAGCAATGGTCTCAGGTCTCGGCGACCCGTGGAGCTATTTCATGACCGCCGACGAGTACAAGACGTATCAGCTCTCTGCGACAAATGAATATTCCAATATAGGCATGACCATAATGCAGGATGAGAATTCCGGCGGATATCAGGTAGTTGCCGTAAACGCGGATTCTCCCGCGGCATGGGCCGGTCTCAGCGCCGGTATGATAATCACCGACGTTGACGGTATAGATGTCACCGCTCAGGATATTGACTATGTGCGCACGCTTATCCGCTCCAGACTGAATACAAAATTCACTCTCGGCATAAGCAAAGGGCAGAGCACCATAGAGGTCGACTGCACGTCGTCATATGTCAGCCCCGTCAGCTACCGTATGGAGAAGACTGAGGCCGGATATATCAAGATAGACAACTTCGAGGCCGGGAGCGGTCAGGATGCGATAAATGCGATCGAGGATCTGCTTGCGCAGAAAGCCGTCGCGCTCTGCATCGATCTGCGCGGCAATCCCGGCGGTCTTAAAGCCGAGGCTGCGTCGCTGCTCGACTATCTGCTGCCCAAGGGAACGCTCTTCGTGGAGCGCGACAAGGACGGAAAAGAGGAGGTCACTGAGTCGGACGGCATGTGTGTCCAGATACCCATTGTCGTACTGATAAATACTGAGACCTACAGCGAAGCCGAGCTTTTTGCGGCTGTGCTCCAAGAGTATAACTGGGCGCTTCTGATGGGCGAACCGACCAGCGGCAGAACGAGGACGCAGGTCACTATTCCGCTCGAGGACGGCAGCGCCATACGCCTGTCCACCAAGACGTATCTCACCGCAAACGGCACCGACATATGCAAGGCAGGCGGTGTTGTGCCGGATTCCATCGTGTATAACTCCGATGCTTCCGCAACAGGCACTACCGCCGGTACGACCGGCAATGCCAGCGACGGCTCCGCAAGTACCTCCAATGACGATCAGCTCATGGCGGCCCTTAAATATTTGAGTTGACACGGCGGCGGAATACCAATATAATATATAAGCTTTTTAGCTGTTATATAAATTCAAACGCGAATCATTATTTGAAAAGGGGAGCGTTTTATGCCTAATTCCAACAGATTCAAAATGAGTCAGGAGCGTCTCGACGCTATAAAGAAAGAGCTTGAATACCTCGAAACCGTCAGGGAAAAAGAGGTGGCAGAGCTCATAAAGGAAGCCAGAAGCTTCGGCGACCTCTCTGAGAACAGCGAGTATGATGAAGCAAAGACCGAGCAGGGCAAGCTCTACTCCAGAATTGCCGAACTGAAGGTCCTCGTTGAGAACGCGGAGATCGTAGACAATATTGAGCAGGACGCTCCTAAAGATACCGTTACTCTCGGCAGCATCGTAAGGGTGCTTGACGTCGAAGAGGGCGATGAGGAGACCTTTGAAATAGTCGGCTCTCAGGAGGCCAACCCCAGAGAGGGCCGCATCTCCGACGACTCGCCGCTCGGCAGAGGTCTGCACGGGCACAGGGCCGGTGAGATCGCAAGCATTGAGGCACCCGTAGGCGTGCTGAAGTTCAAGGTAATTTCCGTAGAGAATAAGTGATTTTCATTGGGCGCGGCACAGAATATGTCACGCCCAAATCAAATATTGTGATAGGTGGTATATTGGATGAGCGAAGCAGTTAACAATCAGGCCAACGAGGCACAGGAGCTCTCCGAGATCCTGCAGGTGCGCCGCGATAAGCTCGCAGCTCTGCAGCAGGACGGAAGAGATCCGTTTCAGCAGACAAAGTTTTCAAGGACGGCATGGTCCGCGGAGATAAAGGACAATTATGACAGCTTTGACGGAAAGACCGTCTCAGTTGCAGGCCGCATCATGTCAAAGCGCGGCATGGGCAAGGCTATTTTCTGCCATATAAAGGATGATAAGGGCCAGATCCAGCTCTATACCCGCGCAGATGCAGTGAGCGAGCAGGAGTTTTCAGACTTCCGCAAATATGACATCGGCGACATCGTTGGCGTCAGCGGTTATGTTTTCAAGACAAAGACCGAGGAAGTTTCCATCCATGTTTCAAGTGTCGTGCTGCTTTCAAAGTCTCTGCGCCCGCTGCCTGAGAAGTTCCACGGCATGACCAATACCGAGCTCAAATACCGCCAGCGCTATGTTGACCTTATCGTCAATGACGACAGCCGCAGAAACTTTATCATCCGCTCGAAGTTCGTAAGCTATGTACGCCGCTTCCTCGATAACCGCGGTTATCTTGAGGTCGAGACGCCTGTCCTCAATACCATATCCGGCGGCGCGACTGCCCGACCCTTTATCACACACCACAACACGCTCGATATAGACATGTATCTGCGTATTGCCACTGAGCTTAACCTCAAGCGTCTCATCGTCGGCGGTATGGAGCGCGTGTATGAGATAGGCCGTATCTTCCGCAACGAGGGTATGGACACCAAGCATAACCCTGAGTTCACGACTGTTGAGCTCTATGAGTCCTATGCGGACTTCAACGATATGATGGATCTCTTTGAGGATCTGCTCTCCGGCGCTGCCATAGAAATACTCGGCACATATGATGTGACATGGCAGGGGCATGAGGTATGCCTCAAGCCGCCTTTCCGCCGCATGACCATGGCGGAGGCCGTCAAGGAGTATCTCGGCGTTGACTTTATGGCGATCGATTCCGACGAGGAGGCCGTTGCCGCCGCAAGGAGCGTCGGCGTAGATATGGACAAGGTCGAGCCGACTTGGGGCCATGCTTTATATGAGTGCTATGACCAGAAGGTCGAGGAGAAGATGGTGCAGCCCACGTTCATCACCATGCATCCGGTCGACGTTTCACCGCTCGCAAAGCGCAGCCCGAAGGACCCGCGCCTGACCGAGCGCTTTGAGCTGTTCATCTGCTGCAGCGAGATGGGCAATGCATTCTCCGAACTCAACGACCCGATCGACCAGCGCGAGCGTTTCCAGAAGCAGGTCGAGCTGCGCGCCCACGGTGACGATGAAGCGGGCATGATGGATGAGGATTTCATCAATGCCCTTGAGTACGGTATGCCTCCCACAGGCGGCCTCGGCATCGGCATTGACCGCTGCGTCATGCTCCTTACGGGGTGCAGCTCGATAAGAGACGTTATCCTTTTCCCGACAATGAAACCTTTGGACACTCCCAAGTCGGAGAAAAAGCCTGAGGAAGTCGGTATCATCGGCGGAGCTAAGGGTACGGTCGAGATCGAGATTAAGGACGAGCCGATCGATTTTTCCAATGTTCAGATCGAGCCGCTGTTCCAGAATCAGGTCGATTTTGACACCTTCTCCAAGAGTGATTTCCGTGCCGTAAAGGTCAAGGAATGCGAAGCTGTGAAGAAGTCCAAAAAGCTCTTAAAGTTCGTTTTGGACGACGGAACCGGCGTAGATAGGGTCATTTTGAGTGGTATTCACGAATATTATGAGCCGGAAGAACTGGTCGGTAAGACCTGCATTGCAATCACCAATCTGCCTCCGAGAGCGATGATGGGCATTGACTCTTGCGGTATGCTCATCTCCGCCGTGCATCACGAAAACGGCGAGGAAAAGCTCCATTTGCTGATGGTGGATCCTCACATTCCGGCAGGTGCAAAGCTCTATTGATTGCCCCCTGATCGGGCTAAAAAAGCCTCTCGTACACCAATCCGTACACCAATTTACACCAAGGGTGCACCACGGATGCCGAGAAAAATGTGCGATTGAATTTCAGCCTCGCAGAAGTGATTCTGCGGGGCTGTTTTTTTGAAAACTATATGTTCAGATATGAGACTCGGTGAGAAATCACCGGGTCTTATTTTTTGCGCTCACTACGCCTACTAAACAGGCGCAGTGGGCGCTTTTTTGTTTTCTAAAACCGGCACAAAAAATTTTTTTGAAAAAGTGTGGGAATCTCGCAAAAAAATTCGGCAAAGAGAAAGTGAGAAGGCGAAAAGCCTTCCGGGAACCTTGAAAATTTCATATACATTCATCAGATACATTCCTTGAGCCAACAGCCAAATGAAGGTACGCCAAGACCCACCTGCCGCTAACGGTATCAGCGGGACAAAAGGTGGAGAGCGACCCCGAAACCATTCTGAAATATCTGGCAGCTACGGATACGGCCACGACAGGCTTAGGGTATAATGATACTTTTCTACGGAACCGGCGGAGTACCCGGCGGGGGTGAGATTCCCATGGATCCGATTCGCTATCGGGCATCTGATGACTTCCTTTTCTGCATTTAGGGTTCGAGGAAAAATGAAATGCAGCAACGAAAGCCCCAAAAGGTATTTTGAGGCTTTCGTGGATCAGAAATGATTCAAATTCAGAGAAAGGAGGAAAACCCCATGGAAAACTGTAAGGTGATTGCCATCACAAATCAGAAGGGCGGCGTTGGCAAAACGACGACCACAGTCAATCTCGGTGTGGGACTTGCAAGCTCCGGGAAACGGGTCCTGCTGGCGGATGCTGATCCGCAGGGCAGCTTAACGGTGAGCCTCGGCATAAAGAACCCAGACGAGCTGGATGTATCGCTGTCTTCCCTTATGCAGTCGGTCATTGATGATGAGCCGCTTGCGGAGGGTGCAATTATCCGGCACCAGGAGGGTGTGGACTTGCTTCCCTCGAACATTGAGCTCTCCGGTATGGAAACAGGTCTGTTCAATGTCATGAGCCGTGAGTATGTTCTGAAGAACGCCATCGACGGCATGAGAAAGAGCTACGACTACATTCTGATTGACTGTATGCCCTCGCTGGGCATGATGACGGTCAATGCACTGGTTGCGGCAGACAGTGTGATTATCCCGTCTCAGCCGAACTTCCTGTCAACCAAAGGTCTTAACCTGCTTCTGCGCTCCATTTCAAAGATCAAGCGGCAGATCAATCCGAGGCTGAAGATTGACGGCATTTTGCTGACGATGGTGGATAACCGCACCAACAACGCCAAGGCGATTATTTCCTCGCTTCGTTCCACCGTGGGAGAGAACATCCGCGTGTTCCGTTCCGAAATTCCTTTTTCGGTAAGAGCTGCGGAGTGCAGTCTTTCCGGAGAAAGCATCTTCTCCCATGACAGGAACGGCAAGGTCGCAGCAGCGTATGAGGCACTCACAAAGGAGGTGACAGAGATTGAAGAGCGTGCAAAAAATCGATCTGGGCCTGACCGGGTACGATGAGCTTTTCATGAATGACGCGGAGCGAAAGGAAAACAAGCTCCCGCGCATTTATGATATTCCCCTCTCGGAGATCGACGATTTTCCCGACCACCCCTTCAAGGTGAAGCTGGACGAGGACATGGATCAGCTTGTCCAGAGCATCAAGGAGCGCGGGATCATCACCCCTGTCACCCTCCGACCAAAGGAGGATGGGCGGTACGAGATTGTGTCGGGGCATCGCAGAAAGAAGGCCTGTGAGCTTGCTGGGTTTGATACCGTGAAGGCCGAGGTGCGGGAGATGACCCGAGACGAGGCCATCATTCTAATGGTGGAATCGAACCTGCAGCGCTCTGTGATACTGCCCAGTGAAAAAGCTTTTTCGTACAAGATGAGGCTGGAAGCCATGAATCGACAAGGTGAACGTGCTGACCTAACTTGTTCTCCAATGGATAACAAGTTAAAGGGAGTGAAATCGGCAGCTCTGTTGAAAGAAGAAACCGGTGATGGACAAGCCCAAGTATACCGCTATATTCGCCTTACTGAGCTTATTCCGGAGCTTCTGGATTTGGTTGACGAGGGGTGCATTGCGTTTAGACCGGCGGTGGAGCTTTCGTACCTGCAAAAAGAGGAACAGCGCGCCCTGCTGGAGCAAATCGCCTACGCAGATGCCACGCCATCCCTTGCCCAGGCCATTAAGCTGAAGCGATTCTCCCAGGACGGGAAACTGAATAACGAGGTCATTGAGTCGATCATGAGCGAGGAAAAGCCGAACCAGAGGGAGAAGATCAACATCAAGTACGCCGAGGCCAGAAGGTTTATCCCTGCCAGCGTTCCTTACGAAAAAACCGGTGAGTATATTCTAAAAGCGCTGGAATATTATCACCGGTATCAGGAAAGGCAGAAAAGTCGGAATGACGCAAGATAGGTTCTTCGCCAAGGGAGCAGTGTACCCTTTTTGGGGCGGAATCATGTTTCCCCCTCTCACACTCTCCCCCCTCATTTACCGGCAATACCAGCTCAAAAGGAAAATATACAGGCGGCACAATTGAAGAAAACAAAGCGCATTCGTACAATATGAGAAAAACAGTCATTGGAGGTCATCCCATGAAAAAGCTTCTTATATTGTGCGCACTCCTGCTTGCCGCATTGCTTTCCGGATGCGCCGCAGAGCCCTCGCAAGGCCAAACGGCAGGAAACACATCGAAAGCTCCAACGCCACAGGAAGAAACACCTGCTTCCTTTGAGCCGGTATCCACAGATTCAAGCGCTCACACCAAAGCCCCGACAGAAGCCGCCGATCCAGCAGCTTGCATACCAAATGAGGACGAGCACGATAGCAGCCCGAGCTTTTCTTCTGAGCCGGTAAGCGCACCCACGGAATCGAATGCGCCGGCATCGGAAGAAAACGAACAGGCCCCCGTGATTCCGGAGAAGTCGGAGAAAACAGAATGTCCAAAAGAGGAACCGCCCGTTCCTGCGATAACCGAGCCGGAACCGACTCCGGAAACTGAACCCGCATTTGATATCGAGCACTGGATTTCCTACGCAAAAAGCACGGCGGTGAGCTTGGGGCTGACCTTAGATAGCTCAGCAACCGATTGCTGGGACAATCCGATCACCGCAAAGCCGACCTGCATCTACCTGGAGCGAGACATTAACTCACGCCTGAACAGATATGCGAAGGATGGGGAGATAACTGCGGTCTGGATCTGGTACGAATGCGTCGGCACAAGCAGCTATCTGATCTATATCGGGTACGCATAAACATCAACAAATCAATACACCGAAATGAGCATCGTGGAAGCACGGTGCTTTTTTCATGCCTTGAAGGAGGACAGAACGAATGAAGAAGATTTTCAAAAGAGGAATGTCGGGACTGCTTGCAGTCCTCATGGCATTCACCGTGCTTGCGGGCTTTGGCACGACCACAGCCTTCGCCGCAAGCGAAACAGCGGAGTCCTATATGATTTCCTTCCCCCGTGACGGGGACGCTGCTCAGATTTACTCCGAGGACGCATGGGGACACTCCGCGAAAACCTACATGAACGGCTGGGCAACAGGCTCCAGCAACTACACCACCCTGCACTGTATGGATTCCTTTGACGGGAAGGTATGCTATTGCATCGAGCCCGGCCTCTCCCGAAATGTCGGCGATACCTACCACGGCTTCGGTGAGGATTTCTGGGATAACTATCCCAGCCAGTACAACAACACCATCGAGCCGGACGATATTAAGCTGCTGCTGGGCCGTATCATGCAGTATGGCTATCAGGGCAACCTTTCCACCTCGTGGAGATCGCAGAACGATTCCGATGCGGATAAGCTGGCTCACGCCTTCGCAACTCAGCTACTTGTTTGGGAAACGGTTGTGGGCGAGCGCGATGCGGACTTTGACCATGTGAGCACCGGCGGCTATGACGAGATCCTGTCGCTGGTTTCCCCCAATCATCCGCTGTATAGCCGAATCATGGATTATTACGACAGCATCGAGTACAGCGTACAGAGCCATGCCATTTGCCCCAGCTTTATGAGCAGAAGCAGCGGCGGCGCAAAGACCATTGAGCTTGCGTGGGATGGCAGTCAGTACATTGCCGAGCTCACGGATACCAACCGCGTGCTGTCACAGTTTACCTTCTCCGCCAGTGAGACAGGCTTCCATTTCAGCGTGTCGGGCAATACGCTCACTATCACCACCGATACGGCTCCCACCGGCAATGTGACGATTTCTGCAAGTCGAAGCGCATCCCGCTGCGGCGTTCTTGTTTGGACGGACTATAAGTACGGCCCCAACGGCGGCGTTCAGGATACCATCACCTATACGGCCTCCGTCAGCGACCCCGTAAGGGCATTTGTCAAGCTGAAGGTCAGCTACGGCAGCGCCAAAATCATCAAGACCAGCGAGGACGGCAGGGTGGACGGCATTACCTTCACCATCACCGGTGAGGGCGTCAATCAGGCCGTTACCACCGACCGGAACGGTGAAATTCGCATCGACAATCTGATGCCCGGCACCTATACCGTCACTGAGCAGAGCTATGACAAGTATGTGCCCCAGGAAAGCCACCGTGTCACCGTGCTTGCTGGGCAGACGGCGACGGTTTCCTTCAACAATGTACTCCGCCGCGGTGATCTGACCGTGACCAAGACCTCCGAGGACGGACTGAACCAGGGGGTGAAGTTCCACCTTTTTGGAACCTCTCTCAGCGGTCTGCCCGTGGATGAATTTGCTGTTACCGATGAAAACGGTGTTGCGACTTTTAAGGATGTGCTCATCGGCACCGGCTACACACTGGAGGAGATGGACACCGCTATTCGCTATGTGGTTCCCAACAGCCAGAGCGCCGCAGTGGAATGGAACAGTGTAACCAATAAGAGCTTTTCCAACATCCTCAAGAAATTCAATGTCACCGTCACCAAGAGCGACTGCGAAACCAGAACGGCGCAGGGTGATGCTTCTCTTGCCGGTGCCGCCTACGGCATCTATAAGGGCGATCAGCTTGTGGATACCTACTACACCAACGAGAACGGCCAGTTCACCACCGGCTATTATGTCTGCGGCGACGACTGGACGATTCGTGAGATCAGCCCCTCCGAGGGCTATCTTCTGGACAGCACCGTTTATCCTGTCGGTGCAGAGGCGGCCAATTACACCGTTGAGCTGAACGCTGCGCCTGCCGTGGCTGTGAGCGAGCAGGTGCAGAAGGGCAATATCGCCATCATCAAGCACTCGGATAACGGCGATACGCAGATCGAAACTCCCGAGGAGGGTGCAGTATTCGCCGTCTATCTGAAATCTGCCGGCAGCTATGAGGCGGCAAAGGATACGGAGCGGGACTATCTGACCTGCGATGAAAACGGCTTTGCCCAAAGCAAGGACCTGCCCTACGGCGTGTATACCGTGCATCAGGTCTCCGGCTGGGAGGGCCGTGAGCTGATGAGCGACTTTGATGTGTTCATTGCCAAGGACGGTGAGACCTACCGCTACCTCATCAACAACGCTAACTTCGAGTCCTTCATTAAGGTTATCAAGGTGGACGCAGAAACCGGCAATACCATTCCCTATGCGGGTGCGGGCTTCCAGATCTTCCGTCCGGATGGCTCCAAGGTGGAAATGACCTTTACCTATCCGGAGGTTACCACCATCGACACCTTCTACACCAATGACGCCGGCATGCTCATCACGCCGGAGAAGCTGGAGTTTGGCAAGGGCTACTCCCTCAAGGAGGTCTCCGCTCCTTACGGCTATGTGCTCAGTCATGAGGCGGTCAAGTTCGATGTGACCGAAGAGAATTCCACCGAGGAAAGCGGCGTGACGGTCGTTGCGGTGAAGCTGGGCAACTACGCGCAGAAGGGCATCATCAAGATTTCCAAAACTGGTGAGGTGTTTGCCTCTGTTGCGGCGGCGGACGGGGTCTATCAGCCGGTCTATACGGTGCAGGGACTTGCGGGAGCAACCTATGAGATCAAGGCAACGGAGGACATCTACACTCCGGACGGTACGCTGCGCTGCAGCGCCGGCGAGGTGGTGGATACGGTGACTACCGGCGCAGACGGCACGGCGGAGAGCAAGCCGCTGTATCTGGGAAAATACGAAATCACCGAGATGAAAGCCCCCGATGGCATGGTCGTAAACAAGGACGCCCATACTGCAGAACTTGTCTACGCCGGCCAGGAAATTGAGATCACCGAAACGGCTGCCAGCTTCTGCAATGACAGACAGAAGGCGCGGATTTCTCTTTCCAAGGTACTGGAGCAGAACAAGCAGTTCGGTATCGGCATGAATAACGAGCTTTCCGCCGTGACCTTCGGCTTCTATGCCGCCGAGGAGCTTACCGCAGCAGACGGCTCCGTCATTCCTGCGGACGGACTGATTGAGATTCTGTCCCTTGACGGAAACGGGAAAGCCGTGCTCAAGAGCGATGTTCCCTTCGGCAGCTACTATGTCAAGGAAATCAGCACCGACAGCCACTATATGCTCTCTGATGAGAAGTACCCTGTGACCTTCGCCTATGCCGGTCAGGAAATCCCCGTTGTGGAGCTTGCCGTCAATGACGGAAAGAGCATTACCAACGAGATGATCTACGGAGAGATCCATGGCATGAAGAAGGATGAGGACGGCAAGGCGCTGGCCGGGGCTACCATCGGCCTGTTCCTCACAGACGGCACAGAGCCTATTATGACCACTGTTTCCGCAGAGGACGGCAGCTTCTCCTTTACAGGTATCCCCTATGGCGAGTATGTGGTCCGTGAAATCGCCGCGCCGGAGGGCTATGTGATGGATGAGACGCCTTATACCGTGAAGGTAGATCAGAACGGCGCTGTGGTCGAGATCGAGATCACCAACAAGCTCATTCGCGGCAGCGTTCAGCTGACCAAGGTGGATAAAAACTATCCCGACCACCATCTGAACGGCGCAGTCTTTGAGGTGTACCGTGACGGAAAGCTCGTGGGCCAGATGGAGGAGCTGTCCGACGGCGTCTACAAGCTGGATGATCTGCCCTACGGCGATTACACGCTGAAGGAAACTGAGGCCCCCAAGGGCTTCTTCCTTGATGAGAAGACCTACAGTTTCTCCATTAAGGAAGATGGTAAAACCGTCGTCGTGGAAAATGAGGCCGGAAAGGGCTTTGTCAACCAGGCACAGACCGGAGGCATTCGCATTGAAAAGACTTCGGATGACGGCGTGCTGAAGGGCTTTACCTTCCGTGTGGAGGGCACGGATATCACCGGCAATGCCTTCAGCAAGGACTTTGTGACCGACGAAAAGGGGCAGATCCACATTGATGGCCTGCGCATCGGCGATTATGTGATCTCCGAGGTGTTCAACAAAGCCAACGAAAAGTATGAGCTTCCCGCAAATGTCACCGTAACCGTTCACGAGGGAAAGACGGTCGTTGCCAAGTTCCATAACAAGCTCAAGCCTGTTACGGATATTCCCAAAACCGGAGATACCACCAATATGCCTCTTTGGGCGGCACTTGCCGGTATCTCTGCAATCGGCGCAGGTGCAGCGGCCTTCTTTACCTTCCGCAAAAAGAAGGAGGTAGGCAAGCATGAACGCTAAGGTCATTATCGGCATCGGTCTTGTGGTGTTTATTATCGCAGGGCTGATCGTTCTTCGCCTGAAGAACAGAAAGTAAAACGGCAAGGGGCGGCATCTTTTTACAGATGCCGCCCCGCTTATAAAAGGAGACGCTATGGAAGAGACAAGAAAAATCGGAGATTACTCCGTAAAGTATTCCATGTATATCGGGCACAAGGATATTGCTCTGGGCGAGAATCCCAACGCCGACAAGGATGAACGGTATATGTGCTGCTTTGTAGAGACCAACGCCATTTTCGAGCGCTATTCCGGAGTGCTGGTCAGCGACGATTTTGCAGAGATTGCAAAGGTGTTCGGCCAGCGCGTAGCGGATGCAGCCGAGGAGATTATTCAGGAAAACGAGAGAGCCTGTCAGGAGGTCGGCATAAATGAGGAACTCATGGCAGAAAGCTGCGCGCCGGTTTCCTACAAAGATTCCATTGAGAACAAGGTGGTTGTCATCAAGGGCAGCATTCTCCGGCCTGAGTTCCGCCACGCCAATCACCAACTTATGCTGTGTACCGGTGGCTTCGGTGCGCAGGCAAATGCGCGAGGGCGTACCTGCTACTGCATTTCTCTGTACGACGGGAGAAAGACCTCCTTTTACCGCACGGATTTTCTCGGCGTCATGGATGAAAAGAAGCTTCCCGAATGGGCGCAGAAGGGCTTGGAGAAAGCGAAAGAGATGCACGCGCAGGAAAAGAAACCGACTAAAGAAAGAGGTGACGCAAGATGATCGAGTATGAAAAAAGAGCAATGATCGAGGCGGAGGACAAATATACCTTTCGCCAGAGCACGCAGATTTCCATGCAAACCGGACTGATCGGCCACCTCCGGGCAGACATGGATACAGACGGCAACGGCTTTTTCAGCAGCTGGTTTGATTTCCGGGAGGAGCTGAAAACCGATGGGTTCAAGGCAGAGTTTGATGATGTAATCAACTCTCTGCGTGAGGAAGGCGACATTCTTCATAACCGCAGGGCGCTTGCCAAGTACTGCTACTGCACCCCACAAAGCCGGATGCAGGAGGAGCCGGGCTACTATGGCGTTCGTGTGGATACCGAAAAGTATGCCTACCTTCTGCGCCTGAACCCGGACAGAGGCGAATATAACCTGTACTGCTATTGCTATCGCCGGGATTGGCTCGATCAGCACCTGAAGGACGCAGAGAAAGGAATCCGGTTTATTGACAGCCATTACAAGGAGCTGTTTCGCATTCCGGATGGCGGCAAGGTGAAAATCCACTATTCGTGGAATGAAGAGCAGATCCGCACCTGCCGCTATATCGACGATTACCATGTGGAGATCGGGAGCAACCTCTATCACATTTGCGAGTTTGCCGAGCGCATGGAATACGGCGGCCATACCTGCGAGCCGGTTCGGGACAACCTGCCCGAGCGGTGCTACAGCGTTCTTTCCGGCAGCGACGAAATCATTATCATCAAGCGCGGCGAAAAGGGTTACTTCAAGACGGACATTCCCGTCACCGACAAGGACGAAGCCCGGAGCATCGCGAATGAGTATAATGCAAAGCTCGGCGTCAGTAAGGCGCAGGAAGAAGCGATGAAGGCCGGTTCTATGTTCGGCTTTCAGGTGCCCGCCGCTGACCCGAGAAATTATGACGCAGACGGAAAGCCCGTGATGCCGAAGGACAGAGGTGATGCACGATGAGTAAGGACGATTATCGCATCTGGTCCAATGCTGACCTTGACTATGAGGAGTGGAAAGACTGGATAGAGGAAGAATATCCGACGCTTTCCGAGGACGAGCGCGTCGCCATGATGTATGAGGAAAATGGGCATTATCTTGAGGACGAACGCCTGAATTTGGACATTCAACTTTCCCAGCCCATTCTGGTTGTTGCCGATCTGGGGCTTTGGAATGGCAGGCGCACGGGATACAAAGAAATTCCCAGCGGCAATATCCGGGACTGCCTTTACTCTGATTACGACTACACCACATGGTATGTGGACCGAAACGGAGATTTCCGGTGCGATGACACCCACCATGACGGAACAAACCATTATCTCTATCGGGTATATAAGGACAATGTTTCCCAGGCGCAGAAAGACCGGCTCAAAGAAAAAATCTACAACGGCACAGCCACCAGGGCAGATATTGTCCGTGTCACCCGCAGGCTTGGCGATGAGATCGGGAAGGTGTATGGCTGGAGCTTTCCAGCCCGGCAGAGAGAGCGAGGTGAGGCACGATGAACCATGCACTGCCGAGCGAAAGTTATATTGCCAGACTGGACTATTTGGCTTTCAACGGAAAAGTATGCAGCAGCGTTGAGTACAGCGATGAGCAGCGCTTCCTGGAAGACCTGAAGGAGTCGCTCTATCACGGAGAGCCGCTGTGCGTCGTTCTCTACCGAGACCGGAACGGCAAGACGATTTCTCGTGCGTTTCTGAACGACCTGGATACACTGCCAAAGGGACTTTTCATAGAGGACAGTTCCCACAGAAAGCCGAAGGAAAGGGGTGAAGCACGATGAGGGTAAATGCCATGACAGAGAAGTTTGAGGATGTGACGGTTCTGGGGCATCCCATGCTTTTTACCTGCCTGCGGGTAGACCGCGATACCGTTCCACAGGGCATGTACATGTACGAGGTTCGCCACGATGATGACCAACAGGGCGAGCCGGTTCAGATTGCCAACTGGATCATGGTGAATCATTGGGGAACGTTGATTTCCAATAGACCCATTCGCTTGGAGCCCCGACCGGATGGGAGAAACGCCTACCGCGACATTGATCCTGAAAACAATTGGATCTATGAGGGCACGCTTACTACCGTGAAGGAGTACATGGAGAAGAATCCACCGGCGGTTCATAAGCAAAAAGACCACGAACCTGCGAGATAAGGAGAAGCTATGGATAAGAAGAAAGCCATCTGCGAATATCTCCGCAAAAATCATATTGGCAAAGAAAATGCCATCCACAGCAAGGAGCTTGAAAAGCTGTTTCTGCTTGACGGACGAAATATTCGCCGCAAGATCAGCGCCTTGCGACAGGATGGCTTTCCTATTTGCAGCGATGAAACGGGCTACTATTACGCAGATAACCAGAAAGAGATCAATACCACCGTCTACCGGCTGAATGAGCTTGTGACGAAGGTGTCCAACGCCAGAACCGGGCTTCTATTTGCATCGATCCTCGGAGAGAATGCGCAGACCGTTGAGGTCACGATCAAAGTAAGATAAGGAGGGAGTTCCCATGCCGAGCAAATACAGAGTCATTTTGGAGATGGCGTCCCAGACTGCCAGGGATATCGCCTCCAATGCCGACCGATATACCGATTTTCTGATTACGGCGGCAAACAACTACAAGTACAGCTTTAAGGAGCAGCTGCTCATCCATGCGCAGAAACCAGATGCAACGGCGTGTGCGGAAATCGACACATGGAATAAACTCGGCAGATGGGTAAACAAGGGCACGAAAGGCATCGCGCTGCTGATCGACAGAGATGTTCCCTACAAGCTGAGACATGTCTTTGATATCTCCGACACCAACAGCCGTGCCGGAAGGAACATCACCCTTTGGCGGATGAAGCCGGAGTACGAACAGGCGGTATCGGAAAGCCTTCAGGCCAACTTCGGTGATGTGGAGGAGCCGCGAGATTTCCCGCACCTTCTCATAGATATTTCCGGTTATGCCGTGGAGGATAATCTTTCAGATTATCTCATGGAACTGAACGCTGTCAAAGCCGGCAGCTTTCTGGAGGAGCTGGACGACACAAGCCTTGAAGCGTGGCTGAAAACCACGCTGAAAAGCAGCGTCGCTTTTATGGCGCTCTCCCGTGCAGGGTATGAGCCGAGGCAGTATTTTGACCGGGAGGATTTCAGCCACCTCTTTGACTTCAACACCCTGAAGGTTATCTCCGTGCTCGGTGCCGCAGTCAGCGATATTTCTGAGATGGTCATCCGGGAAATGGGCGAAACCGTCAAGGAGATGGAGAAGGAGGAAAAGCGGAAGATTCGCACATTTGCGCAGACCGGTTCTTCTGCGTATCATAAGAACCGAACAGAAAACAAGGAAAGGAGCAACGAACATGGAACTGACCTATACGATGCAGGGGGACTATCTGATTCCCGATCTGACCGTGCCGGAGAGCCCGAAGCTTGGAAAGTATGGAATGCTGCGGCGGACATTCCTCCGCAAACACCGGGATGGGATTTACACCGGGATGCTGCTGAACGGAACACTGAACAGTCATCTGGAGAAAGTGGACCGGCAAGCCAACGAGATGATGGAACGCCTGACCCGACAGATGGCAGAGAAGCAGTGCGTGACGGAGCGCCTGAAAGCGGAAGATCAGATGAAATGGGTGCAGATGATGAACTCCATTCGCCACTCGGCGGAGGAAGTGATTCTGAACGACCTGATCTACGCGTAACGCTCCCCACAGTTGAACAGCAGCAGGAAATTATCGCAGAAGCGGAGGAAGAAAAATCCTCCGCTTTTTCTATTTCTCAGGAGGACATCGACGCCATTCTGACACGGGGCAGCGGCATCCATCAGGGCAAATTCCGCATCTATGAGCAGTTTCTCAAACAGGATTCTTCTGAGAACAATATCGCCTTTTTGAAAAACGAATATGGCATCGGCGGCGCGTATCCTGCCGTTTCCGGCAGAAATCTCGATGAAAGCCACGACGCCAAGGGAATCAAAATCAGCAGAGGCAGAATCTCTCGGCCCGATGCGGAACTGCTTTTGCGGTGGAATAAGGCCGAGAGGCGGATCGGGGAGCTGATCCGAGCCGACCGCTATCTGAGCCAAGCAGAAAAGGACAACTATCCTGCCTACCGGGAGCAGGCAGAAGCTCGGAGGAAACGAGGTGAAATCTCTGAGGAGTTCCGGTCGATTGTCTATGATTACAATGACTTTGTGGCGCAGCTTGGCGAGGAAAACAAAGCGCTGAACCTGTATGATTTGTCAAGCTGCTGGAGTGCGTTCAGCGTGGGCGATAAGAAAATGCACGCCCGTACTGCGGAGGGTGACTTCATCCTCCCCATGATGCGCGAAGCAATGAATACGATCATTGCGGACAACACCCACCTGACCGCACGATGCGAAGCCATGCTGGAAGCGTTGAACAGCGATGTGGCGAAGTCCCTTGAACCGACCTTTGATGAGCTGAACCCTCCACCGGAACCCCGGAAGGAATACCGCTATCATCTTGGTGACACGGTCTATATCGGCACACAGGAATACGAGCTGCTGTCTTTTGACGAGAAGAAGGTCGTCCTCTTTGATACGCAGTTCCCGCTGTTTAACAAGGAGCTGACTCGTGAAGAGTTCGATAACCGGCTCAAAGAAAATCCGCTGAATGACAGGCTGCTGCAAGTCGTGGAAGAACTCCCTGTCGCAGACAATACGAAGGCGAGAATATCCCTTGACACCGGCAGTAACAAGGTTCACTGGATTTACTTCAATCCCGATGCAGATGCAGGTGGACAGTATGTTTCCGGTGACCTTGATTTCTCTGTTTTTGAAGAGCTTGTCGAGCAGTATGACATTGCCAACCATCCGGAAAACGCCGCCGACTTCCGAAATGACCTTGAAGAAATGTCGGATCAGTTCCTTGCGGACATCAATACTCCGTTCTTCATGGAAGCTGAAAATGACTATGAGATGGACTGCGACTATGTCGAGTTCACGCCGGAAAACCTCCTGAAGATTCACGAGGATATTCTGTCTTTAGAGGCAGACCGGGAAGCAGCGCGAGAGACTGACCGATATGAGGCGGAGTTTGGTGCGGACGGCACACGGGTATTCAGAGAAACGGAAGATTTGGCAGAAGACGATTCCGAAATTGAGAGCATAACGGACGAAGAACGGGATGCTCTGCCCATCAGCACCGTCAAAGACGGCGAGGTCGTGACATACCCCAATGCGGAGGCCTTGCTGGATGACCAGGAAGAAGCACTCGCCCCGCCTCTACAAGTGAAAATGCCTTCCAAGATCGCGCCTCATGTGCTGCATCCGGAAATCAACACCGAGTACCGCACCAACTTCCAAATCGAGAGCGATGATATCGGTGTGGGCACGCCGCTGGAACGGTTCTATCACAATATCCGTGCCATTCAGCTCCTGAACAAGCTGGATGCGGAAAACCGATTGGCAACACCCACGGAGCAGCGCGTACTTGCCGACTATGTGGGTTGGGGCGGTCTCTCTGAGTTCTTCAAGGAGGACAATCCCCATTATGCCGAGCTGAAGGATGTGCTTTCCGATGAGGAATATGCGTCGGCGAGAGAATCCACGCTGACGGCCTTCTATACGCCGCCCGTGGTGATCAAGGCGGTGTACAGTGCCTTGGAGAATATGCACTTTCAGACCGGCAATGTGCTGGAGCCCTCCTGCGGCATCGGCAACTTTATGGGGCTTGTTCCCGAAAGCATGAATGACGCGAAGTTCTATGGCGTGGAGCTGGACAACATTTCCGGGCGGATCGCCCAGCAGCTGTATCAGAAAAACAGTATCGCGGTGCAGGGCTTTGAAAATACAAACCTTCCCGACAGCTTCTTTGACGCGGCAATCGGCAATGTCCCCTTCGGGCAGTTCAAGGTGCCGGACAAGCGCTATGATAAGCACAACTTCCTCATTCACGATTATTTCTTCGCCCGCACCTTGGATAAGGTGAGACCCGGCGGCGTGATTGCCTTCATCACCTCAAAGGGTACGCTGGATAAGGAAAACCCCAATGTCCGAAAGTATATTGCCCAGAGAGCCGACTTGCTCGGCGCTATCCGGCTGCCGAACGACACCTTCAAGGCTGCTGCCGGCACGGAGGTCACATCGGACATTATCTTTCTCCAGAAGAGAGATCGTCTGATTGACATTGAGCCCGATTGGGTGCATCTGGCCACCGACGCCAATGGCATCCGGATGAACACCTATTTTGTGGACAACCCTGAAATGGTGTTGGGCGACATGCAGATGGTCAGCGGGCCTCACGGCATGGAGTCCGCCTGTATTGCTTATGAAAATGCAGAGCTTGGGGACCTCTTGCGGGATGCCATCCAGAACATTCATGCCGAGATTACTGAATTTGAAATCGACGATCTTGAAGCGGAGGATGAGGACCTTTCTATCCCCGCCGACCCGGATGTGCGCAATTTCAGCTTCACGGTGGTGGACGGTAAAATCTATTACCGTGAAAACAGCCGCATGAATCCCGTGGATGTTTCCACGACTGCCGAAAGCCGCATCAAGGGTATGATTGCCATCCGTGATTGTGTCCGGACGCTGATTGAGTACCAGACGGAGGACTATCCCGATGCCGATATCAAGGCGGAGCAGGAAAAACTCAATCGCCTCTATGATGATTTCAGCAAAAAATATGGGCTTATCAGCGCAAGAGCCAACAATTCGGCTTTCAATTCCGACAGCTCCTACTGCCTGCTTGCCTCGCTGGAGGTGCTGGATGATGAGGGCAACTTCCTCCGCAAGGCAGATATGTTCTCCAAACGAACCATCAAGCAGAAGGTAACGGTGCAGTCGGTTGACACGGCTTCCGAGGCCTATGCTCTGTCTCTTGCGGAAAAAGCGAGAATCGACATGCCATATATGTCGCAGCTTACCGGCAAAACCGAGCAGGAGCTGTTTGAGGATTTGAAGGGTGTTATTTTCCTCAACCCCATGCACATAAGCGAAGAGGACGGCAAGCCGAAGTATCTCCCTGCCGATGAATATCTCTCCGGCAATGTCCGTGAAAAGCTCCGTTGGGCAAAGCAGAGTGCGGAGCTCTACCCCGAGGATTACGGAGAGAATGTCCGTGCTCTTGAGGCGGTACAGCCGGTTGACCTGACGGCAAGTGAAATTTCCGTGAGGCTTGGCGCAACATGGCTGCCTCCGGAAATCATTGAGGAGTTCATGTTTGAACTGTTCAGCACCCCACGCTACTGCCAATGGAATATCCATGTTCACTACGCGCAGTACACCGGTGAATGGAATGTGGAGGGAAAATCCTACGACCGCAGCAATGTGAAAGCCTACAATACTTACGGCACCGGCAGAGTTAATGGCTATAAGATCATGGAGGAAACCCTGAACCTCCGGGATGTAAGAATCTTCGACTACATCGAGGACGGAAACGGCAGGAAAACGGCTGCGCTCAACAAGAAAGAAACCGCCATCGCACAGGGCAAGCAGGAGCTTATTAAGCAGGCCTTTGCTGACTGGATATGGAGCGATCCGGAACGCCGGGAGCAGCTAACCAAGCTGTATAATGAGAAGTTCAACAGCATTCGCCCCCGTGAGTATGACGGCAGCCACCTGAATTTCGTGGGAATCAATCCGGAGATCACGCTGAGGCCGCATCAGGTCAATGCCATTGCCCATATCCTCTACGGCGGCAACACCCTGCTTGCGCATGTAGTTGGGGCCGGGAAGACCTTCGAGATGGTAGCGGCGGCCCAAGAGAGCAAACGGCTGGGCTTGTGCCAGAAAAGCCTGTTCGTGGTTCCCAATCACCTGACGGAGCAATGGGCGAGCGAATACCTCCAGCTCTATCCCTCCGCCAATATTCTTGTCGCCACCAAGAAAGACTTCGAGACCAAGAACCGCAAGAAGTTCTGCGGGCGCATTGCCACCGGCGACTACGATGCGGTCATCATTGGGCACAGCCAATTTGAAAAGATCCCCATGTCCCTGGAACGACAGCGTGCCATCCTGCAGCAACAGCTGGATGAAGTGCTGGACGGCATTTCTGAATTGAAGAAAAACCGTGGGGATAATTTCTCCATCAAGCAGCTGGAGCGAACCAAGAAAACGGTCAAGCAGAAGCTGGACAAGCTCAATGACCAGTCCCGCAAGGATGATGTTGTGACCTTTGAAGAGCTGGGCGTTGACCGTATCTTCATCGATGAGGCGCATTACTATAAAAACCTCGCCGCATTTACAAAAATGCGGAATGTGGGCGGCATCAGCCAAACCGAGGCCATGAAGTCCAGCGACCTGTATATGAAGTGCCGGTATCTGGACGAGCTGACCGGCGGCAGAGGCGTTGTGTTTGCCACTGGCACACCCATCTCCAACAGCATGGTGGAGATGTACACCATGCAGAAGTATCTCCAGTACGGAGCGCTGCGCAGGAATGACCTTCTCCACTTCGATGCCTGGGCTTCCACCTTCGGCGAGACGGTGACAGCCATCGAGCTCTCCCCGGAGGGCACGGGCTACCGCGCCAAAACGAGGTTTGCCAAGTTCTATAACTTGCCGGAGCTTATGTCCATGTTCAAGGAGACCGCAGACATTCAGACAGCCGATATGCTCAAGCTCCCCGTGCCGGAGGCCCATTACCACAGTGTTGTTTTGAAGCCATCGGAAACGCAGAAAGAAATGGTGGCGGGATTGTCTGAACGAGCCGAGCGTGTCCGCAATAAGATGGTGGATTCCAGCGTGGACAACATGCTCCTCATCACCAATGACGGCAGAAAGCTCGCCTTGGATCAGCGGCTCATGAACGATATGCTCCCCGACAGCGAGACAAGCAAGGTGGGCGCGTGTGCGGAGAATGTTTTTGACATCTGGCAGCGCACCGCCGATCGGAAATCGACACAGATGGTATTCTGCGACTTGTCTACGCCCCACGGCGACGGCAAGTTCAATGTGTACGATGATCTCCGAAACAAGCTGATTGCCAAGGGCGTTCCGGCAGAGGAAATCGCCTATATCCATACGGCAAACTCCGAGGCGCAAAAGAAAGAGCTGTTTGGCAAGGTGCGCTCCGGTCAGGTGCGTGTGCTCATCGGTTCCACGCAGAAAATGGGAGCCGGCACCAATGTGCAGACGAAGCTTGCGGCACTTCATCATTTGGATTGTCCGTGGCGACCGTCTGACCTGCAGCAGCGGGAAGGACGAATCATCCGCCAGGGCAACGAAAACAAGGAGGTCGATATTTACACCTATGTTACGGAGAACACCTTCGACAGCTACCTGTATCAGTTGGTGGAATCCAAGCAGAAGTTCATTGGGCAGATCATGACCAGCAAATCCCCGGTGCGCTCTGCGGAGGACATTGACGAAACCGCTCTGAGCTATGCGGAAATCAAGGCGCTGTGCGCCGGCAATCCCCACATCAAGGAGAAGATGGATCTGGACATTGATGTGACCCGTCTGAAGCTGCTCAAGGCCAACCATCTGAGCCAACGCTATTCGCTGGAGGATCAAATTCTGAAGGAGTTTCCGCAGAAAATCAAATCGTTGGAGCAGCGCATTGAGGGCTATCGTGCGGATATTGACCAGCGAAAAAGAAATACCGAGCCCAACGAGGACTGCTTCTCTCCGATGTTTATGCCGGGCGGCACGGTAAGAGAAAAGAAGGCCGCCGGCGATGCCATCCTCGGCCTTTGCAAGTCCATGACAAGCCCAGAGCCGATTTCCATCGGTCAGTACCGTGGCTTTGACATGGAGCTGTCCTTCGATACCTTCAGCCGAGAATATAAGATCACGCTGATTCATCAGCTGCGACATACGGTCACGCTGGGAACGGACATCTTCGGCAACATTCAGCGACTGGATAACACCCTCGGCGCTTTTGAGGAACGAATGGCGGCGTGTGCCGAGCAGCTGGAGAATACACGGGTTCAGCTTGAAAACGCAAAGGCCGAGGTACAGAAGCCATTCCCCCAGGAGGAAGAACTGAAAGCCAAATCGGAACGGCTAAATGAACTGAATGCGATGCTCAATCTCGACAAAAGAGAGAACGAGATCGTGGACGGTGAGCGTGGCGAGGAGGAGCCGCAAAAATCATCCGCAGACAGAGAACGCTAAAAAGAAAATCACAGCGGCAATGTGGAATACCTGCATTGCCGCTGTGATACGCAGGCTGGAAAACGTGCTGAGTGTGTGATATAATGAGACTGACAAATCTGAATTTGCGGAGGATGCTATGAGCGATTTTTCAATAAAAGATATGCTTGCAATGCAGCAGACCCTGCAGGAAAAATATAAAGACAAATGGGAAACGATCTGCCCCGAAGCCGGTAAGCATAAATTGTTGTGGATGCTTGGTGAAGTCGGAGAAGTCATTGACATCATTAAGAAAAACGGGGATAAAAAGGCCATTGAGGATTCAGCCGTGCGGCAGCAGCTTGTTGAGGAAATGGCAGATGTGCTCATGTATTACAACGATGTCCTTCTGTGTTATGGAATTCGTGAGCAGGAACTAAAGAAGACATATATCGCCAAGTTTGAAAAGAACATGACTCGCTGGTAAATTCCAGGTTTTCCTACCTATGGCAGCCTTTCAACGGGCTGCCACAGGCGCTTTTCTGGAAAT
>OIYO01000439.1_pt1 | contig 35184 bp, 26 predicted proteins | sample 1588191 | NCBI WGS metagenome assembly OIYO01 (sample SAMN03283275) | human gut metagenome | biome: human-associated habitat; material: feces | host: Homo sapiens | place: Peru | collected 2012 | reverse complement strand
CTATTTGCGGTTTCACCCTTTCCCAGTTTATCCTGCCTTGATAATGTGATACGTCTATTCCCTTTAGCATTTTTTATATTCTCCTTTATTTTAATATTATTGTCGCCACCGCACCCAGAATTATGCCTATAATTCCTGTGGCAATACAACCGATAATCGCCCTTTTGTAATATTTCATATCCTCTGTCGGGGCGCGCTCAACATATTCAAGCCGTTTATCAATGCTGTATACCTTTTTTGCCGTGTTTTCTGTTTGTAACGCAACCTTTTCAACGGCGGCGGTCAGCCTGCGTATATCACGCACATCGTTCTTAATTTCATCTAATTGGTGAAAAATGTTGCGTTCGTTTGCTTCCAACGTACTTATACGTTCATTTATGTTTTCTTCCGTTTTAATCACCCCCTGCCTCGAAAGAAGTATAAACCAGATTAAAACCGCCATTCCCCGACATATTTTCCCGCCCATATATTTTTTATATAAAAATAAAAAAAACACTTGCAAATACCAAGTGTTTATGTTATACTAAATTTCGCAATGTTAAAAAGCAATCAGCTTTTTATATTCGTAATATTTTTTTAAAACGTTTAGCAGCATGGAGTAGTACTCAAGTTGGTGACGAGGCGCCCCTGCTAAGGGCGTAGGTCGGCTAAACCCCGGCGCGAGAGTTCGAGTCTCTCCTACTCCGCCATCTTTGTTTCACAATATGGAACACATAGAAAAACTCTTGATTATTCAAGGGTTTTTCGTGTTTTTGAGTCTCTTTAATGTTTATTGTCCTACGGCAAACATTAACCCGTTTCCGTACCCGCGGCAGACTCGAACTCACAGACGCATAAAAAATTCCTGCTTATACAGAAAAACCGTTTCCTTATCACTTAAAACGCAAAAGTGATCGGAAACGGTTATTTTTTGCATATTCGAAAGGTGATTTTATGAGCAAAAATGAACAGACTAACCCCTTGGTGCAAAACATTAAAAAAATTTCTTTATCTTTAATTGATGATTTTCCGAACCACCCGTATCATATCATTGATGATGAAAGCATGGCGGAGCTAACGGAAAGCATAAGAAAAAACGGTCTTATCTCCCCTGTAATCGTCAGGAAAAAAGACGGCGGCAGATATGAGCTTATTTCCGGTCACCGCAGAAAATATGCTTGCAGCGTCCTCGGTTACGAGGAAATACGGTGCAATATAATATCTGCTACCGACGATGAAGCAACAATTATAATGGTGGACAGCAATTGTCAGCGGCAAAAGCTGTTACCAAGCGAAAAAGCCTTTGCATACAAAATGAAGCTTGATGCTATGAAAAGGCAAGGCAAACGTACGGATCTAACCTGTGTGCAAAATGCACACAGGTTAAAATCCCGTCAGATTTTAGCAGAACAGGAGGGCAAAAGCGAATACCAGATAAGGCGGTATATCCGTCTTACATACTTAATACCCGAATTATTGGAATATGTTGATGCTGAAAAGATTAAACTTTTACCTGCCACCGAAATATCATATCTCGGTGAAGAAGCGCAACGCGACCTCTGCGACGTTATAGAAGTCTGTATGGCTTTCCCCTCACATGGACAGGCGCGGCGTTTACGCAGACTGTATGAAAGCGGAGAACTTACATACGAAAAAGCATTGCAGATTCTTGAAGAAGAAAAAGGCAATCAAAAGCCGAAATACAGACTCTCCTGCGATAAACTCTCAAAATATATCCCTCAAGGCACGCCCGATGCCAAAGCAGAGGAATATATTATCACCGCGCTTGACTATTACAGCCGTTATCTGCATAAAAAAAGTGTAAAGCAAAAAGCATAATTTACTCTATCCGATTCCCGCCCTTTAAAAAGGACGGGAATTTTTTGCAACAAAAAACACCCTTTGTTTGCATGCAAACAACACAGCTTAACGCTGTATCGGTTTTGCCGGTTCAATCAAACAATAAGGCGTAACAATCCCGGATATTCAGTTTTAATTATCATTACCCTTCCTATAAGCTAATTTCTTAAATATTCAGCCAATCCTGCTTTGCGCGACATTTCAAGCAGCTTGGATAAAGCCTTCGATTCAATCTGCCTTATCCTTTCACGGGTCAGGTTCATTTCCCTGCCTACCTCGTCAAGGCTTTTGCTGCCCTCGCCGTCAAGCCCGTAGCGAAGCTCAAGTATTCGGCGGTCACGCGGATTAAGCTTTTGCAAAAGCTCGTCCAGTTGCCTTTTACAGTCCTGGTGTTCAATTTCTTTTTGCTCATACTGAACATCCGCTGCCAATGTATCAAGCAGCGTTCCGTCCGCGTCACCGCCGCTTGGTTCGTCTATTGAAACGCAGCTTATATCAAGCCCTTTAAGCTGCTTTATCCTGGCAATCGTATATCCGGTCAAATCAGCCAACTCGGTATCGCTCGGATATTTCATATATTCAATATAATATTGCGCCGAAATCTTTTTGACCTTGTTGAGCTCAATACTTACATATTCGGGAATATGAATCAGCCTTACACACTCATCGCCGTATTTTAATATTGACTGCTTTATCCAAAATGTTGCGTATGTGCTGAAGCGGGTACCGCGATTCGGATTATATTTATCAGCCGCAGTCATCAGTCCGATGTTTGCCTGCTGTACCAAATCAAGCAGCGGTATTCCCTTCCATAAAAATTGTGCAGCGATTGAAAATGCAAATTTGAGGTTACAGTTTATCAATGTTTCCCTTGCTTTTTCGTCACCGTCAGCTATTCTTTTGCTTAAAGCTATTATTTCTTTGTGGGTAAGGCTTGGAAAACGGTGTATTTCCTTTATGTACTGCTGCAAAGGGTCAATGCCTTTTGTATTATCCTGCGGATAGAAATTATACTGCACCTTATTAAATTCGGTTTCCTGTTCGTCGGAGTCACCGTCCGAAAATGTTTCCGACGAAAGAATATCCACACCCGATTCTTTAAAGATTTCAAATATTTCGTCAAGCTCTTTTTCATCTGCTTTATAAGAACCGAATCTTTTTAAAATCGTTTCGGCTCTTATATATCCTTTTCGCATTCCCTGTTTTAACAACGCGTCTAAAAGCTGTGATTTTTCTTTTTTATAATCTACTGCCGGCATTAAGTACACTTCCTTCCTTTTTTATGATTTAAGTATAACACATGGCACTGCAAAATGTCAAGTATCTTTTGTATTAGTGTATTATTTTACTATAATACATACGATAATAACGGTATTTAAACGTATTAGAATTATTATCCGATATTTATTTAAGTGTAATATTTACTTGACGATTATGTAAAAATAAGTTATAATATATATAGTAATTCAAGGAAAGGTTGAGCACCTTAAATGAGCGACAAAAACAATGAATTGTTACGAATATGGACCGATGATTATTTTAACCGCAATCTTACTGAATTGGAAAAGCGGTTATCCGATTGGTGGTTAAGCGAAGGGTTCTTTTATGTCTCAAACTTTACAGAAACCGACAACGGAACGCAGGCTGAACTTATGCTGCTTATCGGCAATAATATCAACAGTCTTGTTTTCGGAGACAATCAATCCCCCACCGGTAATGTAGTATCCGATAAAGAAGAAAACGGTTGGGAGTTAATTGAATTTGACCGAACACATTATATTCCGCAGAATACACCTGATAACAGGAAACTTATAGAAAAGCTGTTATACGAAAACATAAGGCATTTTGAAGTGATTAAATATAATACTGAAATTCTGCGCGGTGAAAAGGTATTGAAATCCGTAGTAATTGAAATAAAGAAAAGGGAAAGCAACTATGAAAAGAATATCTGAGCTTATTAGCGATTACAAAAATAATCCGACGCCGGAAATTGCCGAAAACATATTAAAGATATTAGGGCAGTTGGAAAATCCGAGCGCATTAGATGAATTCTTCCTCGACAACATAGAATGGATAGTATTCAGCGACAGAATCAAAGCAAAACAAATCGGCAAAACCGTCTATGCCGTGCTTGAAAGCTTTTTATTCGGGAGTAAAAAACAGCTTTCTTTTTATTATGAGATTGACCTGCAAAACTACAACCAAAAGCAGATTGCAGAATATGTCAAGAACTGCCCCGAATTTTCAAAAGTATCCAATGATTATAATTTAGCCGCCGCTGCCGCAATAGCGGCGGCTACCCCTGAAAAACGGGCTAAGGAAGTATACATATCGGAAATAAGCAAGTAAAACACTTAGTAAAAAAATCATCTTTGCACTCTGCCCGAGCCGTCGCCGCCGGCAAGGCTTTCCACTTCAGATACCGTAACACGGTTAAAATCTCCCTCAATCGAGTGCTTTAATACCGCCGCTGCCGTAGTTCGCAAGGAGGAGCAGCGAACCGCTGCATCCAAGAAAGAGCTCTTTCTTGGAAGGCGTCTATTCATGATCCCCAAAGCCAGGATGACCTGCGAACAGGCGGAAAAACTGGAATCTCTGTCCAAGCTGTATCCCAAGACTGGTAAGGCTTACAGCATTGTAGCAACCCTTGATGACTTCTATACCTGCCAAACGGTGGAGGAAGCTGAACAGGCTTTCGACCGCCTCTACTCATGGATGCGTCGTTGCCGTTTGAAGCCAATGAAAGAGGTTGCCAAGACACTTCGGAACCACAAGACGAAGATACTGGCTTACTTCTACCACCGCATAACGAATGCTGTCTGTGAGGGGACCAACTCCATGATACAGGCGGCAAAACGGAAGGCTCGTGGCTTTAATACATTCAGAGGATTTGCCTCGATGATATACCTTGTTGCTGGCAAGTTACAGCTGGCTGTGCCACGCCCCTTTTGACCCTTATCCACTAAAATTGGAGTTGAACCAATTCTTTCTTATTCGGCTCAGTATGAGCCGCAAGGCTTTTTTCTGCCTTCTGACGCACCCCATCCATTCCTATTTCAAGCACCTCAAAAAAATTCGCAGTAAAATGACTTGTGCCTGCGAACCAATTCTTTCAAGCGGCGAAATCTTTGTATAATTTCTGATATGATTTACATCAACATTTGGAGTTTTGTTTGTATCAATGCCATATTTGTGATTCAATGACTCATATGCAAAAAGACGCGTTTTATCACTCAACCGTACCGGTCTTTTATATTTAGACGATGAATAAAACTCAATTTATTTAATTTTCCTTTCCGCTTGATAATCCCTAATTCCTCCGGCGATGATTTCCGCTAACTTTTTGTATCCGCTTTCACCGAAATGAAGTCCGTCATTTGGCTGCATTTCGGTTTCATGGCCCGTACCAAAGCCATCATATTTTGCAATATCAATCAAGTGAATTTTATTATTGAACGCATAATTTCTTATAAATTCTGCTGCCTTTCTTATTATCGGCATATATCCGCAATTTGAATATTCGGGATTCTCGGTGGCACGCGGCGGTGTGCAAAGTATAATTTCAGCTTTGAGTTCATCCCCGTTACAGGCTTTGACAATTTCATCAAAGTCAGTATTGGCCTGCGAATCGTGTTCCGGGTCAAGACCGCCGTTAGTCCCGAGCATAATAATTATTATATCGGAATTTGTAACATCCGGCTTTTTACTTCTGTAATATTCTATATATGAAGTGGAATTTGCCCCGCATTTTCCGTAATTTCTAACCTCGCAATTCATTATCTGCGCCAAAAAATACGGATAATTCTTTTCCTTGACATTTGCAATACCCGATTTGCCGAAGACGCCATAATCACCCTCGGTAAGACTGTCGCCTATACATGAAATTATCAATATAAGATTCTTCCTTTCGCATTTTATTATTTCAACACTTTTTACTAAAAGATAAATTATATCATTTTTAATATCTTTGAAGAATACGCAGCAGTTCTTCATCCACATAATAATCGCCGTATTTCTTCATTACAGCGTCGGTTCTGCTATTATTTACCAATCCGAAATTTGGACTTTTAAAATTCCATAACGCATAACCGATATTTCGGCTTTTAAGGGTTCGCATAATGTCGTTCATCCAGCTTAACATCCTATCGTGCGGCGTGTTACAGATACATCCCAGCTCGCCGCATATTATTCCCGCGTTGTAGATGTTTCCCAATGCAGCCCACATATCGAAATACTCTTCCATTTCCTTCAAGCCGTATTTATACTCAAAAGAGCCCATAGTTCTGACTCCGCCGTCAGGCCATTTCGGAACAGCAGCAGCCTTCACCCACGGCGCACCGATATGCGTTAAGTTTGAAGGCTGATAACCGCGGCAGCTATAGCCTATATTGTCACCACCGATCATCATAATGTCAATAGGCGGCACGCTGCCGTTATGGGTTCCGTCGATTAAAATAGACCTTGAGGGAGAAATATTCCTGACGGTTCTGACAAGATGCTCCGTGACATCGGCGATTTTCGCGGAGGGAACCGAATAATGCGGTTCATTAATTAAATTAAAACTCAAGCGTTCGTTTGAAATATTCTTGTAACGTTCGGATAAAAAGCTCCATTGAAATTTCGCTGCCGACAAAGCCTCGCTGTCCTTCCATAAATCAAAAGGTTCTTTTATCGGCTCGTCATCATTAACGCAGAATCCCGGTATTCTATGTAAACATATACTGACAAACAGATTGTACTTGTCGGCATATTCAAGCGCCTGATCGAGTGGCTTTATTTTTTCCTCATCCACCGTATACGGATCGTCCGCCGACGACCATATACGGTAGGACAGGGGCAGTCTTACAAAATTAAATCCCCATTCGGAAATCAGCCTGAAATCCACCTCCAGGAATTTCTTGACCGGGTTTCCGCAGCTATATTCAGAGTTCTCCGAACAAAACATATCTGTTAAATTAAAGCCTCTGTATCTTTCGTAAACCGTTTGCTTAAACATAAATATCACCTGATAATCAAGAATATTTTTACGGTATTCCGCTTATTCTCCGCATTCGTTCACAAGGTAGTCAAGCAATTTTTGCGTATCGCAGGTGGCAAGGCAGCAATATTTATCCCCCGAGCCGTAGTAAACATAGAGCCTTCCGTCTTTATCAAAAGCCGCCGTCGGGAAAACGCAACCGCTGTAAAAGCCTTTGGTTTCGTAATCAAATTCGGGGCGCATTATCGGCTCCTTGGTTCTTGCAAGGATTTTTTCGGGATTTTCAAGATCAAGCAGCATTGCGCCCACGCAATACTCGCCTCTCTCCTTATCCTCAACACCGTGATATATAAATAACCATCCCATATTGGTTTTTATGGGCGGAGTACTCCCGCCTATCTTTTTGCCTTCCCACTTTTCCTTTCCCTTGCATAAAAGCTTATAGTTATCCCATTCAAGCAGATCGTCGGAATATGAAATCCATATTGACGGCTTATCGCAGCCGTATTCAGCCCCGACGCGATTTTGCGAGCGTGAAAGCATTATAAATTTTCCGTTGACCTTTTCCGGAAAAAAGAAAACATCGCGGTCATCGTGGCGCGTATCCGTAAGCCTGCCGAGCTTTTTCCAGTGAACCATATCCTGCGAAACTGCAAGATATGTGACAGAAATGTTTGTATGCAGAAAGTCGGGCGCAGTAGCAGGCAGGTTTTCCGGAATATACTCTATCCGTTCATTTTTAGGCAGCCAATACTTACCCGTTGGATACGGCCGCGACGCATACGTCATATAATAAAGCCCATCCAGCTTTATAACGCGAGGATCTTCAATACCGTTGCAATCCGGTCCGTCGGGGTCCGGCGAAAGTATCGGACTGTCAAAACATCTTTCAAAATGTATCCCGTCTGTTGATTTTGCAAGACCTATGCTTATAGTGTGCCTGTCATCATCCGCAGCAGCACGGTAGAACATCCAAAATGTACCGTTCTCATAAATACATGCCGGATTAAGTGTGCCGAGGTTTTCCCAATTACTGTCCTCTTTGGCTGAAAGAATAGGATTTCCGGCACATTTATCTAATTTGAAACTCATTGTTTTTTATCCTCATTTCTGTTAATATCGCCGTCTTCGGAAAAATTAGACGAATCCCCGCCGCAGACAGGACATACCTCCGGCGGCTTTTCACCTTTGCAATTATATCCGCAAAATATACAAACAAATTCTTTCACTTGATTTTCTCCCTTAAGTATTCATAGCTTTTTTTAAGACATTCGAACGGATCTCTTCCCTGACAGTCATCCTGCTCGACCACAAAATATTTCACACCGGCGTTCCGAGCCGAATCTATTATTCCCTGCCAGTAAAGATTGCCTTCGCCGACATAAGCCATAAACGGCTCTTTCTCCCCGCGAGCCATATCTTTTAAATGTATAATATCCAATCTGCCCGCAAGCTGGTCTATTGTGTGGCGCACGTCCGCACCGCCGTACTGCGCCCAATAAACATCAAGACAAATTGAAAGCTGCTTTGAGTTTGTTCCGTCTAATATATGCTGCAATACCGTTTTATCGCCGTATTTTGCAAATTCCCATGCATGGTTGTGATAGGTAATCTTAAACCCGTGCGGGCACAAATTTTCCGCAGCTTTGTTAATGTTGTCTATTGTTCCGAAGAGCTGTTCGTCATTGTGATAACCGAGCGTGCGCCAAGTACCGTCCGAACCCTCAAAGCCCTTGCCGCCTATACCGGCGAAACGGGTATCAAGCAGTTTATGATTATTTACCGATTGTTCCGGGTCGTTTACCATCATATCGAAGTCATCGTGTGTACCGCATATTTCAAGACCGCATTCTTTTGCAAGACTGCCGTATATTTCATAAGGCACCTTGGGCGTACCGGCAGTTTGAATATAATCGTAACCGATTTTTTTCAGCTTTTTAAATGACTCGCGTATCTGTTCTTCGCTGTTCATATAGTCACGAACGGTGAAAATTTGAACTCCCAATTTTTCGTTCATAATTTACAGCCCCCTTTTGCAAGCGTCGATAAGCTCGGAGAGAGACCCTGTTGCCAAGCAAACAAACTCATCCGATGCACCGTAATAAATTCTTATTTCATCTCTTTGCTCATTTACAAGACAGCCGCAGGGGAAGCAGACATTTCTAACATGTCCCGTAGTTTCATAATCCGCTTGCGGCGTTAAAATCCAGCTCTTGCAATGACCGATGATTTTTGACGGATCATCGAGGTCCAAAAGCACCGCGCCTATTGAATAGCGGGTATCTGCGCAGGTGTTCCAGGTGCCGTGGATAATTTCAAGCCAGCCCTCGCTTGTTTTTACGGGAACGGTCGGTCCGATTTTGAAATCAAACTGCGGGGCAAAGCCGGGATTTAAAAGCGGCTTATAGTCGCCCCAATATTTCAAATCGGGCGAATAGGAAATCCAAATCTCGCCGCAGCCCTTGCCATTGCCGAAGAAAGGACGGTCGAGCTTTACATATCTTCCGTTTACCTTTTCGGGGAAAATGCAAGGAACACGGTTAGGCGGTAAAGCGATACAGCCCAAAAACTCGGTCGTTTTAAAATCGGTCGTTTTTTCAAGCAAAGCACAGGGACCTACCGCTCCCTGACCGGGGCGGCATATATAATATTCATCACCTATCTGAGTAAGGCGCGGGTCGATAACCCAGCAATCGTAAAACATTTTTTCTCCGCCGAAATCTGTACCGCTGCAAAGAGGCGTCGGGTCAATTTCAAAACGGAGACCGTCATCACTCATTGCAACATGTATTCCGGTTTTTTTGCCGTTTACAAGTCCGCGGTAAATAGCGGCGACCAGCAGTACAGTCTTGCCCTTATACATAGCCTGACCGCAATTCATAACGCTGTCGGCAGGTACGGGGAAGTCTTCGGGCTTAATAAGCGGATTGGCAGGGTTTCTGTGCATAATAAATTCATTCATAAATTTAATTCTCCTTATTTAAAAAAATGCAGCACTACCCGATAGTATCGGATATTCCTGTATATTTTCAAAAATTCACGGAGGAGGAAACTCCTCCCCCGTGAAATATAATTATCTTATGCTGAACTCACTGCCGGCATTTTGATAATAACGAATATAATCAATTTCAAAGCTTGAATCCAGTCCGCTCCAACTGTCAAAGCCGGTCTTGGGAGTTGCTAAAAATTCAGTATAAAGCAAAGCGTTTGCAAACGCCGTGAAACGTTCGCTGTTTGATTCCGTATTGCTTACTGTAAGCTTCAACTCGCCGTCAAAGTAGAATTTAAGATAATTCTCTTCCCATTGAAGACCTATTGTATGGAACTTTCCGTCATAAATGCCCGTTGCAATCACTCTTGAATCCCCGAGTTCAGAACTCCAATCATAATGGAAGTCTGTTCCGCCCTGTAATTTATAATTGTTATCCCAGGTATGAATATTAGAAATCGCAGAATCATTGCCAAAGGTTTCAAATATGTCTATTTCGTTATAGCAAAGAGTCGGCGTTGCGGTTGCGTTAAGCCAGAATGCCGCGTCAATTGTTTCGGACGCAAATTTCACATTAGCCTCAATGTATCCGCGTTTAACTTCAAGGTTTCCGTTTGTTCTCATAGCGCCGCCGTAAACCGTTTTTAAGGTTGCAGCTTCATTTACAAGAGTGAGTGAACTGTCAGTGATTTGTTCATCGGTCGGATTACAATAGTAGGTGCCGTTTGCATCCTTATAAACGCTCACGGTGCTGTCCGCATCCTGACCGAAAGATATTTTTGCCGTTCCGTCGGATACCGATACATGGTTTTTATCAAGCACTGTCTTATAGAATACCTCGTTATCATATGTCACAATTCCCGTGCTTTCGCCGACTTTCCATACCGCAGTATCGACCGCAGTTCCGTTAAATTCATCGGAATATGCCAAGGTATAAGAAACATCGCCGATTGTTTTTGCAGTATCGAGGCTTAATAATGCTTTACGCAATTCTGCCAGTAAAACGCCGCCGTTAGGTACGCTTTTTGCATAATCGCTGTCGGTTGCAAGATTTTTCTTAAGCCGAACAAGATCAAGAATATTGACATCGGTATCAAAATTGTAATCATATACGGAAACAGCATTTTCAAATGCTGCGGCAAGCCTGCCGTCTGCCGAGGGGAAAGTTCCGTTAAAAACGGTATTGCCTATTGTGTAGCCCGTAAACTTAGCGCCGCGCTTGTAAATATTTTTCGGCAATATGTCCGCAAGCTTTGCACCGTCTACGGTTATCTCGGTTCCCACAGCCCCAGCAATAAATGTTTGCCCGTTAACTACGCCGTCAAGGTTGACTGTTGAGGCTGATATGCCTCTCGGCAAAACCTGAACCGAAATATCGTCAAGACAAACGTCAACCGCTCGATTTCCGATATCTATTTGAAATCCCATTTCAGTATTGGCATAATCGGCTGTCGGCGTATAATCGACCGCTAACGACATAGTATGCCACTCATTATCCTTTATTCCGTGACAATATAAATCATTTCGTATGTCTCCAAAGTGTATTATATGCTTCCACGGATAATTAGTGGATGTGCATAGCCAGTTTTTTTCTGAATCACAAATAAGCGGCTTTAAGATCAAACCGTAACCGTTTGCGGAGTTGATTTTATATTTAAGACTGATTAATAACGAATAGGTCGTGTCATTAACAAATGACTGATTTAATGGAGTTCCGTCAGCGTTTTTAATCAAGTATGTATTGTTGGAGATAGACGCACCGTCAGTTACAATATGAAGATATTTATTACCGTTATCTTCTTCAACCGCAAAGGTCTGACCGTCGGGGAATGCCGATGACAGATTTTCCTGCACATTTGCTCCCGTATATCTTTGGTAATCCTCTGTAACCGTGTAATACGGAACATCATAACCGGCGTAAAGCGAAATATATTGCTCTGTGGTTTCCGGTACAACCTCGCATTTCTGAGTTAATGCGCTGTCGGTGTACCAACCGGCAAAGGTATAACCGCTCTTTTCCGGCACAGGCAGCTTTGATATATCATCGCCCGCTACCATTGTTACAAGCTCGGGCGTTGTAGCCCCGTTGTTAAGGTTCAGGGACATAGCCGTTGATTTTAAATCGCTTGTAAGCGAAATAACTTCCAGATTGTCAATAAGCATACTTCCCGTTTGATTCGTGGTGTCAAAGAAAAGCATAAAATCTCCGGACTGCGTAGCAGTAGCACTTATCGGGAAACTGACTGTTCTCCACTCGCCTGTAGCCTTTGTACTTAAAATATTATATGTGGTATGCGTAGGCGTATTAACATTCGGTCCTACAATTAAAGTTGACAGATTCTGTAGCGCGCCAAAGCTTTCATTTCCGATTATCGGTTTTAACCAAAGCGGTCCCCACCGAAATGAATCAGTATCCATACGGTAGCTGAATTTAACGATCAGATTAACAGCATCGCCGCTCTTTATGGAATATACGCTGCCATCGCTGTTCTGCGGTTTTAAAACTACTCTGGTCCCCGCCGCAGCGTTCATATCAACAAAAAGAGCAGAGGAATTATCTATACTTTCACCCTCAACAATGATTGCTTCACCGCCTTTGTTACTAACATCTTTATAAGCAACATTCTCACGTTCAAAATTATCATATAAAACGGTTTTGGGTTCGCCTTTCCACTTGGCGTAAAGCCTGCTGTACCCTTTGCCGTATGTTGCGGTAAGATTGTTCGCGGGGAATGTACCGTCATAAGGTGTGGTAAAGTCTGCGTCAGTATACCAGCCCGCAAACTCATAACCGTCCCTTACGGGAGTGGGCATAGTATATTCTGTGCCTACAATACCCGCAACAGGATTGAGTGCTTTTCCGCCGTTTGCGGAAAAGAAAACCAGACCCATTTCGCTATCGGCATCGTCAACCTTGTAAAGCTTAATATCGTCAAAGTAAATCGTAGCCGTTTTGCCTGCGTTCTGCTTAAACTCTATCGCAAAGGTCTGCCAGGCAGCACCCCTGGTTGAACACATATCAAGCGGTAAAGAAATTTCGGTCCATTCTCCGTATATAGGCGAATACGCTAAATCCCACGCGCCCGGTGCTGTTATATCGCCGTTTTCCTGCGTCATAAACGAATTGCCGCCAACGGTTAAATATCCGCAGTTTTCAGCGGTCTCATTAGCACATCCAGAACCGATTCCCACTATAACCGATGATCCCGTTTCAACCTTATACTTTAATCGAACGATATATTTGTAGTGTTTTCCTCCGGTAAGTGTTCCGGAATCACCCATTGAGTAAAGACTATTTTCGTCATTTTTGGGCCATATAACCGCTTTCTTATCAGAGTCGGTTGGGTTGTTCATTACAACCTTCATCGCGGACGAACCGTCAGTTCCCGAATTTGCTGTAATTGAAACATCAATTGTAGCATCGTTACTTACTAATCCGGATTGGTTAAGACTATAGGTGCCGCCGTTGTCAAAGCCGGCTTCGTGAACCAAGGTGGTGCCGAGTAACGCATCCGAGCCGCTTTCGGTCTCTGCCGATGCCGGAAGAACTGCTATTGCCTGGGTTAAAAGCAGCGCCGCGCTGCAAAGAAAACTGACAGTTTTTTTGATACTGATTTTTTTCATCAAATTTTCTTCCTTTCATATTTTTTGAAAACGCCAAGGAATAATTTTCAGCTTATCATCTCCTTTACAAACCAAACTGATCAGAGCGTTATTTCCTGCTGCCGTCTATCCTGAAAAACGCCGTTTTCATCCTGATAAAGTCTTATATATTCGAAAATATCGTAAGACGGATTATCTGTATCGGAAATTCCGGCATGTTCCGGCTTTATTTCGTGTCCCAGTATTATGTGCATGGGCTGGTGAAAATCCTTGAAATACTCCCCGGTAATATCAACCGATACCGCGCACTGCCCGTCTAAATAGAAATCCATTTTTTCGGGCGTCCAATGCAGCCCCACACGGTGAAATTTTTCATAAAAACACTCTCCGTCAGGCAAATAAGTATTTCTCAATGTCCAATGCGTCTGTTGGGCAAATTGGTCATGGTGCAAATGCTCCGCAGTATGTATTTTATTGCCGTTTTCATCTTTATCGTACCACCAGCGGTGTAAATTGTGCGCTATACGGTCGTCTCTGCCAAAATTCTCATATATATCAACCTCCGGCAAGCGGTCAAACGGCAAGCTTGAAGAATTAAGCCAAAATGTAGACCAAGCCGCAGGGCCGCGCGCAAGCTTAACCTTAATTTCAAGATAACCGTATTTAAAGTGAATACTGCGCTTTGTTTGTATGTCACAGCCGTAAATATCGGTGCTCTTGTCGTTTATATCTCCGCCGATATAAAGTCGGTTATCCTTAATAAAAACGCAGTTATCGGGAGAGTCTGCCTTATATTTTTTCGTATAGATTTCCCACAGGCTCCTGTCAAGGGAGCCCGCGTCGAATTCATCAGCCCATACAAGCTTTAAACCGTTGATTATCATATTTAATACCTCTCAATTACTTACGCGGCTTTCCGGAATTTCCGCAATAGCTTTCGTATCCCGTCTGCGTGCTGCTGCGCTGCCATACTCTGACATAATCAACCTCGTAATTAGTTGCTTCACCTATGCCGAGTGTTGTATCGTTTGCACTCATTGAGTCGAGCAGCATCCAGCAGGGTGTTCCGCGGAAGGCCTTATATCTTGTTCCGGTGGTCGCCTCGCTTATATCCCATACGCAATACGGTTCGCCGTCTATATACATTGTTATCGTATCCGGAGTCCATTCGCAGGCAAACACGCGCCACTTATCCGCAAGCATTTCGTTTCCGGGTGCGCTGTAGGAACGGTTTGTAATCCAGTCTCCGCCGTCCGCATCGGAAGAGTGATCGATATGACCGGTTGCATTTTCCTTAACCTCAGGATCATTCCATGTGTGAAGATTTGCTTTAAGCTTTTTAGGACTGTTAAATGTTTCAAAAATATCTATTTCCGGACGTGCCACACTGCCGCCTATATCGGAATTTAGCCACCAAGTACCGTAAGAGTTCCCCGGAGCGGTTTTTATTTTCGCCTCCATATAACCGTACATAAAATATTGTTTTGTACCGGTATGCAGAGCGCCGCCGGTGTATCTCTTATTCTTGACACGGGTGCAGGCAAGCTTTGCAATTCCGTTTTCAAGCAGTGTGTATTTAACAGCGTCAACAATAGCCGTGGCACCTAAATCCGATGTGGACTGAGTCTGATATTTATACCAGGTATTCCAATCAAGCGAATCACCGTTAAATTCATCGAACCAGACAAGATTATAGCCGTTTCCGAAACTTTGGCGCAAACCGCTGTATGATACGGTTTCATTGAGATTTGCCGATATGGTATAGCTGCCATTTGCAACCTTTAAGCCTTCGGCAAAGTCCTTAACCATCATATAAACGAGATCTTCGTTTTTAGATGAATAATAGAGCTTGCCCCCGCTCAAACGCCTATATCCGTCATCGGAGCTTTCGGGCGGAGCAATGTTGCGCGAGGTTGCGCCAATATGTATTTCGTTTGCGCTCTCTTTCGCATTATCGTAAACAATATCAAGCGCAGCTCCGGCATAAACTTCAAGATACTTTTGAAGATATGCGGCAGAACCTAAAATCAGGTTGCTCGGATTTGCCGGTATGACTATTTTGAAATCCGCAACATCCGTGTTCCCTATTTTGGTTTCGGCAGGATTTTTTGCTCCGCGATAGTAATACTCAAAATTCGCGGGCACCTTAACGGTATCACCTTTACAATAGGTGTCAAGGAAGTAATTCATAGCCGCGGTGAGCGCTTCCTTTTCGTAACCGAAAAGGCAAATATCGTTTCCGACCGTGCAAATTATCGCGTCATAATAGCAAAGCTTGCGTTTTGCCTTAAGCTTATTTTCCGCAATGATCGACGCCGCTCTGTTTGTATTTCCGATTAAAAATTCGCGTATATTTGCATTGGTGGCAAGCGCGTCGGTTTTATAATTGGTATTGCAGTTAAGCTTGGTTTTAATTTCCCTGTTGGTAATCTTTGCAATAGCGGAAATTGCATCTGTGCACTCATTCGGACGGATAATTCTGTAATTGAAAGTGCCGCTCTCGATAAAATTATCGGTCATAGGCTTGACAGTTTCAGCTGTATTATCCGATGAATCGTTATTGTTATTATCGTTGTCAGGCTGCGGCAAATCGTTTATGTCATCGGCGTCCTTAACATCGTCATAATCGGTTTTTGAACCGTCGGGCAGGTAAACCTGCTCCCACCCGACTATTCTCTGACCGACAACACGCGTTTCGGTTGTAGTTTCCGGCACATGAACAATCTTTTTGGTTGTTTTGTATCGGGTTTTAGTTTCTCCGCAGCCACAGACTCCGGTTACCAAAGCGGCTACAAGAATTAAGGGAATTATTCTTTCTTTAATTTTCATTTTGTTACCGCTCCTTTCAGGGCTTTTCTGCGTTTCACAACAATGACTGCCGCAACCGCTCCGCCGACAATTATTACAGCCGACGCTGCAATTATAACTATCCAATACCAAGCAAACCCGCCGTTTCCGGGAATTTTTGTCTTTGTAATTACAGTTTTTGTTCGGTAATTTACAACCTGATATTCCTCGGTTACATCCTCATATATCGGCGTAGGTTGATAAGATATGTCAATATCGGCGTCATCATCATTTTCCGAATCATTTGTTATATTATTGTCACCCGTATCATCAGGAGCCGGAATTTCATCTTCGGTAAAATAAGCCAACAGATAGTTTATTCCGTCATTGCCGAATGCGGTGCGGTCAAATTTATGCTCGTAAGCATAATCCGTGTACCAACCCTCAAATTTGTATCCTTCTTTTTTCAGAGTTGGCAATGCGGGAATTGTTTCACCCTCTTTGCCGGTGTACGGTGCTATAAATGCCGCGCCATCGGTATCAAAATACAGTGATTCGGCACGTCCGGTATTAACCTTTGTATATTCAAAATCGTCAAAATACAAAAGTCCCTGACCTGTAACCGTAAACAGCGCATATATATCCTTTGCATTTTCACCGGCAGAACCCAGTTTCCAGCTAACTTGTAAATAAAGGGTCATTTTCTGCCAGCCGTCGGTCTTATACATAACCGGAATATCAACGGAATCACATCCGAATGAGTTTGTTTCCCACATACAGTTATAGTTAGAGCCACTCACCGAAATTTTAATGTTTGTATCCGCGCGATCCACCTTGTACCAAAAGCTCACGAGGTACAAAGCCTCTTCTTCGTCTTCCTTGTTTCCGAGGTAAATCTGTTCGTCAACATTATTGGTCAGCAGAATTGAAGAATAGGTATCGTTTATACCGTCAATATCGTATTTAAGACACTTGCCCTTTCCGTCTGCGTCATGACAGGTTTCATCGGTTATCTGGAACGACCTCATTTTGCCAGCCAGACCGTATGTATCCCATATTGTCTGATATCCGCCGCCGCGCGAAGTCATTTGCTTTTCATAAATTTCGGTGGTTCTGTCAAAACGCTCCACTGCATAGAAACCATCGGGTGTAAGATACTCGCCGTAAAGCGTAAGCGCGTCATTTCCGAGCGTGATTTTCTCATTGGCTTTTCCGAAAAGTTCAGTAAGCTTTTCATCCTTATACCAACCGCCTATGGAGTAATCAGGGTCCGGCGTATCCGGCAGCGATATAGTGTTTCCAACCAATCCTGCAATAGGCGCTACATATTTTTTGCCCTCAAATTTCACAAAAGAGAGCGCCTTATTGCCGGCATCATATATTTCGAACTCATCGAAATAAATTCCGCCTACCGCCGCAGCAGAAGTAAGCTTTATAAATAATGTCACATCGCTGTCGGGATCTAAGGCATTGCGCGTAAGCGACACAGGCAGTGAAACGCTATGCCAATTTCCGTCTGATGCGGTAAGCGATACATTTAAGGTTGTTCCGTTTTCAGCAGAAAGTGACTTAACCGTTCCCGGCTTTGTTAAATCAAAGTCGATTCCTACGCCGCCGTTTACAACAGCCGAAGATTTATATCGGAATCTTACTATCCAATTAACCTTTTCATTTTCCGCAAGTGTTTTTACAGGTGCTGAACCGGTCATCGAATCTATAAGATTTATCAAACCGTTTCCTGCCGATGATGAGCTTATACTGAGCGCGGCAGTGCCGCCTGTACCGTTCCCGGATACCAATTTCACATCAAATGTGTTTGTTATCGGATCATCCGCTGCCGGGTCGCGGTATTTTGCTTCAAGAGTAATTCCGTCGTTTTTGGGTCTTTCTATCGAGATATTTTCAGCGTCAAATTTTTTGCCGTCATAATACCACCCTTCAAAAACCTTACCCTCAACAATCGGCGTGGGTAAATTTGCTTTTTCACCGTAGTTAGCGGAAACAATATCTATATCGGGTCCTTTTACGGTTTTATTGTCGGCATCCTTATAATCGGTTTTAAATCTGAAATTAAGCGCGGTTTTGTCACCCGCGGATTTGCTGTAATACTTTACATCAATGCTCATATCGTCAAGGCAAATATCAACAGATCTTTTTGCAATATCGAAAACAAATCCCGGATAATAGTCCTTGTTTCTTCCGCTTATAGCAACATTATGTACCGTGCTTATGCTGGCGGTATGCCAGTTTCCGTCACCCAGACCGAAATATTCGCCCCATGTTCCTATATCTATAGGCTTACGGTTCTTTGTAAGCCCAAAAACATTAACCTGGTCAAACGACTTATCATCTGCTCTGACAGCCGATGTTTTTAAATACAGACCAAGTCTTCCCTCGGTTGCCGAATTTATTTTATAACGGAATTTATAGGTTATAACAAACTTTCCGGAAAGCGTTTTTGAATCCTGGTGGAATTTTGCGGCAATATCGCCGTTCATATCCCTAAACCACAATGTGTGATTTATTCCGGTATTATTTCCGCCCTTATTCACAACATGTAAATAACGGTTTCCGTTTTCCTCGGTATCCACCGATATGGTGTATTTGTCATCCTTTGAAAAATCGAAATCTGTATAATCGGAAGTTTTGAATTCCTCGGTCGCATAGCGTTCAAAATCGTCTGTAGCCCAGCCTGAGGCGTCAGGACCTATAACCGTACTGCCTGTTGCCGTTCTGTCCGCTGTGTATTTATCAAAATTATCCGAAGCAATCAAAGTTGTGCCGTCGGGTGCCGTAAATTTTTCCCACTTAGGGTAAAGTACATAATCCGAATTACCAAATGCGGCTGCGCTTATGATTTTGCCGTCTTTATCTGCCCAACCTACAAAATCATAACCGTCTCTGTCAGGTGTTTTTATCCCGGTTTTATCGCCGTATTCGCCGGCAACCGGCGCATAATAGCCTGTATATTCATCACCGACAAATTTAAAAGAGCCGAAATCTCTTGTCATTTCCTGAACATTCAAATCGTCTATGAATAATTCGGCGCCTGATGCGCAAAAAGCTCTTAACGCTATTGTTGCAGTTTTATCGGCAGCCGCAACAAATCGCAATGCAACAGAGGCTTTGTGATATGCACCGTCAGCATTGCCGAGCTCCGCAGATATTTTTATTTCACCTTGAGCTCCGGAAAGACTGTTCTGCGTTCCGTTTTCAACTATGTCAAACGTCAGTGTAACGCCGTCAGCGGGAAGTGTGCTTTCAGCCTTGAACCAAAGCTCTGCTGTGTAATTATAGCTTTCGCCTTTTTTTGCGTCAAAGGTATATAGCCTGCCCTTTAAGTCTCGCGGTATCGTTACTGCCTCTCCGCTTTCGGAGCGCATAAGTTTAAGGGCGGCAGTACCGTTAATTCCGGCATTCTTTTCAATAGAAAATCCGCCGGTCATATAGCGTTCTCCCGCATTATTTTGGTCAAAGCTGTCGGTAAGCGTCGAATCTGTCCAACGTGCATATAAAACGGTGTAGCTGTTGTTCACTTTGTTTTCCGGCAAAGCATTTTCACAAAGCTCGCTGTATTCCTTATCTGCATACCAGCCGACAAATTCGTAGCCCTTTCTTGTGAGAACCGGCAGCTTATATTCAGCGCCTGTTACATAAGTTATCGGGTTAAATCTTTCGGCAGTATTATAATTGGGGTTTATTATAACGGTTGATGTTGTATCCCCGTCTGCAACGCGCTTTATGCAAATATCATCAATAAGAATTTCTCCCTTGAATACTTTTGCAATTTTAAAGTTTAGCGCTATAACGGGTGCATTAAACCCGTCGCCCGACTTATATATTGCAGGCATTGAAACGGTCTGCCACTCATTCGTCGGTGCGTAAAGATTGAAAACATCCCACGCGCCTATAGCGGAAGTATTAAGAGTGGCAGTATGCGTATATGTTGTATAACTGTTTTTAAGAGCCATACCATCCTTTTCGGAAACACCCACAGAAGTGTAAATTCCGTAAGCACCGCCGGTTGAAACAAGTTTATACCTATACTCAACAATATAGTTGTAGTTTTTTCCTGCTTTAGGTACAATATTGCCGTTACCGTCATCTTCGCCGACAAAAGCATAACTTCCATCCGACTGTTGAGGATACAGCGTTATATTAGCGTCACCGCCGGTGCCGGGTATGGTATCGTTCTTTACGATTCGCAATACTTTGTTTAAGGATTCATCATCCTCAGTTCCGATACCCACCGACATTTTTTCTTCATTGTCTTTGTAAACAGTATCATATGACGCTTTTAGCTTATTTCCATGTTCAAAGTTATCGGTAAACCACTCTGTCGGCGCAAGCTTGGGTGCCTCCGCCGCAACCGGAAATACCGTTATTACTGCTGACAGCATAATTGCCGCGGCACTGCAAATGCTTATTGCTTTAAGCTTGAAATTTTTAAACATTTACCGGTCTCCTTTCGCAATCTGATGTTTTAAATACTATTTTGAAGATTTAATAAGATTATTTGCCTTCTTTGCTGCATTGTTGCAAACACCGGACTTTTGAGAAAGTACAGCCGCAACCTGAGCCGTATCAACTTCCTTAAGCTCCCCGATAGTTGTTGAATAAAGCTTTTCATTAACAAGCGTCATACAATTCTGAGTCGGATCAAGATAATAACCGTTCTTATTATTGGCAGCCTTAACGCGATTGATCATTTCCTTGGCAACAGCGGGTTTTTTATAAACCGTGTCGAAATCATAGTTTGTGCCGTCAAGGAACCAACGGAGAAAATATCCTGCGCCTTTCGGATTTGATGAGCCTTTGCAAATACCGTAGCCGCGGGTACACTGCGGAGCATAGGTCTTTCCGCCCTTCGGTCCGGGATACTCTATAAATCCAAAGTTATCAATATCAAATTTAACTTCGTCCTCACCGGTATCTCTCCAGTTGATTGCCGAGCGCATAAGCTGCCATGAAGTTCCAGTGAATAAACCTTGCTGACCGTTCTTTAAATACACATGATGCGTAGAATCCATCATATATCCGTTTTTCTTAATATCGGCATAAACCTGTATTGCTTTTGTAAGGTTACTGTCGCCTATACCTGAAGAAAATGTTCCGTTATTGTACTTGACAAGCGAAGTACCGGCAGATTTTGCAAGCTCGTCAACAGCTATATATCCTCCGTAATATTCACCGGGAATTGAAGTATAATCTTTCATATACTGACGCATTGTGTCCCAATTCCAATTATTTTCATTGCGATAGTCATAAGGAGTTTTTATTCCGTTTTCCTCTGCCACTTTTTTATTGAAGAACAAACCGTTTACAAAATTCCAGCAAACATTCTCGCCGTTTACAACATAAATCTTGCCGTTTATTGTTCCGTATTTCATATGTGACTTTGACCATACAGAATCTTTACTGTTTATATAATTATTGACCGGCTGCGCGATTTTAAGGGATACCGGGAATTCCGTGTTATCAACAAATACATCGGGAGCCTTGTTTGATGCAATCATCGAAACAAGCTTCGTCATATATCCGCTCTGCGCAACATTAACAATTTCAACTTTTATACCGGTTTTGCTTTCAAAATTCTTTATTACCTGCGCGGTTTCAACATTTGATTTGTGATCTATCCATGTAGCAAATTTAACCGTACTGCCCTTAACATCGGACGGAATACTGCCATACGGATTGCCGATGGGCTGTAATTTTTCACCCTCGCTGTTATCAACTTTTACCGTAGAGCTGTTATTCTTTCCGCCGGATGTTTTCCCGTCAGAAGCTGCACCCTGTGATGTGCCGCCGCTGTTGCTGTCTCCGCTGCCTCCGGCATTTGAACTGTCGTCTTCCCAAATTTCAATTATGCTTGTTTCTTCGCTTTCGTCATTTCCCTTATCGCAGCCTGCAAATGAGAAAAGCATTGAAAAGGCAAGCAATCCGCATAAAGCCCTAAATAAGATTCGTTTTTTCATAATAAACCTCCGTTATTAATTATTAAAGCAGTAACCTACCGCATTTTAACCAGTAATTCCAACACGGTCTATGCTCTTGATAAATTTATTCTGCACCGCAATATACAAAAGCAAAACCGGGAAAATAAATATAAAGCACGCCGCTAAAATTATGCCGTTCGCAACATCGGAATTATAATAGCCCATTCCCTGCAAAGTTGTTACAATATCCGATAGCTTAACTGCCGTAGTGAAATTTTCGTTCACATACATTACCGCATATGAATAGTCATTCCAATGCCATATCACCGAAAAAACAAGCACCGTAAATATAACCACGCTTGACGACGGCAAAGCAATGCTCAAAAAAGTTTTGTACGGTCCTGCGCCGTCTATCCATGCAGCTTCCTCAAGTTCCTTCGGAAGTCCTTTGAAAAACTGCATATAAATATAGATAAGTATTCCTGATTTAAGTCCTACGCCGAAAATCGACGGCATCCAGAACGGTAAGACCGTGTCGAGAATATTCAGTCTGATATTTGTGCCGAAAATTTTATTTACGACAGTAGTTATGCCAAAAAAGCTGAAATCCGAGTAGCTTACGGTGTTCGGTAAAACTATCATTTGTTCGGGCACTATAATCATAAGGAGCAAAAACGCCATAAAAATCTTTTTGCCTTTGAAATCAAACCGCGAAAGACCGTATGCCGCCACAGCGCATGACGCAACCTCCAAAATAGCACTGACAATCTCATAAACAACAGTCGATACAATACTTTTAGAATAATCAAGAGCCTGAAAAGCAAGCTTATAGCTGTTGAAAGACACAGAGGTTGTAAGCCAAACAACCAACGGATTTTTAAATGCTTCGGGTGTTTTCAGAGAGTTGGAAATTATATATATCAACGGAAATATAACAAGATATCCTATTGCCGAAAGCATTACTATTCTGCCGATTTTTCCGCCGTACTTCGTAAGCGAGTAACCGAATGATTTTTTGCTTTTTCTTATGCTATTCATTCTGTTCCCTCCTAAGACCAACGTTTTATGCAAAGCCTATTATAAATCAGCATTACAACACCTATTACAGCCCCGACCAATATGAAGTAAAACCACAGCATTGCGCCGCTCAGTCCATACTCAAGCAAACTCATCTGATTATAAGCCTCAGACATTATCACATTACTTTTTTCAGTCATAATGTCTACCGAAATATAAACGGAAACAAGTAATAAAACCCGCGAAAGCATCGGAACGGTTATAAACCAAAACTCCTCCCATTTTGTGGCTCCCTCAACTTTTGAGACTTCATAAAGTGAATCCGGAATCGTTTGAAGTCCTGCAATAAACAGAACTATCGGTATTCCGCATTTCCATATTGTGTCGAATATGCTTGAAATTGCGTCCGATAAGAAACCGACCAGCTTTTCGGGAAGTCCTACCCTTTTTATGAGCGAGTCAATATCAATCATACTTGAAGCCATTGAATCGGAAACACCCGACATTACCACATCGTCACCGTTCATTGTATAAAGAATATGTTCTAAAACAACGCCGGAAGCAATTATGACCGGCAAAAAGTAAATTGACCTAAAAAAGGTTCTCCCTTTATATTTGCCGTTTAAAAGCAACGCTAATGCAAGGCTTAAAATTAACACGATCGGAAATATTGTTAAAAAAGATTTTATTGCAGTAGGTAAATTGGCAGTATATACCGGGTCATCAAAAAGAATATATCGGTAATTTTCAAAGCCCACATTTTCAAGCTGCAAAGCACCTGTTTCAACCGAAACATTTGAGAAAGAAAATATAATTGATTTTATAAGGGGTATTATGAAAAAAAGCAAAATGCCTATTCCCCACGGAATGACAAATCGGTATCCGTAGCGGCTTTTGATTTTTTCAATGCCTTTCTTTTTTGCCATCAATGCCCCTCCCTTACCTTGTAGCTCTTTGCCGAAACTGTAATTCCGTCTGCCGAAAGTTCCTTTTCGGTATAATTTACATACACAGTCGTTCCGTTTGCAAATTCAGTCTTTTTGATTCCGTTATCATATGCGGTATGTTTTATAATAAAACTATCCCGAACCTTGTTATAAAGAGAGGAATACTCTTTCGCCTGCTTTGCAATTCTGTCCTTGACTCCCGAATAGTCAGCCGCATACAGCATATTTTGAGAAGAACCGATAAGTCCTGTTGAATAATGTCTGCAAACCGTATAGCTTAAACCGGTGCCGGATTCGGCCGCTTTTAAAAGTGCGGTTTCATCATCCTGCGAAAGATTGACGGAAATATTATAGATCGGTGTTCTTGCCCCGAAAACCATTTGATAAAACGGAATATCCTCGTCAATAACGTTGGCTCTTGAAGAATTTATAGGAGCGTCGCATATATAATCCGATATGCCCGCTGCGTATTCAAAACCCGCATTTGACATAAGTTTTATATTGCTTTCCTTAAATGATGAAAAAATATTTCCTGCCTGCTCCGCCATGCCGGACTTTGCGAAGTTTTTTCTGTTCCCATAGTCCGAATAGGCAGTATTGGAAAGTGTTGAAAGACTGACCGCATTAAGTTTTTTGTCCCCGGTAAGTTTTAAAAGCTTATCCGCTGCTTTATTTATCTTTGAACGGGACAGTAGATAATAACTGCCGAGAGATTTATTCGCGTCAAGTAAAGCTACCTGATAATAATATTGCTCTCTCTTTTCATTTGCGGCTGTCTTCGCTTTATCCGAATATACTGAAAAGCCGTTTCCGCTTTTACTGAAATTTATAATATCAAAATCAAGCGCCACCGCACTCCCGACTGCTGAGTATTCTTTTTGCCAATCGGCAATATCGGAAAATGACCCGAGCTTTGAGGCGATTTTATATCCGCCGGCAATTTTCCCGTTTTCAAGCCCGCCCTTACCGAAACCGACAAGCTGCACAAGCGGATTTGATCCTGTCGTCTCCGAAATCTCGTCAGCTATTTTCTTGGCCTCATCAACATCCGTAAGTTTAAAGAGTGATTTGTACGGGATACCTAAAGCAAATTTCTTTTCTTCAACACCGCCGAGAAATTTAAGAGAAACTAACGGTGCAGCATCTTTCTCCGAAACGCCGTATTTTGATTCAAGGAAATTCCGATAAACCGATGCCATACCGGAATAATCTGCATTATCTCCCTGTAAAGGATAATATCCGACTGTGATAACGCTATCGGCAATATCCTCGTCATAAATATAGCTTTCCATTGCCTTTTCCGAAACGCCTTTGCTTACTTTATCGTAACCTCTGACTTTGAATATCGGGTAAGAAGCCGAGTATTTCAGCTTATCGTCATTTGCCGTGGCATAGAGATACGCGTTTTCAGCTCCGCTTTCTATAATTCCGAAAATTCCGGAGTTATCGGTGTATGCTCCGAAAACCGGCATTAGAATTTTTTCCGTAGTCCAGAGTCTTACATTCTGCTCGGATAAATCCTCCCCATAAACTCTTTCATTGAATGTTCTTGTGGCAGGATTTGAAACATTTGTAATACCGCCGCTGCCCGAAGGTATAAGCAGATGCCCGTTACCGTTGTTTTCCGTTCTTGCCGTCATCGGTAAAAGTGTGATTCTTCCTACCATGTATACGGAACCCTCGGCTATATTGTTTAAATCAATTGTTGCGCTAAAGCCGTTTTCACGTAATGTATAAATTACAGGTATGCTTATCTTAATTTCTTCAAAGCTGTATGTAACTTTCACGCCGTTATCTGTTTTTTCGGCAGAAAGCTCACACATAGAGGTATCAGATGAAAATGCAGTATCATAATTTGTCTGCATTTGGGTCATATAATCAAGCACCAACGCCGAGCTTACTATTTGCTGATTTTTAAATTCTTCATCAAATCCATCGTCAGAAACAGATGTACTCCACAGCATATTTGAAGTTTTACTTCTTAGAATCAAGCCGTTGCCGCCCGTTTCAAATTCCAGAGATAACTTATCGTTCTCGGCAATAACGCCGGAGCAGGTATCGCCGTTTACTGAATTATACATCGGCTTATTATCCCGCGTTCCGTTTTTTTCGGAACAGGCTGTTAAAGAGAAAATAAGTGAAAGACTTAATATGACAGGTAAAATTTTTCTTTGTTTCATCACAATCAGCCTCCCAATACCGTTATTAACTCTGTTACCAATGTTATAATAAATCCGGCAAGCTGCTGCAAAAGAACGCCTACAAGGAATAAGAAGAATATAATAAGTACCATTCCTATAACCGTAAGAATACTTGTAAGTACAAATTCACCGAACGAATAATCGTGTATTCTTATCATTCCGACAGTAATGTAAAATGCTGTTGCCATAATCATTATCGTTGAAAAAATTCCGAGAAAAGCACCTTCATCGGATGTTAAAACATTTGAAACCGCAAGATAAACAGCGTCACCGAATATTAACGGCAATAAACAATATCCCACTGTAATATAAATTTCTTTCAATGTTCCCTTTCCGCCGAACAACGCTCCTACCGCCCAATTGCAAATGCTCCATAAAAGCACCGCACCGACCGACCTTACAAGTATGAAAAGGGCGTTAAACGAAGCTTCGTCGAAATAATTGAAAGAAAATCCGCTGAACATTGATTTTAAAACCGTAACCGCGTAATAAACAATTATAAGCGCGGTCGATATAAGAACGGATCCTTCATGCTTTTCTTTGATCCTGTCAAACGAAAGAACGGGATGACCGACTGTTTCAAACAATAATCTGATATTTCCGTTTTTTATAATCGACACTTTTTTGTTCTTAATTATAATAACAGCCGTTATTGTTGCCGCTACAACAAAAACAAGACCAAAAAACAGCAATGCAAAATGTTGATTCATAAACTCCTTTCTCACTTGGGAAAATGCTTGATCATACAATTCGCGATCGTATCCTTCTTTAGCGTACCGCAGCGCCGTTTTATAGTCCCCGTTTGCCATATAAGCCTTGCATAATCCGGCATATGCCAACTGATTATTGGAGTCCTCGGCAATAATTTCTTTCCAAAGCGGTTCTGCGGCAATATAGTCTCCGCCGCTTGTGAGCTGATTTGCTTTCATACAGGCTATGCCGTACTCTGTCGGAGAAAACACAGTTATGTTATTATTAGTGGAATCACATACAAGCACATCGCCGTTATGCTCTGCAACGGCGCATGCCGAAGAAAAAATTCCGAGTCGCGTTCCCTTTCCGACTCCGCCGCCGAAGGCAGTCATAAGCCTGCTTTCAGGACTGTATACAAATACTCTTCCATAGGTAGAGTCAAGTGCAAAAATATATCCGTTATCGTCAACATCAAGTGACAGCAAATCCTGAACTCTCGTTTCTATGCTGTTTCCCTTGACATCGGCATAGCCTTCATCGGCATAATTATAAGAATCTCCGCCTAAAATGCTGTTGCCGGCAGGACTTAACTTTTTGATCTGACCGTTAACATTTTCCCCGGATTCGGTTTTACCCGTTGTCGTATAAATAAATCCGTCTTTGTCCATACAAAGGTCGGTAAATTGAAAAGGCAGGTTTTTTTCGGAATTTTCTCGCTTATTGTCGGACATAAAAAGCCTATTCCACAAATTAGCAACACCGTCTGCGAACGAGCTTTTAACAGTATTTGAGCCGTAAAATCCTTTAAAATTAAAGTGATTATCAAGCACAAGCGCCCCATAAAACGAACCGTCGCTTAAAATATATATGTCGTTTTTAGAAGTTACCGCAATTTTTGTAGGTCTGAATTCAAAGCCTTCCGGTATAAGCGGCGATTGCGGCAGCCCGAGTTCCTTCATAAGCCTGCCGTCATTATCAGTTACCAAAACTCGCGCATTTTCCGTATCGGCAATAAAAATTCTGCCGTCCTGAGTTACAAATATTCCCGATGCGCCCGCAAAAGAAATACTTGAGCTTCCGTCTGTTACATTCTTAAATTCTTTCAACAAGCTATAATCGCTGTTAAGTATGATGATTCTCGAAGCACGCGAGTCAAGAATATAAACCTTTCCGTCCTCACCGGAAAAAACATCTTTTATTTCGTTGAATTTTTCTGTTCCGATGCTTTGATCCGTAATTTGTTTTTCGGCATAGTACATTGCCTTTGAATAAACGGCTTTTTTCAGATCACCCGAAAATCCTTCCCAATAAGTATAATTTTCATAGGGAACCTGAGTCGGAGAATATGTACCGGCAAACACCGTTAATGATGTGCAAATTATGACAGCGATAATAAGCGATGCTAAAAATTTAATTTTTCTGTTCATTTTTCGCTCCTCCCGCTTATCCTTTAATTCCGGCGCTGCTCATAGTTTGCATAACATTACTTTGTGAAACCATGTAAACTATTATCGGCGGTATCATAAGTATAACCGAAACTGCCATACCGCTGCCCTGACGTGCAATTCCTGCGGTCATTATCTGACTCATTACAGCCGGCAGGGTTTTAAGTTCTTCGGAAAAGACCATACTCGATGTCATAGACCATATACTGTTAAAAGAAAACAATGTTAAAGTAAGCCATGCCGGTTTAACAATCGGCATAATTATAGACCAAAAAAGCCTTAAATAACCCGCTCCGTCAATGCGTGCCGACTCTATAAGCGCATACGGAATATAGCCTTCCATATATTGTTTCATGAGAAAAACTCCCATAGTAGACGCAAGCGAAGGCAATATGTATGCCCAATATGTATCAATTATTCCAAGACCGTTTGAAATTATAAACTGCGGAATTGCAAGCGTATATGCGTTAAACATAAGTGCAAACTGAATCATCCAAAAGATTATGTTTTTCCCTTTTATTGTGCCTTTTGAAAGAACGAAAGCAGCCATAGCAGATATTATAATGTGGAGAAATGTAGTGGCAGCACATATAAAAACGCTGTTAAAAATATATCTTGAAAGCGGTACGTTCAGGTTTGAAAGCAAAGGCGGGATTTCAAGATAATTTGAAAATGTTGGGCGCAGAACATAAAATTTAGGCGGAAATACAAGCAATTCATCAAGCGGCTTAAATGAGGTCACAACGCTGTAATACAGCGGCAAAACCGAAAAAAGCCCAAAAAGAATAAGAAAGAAAAAGTAAAAAAAGTTTCCTGTCTTAGAGCGCGTGTACCGCCTGAACTGCGGAATATGAGAGGGACGTCTTTTGAAAATTCTAAATGTTTTTTTCATCAATTCACCCTCAGTCTTCCTTTTTACCAAATAGCTTTCCTACAAGCAATCTGCATACAAACATCATCAAAAACAGTACAACCGTTATAGCCGACGCGTAGCCCATTTCATAACGCGTTGACCCGACATCAGCCATATAGGATACTATTGTATCCACGGAATGTTCAACGCTTGGGTATCCTGCCATAGCAATGGCAACCGCGCTGACAGAGAAGCTACCCTGTATCTGCATTACAGCGCCAAACAAAAGCATATGGGACATAGAAGGCAGTGTTAAATACCAAAGCTCCTGCCAGCGATTATGAATACCGTCGATAGCTCCCGCTTCAAAAAGCTCGGAATTAACATTTTGTAATCCCGATATAGCCGAAAGGAAAGATACGCCCATACCCTGCCATAATTGCACAACAATAATAATTATCATTGTGTATCTGGCGTCACTGAGCCATGTTATGGGCTCGGTAATTACTTCCATAGAAAGCAAGAGGCTGTTAACATATCCGTAGCTATCACCCGAAAAAGCGGTTTGCCAAATGAAATAACCGTTACCGACAAGTGCAGGAGCATAAAACAAAAATGACAAAAGTGTACGGGATTTAGGTCCTAATTCATTTATAAACCAAGCCAAAACAAACGAAAGTATAAATGCGATAGGGCCTGCAATGCAGGAAAAAATAAGTGTATTTTTTACAACTGTTCCGAATATTTCATCATCCAATATCATTCTTTTGTAATTATCCAGACCGTTAAATTTCGGCATAGACAACATATCAAATGATGTAAAGCTTAAAAACGCCGACGAAATAACCGGTATAACTACATAGACAATAAAAATAAGCATAAAGGGAGCCAGCATTAAATACTGTGCCAAAGTATCACCGGATACCTTGCGGTTCAAACTGTTTTTCATATAATGCCGTTCTCCCTTCAGCTGTATTCCTTAATCTTCCGTTCAATCTCGGAATTTGCAACCTGCGCCCATTTGACAAGTGCTTCCTTTGGCGTTGTTCTGCCATTCATTACTTCCCAATAAGCCTGATCCACACTTCTTGCAAGATAATAGCTCCCCGGAACTTCCGGTACCTCGACAACATTTTCCCATTGTTCAAGAAGTATTTGCTTATCCCCGCGGCTCCAGGAAAGATTTTTAAACGCTTCAACATTTGAAGTCATCTGCCGTCCTGTCGGTCCTAATACACACTCTAAATTTTCAGAATATGTATACTGTGTTTCGCTTGAAGTCCACCACTTAAGAAATTCCCATGCAGCTTCTTTATTTTTAGAAACCTTTAATATACCCGCGCCGGTTCCTCCCCCTGATACCGAACGGTCTATGCTGCCGTCCGATTTCACGGTGCCGGGTACCAGGGAGATCCCCCATCTGCCGGAAATTTCCGGTGCTGCGGTTACAATTTGAGTGTATAGATTGTATGACGCAATTCCGAGTGGCATAGTTCCAAGCCTAAAGCGGTTATAAAAATTAGCCTCTTTCAACACCTTATAATCGGTATAAAGCTTTGTCCAATCGGCAAATACCGAAATTGCTTCGGCAGAACCCAAATTACACATATTCCTTTTATTATTGTAAATTTCAACACCGTTTTGTGTAAGCAGTGTCGGGAAAAGTGAAAGTGAGCCTACTCCACCGTCTGCGGCAGCAGTACCGTTCATTTTTGTGTAAGGAAGTGATACCTGCATATTGTTTCTCAGTATTTTTACTGTTGCATCGGTAAATTCGTCCCAAGTTTTCGGAACACCGAGTTCAAGTTTTTCAAGCACATCCTTGCGATAAAACATAATCATAAACGATTGTGTATCTGGCAAAGCGTAGCAGCCGCCATTGTAATAATACGGTTCTGCCGCACCGTTTTGAAACGATTTAAGAGTTTCCTCAAAATCATCAAACTCGCTCAAATCGGTAAGTGCTCCGCGCATTGCAAGGTTTACCGGCGTACTTCTTGATGAGCAGAGAATAAGATCAGGAGCATTGCCTGACAGTATTCCGTTTATAACACTTGTCGCCACAATTTCCAGTTTCACGTTAAATCCTGTTTTCGGAGTAAAGCTGTTTTCAACAAGTGAGTTTAATACCTGCGCCTGATCGCGTCCCCAATTGACCCACAGCCTTAAATCATAAGTTTTTTCATCATCGGAAGTATTGTACGCGTTTGCAAATGACGAGAAAAATCTTTGAATTGAAAACAAGAACGACTTCCCTGCATTACTCACATTCTTTTTAGGAACATAATTTTCGGAACAAAGCTCAATAGAATCAATACTCAACGGCATCGATCGCATATCGCTCAGCCATCCGCTTATGGTGTTATAATTCGTATAATAATCGCTTACATATTTATGAGCCGTATACTTATTTTTTATCATGTTTTCAAGTATACGCGCCATATTTCTGAAAGACGCCGCAGCTTGATTTCCTCCGACTCCGCTTAAATTCTCTGACTTTTCAGCTAAAGACAAAAGCTTTTCTTTGTCGTTCTGAAGCGATTCGGTAAAATCGGGTATTTGCTTAAACAGTTCATAATCCCGATTGGCGTCCGGCGTCTCGCCGGTTATCATAATAATATCAAGGTAGCGGTTACCTATACTTGAAACAATGCTTTCAAGTTCTTTGTAAAGCTCTGCAACAGGTCCTAATGTGCACATCAGTTCTATTTCGTGCTCGCCCTTTTCAAGATATATGCCGTAAGAATTGCCGTTCTCGTCTGCAAACATCTTGCTTGACCATCCTGTTGTGTACGGAAAAGATATTGTTTCAGCCTCTGCAAAAGGGGCTTTGCCGTCTATCAAAAGGCTGCGGTATGTCACTCCGTTTATAACTCCGCGCTGCTGATAACGGAAGTTCAGTTTATAAATTCCGCTATTATCAATCTTGACTTTCCATATTATTGAATCTCCGGCAGACGACCAATTATCTCCGCCGATATTATTTATTACATTTTTAAAGGGGCTGTTCGGCGTTATATTGGCAGTTGATTTATCCGATTTTGCAATTACTGCCTTGTTATTTTTAATTGCCGCCGATTCCCCCTCAATAACAATGGGGTTATCATCGGAAAACCATTTGCAGCCTTTTGTTTTGTATTCATTTTCAACTGTGCTGTATTTGTCGGCAATATACGGTGCTTCAAGAATAATTTTCTCAAGTTCAAAAGTACCCTCGTTGCCCTCTACGGTGACGGTATGTTTACCACCGCTCAAAGCAAATTTATACGGTCCTGTAATTACGCCCGTTTCATCCCTTAAAAACTGCGGACGGTATGCCTCAACCGCCACTTGTTCGGGAGAAAATTCATTGCCGTCATCATCCGTCTGCGGTTCATCGGTACTGTTTTGCCAAAAGCGCCACAATGAGAGTTCTTCGCTTTCCGGGAACGGATAATTACCGTCAATCTTAAGACCGACTTTAATTTTATTACTGCTATCCCCGAAATGGCGGTAAAATAATTTAATATTGTAAAAACTGTCGGAAGGAATATCTACGGAAAATTCAACCTTGCCGTCACCGTCATTAAACCTTATCGTATTTCCGTTATTCAGTTCTATGCTTTCAGAAGCATCGGTGCAACCTTTAATTTTGCCCAAATATTCACTGTAACCGTTTTCGTTTTCCTGCCAAACAACTGTTTCGGTGGACGCGGTTTCTTCTGCTAAGATTTGTAAAGCTGCCAAAGCTGTAACAAGGGCAAGCAAAACAGATACTATCTTTTTCATACACTATCCTCTTCTAAGTCAGCTTTAACATACGGCGCAAGCCGTTTCCCAGACTTCAAGCACTCTTCAGGGCTTTCTTTTTCAAAATACCAATTATTGCCGTACATTCTGGTTTCAGGGCACGCCCATCTTACCGCATTTATAAGAATACGCTTTATGTACTTGTTGTGGAAACTTGCAAATGTTTCATGACCCGGCTGGAAGTAAAACACCTTACCGAAACCGCGCCGCCAACAACAGCCGGAACGAAATATTTCCCCTCCGCGATACCAACCCAAAAACACAAGTTCATCGGGTTCGGGAATATTAAAGTGTTCACAATAGACTTCTTCCGTGCCGAGTTCAATGTATGACGGTATCCCTTTTGCAATCGGATGCGCCGGCGACACACACCACAACCTCTCATAATCGCTGTTTCTGGACCTTAAAGTACAGCTGCCGCTGCCTATAAGCGCCCTAAACGGTTTTGCATAATGTGATGAATGAAGAGCTATAAGACCCATTCCTTTTTGAACTCTTGAAGCAATATTTGCGGCAAGGCTGTCCGGAATATCATTTTGTATTGCGTGTCCCCACCATATGAGAACATCCGTATCATCAAGTATTTCATCCGTAAGACCGTAATTCGGCTGATCCTGAGTTGCGATTCTGACCGTAAAATCCTTTTCGACCGATAAAATATCAGCTATTGCTCCATGCAGACCTTTCGGATAAATCTCAAGCATTTCCGGCATTGTCTTTTCATGATAGTTTTCATTCCATACGGTAACCTTAATCATATTCCCACCCGTTTAATCTAAAAAGTTACAGCTTTGTTTTCATCAGCAGATTTATAGATTGCCTCAAGAATTTGCGTTACAACCATTGCCTGTTCCGGCAAAACCACCGGCTGTTTATCATTTATTATTGAGTCCAGCCACTGGCTGCATTCGATTTCGGATGCCGACGGTTGCTTTGAGGCATCGAAGAACGGAACACCTTTTCCGGCGAGACAAAATTCCTCAGCCGACTGTTTTCCGAATTCCACTTTATTTAATCGTACATTTCCGTTAACCAGATCGGCGCCGCCGAGCGTTCCGCAAAATGTCGCCGAGGCTTCGCGCGATTGTTCGATATTGAGCGCCCAGCTTGATTCAAGGTTTATGACCGCGCCGTTTTTCATGCGGATAAATCCAAAGGCAGAATCCTCTACCGTAAATTCTTCCTTTTTCCAGTCTCCGAAAGCGTTTCCGGTTTCAACATTCTGCGAAGAAAGTTTTTTAAATGTCTGACCGAGTACAGTTTCGGGAGAATAATTATTCATTATGTAAAGCGTAAGGTCAAGCGCATGTGTGCCTATATCAATAAGCGGACCTCCGCCTTGTTCGTATTCATTTAGAAAAACGCCCCATGTCGGAACCGCCCTGCGCCTTAACGCGTGCGCTTGTGCATAGTAAATGTCGCCGAGCTTTCCATCATCTGCCATACGTTTTAAAAGCGCAGTATCGGGTCTAAAACGATTCTGATAGCCGATTGTAAGCTTTTTCCCGGTTCGCTTTGCTGTGTCAAGCATTTTGGCAGCCTCAACGGAATTTATCGCCATCGGTTTCTCACACATAACATGCTTTCCCGCTTCAAGTGCCGCAACGGTTATTTCACTGTGTGAACGGTTTGGAGTACAAACATGAATAACATCTATGCTTTTATCCTCGAGCAATTTTTTATAATCCTTGTAAATTTTGGCATTTTCCGCACCGTACTCTTTTGCGGCTAATGCTGCTCTTTCTTCTACAATATCGCAAAAAGCGACTATTTCCGCTTTTTTATTTTGTGATTTAAGTGCAGGCAAATGTTTTGAATTAGCAATTCCGCCGCATCCGATTATTCCGACTTTAAGCTTCTCCATGATGTCCTCCAAATATGCAATATGTATAAATTTTATTACATATTTATTATACTATCACCGCACAAAGCACACAAGAACAATATTGCAGAGTTACAAGACAATAATTACACGTGGTCAGAGCGCCACTATAATTGCATTTTTTGTCACCGTTTTCAGAGCAAAAAAACAACCGGGAAAAATCCGGTTGTTTCAGTCTGTCGAAAAAGTCCAGCAAAAGCTGGGCTTATTTACGTAAATATGGTA
>OIYO01000435.1_pt1 | contig 35319 bp, 25 predicted proteins | sample 1588191 | NCBI WGS metagenome assembly OIYO01 (sample SAMN03283275) | human gut metagenome | biome: human-associated habitat; material: feces | host: Homo sapiens | place: Peru | collected 2012 | reverse complement strand
AACGAGCATAAGGCAAAATGGTTTGCGGGTGCGGCATTGAACACCGCCGAGCAGAGTATGGCATCGGTCATGTCGACAGCACTCTCCCGACTCAACGCATTTTTGGATACCGAGTTAGAGCAGCTCCTGTGCTTTGACACTGAGATAGATGCCGAAACCTTCTGCAATCAAAAGTCGGCTATCTTTGTGATTATGCCCGAAGAAGATCCCGGTAAATTTTTTATGGTATCATTGATTATCCAACAGCTCTACCGTGAGATACTCGCCGTTGCCGATGAAAACGGCGGCAAGCTCAAGAACCGCTGTGTTTTCTTTTGTGATGAGTTCGGCACGCTGCCCAAAATAGAAAGTGCGGAAATGATGTTCTCTGCCTCCCGTTCAAGGCGTTTGCAGATCGTTCCCATCATCCAATCTTTTGCCCAGCTCGAAAAGAACTACGGCAAGGAAGGTGCGGAGATCATCGTGGACAATACGCAGGACACCATCTTCGGCGGCTTTGCTCCCAACAGCAGCTCTGCCGAAACATTATCCAAGGCACTCGGCAGCCGCACGGTCATGAGTGGATCTGTCAGCAGAAGTAAAAACGATCCGTCACAATCCCTGCAAATGATCGAGCGCCCATTGCTCACGCCGGACGAACTCAAATCTCTTCCAAAGGGCGATTTTATCGTCATGAAAACCGGTGTGCATCCGATGCGGGTACACCTAAAGCTGTTCTTCAAATGGGGTATTGAATTCGACGATGAACACCATTATACCGTTCCCGACCAAGGCAACCGTGAGGTCAAGTATGCCGACAAGAAAGAAATTCAGGACGGCATCCTCGAAAAATATCCGCCGGAGTGGAAAGAGGAAACACCTGCACCGAGCGACGCTGACGGCGGCGGTCAGGCACAGCAGGACAGTCAAAAGCACGAGCCGCAGAAAACGCCGCACGGTAGCCGCAGAAACGGCAGTCCTCCGCTCCGTACTTCTCCGCCGAAAAAAGAAACTGCTCCCGACATAACGGAAGCAGAAATCATAAAAGACTTAACCGAAACGGAGGTGCAAAGCAATGAGCCGTCTTGATTTTTTATACCGCACAGAGCTGCCGCACCGCGCCGTGGCGGTGTATATCTACCTTGCTGATCGAGTGAATGAAAACGGAGAATGCTGGCCAGCCATACCGACCGTAGCGGCAGACCTGAAGTATTCGCAGTCCACCGTCCGCCGCGGCATCCGTGACCTCAAAAAAGCGGGACTGCTCGAAACCGAGCAGCGCTACCGCAAAAAGGGTGGTAAAAGCAGTCTGCTATTCAAAATCTGTAGCGGATAGAGCGCGAAAAAAATATACCGTCCGCCAAGGGGCAACTGCGCCCATTCGGTGACAGGTGCCACCTGTCACCGTGGAAGGAGAAAGTGAACTACCCAACTGAAAAGATATATCAGCAGAAAAGAAAAGCAGGTAGGAATATTGTGAATGGTAGATTTAGCTAAATACAGTTTGAATAGTAGAAAGCAAACTCATGTCGATGTTGTTGTGCTTATTATACATCGCAATACATACGGATTATTTTATAATTGATTTTTTATACTCTGTCGGAGTCATGTTTAAGAATTTAGTAAAGCATTTTGTAAAATATTGGGGCGTTTCGAAATTTAGATGTTCAGAAATTTGAGTTATATTCATATGTCCCTCGCGAATCAATCTTCGTGCCTCCTTAATTTTTAATGAATTATAATATTTTATAAGTCCACAATTATAGTATTTTGAAAATAACTTTTTGGTTTGACTTTCGCTTTGGTGAATATGATTGGCAATGTCCTTTACTGTAATCCGGCCGGTTATATTTGCTTTCATAAAATCAAGAATGTCCTTGATTTGACATGGAACATCAATTCCGTCTATAATATAATTTTTTCGCTCAGTTTTCGTAGCAGAAAATCCATTTCTGTATAGCTTTATTAAAAAAAGTTCAAGCAGATTTTTAGTTGCCTGACTGCTACCAAACGGCGGATTATTTTTAATATGCATTTTTTGAACTAAAGGGTTGTTCGGATTTTCCATTTCATAACAGGAAAGTCCTTCCTCAAACAATTGTGAAAGGATACGCTTTTCATCGGAGTTCAACTTGAAAATCTTTCCGTCAAAGTAATTTATTGCTTCGTCATGGCACTCAAAAGTAACAATGCTGACGTTAGGAGAATCAGTATTGTTTCCTTCAAGATTATGAAATTCATTTGGTTTGTGAAAGGTGATTTCGCCGGTTTTTAGTGTAAACCTATTATTGCCAGCGGTGCAAATCATTTCACCTTTATCAATGTAAACCATTTCCCAAAAATTATGCCTTTCGCCGTCATAGCTAAATTCCTTTTTAAACTCCATGTAAAAGAGAGTAATTACAGTTTCAATATGAAATACACTTTCAAAAACAATTCTTGTAAAATTATCCACAGCAAGCGCCTCTCGTGTCTAAAAGTATAATTATTGTATCTGATTTTATATTGTTTTTCAAGTAAAAATTCTATATTATGCAATTATAAAACAATGAGGAGTTTTTTTATGAATATTCTTGCTATAGGTTGTCATCCGGATGACGTTGAAATTGCTTGTTCAGGAACATTGGCTAAATGTGTAAAGCGTGGCGATAAGGTAATTGTATGCCACGTTTCAAACGGAAATTTGGGACACGTTATAATTCCACCCGACGAGTTGGCTGTAATTCGCAAAAACGAGGCAAAAAAGGCAGGAAGCCTTGCAGGTATTGAGGTTATTTGTGCGGATTTTGAAGACTTGAACATATACGATAACAATAAAGAGGCACGCGAAAGAATAATTGACGTTATTCGGTATGCAAACCCCGATGTTATAATCACACACAATCCCGATGACTATATGCCCGACCATACTGCGGTTTCAAGGTTAGTCTTTGACGCCTCATTTGCAGCGACACTTCCGAATTATACAAATTATCCGCATAAATTCAGTGCAGAGGACGGCGAACCTGCAAAGCTTGTTCCGATTTATTATATGGATACTTTAGCAGGCGTTAATTTTGTACCTGACGAATTTGTGGATATATCAAACGAAATAGATTTAAAAATTAAAATGCTTGAATGTCATGAAAGTCAGCTTGTGTGGATGAGGGAACATGACGGTATTGATTTTGCCGATATGGTAAGAACCTGTTCGAGATACAGAGGGTATCAGTGCGGTGCAGAATATGCAGAAGGCTTTAAAATGTGCAAAGCATATCTTAAAGGAACAACCAAAAGGCTTTTGCCTTAATAATAAAAAGGAGACTGTTAATTATGGATTTTATGACTACTGTTAAAGGTTCGCTGCTCGAGGGCTTTTATCCCGTAGGTTGGGATATGGAAAAAATCGACGCCTGCTGTGAAAAAGGCGTTGTGCGCGAGAGCTTTTGGAATGAAAAGTTCAATCCGATTGAGTGTGCGGATATAAACGATTTTGATACGTTTATGGGGCACGAAATTGCAATGCAGGTAAAAGAAACCTACGGTCAGGGCAGAAAGCTTGCTATTATTTTGCCTGTAGGCCCGATGGGAATGTATAAATGGGCGGCGTATTTCCTTAATGAATGGAAAATACCGTGCGACCATGTCACCACATTTAATATGGATGAATGGGCAGACGGCGAAGGCAATACGCTTTCAAGCGATAACCCTGCGTCGTTTGAATACAGTATGAAAGAGGCGTTTTTCGGAAAGCTTAATAATACAGTTCCCGAAAATCAGCGTAATTTCGCTACAAAAACAAATCTTCCCACATATCCCGAAAAAATAGCAAAACTAAAGGCGAAGGGCGCAAAGCTCGTTTTGGTTTACGGTATCGGCAGAATGTGCCATATCGCTTTTTGGGAGCCGCATTTTGCAGCCGACTACAATAGTGAGGAAGAATGGAAAAAAGCACCGTACCGTTTAGGTGCAAAGCTTCATCCGCTTACTATTGAACAAAATGCGATAACAAGCTTTAAATCAAGAACAACCCTCGTTCCGTGCCGAGCAAACACAATAGGTCCGGCTTTATTTTTGCAGGCGGATTATGCAATAGGCGGCGCCGACGGCGCCTTGGGCAGAGGAATGGGCTGGCAGGGAATGAGCTTCCTTACAACGCTTCATTACGGGCCTGATATGCATATAACCTCAACATTTATTCCAACATTGCCTGGTGAGCTTTTCTATCTTAAGGAATTGGCGGGACCGCTTACCGCAGAGTGCAACTGATATGAAAAAGGGTATAGCGGTTGCAGGGAGCATATTGGTTGATATAATCAATACTGTTTCAAAATTTCCGAATGAGGGAGAGCTTACGCAAATTTCTTCCGTTTCAAGGGCGGTCGGCGGATGCGTGCCTAATGTGGCTGTAGATATTAAAAAAATATCAAATACCATAGATGTCAGAGCTATCGGAAAAATAGGCAACGACGATTACGGAAATTATGTAATGCATGTTTTGAATGCCAACGGTGTAAATACGGATATGATTACCGGCGTTGACGGTGGTATTACAAGCTTTACACAGGTAATAAGCGTTGACGGCGGGCAAAGAACATTTTTTACATATTCCGGTGCTTCTGCCGAGTTTGGAATGGACGATATCAATTTTTCTGCCCTTAATGCTGATATTATTCATCTCGGATATTTTCTGTTGCTTGAAAGGGTTGACGGCGGCGACGGTATTAAAATTCTTGAAAAGGCCCAAAAAGCCGGAATAAAAACTTCTATCGACCTTGTAAGCGAAAATTCAAATAGATATAAAACGGTTATTCCATGCCTTAAGTATACCGATTATCTGATAATAAACGAGTTGGAGGGCGGCAGGCTTACAAATATTGAGCCATCTATGGAAAATATTTCGCTTATTGCCGAACGGCTGTTGAAATCGGGCGTTAACGAAAAGGTTATTATTCACTTTGCCGACGGATCGGTTTGTATGTCGAAGGACGGAAAGCTCACTTCGCTTGGCAGTTATGAGCTTCCGGATAATTATATTAAGGGTACGACCGGAGCGGGAGACGCCTTTTGCGCGGGAGCGCTGATAGGAATTTATAATAAACTTTCGGATAGGGAAATATTGGAATATGCAACGGCATGCGCCGCTATGGCTCTCGGTGCGCAGGACGCTACAAGCGGTCTTACCGATATTAAAACCGCCTTTGAAAAAACCAAAGCTTTAAAGAGGAAAAAATTATGCTTGTAAATCTAAACGATGTGCTTAAAAAGGCACAAAAGGAACATTATGCCGTTGGCTTGTTTAATACGACCGATACGGATATGTTAGACGCTGCAATCGGTGCAGCCCAGGAATTGAATTCACCTATTATTATAGGTACCGCAGAGGTACTTTTGCCTTACGGCGAATTAAAGCTTATTGCTCCGTCAATTATCAAAGCCGCAGAAAGAGCGACTGTTCCTGTTGTTGTTCATTATGATCACGGCTTAACCTTTGAACGTTGTATGGAGGCGCTGAAGCTTGGCTTTACAAGCGTTATGTTTGACGGGTCGGCAGGCGACTCTGAAAAAAATATAGCAGATACCAAAGAGGTTGTGCGTATTGCCCACGCAATGGGAGCTACCGTTGAGGGCGAAATAGGACATGTGGGAGAAGCGGCAAACAGCGATAATGCAACGAGCGACCGTTATACTACGGTTAAAGAGGCAAAAGATTTCATAAATCTGACCGGAGTTGATGCTTTGGCTGTTGCAATAGGTACTGCCCATGGTGCATACAAGGAGAAGCCCTGTCTTGATATTGAAAGGCTTAAGGAAATAAGAAACAATGTTGATACACCGCTTGTTCTTCATGGCGGCTCGGGTCTTTCTGATGACGATTTCAGAAATACCGTTAAAGAGGGCATAGCAAAGGTTAATATATTTACCGATCTCTGTATTGCCGGTGAAAATGCGGTAAAACAAGCGCTGGCTGATAATAAGGGCTATCTTGAAATGCGAAATGCAAAGGTTGAAGCTATCAAACAGGCAGTCAAGAATAAAATTCATTTATTCGGGTCGGAAAATATGTCATAACAAAAACTTATATATTGAGCGCTTAAATTTAATGGGGGGTAATTTGATGATAAAGTTTAATGGTATTTACTCGGCATTGTTTTCGATTTATGATGAGAACATGAATGTTAAACGCAACTCTGTTAAGCAACTTATGGAATATAATCAAAAAAACGGATTACAGGGATTTTATGTTGGCGGTGCATCTGGCGAGTGTATAGTACTTCCGAATAAAACCCGTATTCAAATGCTTGAAACTGTAATGGAGTATAAAAAAGAGAGTACTGTTATCGCTCATATTGGTGCGGGTCATTGGGAAGATACAGTTGAGCTTGTTAAGCATGCAAATAACTATGATGTTGATGCCATAGCTTCACTTCCGCCTGCACTTATGGAATATTACAATGTGGAAGAAACGGTGAATTACTATAAGTCACTTTCCGATTTGTCAAATAAACCGCTTATGGCATATATTCAAACTTTTTATAAGGGAGATATTGTTGAATTGACGAGAAGGCTTGCTGAAATTCCTAATGTATGCGGAGTTAAGCTTACAGTTCCGAATTATTATCTGTTTGCTAAACTAAGAGCGCTTTTTCCCGACATAAATATATTAAACGGGCCCGACGAGTCTTTGCTTGCAGGTCTTGCAATCGGTGCAAACGGTGCAATAGGAACATCCTATAATATTTTACCTGGAGTAGCAGAAAGGCTATATAATGCTGTTCAAAAAAATGATTTAAATGTGGCAAGGAAATGCCAATACATTCTGAACAACGCTATTAATGTTCTTATAAAAGAAAATATTGCTGGGTGGAAATTGCCGTTGGAGGTTATCGGAATTGATATGGGGTATACAGTTTATCCCAGAATAATGCCGAACGGTGGGCATAAAAAAGAAATAATAGATATATTGAAGGCAAACGGCACTATTGAAGAAATGCTTAAAGAAGCTTAATTATGTTCACTTGAAAATTCGAATTCCCATTATGGTTGATTGTATAATTTTCTTTAATGCCTATGGGAATTCGAATTTATTTATGGTTATATTAAAATATCATCAGGGAATCAAGGCGGAATTTATTTTTTGGCGAAGGCTTTCCGGTGAGAAACCGAAAAATTTATTAAATGCAATATAGAAACCTGAATATGTTTCATAGCCTACCATTTCAGATATTTGTTTTAATGTGAAATCAGTATTTTTAATTGCTGCAATTCCGACATTCATTCGTTGTTTCAATATTAGGTCGTTTATGGTATGCCCTGTTAGATTGTTAACGATTCTGAGTGTCTGCCGCTGGCTTAAGGATAAAACCGAAGCTAAAATCTCAGCGTGATTCTTACACATATAATAATTTGATACATATATGTCGATGATCCATCTTCTGTAGTTATCAATTTGTGCAGGTGTAAGAGCCTCTCTGTCTTCGTGAATATTCGAAATTTTCATAATTTCAGCGAGCTTGTTTTCAACCTCTAAAAATATCAGTTGGAGATAGGCTAATGTGCGTGGCATCTGGCTAACATCATCATGACCTATTTCATATATTTTTTTCATACAACGCCGGATTTCATCATTTTTAAAAACAATTTCATCGTGCACATTTGAAAATATGCTTTTTCGACATTCGTTTCCCGGTTTTTTATGATTGGCCTTTTCTTCTGAATCGGAAATAATGCAAAAATTTATGCAATAACGTTTAAACAAATTAGGGTTTGTTGATGAGCAGTGTAACATATTTGGCGGCAAAAGCAAAATATCGCCTTCATTTAAGGTGATATTTTTTGAATTGTCTATACAGTTTTCAACATTTCCTTCATCAATGCTTTGCAATTCAAAACTATTATGAGCGTGTGTGTTATAACAAGTTTTTAAATAATTTGGTGATGTGTGATAGACCACAATAAATGCAACCTGTAGGTTAGAAATGTTTGTTACAAAGATTTCTGGTCTGTCAAAATAGTAATTGTAGTCACCGCTTTGATATGATAAAATATCCGTTTCCATATGTATTCTCCTTAAATAATTGAATATAGTGACATCAAAAATAAAAAATAGTCAATCCAATATATTTATTATAATTTTAAATATGTTATAATTATTATACAAATTTATCACGATGTCAAGTACAACTTTCTTATATAAAATAAAAATTTAGACTTTCCATAAAAATGTGATACAGGAATTAAATGGCATTTCTCTTAATATGCCGTTAATACAAAAGATAAATATGAACATAGAAAAAGGGATGTATTTTGTCAATTAGGTATAATCAGAAATCGCAAACTTTCATAATTTGCACTCAAAAAACTCAGTATGTGTTTAAAGTTGTTGCCGGAAGGTATTTGGTGCACTGCTATTACGGTTCCAAATCCGATAGCTTGGATTATTCTTACAATGTTCAGGCATTAAGCTTTTCTCCCGCAATTAAAGAAGCGGAAATACCGAGGTTTTCGCTAAATGATGCACCTTTGGAATTTTCTTATTTTAATTCGGGTGATTATCGTTGCTGTTCTTTGAGGATAAGAGGCAAAAACGGTGATAGTTCAACATTATTTGAATACAACGGTTATGAGATAATTGATGGAAGAGTTAATATTGAAGATTTCCCAAATGCGCGGGCCTGTAAGGATACGGAAACATTGGTAATATCGCTGCTGGATAAGGTTACTGATTGTGAACTTAAGCTCTACTATACAGTCTATCCAGAGTATGATATTATTTCCAGATATTTCGCGTTGACTAATAAGGGAAATATGGATATAAAAGTAGAGAAGGCGATGAGCATATGCTTGGATTTGCCCGATCATTGCTACGATGCTCTTACGCTTCACGGTTGTCAAACAACGGAAATGAATATCCAACGTAGTTCGTTAGGATATGGGAACTTTAGTATTACCAGTAGACGTGGAGCATCAAGTCATGACTTTAATCCGTTTATGGCTATTGTGTCTAAGGATGCAACTGAAGAATATGGTGATGTTTATGCTTTAAATTTTGTCTATAGCGGTAGTTTTTTAAATGAAATTGAAGTCAACGCACAGGGGAATACCAGAATTTCAATGGGACTTGGTGAAGAAACATTTGCCTACACCTTGACAAGCGGTGAATGCTTTAGATCACCGGAAGCGGTTATGACCTATACTGCAGATGGAATAGGTGATATGTCAAGAAAAATGCATTGTTTTATAAGGAATACAATAATGCCGCGGGAATGTTTCAAACATAGGCCGATAGTCCTAAATACATGGGAAGCTTGCTATTATAAAATCAACGAAGATATTCTGCTTTCTCTTTCAAGCATTGCAAGGAAGTGCGGGATGGATATGATAGTTCTTGATGACGGTTGGTTTGGAAAAAGAGATGACGACACCTCAAGTCTTGGAGATTGGATACTTGATAAAAGAAAATTCCCTAATGGGCTTAAATATCTGTCTGACAAAATCCATGCTGAAAATATGAAGTTTGGAATATGGATAGAACCGGAAATGATTAATTATAACAGCCAATTGTATAAAAATCATCCGGAGTGGTGTTTAGTTTGTAAAGGTCGACAGCCAACATTGTCGCGAGATCAGTTATTATTGGATCTTTGTAATCCGGATGTTTTGGAATATTTAAAAGATATTTTCAAAAAAACTTTTGCCGGCATAGAAATTGATTATTTTAAGTGGGATTTTAACCGCAATGCCTCGGAATATGGTTCAGCCTTTCTTGGTTGTGAACAACAAGACGAAGCTCTCTTCCGTTATCAAAAAGGTGCATATGAACTACTGTTTTGGTTCAAAAAACAATTTCCAAATACATTTATAGAAACCTGTAGCGGTGGGGGTGGAAGATACGATCTCGGAATGATGGCATTTTCTTCACAAATTTGGGCAAGTGATAACACAACGGCAAAAGATCGTCTGCGTATACAATACGGTTGCACTCTGGCTTATCCTGCAGCAGTTATGTCGTGTCATGTTTCGGATCCAAGAAATGTGTCGGATGTTTTGAATGCATTAGATTATAAATATAAGGTTGCAATAGGCGGTATGTTAGGGTACGAGTTGAATCTTATAGAGTGCTCTGAAGAAATAAAGAATGAAATATCCGGTCAAATAAAGTTTTATCGTAACATTGAAGATTTAATTAAAACCGGATATTTATTCCGCTTGATTTCTCCGTTTGAAAACTCTACTGAAACGGCAGCTTATTATTATTCTGATAAAGAATGCAACGCGGATAAAATTTGTTTATTTCATATGCAGAATTTTCCGTATTATAAGCGGGATATAAGTTGGCATATGGATTTAATTCCTCAAAAAGTTAATATGCTCAAAATAAAATCTGCTGATCCAAGTGCTGTGTATTTTGAAAGATTAAGCGGTCAGAGTTACCGTGGGGCTGATTTGATTTCGGGGATACCGATACGGGCTTCAGAATCAGGAGAATGTGGAAGAATTTACCTGTTTGAAAGAAAGGAAATCCGAAATAATGGTTAATAAAAAAGTTCATTTGATTTGCAACGCGCACATTGATCCTGTATGGCAATGGGAATGGCAGGAAGGGATATCAGCAGCTATTTCAACATTTCAATCGGCGGTTGATTTATCAAAAGAATACGATTATATATTTTGCCATAATGAAGTGACATTGTATAAATACATAGAAGAATATGCACCCCTGCTGTTTAATGAAATCGGAGAACTTATTCGAGAAGGTAAATGGTGCATTATGGGAGGATGGTATTTGCAACCGGACTGTACTATGCCATCTGGAGAAAGCTTTGTAAGACAAATATTACATGGCATGGATTATTTTAAAAGTAAATTCGGAGTGGTTCCGAAGGTTGCAATAAATTTTGACGCTTTTGGTCATACGGTGGGACTTGTACAAATAGTAGCAAAATGCGGTCAAACTGGATATATGGCAATGCGCCCGAAAGAGGCACAGTTGAGCCTTAAGGATAATCAGTTTATCTGGGAAGGATTTGACGGAAGTCATATAAAGTTTAATAGGACAACGGAATATAATAATCTTTTGGGAGAGGGAGCCGATAAAATCAGAAGCGATATATCGCGACAGGGAGAAAAAGTGATTTCTTCTCTTTGGGGGGTTGGAAATCATGGCGGAGGCCCGTCCAGAAAGGATTTAAAGGACATCAATCTGTTAATGCATGAGGCCTCAGAAAACGGAATCGAAATTGTTCATTCTACTCCGGAAAGTTTTTTCGATGAAATTACCCCTAAATCCATAATAAGAAAATCATTGTATTCAGTAATGCCGGGCTGCTATATCAGTATGAGCAAGTTGAAGCGTGCTCATATTAAGTTAGAAAATCAACTGTATTTTGCTGAAAAAATCTGTTCTGTTGCTTCTATGCGAGGCTTGATGGAATATCCTGAAAAAGAGTTAGTTTCTGTTACTGAAGATTTATTAAACATCGAGTTCCACGATATCCTTGCTGGAACAGTTATTCAGTCGGGCGAAGAAAACGCATTAAACATTTTGCATCATGGCTTATGCGATGCAGATAGAATAAAGATCAAAGCGTTTTTTGCTTTGCTTAGCGAGGAGCAAAGGGCTGAAAACGGTGAATATCCGGTTTTCGTTTTCAATCCTAACCCCTATGAATTTAATGATAACGTCGAATGTGAGTTCGTTTTACAAAATCAAAACTGGAGTGAAACTGAAGAATCAGAAATATCAGTCTATGATACAAATGGTTTTAAACTATCGTCGCAGGTTGTCAAGGAAGAAAGTAATGTTAATTTGGATTGGCGTAAACGTATTATTTTTAATGCCACGCTTGCTCCTTTGACGCTTAACCGTTTTTCGGTCAAAGTTAATTTTTCTCCTAAAAAAGCAAAGCAGAATAATGACTTATTCCTGTATGAGGATGAATTTAAAAGAATAGAGATAGATCCGACGACAGGTTTATTAAAAAGCTTTTCTGTTGGCGGTAAGGAGTATTTGAACAACGGATTTTTGCCAGTTATTTTTGATGATAATGCCGACCCTTGGGCAATGGGAGAAAATCAACTTGACAGCCTTGGAACAAACCCGAAACCATTTTTGCATTCCTGCAAGCCCAGTGGTGTATTTAAAAATTTGAAAAGTTCAGAAATGATAGAGGATGGGCCTATTATTCGAACCGTTGAAACCTTTTTTGAGCTTTATAACAGCAAGGTCAGAATAGAATATCGAATTTATAAAAATAAGCCTTTTATTGATGTTAATGTTGACGTTTTCTGGCAGGACGTTGATAGACTGCTACGTTTAGAAATACCTGTGAGCATTGATGGAAAATATATCGGGCAGACCGCTTTTGGAATAGATGAGTTGTTTATGAACGGTAAGGAAAACGTATCACAGCGTTTCGTAGCGATAAATGACGGACAGGATTGTCTTGCAATTATAAATGATTGCCTATACGCTTCAAAATATGAAAATGGAAAAATATATCTATCGTTGTTGCGCGGAGCGGCATATTGTACGCATCCTATTCCTAACAGAAATCTTGTTCCGGAAAACAGATTCATAAAGCGAATTGACCAGTGTGAACATCATTATTCTTTCCGAATATCAGTCATTAAAGAAAATGAACTTGAGCGAGCGGCAATGGAGTTTAATCAAAAACCGTTTGCGCAAAGTGTTTTCCCGATTCCAGCCGATATATCCTTAGAAGATAAAAAATTAGGAAGAGATTTTATAAAAATCGAAAACAATAACATTACTTTAATTGCATTAAAAAAGAGTATCAATAGCAAAAAATATATAATTAGATTGTTAAACAATCAAGCAAATTCTGATAAAACATTTTTAAAAGTCGGTGATAGCTCTATTCATCTCAGTTTCGGGCACTATGAGGTGAAAACAATTATTTACGATAACCATAGATTATACGAAAGTAATGTGCTTGAAATTTAGTTATATACGGAGTGATGCATTATGAAAAAAATATTTTCCCTGTGTTCTGCAATAATTTTGCTTTTTACCTGCGTGAGAGGTTATTCTGCGGCTGCTGCATCGGATAGCGTAAAATACAGCAAGATTGATTATAGAGTATTCTATAATGCGTCTGAGGATGTTTTCGTTTGTAACAAAAAAGACATAGGTTCAAATCCTGGAACAATGTACTTTATGACTTATACGGTTAAATCTGTCACAAATTCCGGAGCTACGCAACATGGAATTGTTGGCACAGAAGATTACACTCGGAGTTACCCCTATTTAAACGGCGGATATATGAAGTATAATTTTTCACAGGATTTATTGATGGAGGGATATACATATTTTATTAAGTTTACCGTTACAGAAGACGGTTATTCTTATAAGATAGCTCGTGCTAAGGAGAATGAGTCCGAATATGTTTATATGCCTCTTGTTTACGGCGAAAAAACGGACAAAATGAAATATTTCGGAATTTGGTTCGGGGTTGGGAAAGTAAGTGCCGAACTTATTAAAGTTAGGTGCTACGATTCAAACGGCAACGATTTAGGGGTTCAGTCTCCAAGTGAAAAGGCAGCTGTAGTATGCGAAAAAGAAATCGAAAAAAATAAAACGATAGATCACAGATATACCATAACAGCTAAAGATTTGTCTAATGTTGCAGTCAGTAATCTGTTGCCGATTGAGTCAAACAAGATGTATATGGAATACACAGTTAAGAAGTCAGAGGGAAACCTATATCAAAGCGGTTTGATTTGTTCTGATTATCCTAATGAAAACTATCCTTTTGGCAAAAAAGGTTTGCTGCAACAAGAGGCCTTGGAAACTGATGGTGTCGGTTCTCTTCTTACTCCTGGAGCTGAATATGTAATCGAATTTACCAAAGGTGATTCCGCTTTTAGTGGAATCGTGCAGAAAAAGTTTGAAGAAAAAATAGAATATTTTGTTTTTCCGATAAAATATGGGACATTTGACCCTGAAGCACGTTATTTTTCCATTTGGTTTGGTGAAGGTGATACCCATAAAATAAGTTTCGTTATTGAAGATTTTAAATGTTACGATGAAAACAGAAAAAATTTAAAGGTTCAATGCAATAAAGCTGTTTCAATCAAACATATCGGAGCATTGGAGGATTATTCGGGATGCGAAGCTTTTTACTATTGTGATACTGACGACTCTTTTTATATTTTAGATTCAGCTCAAAAATTCAATTATCGTAAAGAAACATATGAGGCTATTGGAAATTATAGCGTATCTTCCGGAAAGATTTCTATTAGATTTAATGATGGAAAAAAATTTGAAACTCCATATAAATACCAAACTTTTACCGATTCTGACGGCAATAATTACAGAAGACTTTATACATATAAGGTTAAATTTGTTACAGGGGGTAATACCAATATACCAACTCAGACAATCAATTTAAAGAATAGCTATATTTTGTCCAAACCGGATGACCCCATACTTGAGAATAATACATTTATAGAATGGTGTACCGAAGATGGTAAGACTTTTGACTTCAATCAATATATTACAAAATCTATGACACTCTATGCAAGATGGAAAAACAGTTCCGGCAATGAGTATATCAGTACAGATTCAACATTTTCAATGGCGAATTATATGCCATATATTGCAATTTCAATAGGTTTCGTGCTAATTGTTGCAGCAATTTGGATTGCCGTTGTATTTCTGAAAAAGGGGAAAAAGTATGCAGAAAAGTAATAGTATCAAAAAAAAGAGAACGGATAAAGAAAAAGTCATTTTTATACTTTTTTGTATAACCATTCCGATAATTCAATGGTTAATATTTTATGTATATGCGAATGTCGATTCGATTTTTATGGCTTTCCGCGACTCAAACGGAGCATTAACAATGGAAAATTTCAAGCGCTTTTTTGTAGAATTGAAAACGCCCTCCTCCGATATAAGGTTGGCCTTTAAAAATACATTTATAACATTTTTGATTCTTTTGGTAACATATCCGTTTAAAGTACTCGTTTCTTATTTTCTGTATAAGAAGGTTCCCGGATCGGCTGTATTCAGAGTTTTGTTTTTCTTACCAAGTATTCTGTTTTCGGTTTGTACAGCAATGGTCTTTACAAGGTTTGTAGGTACAACGGGAATTATTGCAAAAGCAGTGCAGGAAATGCTACATTTAGATTATGTTCCGGAATTGTTGGCCGATTCCAGATTTGCAAATATCGTTGTCCTTCTGAATATGGTTTGGTTGGGATTTCCAGGAGATTTGATAATCTGGGGCGGAACATTTGCAAGAATTCCGAATGAAGTGTTGGAATCCGGCAAAATAGACGGTGTTAACTGGTGGACAGAGTTTACCAAAATCATGGTGCCCTTGGTATGGCCTACTCTGTCTTTGCAGATGATTTTGATGTTCTGCGGTATTTTCGGTGCATCCGGTCAGGTGTTCCTGTTAACGGGAGGCGGTTATGGAACAATAACGCTTAGTGTTTGGATGTATAAGGTTGTTCTTGAAAATTCAGGAAATATGTATACCTCAAATGTATACAATTATCTTTCTGCTGTCGGTCTGATGATTACCATAGTTGCCGTTACTATGTCACTTTGTATCAGAAAATTTACCGATAAGGCTTTCGATGATGTTGACTTTTAGGAGGTGTTTTAATTGAAGTTGATGCTGTTCAAAAATTTTGAAAGAAAATCACGTTTGGAGATTATTTTGCATTGCTGCGTTTCGCTTGTGTTTCTGATTTTTGCGGTAAGCTATGTGTATATCCTTTTTTGGACGTTTATGTCTGGGGCAAAAACGCATGCGGAAATAGTAATGAACCCGTTTTCTCTGCCTAAAAAGTGGATATGGGAACATTTTGTTGAAGTGTTTAGGGTTTTGAATGTTGGAGGTCATAATTTCTTTGAAATGACTTTTAACAGTGCATGGTTTTCAATTGTAGGAGTGTTTATAAATCAGTTCACAACGATAACCTTCGCCTATTGCTGTACCAAATATAAATTCCCGGGTAGTGGGTTGCCTTATGCGATAATACTGATTATGACAACACTCCCTATCTATGGCGCAGGAGGAGCAACATATAAATTATACCGTTCATTAGGTCTTGTAAATACTTATTGGCATGTTATTGCATCGGCAAGCGGCTTTTCAATAATGTTTCTATATTATAGAGCATTTTTTAAGAATCTCTCGTGGGCATATGCCGAGGCGGCAATGATTGACGGAGCCGGACACTTTAAAACATACTTTAGAATAATGCTTCCGCAAGCAAGACCGATATTCGGAGCATTATTTCTTACACAATGGCTTTCGGTTTGGAATAGTTATGAAAGCGCAATGATTTATTTGCCGGATTTACCGACTTTACCGGTTGGTATTTATCAGTTTTATACCGAAATGATGTATAGAGCACGTTTTGATATTCTTTTTGCCGCATGCTTTATTGTTGCTATACCGGCATTGATATTGTTTGTTGTATTTAACAAGGTTATAACAACAAATGTATCGTTAGGTGGTATAAAAGGCTGATTATTATATTGTATAAGGAGAATTTATTATGAAAGCAATGAAAAAAATAATATCCGCTGTATTATCGTTGATTATAATAGGAACATTTGCCGGCTGCGGCTCCCCCAAGTCTAAGGGAAATGTTAATTCTGCCTCCAATATTGAAATATCATATTGGAACAGCGGTCTCGGAACCGATTGGCTTGAGGCGGTTATAGCCGGATTTGAAAAGGCTCATCCTGAATATACTGTATCGTATACCGCAAATGCCAATGCAAGTGCTGTCGCAACCAGCTTTGGTGTTGATGGTGATACAGTCGATTTATATCTCGGATTAAAGCATTACGCAACCGAAAAACTTGAACCTTTGGATGATGTTCTTTCGGCTACTGCCAAAGGCGATAAAAAAACAATCGGCGAAAAGTTTAGTCCGTCATATCTTGATCTTGAGAAAGCTTCCGATGGTCATTATTATACATTAACATTTGGCGGAGGTGTATTAGGCGTTGTATACAATAAAAAGCTGTTTAAAAGCTCCGGTATTACTCAATTGCCGAGAACAACCAATGAATTAACAACGGTTTGCGATAGGCTTAACGGCAAGAATATCAAGCCGCTGTGCCACTTTGCTCCGTCAGGATATTGGGAGTTTATGGATGAAGTATTTTTCTCGCAATATGATGGTTTCGATTACTATCTCAATAATTTCTACGCATGTAAGGATACGGACGGAACAAGCCCGAGTAAGGCACTCTTTCTGAAAAAGGACGGACGTTATGAAACTATAAAAGCTTATGAGAAATTCATTACTCCAGAATATGTCCTTCAAGGATCAAACTCGCTGGACCATGTCACCATTCAGACACAGTTTCTGAATGGCAGCGCTGCTATGATGGTATCGGGTTCTTGGCTTTCTAATGAGATGAAATCTATTGGTGGACTTGAGAATTTTGAAATGATGAAAACACCTGTTTTATCTGCAATTGTAGACAAGTTAACCTCTGTTAAAACAGAAACGGAACTCAGAAAGCTTATATCCGCAATAGATAGCATTACTGATGGCGAAAAAAATCTTTCTGATTATAAAAGCGGTGAAAATTATACAGTAGACGGAAAAGAAATTACTGCCGCTGATTGGAAATATGTTTCATCTGCTCGTAATACCGTTGCCGCAAACTATGCCGGAGACAGTTGTTATATTCCATCATACTCAAATGCAAAAGACGGCGCAAAAGAATTTTTGAAATATCTTTATTCGGATGAGGGATATCAGATCTATGCCGATAAATTACATGTTGCTATGCCTCTTTCACTCAGTGACGGTACTTTAAAAACCGATGATTGGAATAGCTACGAGAAAAATCAGTATGACTTGTTGAATAAGGCTGAGCATTGTGTAACTAATTATATTATGAGCAAACATCCCATTTTTATAGATGGTGGTGCTGACGCATTTGCCAATACAGAGTATATCAATTTGTTTTCTGCCACAAACGAAAAAGATCGCATAACTGCAGATAAGGCATGGGAAACAATAATAGAAAAGGTTAACGATAATTACGAAAACAACTGGCTTAAAAACATAAAGTAAGTTGGTGAAAAAATGATAAAAAGCAAATTGAGTTTCCGAGTAAAATCTATTTTTATGACTACTGTTTTGATAATTGGCTTATTGGCTGTGAATGTTTCCGCAGGCTCAAATGTTACTATAACAAGTATGTTAACACAAAGTGGAGAATTCAACAGTACCGATTGGTTCGTTCCGAACGATGATTTAGAATTTGAAAATAACTCTTTGAATTTCACCGAGGATGGGAATGAGGAAACAAGACTGATTTCAAAAACAATCGCAACTAAGGACGATAGCTTTGAAAATTTGCTCAATGTCAATGCACGTATTAAAATTTCCGGTATACCTCAGGGTAAATCGTTTATTCTTGCAGTCGGTCTTTCAAGCATAGATTCGCTTTATTCTGAAGCGGGTAACGTTGAAATGCATTTTAAAAATAATTCCGGATTAACGGCAGATATTATGGCATTTGATGAAGACGGCAAGTCCACGGATATAGTTAGCGGAAAAAGGTGCGGTATAAGTTTAAATTCATATGCAGATGTCAACTTGGTGATATCGAACGGCGGAGTTTTGAAGATTTCTGTGAACGGGCAGGGCATAATTGATACCAAACTGCCGTTTGTTCCGGAGGGACGTATAGGGATTTTACAAAACGCTCAGTGTGTAGCAAGTGTATCAAAGTTAGAAATGACAACGTATTCTTATGACAGACCGGAAAATGTCAATGTCAAGGAAGATTTTGAGAGTGGGTATATTAACGCTAATGCTTTCACATCAAAAATGATCAATTCCGCAAGAATACCCGCCGCTATACAGGTTGAAGACTATAATGAAAGTAAAGTACTTATGTTCAGAAATGCCGGCGTTGGATACTTCGGAACAACATATAATTATTCGAATTTTGAAATATCGTTTGATGTTCCGTTTATACTGCGTGAGTATGTTTACGACGATGACGGTATGGAATTGCAGGTACCTAACGGTGAATTCGGTATATCATTCGGTGATGTTGCAGCGGACGTATCCGGACAGGATTATCAGCAGTCAACCGATTTGATCCTTTTTACCGGTTCCGGAGTCAGCGGGTGGTTTAGCAATTGGAAAACTTCATTTGCTGATAAAAACTTTTATAAGCCGCAGACTAACGAGGGATACTCGGTAAAAATGACAGTTATTGATGGGGATTTGACGCTTTATATGAAGGATTTGAGTGATGCCTCGTGGCAGGAAATGGCTAAGCATTCTTATTCTAAAAACAAGCCCGGTTCGATTAAAATATGGTCAACGCGTGATACAAATATAGCGTTCGACAATATATGCATTTCAAATCTCGATTCAAATGCAAATTTGATTGAAAACGAGTATAAATCAGGAAAAATTGAACAAGCGGATTATGTTTATTCTCCGCAGAAGAATGTTTTTCGTGATGCTGAAAAGACGAAAAATTCATTCAATTGGAGCTATGTTATTGCTTATTTTGCAATTGGAGCCGCTTTTATATGCGTTTCGGGTATTATCGGTGGCTATTGCATTAAAAAACATTATGAAAGAAGAAAATGACAGATGCAGAAAAATAGTATTTTTTTGAAAACAGTATGCCTTACTTTAAGTCTTGCCATTTTTGCTCTTACTTTTTGCGGTTGTGGCTCTAAACAGGAAAAGACCAATATTGAACCGATGGAAGCAGAGGAACCGGACGTTTACGGATTTGAATTTTTAGGCGGTACAGACGTTATGCCTATCGCCGGGTATTACGGACCGTTGCCAAGTACATTTTCGGTTGACGGTCAATCATTACCAGACTATATAAGTGACGAATTCCTCAAAAAGATTTCAGAAAGCGGAATAAATCTTCTCCATCATCAGTATACGGATTTTTCAACAAATCCTTCGTTGGTGAGAAAGCTATTAGATTTGGGAGAAAAGTACGATATAGGCGTATGCGTATATGACAATCGTATTCGAGGAAATCTTGCTGAAGACACTTTGGGTGTAGAGGATATTGACGAACTTGTTAATGATTACAGGAATTACCCGGCTTTTTGCGGACTTTATATCGTTGACGAGCCTACAAGTGATAATTATTATTCCAATCATAGTAACCCCCGAATGTCTAATTATACCAAACTATTTTCAAATTTAAAACAACTTGGTATTTTCTCGTATTCAAATCTTTTTCCTATGACCACTGCATCAAACAGAGAGCAGTATGAAAAATATTTACAGGAATACATCGACACATGCGATGTTTACTATCTTTCATGGGATAAGTATGTATTTGACAAAGGTAATTCGAAGGCGGATTATTTCCTAAATATGTCACTTTGCAGAGAATATGCCGAAAAGGCTAATATTCCTTTTTGGCCGTATATTCAGGCTGGAAGTCAGTGGAATGATGCGGCCTCAAGATTTGATACCAACGGATATTATCCTAATGAAGGCGAATTTGATTGGAATGTCAATACTTGCCTTGCTTATGGTGCAAAGGGAATCCAGTATTTTCCGCTTATTCAGCCATATTATTTTGCATATGCCATGTCATCCGATTTTGATTTTGAACGCAACGGAATATTCGGCGCTTGGGGAAATAAAAACAGATGGTTTTACTATGCCAAAAATATTAACGCGCAAATTTCCGCTGTTGATGAGGTTTTGATGAATTCGGTAAATAAAGGAATTATAGCAACCGGTGATGATGCAAAAAAGGATAACAAGGACAGTCAGTTTTTAATAGAAGGAGATGGTTGGCGGGAATTGGAAGGTGTTGAAGGTGATTCTTTAATCGGTTGCTTTAATTATAAAGGAAAATCGGCGTTTTATGTTGTTAACTATGATACGGAATATGCCCAGAAAATTACTTTGAGATTAACCAAAAGATATAATCTCTCGGTTATTCAGGGGGCAAAAGAGGCTTTTATCAGCGCAGATGCGCTCGAACTGACGTTGGCGGCAGGCGAGGGCGTACTTGTGGTGGTTGAGTAATATAAAAACAGGAGGTATTTTCTATGTCAAAAGCAATAAATAAGAATAGGAGGTATATTATGTCAAAGACAATATCTAAAATTGTTTCGCTGATGTGTTCAATGTGTTTGATAATGTCAGTCTGTTTTACACAAAGTGCTTATGCAATGACAGAAACCCCTGCATCAGGCTCCGGAATAACGGAAAGCGATATTCCGAGTAATTACAAATGGCTTACAGCTTCGGATTTTCATTCTAACGGTTCAGAATTCGGAAACACTTATAATAGTGCTGATACCGATTATATCCATGATTTGAATTCAACTCTGGATAAAACCGTTTTCACGGCGAAGGTTAAATTTTCAAAAACCGGAGAAAATCGCATTTACATCGGTGGGAGCTGGAAAGGTGTATTTTTCCAAGGTGCTACGGATGGAATCCGACTTTTTAAGGCAGACGGAAGTCATATTATGACATTTACCGATGACATAGCAGGTTGTCAATTAACCGAAAATAATGATTTAAAGTTAACGGTTTCGTTTGAATTCTTAAATAGCAATGACATAAATACTGATTTAAAAATCGGCGTTTTTCTCAATGGTTTGCTTTATCAGAATAAATATATTGAAGCCACTGGTTTTTCAATTGCTGATCTCAAGCAATTTATAAAGTTGTATGTTAACGACAGCTCTTTAATTGTTAAAAGTGTAACTACACCTATACCGGCTTATTTAGAAGATTATACCACTACGACAATCGGTTTGAATTATGCTCAACAAAAATTTATTACAAATAGCATAGGTCGGACAAATGTCGGAGGCACTCTTTTCGGCATGAGGGTAACATTTAATAAGGAAAATTCTTTTTTCCAGTATGGCGGAAATGGTAGCGGTTGGTATGGAATTCGTTTTCAGCTTAGTGGAGATAATCTCTATGTCGGATCATCAACAAGTGAGCTGTTAGACCTTTCAGGCAAGAATGCTCCAATAAGCTTCAATCCGAAAATTGCTTTTGGCGACGGAACAACATCTTTTATCGGCAAGACATTTGATTTACATATAAGTACAGAGACAGTAAATCACGATGGTAAAGGTAATATGGATGTTCGTTACGGATTTTATTTCAACGGTAAATTGTACAATGACACATTTGTTTATTCTTACAATACAGCCCTTTCTGTCGGAAATTATGTTGGGTTTCAGCATTCAAATAGTGAATATCCGACATTTTTGCCAACAGGCTCAATAAGTAATAAAACGATAGATGAGAGCGCTACTCAACTTTCGGTAAACGATATTACGGCTGATAGCAATATCTATGCTTATAATGTTATTCACCCTGCTTATGCGAGGATGGGAACCTATAAAGCAGCATCTAATTTTAACAATACCGTTTTTGGGACAAATGTTACATTAACGCATGGAGGAAATGCGCAAACATTTTTCCAAATAGGCGGAAACGGGGACTGGGATGGAATTCGCTTTAAGGTTGAAGGGAAAAACCTTGTTATTGAAAGTGCGGGGGTAACTTCTACAACCGTAATGCCGGACTTTATAGGTGCGGAGACATTTAACGGAACACCAACAACAATAGCATTAAGCACAGAAATAGCAAATCTCGATGGCGGAGAAACATCAAATGATGTTATATACGGCATTTATATTGGCGGAAGATTTTATACAAAGCTTTTTGCATATAACCAAGCCGATAATTTAGCCAACAGAGTAGTATTTAATAATTGGTGCACCGGTTCGACTTTTTCCACCATGGAAAAAACAAATCGTTATACAATTCCTGAAGAATTGAAAGAAATAAGCTTTAGCGATTTTTCTATTTTGGATGGAACCTATAATAATTCTTTAGGTATAATTGGCGAATACAGCAATACGGATATAGAAAATCTTACTGAGGCGGTATTTACTGGATATGTTACCTTTTCTCCGGAACACGCAACCGAACAAGGAAAGACCAGTCCGCAGTCAACGGTTTGCTATGCTGCTTTAAGTGGGGCATCGGACGGTTCTGACGGTATTAGAATCTCAAATCATCATCAATGGGTTCCGACATCTGATGGTGTATTAGATGTTTCATTCTTCGGAAGTCAGCATGTACAGCTTCTTCCCGAAATCGCCGGAACCGAACTTGTAGGAAAGCAGATAAAGCTTCAAATAGTTATTCTGCCGGCGGATTTTAACGGTGAAGACACTGATGCTTTAATAGGAATTATTATAAACGATAGGCTTTATAATGAAACGTTGTTCAAGGTTGTCGGCGGTTTAGAAAATGTAGGAACATATACAAGAATTTATACAAATGGAACATATATCACTGTTGCTTCACCTTCTGAGGAAATGCCAGAAGATCTTGTTACTTTGACTCCGAAAGAATTCGGTGTAGAGGGCACGTGGAACTGCGTAGGTAATTCCGGCGTAAAATACGGTGAAGTTACAAGCAATTATACAAGTGAGAATCATTCGGGCAGTTCTATGTCGCTTATGGGTAAAACTATTTCAATGGACATTGAATATAGTGGTGAAAATTATATTCATTTTGCGGCACCCGATATGTCATCATGGTATGGTTTGCGCATCAAAACAGCTACGGATAGCATCAAAATCGAAAGCTCAATTCAGGGAACCGGTGCCTGCGATTCAATTATCTGTACATCCGATAACGCAGGAGTAGATTTTACTCAAAAATTCAACTTAAAAATAACAGTTGAACGATACGATTCCGAAAATGCGAAAATCGGAGTATGGTTTAACGATAAGCTTTACGGAAACCGTTATCTTAAATGGAACGGTGTTGCCGATAAGCTTAATGCCTCTGTTAATGTTATTCCCTACGGGGGAGGCAATATAACGCTTTCGGCACCCGAAACAAATATTCCTACAGCCGATGATGGATATACTTGTAAAACGCTGACCGACTACGGGTTCGCATACAAAACCTATACAGGAAACTCGGAATCCAAGAGCATTGCCGGACTTTCAACCGAGAAAATTGTTATTTCAGGAAAGCTTGCGCTGACGGGAAATGCTCACATGGTTCTTTTAGGTGACTGGCTTGGATATTATCTCGGAATTGACTGGACAACGAACAATGTTATACTCAAACATACCAACGGTATTTTTGCGAATCCCATAACGGTTCCGCTGATTGATGTTGCAAACGGTCAGTTCGCATTTGATTTGGTTCAGACAATCGTTGACGCCGATTATGACGGCGATAAAGACGATGTTCAGTTGGAGCTGTGGATTGACGGTGCTTATACAAGAGATTACTTTTTCATGGATTACGCACCGTCTGCGATGTCAACGGTTTCCCGCGTCTTCCCGGATGGCGGTTCTTTGACAATTAAGCAGGAGCTGACGGACGAGGTTGAAGAAGGCGTTTACTATAATCTCGCAGACGGTCCTTATCTTGTAACCGCGGTTACAACAAGCAGCGACGGAACAAGGACGTACAACGTCGGCGACGAAATCAATATTCCGGGAGATTATTCGGTAACGTCAACGGTAGGGTCTACAGAATCCACTTATTATGTTTATTTGTGGAAACAGGGAGATTATCATCCCGACGGTCAAAATGATATCCGTGATCTTGTGGCTTTGAAAAAATATTCGGCAGGTATAGAAATCACAAAATCAGGCGCAAAAGCCGCCAAGCTTTGCGAAAGCGCAGCGACCGGCTTGATTGAGTGCAGGAAGGTACTGCTCGGAGTCGCTCAGTATGAAGAAGTCAATACTGCGCTTCATTATTCCGTTGATTCCGAAGGAGACGCGGTAATGCCGATCAGCGGCTTTTGGGGCCCGAGAAAAATTGACAGTTCTCTTTCCGGCGCGGAAACCAATTTGATTCAGGATAAATATTATTCCAAAATTGCCGATCTCGGAGTTAATTTAATCAATTATATTGAGTTGGACGCCGCAAACGGCAATGGGGCTCTCAATCAGGTTTTGCAGAACCTTTCCCTTGCGGAAAAATATAACATTGGCGTTTATGTTAACGACGCGTCATTAAATGAGAATATGACAGCCTTGCAGCTTGCCGAAAGGCTGAGCCTCTATGGCAATTTCTCTTCCTTTATGGGAATTCATGTTTATGACGAACCGATAGGCAACAGCTATAATCCCCACAACTCATCAACTCAAAAGAAAATATCGGATATAGCGGGAATTTCAAAGCTTTTAAATAAATATACAAATCTTTCCGCCTATATCAATCTTTATCCGAGCATGACCGGGATTGAAAATTATTATCCTTATCTTTCGGAATACGTTTCCTCTTGCAACCCAAGGGTTTTGAGCTATGATAATTATCCCTTCACCGACGGCGATAACTATGCAGCTCACCACGGCGTGTTTACCATGGCGCACACCTCCTATTTCAAAAACCTCAAAGCCGCCGCAACAAGCGCAGCGCAAAGCAATATCCCCTTCTGGGCATATGTTCAATGCGGAAACAATTTCTCACTCGACGCCGAAACAACAACAAATCATAATCCGACAATGTCACAGGTCTTCTGGAATGTTAACACCGCTTTAGCCTATGGCGCAAAGGGAATCCAATATTTCCCGCTGATTCAGCCGAATTACTACGGCGCCGTTACTAAGGACGAAAACGGTAATATCACCTCGCAGGATTTCGGCAGAAACGGTCTTATCGGTGCGAACGGCGAGCCGACAAGATGGTATAACTTTGCAAAGCAGGCAAATCAATGGATTGAAAAGGTTGATCATATCCTCATGAGCTGCTCAGGTACCGAGGTTATCGCCTGTGGTGACTATGCTCAGCGCGCAACCAATATAAATTCCAATGCAGCAGTAAACGGAACAACTGTTTCGAGCAGCAATTCCGACTACGGTGCGATTGTCGGAGTATTTGATTATTACGGCAAAAAGGCATATTATGTTGTTAACAACCATTATGATAACAGCGGAGAAAATGGCGATGCTTTCGATACGGTAACCCTCAATTTCGGTTCTTCCAAGAATCTCACCGTTTATGAGGAATTCGGGGAACCTACAACCTCTCAGGCAAGCTCTTTGAGCCTCAATATCAGATACGGCTGTGCCGCACTCGTAGTTGCAGATTAAACTTTTTTGAAATTTAGTCCTTAGGTCACTGATGTGGCCTAAGGACTACGGGGAGCAAAGCAAAATGAATAATATAATACCTATCGGCGGATTTTGGGGACCTGTACGCAATAATAATTCACCGTATATAGGAGCTTTGGATAATCTGATTACCGATGAAGTTTACTCGCTTATCAAAGAGCTCGGTATAAATTTTATAAGCTATATAGAGCGTGATTTTGAGGCGGATACGGATGAAGTTCTTGAAAATCTTCGTTTGTCCGAAAAATACGGTATCGGATTATATGTACGTGACAGCAAAATCACGAACGAAATGACCGATAAGAAAATGAAAAGCAGAATTGCTCAATATAGCGGATATAAAAGCTTTCGCGGAATTACTGTTTGCGATGAGCCGGGCTGCGACGCTTATGCTATTAAATCACCCCATATTGATACGTTTAATAAAATTGCCTCTGAAATTAACAACAGCGGAAATATGTCTGCCTATGTGAATTTATTTCCGAAATTCGGGAAATATGACGATTTGGACGCTGCCTACGACAGTTACGTTGAAGAGTATTTAAGCACATGCTCTCCAAAATTTATATCTTACGATTATTATCCTTTCCTTGACGCGCAAACAAACAAAACCTGCACGGAATATTTTGAACATCTTAAATTTTTCTCCTCAAAGTCCAAAAAGTACGGTATTCCGTTTTTTCCGTTTGTTGAAGTCGGCGGTTATTTTTGGATGGCGGAGGAACCCTTTGATCAGCAGATACCGACATATGGTCAGATGTTATGGAATGTAAATAACTGCATAGCATTCGGCGCGAAGGGAATACAATACTTTCCGCTGATTCAGCCCACTTATTTCGGAGTTGTGGATAAAAAAACGCAGGACTTTGACCGAATGGGGCTGATAGCTGATAACGGCAAGTCGACAAAATGGTATGCGCCGGTGAAAGCTGCCAACGATTGGCTTATTTCCATACAGGATATTATTATGCAGACACAACATATAAAAGTATTGGCAAAGGGTAAAATTCCTCAAAAAATTGCCAATATAGAATGTGAAAACGATGAAAACATTTTAAACTGTATTCTTACGGAAAATGTCGATTACGGTGCAATCATAGGCGTTATGAGATTAAACGGAAATCCTGTTTACTATGTTGTAAATTATGATTATGAAAACAGTCAAAAGATAACACTTGAATTTAAAAACAGATATGACATCAATATTTATTATCAGAACGGCAAGAAAGATGTAACTGCTGGTACGGAATGCGTTCTAACAATTAAACCTGGCCATGCAGCACTTGTATTGTTAAAGTAATAAATTATACATATTTTTTTAGGAGGTATTACAGCAATGACCGGAAAGTTTATTAAATATATTTCAGCAATTGTAGCAACCTGTATATTTATAAGTTGCTTTTATGTCACTTATATTACCAGCTCTGCTGCCGAAACATTTAAAGAATTGACATTAGCCGATTTTGGATTGGAAGATATGGAATTGTTGAATAGCAGCAAATCCGGCGAATATGACAGTTCTCTGCTTGACGGTGTGGCAGTATCTGTCGCAATTACATTTCCAAAGGCACTCCGCAACTATTATTATATAGGCGGTGCAAATTCTGGAATACGCTTTGAACCTCAAAGTGACGGAACTGTGAAAATCGCTTTTGTTATGGGTGCAGCCGTTAAAAATGTAATTACATTAACTGCTGATAAGGCCGGTGTTGATTCCCTTACAGAAAATGAAATAATTTTGCGCACTACGATCAAGCTTTTAAATATTGTCGGTAATAAGGCAGATGTCGAACTTGGTATATATATAAACGGAAAATTGTATGACGATAATACGGTTGTGATTACAGGTAGAAATACCGGTGCATTGCAAAAGAAAATCGGTTTTGTTTCAAGAAACAATAAAATCAAGGTATCTTCCGTTATAAAAGAGCCGAATCCGGATGAAAAAATTGAACAATTACCTAAAAATTTAATAAAAAGAACCTTTAATGATTATGGCGTTTCAAACGGTACAGTTACATGGGCTACCGCCGTCAGAAATGGTTCGATAATTGGAAATATTTTTTCAGGATATATAACTTTCAGCGGTAAGAATATGTGGCTTCAATATGGCGGAGCGGGTTCAGGACAAAATGATTTTTGGAAAGGAATGCGCTTTGCCTGCGATGGCGAAAAAATAACGTTATCAGCCAGCGCAGGTGAATTTTCCGGAAGCTATAATTTCTATTCCTCATTAGCAAGGACAAAGCTTATCAATAATAAATTTTTACTTCAAATAACCGCTGAAGCAGTTGATAATGACAATGACGGTAATACAAACGATGTGAAACTTGGGGTATGGTTTAACGGAGTATTATATAAAAATGAATATATTTATTTGAAGGATGCTGCTGATAAACTTGGCAACAATTTTGCCATAATACAGAAGGATCAACGACCGATTGACGGTAACGCTATAGTGGAATCATATGTTGAACGTTCAGAAAAAGCAGAAATTTTTCCGGCAGACTTAATAAAAAGAACTTTTAATGATTTTGGAGCCAGAAATGGTAATATTTCATGGTTCGCATCAGTAAATAATGATGACACAGTTGTTGGAACCGCCTTTTCTGGGTATGTCACATTCCATGGAAAAAACGTATGGATGCAATACGGAGGCAAAGGTAAAGGAAAAGACGATTTTTGGAAAGGAATAAGGTTTGATTTCGACGGTACAAATATCACCCTTTCTCCGAGTTCCGGTGAGTTTTCGGGACGGTATATTTTTACACCGGAAATAGCCAAAACTCAATTTAAAGATACCAGAATTCTTTTACAAATCACTACCGAAAGAGTTGATAGTGATAATGATGGTAATTATGATGATATAAAGCTTGGCGTGTGGTTTAACGGTACGTTATACGATAATGTATATATATATCTTGTTGACGCCGTCGACAACATTCGTCAGAATTTTGCGTTGATACAGAAAGATCAAAAGTCTGATGAGGGTTATGTTACGATAGAGTCTTACTCGGAGCGTTCTTCTAATATCGAAAGAGTCCCATCCTATCTCCCCGAAATAACCTTTACTGACTATGATATTACAGACAGAACAACTACATGGCAAACAAAAATTTGTGACGGTAATATAGTCGGCACTGTTTTTTCTGGATATTTTGATGTTGACGGCAAAATATGGTTCCAGTATGGTGGCAAAGGTGCAGGTAAGGACGATTTTTGGAAAGGGATGCGAATCTCATTTGACGGCGAAAAAATGTATTTGGGTAGCAGTAGCGGCGAGTTCAGGGGTAGCTATACATTTACAACGGAAAAAGCCGGAGTTGAATTTTATGGCAATTCATTCCTTTTGCAGATTTCACTTGAAAAAGTAGATAGCGATAATGATAAAATAGCCGATGATGTTAAATTGGGTGTGTTTTTTAACGGCGTGTTGTATGACAACACATATATATGTCTTGTCGACGCTGCCGATAAATTCGGAAACAATATCGCAATCATTCAGCCTGACCAAATTCCTGCAAACGGTAGGGCAACAATCAAGTCGATTAAAAAGAAAGTTGATTTTACTGAGTTTGGTTTTACAGAACAGTGGAAATTGCTTTTGAATTTAAAATAGATAGATTTTTTGAAGTCGGTAAAAAATTATGATAATAAAAGAATATATTAAAAATTTTGGAAAATTAGGATTTGGTTTATTTGTTCATTTCGGTTTATACAGTATGCTCGGCAAGGGTGAATGGGTAAAATATTGTTTTAAAATGTCGGATACGGAATATAACTTACTGTATAAAAAATTTAATCCAAATGAAAACTGGGCGGAAACGTTAGTTGAGCAGGCAAAAAAATGTGGGTGTAAATATATCACCTTGACAACAAGGCATCATGATGGTTTTTCGCTTTATAGTACTAATGGATTAAACGACTTTGATTCGATACATGGTTGTGGTCGCGATTTAGTTAAGGAGTTTGTTGTGGCATGTAGAAAAAACGGTATAGTACCTTTTTTCTATCACACGCTCATAGATTGGAACAATCATGATTATGAAACAGATTTTCCTTCTTATCTTAAATATTTACGTAGCAGTATTGAGCTGCTCTGTAAAAATTACGGAACGATAGGCGGTTTTTGGTTCGACGGTATGTGGGATAAACCAAATGCGGAGTGGGAGGAGGAGACTTTGTATTCCTTAATTCGTAAATATCAGCCTAATGCTATGATAATCAATAACACCGGGTTATATGCTTGCGGAGAAAAAGGCAATATTGAAATAGATAGTGTTACATTTGAACGAGGCACTGTTCGCGAAATCAACACAGAAAATTCGGCCAAATACCTTGCGAGTGAGATGTGTCAAATATTCGGTGATCATTGGGGATATGCCGAAAATGATTTGAACTTCAAGTCGGTTGCTTCAATGATTGAGGATTTGGCTTCCTGTCGCAGATTCGGTGCCAATTATTTGTTGAATGTCGGACTTATGGGTAACGGCGAATTGCAACCAATAGAAAAGGCAATGCTTGATAAGGTTGGGCAATGGGCTCGTATTTATAAAGATATTATCTATACTGCAAGACCGACAAAAATTCAAATTAAGGAAAAACCAAAGGATTTTTTGATGACGGATGGTAGAGATTATTATTTATTTGTACACGATCTTCCGGTGTTTGCCGATGAAAATGTAGCCTTAAAATCAACCCATAACTATAATGAAATCTTTAAGCTTGAAACAGAGATAAAAAGGGTCGTCTGGGTTGATAGCGGTTCTGAATTGAGTTTTACGCAAAAAAACGGAAAGGTGAATATAATATCAGAACCATTTCATTATGGCAATAATACGGTTGTACGTGTAGCAAAAATTGAAATGTATCGATAAAAATATCATATGTTAAATTGATTTTTTGAGTTTTAAAGGAGAATGAAAATGAAAATTTCTATTGGTGAAGAAAAAGTTGTTGCAATAGGACCTAAATATGAAGATACAATTTGGGGAACTTATCAGTTTCCTAAGTTGAGCATGGCTGACAATGGTAAGGTTTTTGTCAGATTTCATAATGCAGATGACTCGTGGGCTGATATAGGGCATGACGAGAATGTTTGTGTATATTCAACAACAGACAATGGATCAACATGGGAAAAGGAAAATGTTGACTCATTGGCAGAGTCGGGAACGCTGATGCCCAATAATGATAGAATAATGCCATTGGAGTGTATCAATCCTGCTATAGAACTCAACAAAACAAAAGCACCTATACGTATTGGTGTGCAAACAATTCCGTCAGATGTTTTGCATGAAAAATCAGATGATATCAACACATTACCGTATCCTGTAGGTTCTTTTAGGGATATCTGGGGTCAATTGCACAGTACATATCGCGTTGACGAGTTCCCTGACGATCTTTTTGAACATAAAAATGAATGGAGATTTTTGCGTAAAAAAGGTGATACAAATACTATACGCGAAGAATGGGCAAAACTTGAATGGAAGAATTTAGGAGTACCTGTCTGTTTTGGCTTGGATGGTAAGACAGCTTTTCCGTTAATGCCGCAAATGATAGGCAGAGTAAAGGTTGCCCCGGACGGCGTTGCTTGGGCGGCAACATATACATTCGGATTAAATCCGGAAAATGGAGCTTTTACTCCTTATAGTACTGCTTATATATTAGTTTCGGATGACAACGGATATAATTGGAAACTTAAAAGCTGGGTTAACTTTGTTCCGGATAATTCTGAATATGAAAACGCGTTTATGTGCGGAGGATACAGCGAGCCCGAGTTGGAATTTGCTCCTGATGGTTCAATAGTTATGCTTTTACGTATTACAGACGTGTTTCGTGGAGATAAAGAATGGGCTCCCATGTATATTTGCCGCTCTACCGATGGAGGAAACAGTTGGACAAAGCCTGTAAGATTTGACGATATAGGTGTGTTGCCAAGGATGTGTAGGCTTGGTGGTGCAATAGCTGCAATATACGGAAGACCGGGGATTAAGGTTAGAATTACAAATGATGAAACAGGCATGAAATGGGATGATCCTATCGAAATAATGGAAAAATCGGACAGAAGCAAATATATGAACAATCCTCCCGAAAGGCCCGATTTTCATCAATGGGCAGGCTCTTGCTGTAATTGTGATATAGTGGCTCTTGATGATACCCATGCAATGATTGCATATTCTGATTTCTATCATTTATGTGAGGACGGAATACGCAGAAAATCAATCAAGGTAAGAGTGATTTCAATTTTTGAGGATTAGTATTACTCATTTGTTTGCCGCAGTAAAATATATTTTTACTGCGGCAAACAGGCAATAAAGGAGCAGTTGATTTTAAAATGAATAATTCTCAAAAATTTGTTTTGCAGGGAACTGCAAATGCAGTTATATTACTTTTCACCACCGGCGGCATTATACAAACATTTTTTTCGTATATGGGAATGAATGCGGGACAAATAGGAATTTATACATCAATGGTAAACATTGTTCAAATTATTGTTATGATACTCGGACTTTTTTTTGTTGATCAGGTTTCCGATGTAAAGAGCTTGATGGCTAAGCTTTCCTTAAGTCCAGTTTTATTTTGTGCCTCAATGTTGTTTTTTTGCATTTTTAATAATTCACCAACAAAAATGATTTTTTTGACGGCGATGGTTTTGAGTGGAATACAAAATCTTCTTGCCGGCTTTAGCGGTGTATTAGCGTATAAATTACCTTACCAAGTCATTCATATGAATGAATATGAAAAATATCAAAATCTAATTGGTATTATGAGCGGTATACTATCGGTTGCAATAACTATTGCTATTTCAGCGTTCAGTACGGTATTTGATTTTTCTTCGGTTATGATCGGTGGTTTTTCCGTAAGTATTCTGTTATGCATACTTTGTTCGGTTGCATGCCAAAAAATGAAAAACATAAATACAATGCCGAAAGAAGAAAAATTCCATATCTCTAAATTATTGAATAGAACATTTCTTTATTTCTATTTTCCGAATTTTTTGCGCGGATGTGCCAATGGCATATTCGGTATGATGTCGGTTGTTTGCATAAATGACATTTCAAATAAGGCTTCTGTTGTAAGCAGTATGACTGTTGCTTTTTCAGTTTCTGGCATTATCGGATCTATGCTATATAGAATGTTTGCGAATGTGCTAAAAACCAAATCTGTATTTATGCTCGGTTCTTTAATTATGTTTATTTCCCTGCCGCTGACTTTGCTCGGAAAAACAAGTATAATATTTTTCACTTTTTATTTGATTGCAGGAATAGGATATAGCATTGTGTCAAATTCAGGTGCAATATATGCAACTGAACTTATTGGGGTTGAAGATATTGGAGCGTTTTCATCGGCAAGAATTATTATGATCGCAGTAGGTCAAGCGGTATCAAGTTATATCATAGGAATTTCAATAGGCAAAATGTCAAGCGCTCTTATTATATTGCTTTTTGTAGCATGTCAGTTGATTTCGGGAATGTTTCATTATTGCTATAAGAAGTGACAATATTTTCAACATTAGATGACCGATGGTGAAGAAGAAATGAAAGCATCAATACACAACCAAGAGGCGGCGGAATATCGGAAATTCTATCGCGACACCCTTTTTAACGATGTTATGCCGTTTTGGATGAGAAGCGACCTTATCGATCGCAAGTACGGCGGATATATTTCCTCGGTGGACAGATACGGAAAAAGCTATAATGACGATAAATCGGTATGGTTTCAGGGGCGGTGTCTTTGGACATTTTCGGCATTATGCAACAGATACGGAATCAATGACGATTTTAAAGTGGCGGCAGAGCTTGGAAAGACATTTCTTGAAAATAAATGCTTTGATAAGGACGGACGTATGTTTTTTACGGTGACCCGTGACGGAAAGCCTTTGAGAAAGCACCGTTATATGTTCTCGGAGAGCTTTTATGTTGTTTAAATGGCGGAATACGGGCATGCGTTTGGCGATCATGATGCGCTTAATAAGGCTGAAAAATGCTTTGAAATGATGATGCGCATTTACCGTGAACCCGAAAGCGACCCGTTTAAAATCACCCCGAAAGCTTATTCCGAAACCCGGAATGAACGCTCGGCGGCGGTTCCTATGGTGCTTGTAAGCTCCGCACAGGTTCTCCGCCGCTGTTGCCCCGAAAGGGCGGAGCATTATTCTGTCGTTGTAAGGGATATTATAAACGACATATTAAAGTATCATTATCACCCGGAGCTTAAATGCTCGCTTGAAAATGTTTTGCAGGACGGATCACACACAGATAATCCCACGGGAAGAACAATAAATCCCGGTCATTCAAGCGAAAATGCATGGTTTTTAATGAGTGAGGCAATATACTCTTCGGACAGAGAGCTTCTGAAAACCGCACTTGACATATTTGATTATGCCTTTGAACGCGGTTGGGACAAGGAATACGGCGGTATGCTTTATTTTGTGGATTTAAACGGAAGACCCTGCGAACAGCTTGAATGGGATATGAAGCTTTGGTGGGTTCATAATGAGGTGCTTATTGCATCGCTTACGGCGTATTCGCTCACCGGTGACGAAAAATATTGGGAAAGGTTTAAAACGGTACATGATTACATCTTCAGTCATTTTTCCGATTCCGAATATGGCGAGTGGTACGGTTATCTGCATCGTGACGGAACGGTTTCGCATACCCAAAAGGGTTCACTTTGGAAAGGACCTTATCATTTGCCGCGTTGTCTAATGCTTTGCGAGGAAATACTCGGAAATATTGCAGACGGAGCCGCAGTTAGGCCATTGCTTTAATCGCACCTTGACTTATTAAATCACTATATTAATATTGAAAAAAGATTTATTTGCTGATTGATAAAAAGTGTTTGATATTTGGTATAAAAGTATGATCAATGTCATTTGAACAGGCGATTTGCATGAAATGAATTATAGTGCATGTTGGATTTATGAAAGTTTGTTTAATTAATATAGTTTGCTTCAGGTAATACTTATTGAGTAAATCAATAAGCTGAAATTTTTACTAAAATAAAATTCGGAGGTATAAATTATGTCAGCAAACAGATACGTACAGGATTATCCGGTAATAGGAATTCGTCCTACAATCGACGGACGTCGCGGTGTTTTGGGTGTTCGTGAGTCTTTGGAGGACCAAACCATAAATATGGCGAAAGCCGCCGCAAAGCTTTTCGCCGAAAACCTTAAATACTCAAACGGCGAGCCTGTTAAGGTAATTATCGCGGATAC
>OIYO01000433.1_pt1 | contig 35361 bp, 40 predicted proteins | sample 1588191 | NCBI WGS metagenome assembly OIYO01 (sample SAMN03283275) | human gut metagenome | biome: human-associated habitat; material: feces | host: Homo sapiens | place: Peru | collected 2012 | reverse complement strand
AGATTTTTTTAGAGCTCGTATTGAACCGAGAAAATTAGAAAAATAGAACTATATTCATTTTGCCTATGAACATCCCTCAAGCTAAACAATAACAAATTCTAAAACTCATTCCAATCAATCATACATACAATAATCATAGATATGAATGCCGGAAGTGAACAAGCTAAAAAAAACCGAAACTTAAATAAAAATTGTATTGCAAAAATAAATAAAAACTGATATAACATAAGTAACAAAACATAGGAGAAAAAATATGAAAGATTTTTGGATAGAACCTGAACAAAAAAAGGTAAATAAAAAGAAAGTAGCAACATCAATAATTATAGGAATAATTCTAATACTGCTTATTATAATAACAATAGTATATGCAAACAATAAAGGAGCAAGAAACTGGATAGACAAAAATATCTTACGAAAAGAAAAAACACAAAACAATTTACCAAGTATTGAAATAGAAGAACCAGATAATTCAAGCATATATGCATTTAACAAATATATAGGAATATTAAATAAAAATATTTTCCAAATATATGATAATACTGGAAAAAAAGTAAATGAATTAACAATAGAAATAACAAAACCAATATTTAGTTCAAATAATAGATATTTAGCAATTGCTGAAGAAAAAGGACAAAAATTATATTTAATAGAAGATAACAACATAATATGGGAAACAAAAGTAGAAGGAAATATATCTCAAATTGTTGTTAATAAAAATGGATACGTAGCAGTAACGATAGTAGATACGCTTTATAAGACAATAGTTTCGATGTATGATAACAAGGGAGAAGAACAATTCAAGACATTTTTGAAGTCTACCAGAGCTGTTTCAACATCAATTTCAGAAGATAATAAATATCTTGCAATAGCAAAAATAGATACATCAGGAACGATGATACAATCAAGTGTTGAAGTCATGCCTATAGAAGATGTAAAAAATAATCCAGATAACTCAGTTAAAAAGATATATGATGGGGAAAGCAATGATTTAATAATAAATATTAAATATCAAGAAAAAGACAAATTATTATGTATGTATACAGATAAAATCACAGTTATAAAAACTGATGGAACAGTAGAAAAATTGCAGGAATATGGAAATAAAAAAGTTTCATTTGCATCAATTGAATTATCAAATACATCAATAACAGTTGAAGAAAAATCATCTGGAATATTCACAGCAGATTCAATAGTAAATATAATAAATTCAGACAATAAGAGTAAATCGATGTATACAGCAGAAGCTGTAACCAAAGAAATATATACAAGCAATAATATAATAGCATTAAATTTAGGATCACAAGTGGAATTTATAAATACAAGCGGATGGTTAGTAAAAAGGTATATAGCAGAACAAGAAATAACAAGTATAGTTTTATCTAATTCTGTTGCAGGAATTATTTACAGAGATAAAATAGAAATTATAAATCTTTAATATAAAATAAAGCAATAAGAATTATTAAATTTTGAAAAAGGAGATTATCAATTATGGGAATTATTATAGATATAATATTAATAGCAATAGTACTATTATCAGCATTTTTAGGATATAAAAAAGGATTAGTTAAATTAGGAGCAAAATTATTTGCAGGAATAATTGCAATAATAGTAACAATTGTTATATATAAACCAGTATCAGGAATGATAATTAATAATACATCAATAGACGAAAAAATAAGAGATACAATTATAGAAAATACAACAAATGCTATAGATGAAAATGTACAAACACAAAATAACGTTACAAATCAGTTGGAAAATAATATAATACCAGAACAAGCTGAAAATATAGCAAAAAATACAGTATATGCTGTAACAGCGGTAGTGCTATTTATAGCGGTAAGAATAATTTTAAGTATTGTAATATCTTTAATGGATTTTGTAGCTAATTTACCATTATTAAAACAATTTAATGAAATAGGTGGAATCATATATGGAATAGTAAGAGGTGCATTAATTGTTTGTGTATGTATTTTATTGATGGGAGTATATACTAAAATAAATCCTGAAAGTACATTAAATAATAATATTCAAAATTCAAATCTAACTAAAATGTTATATGAAAATATTGTGAAATTTTAAAGAAAAAACGCAAATTTGTTGCGTTTTTTTAAAATGTTTGTTATACTATGAGCATAAATTTAGGAGTGATTATTTTGAAAAAGGAACAAATAGATAAAAGAAAAAATAAAAAGCACAGAAGAAGAAATAAAAAAACATGGAAAAAAGTATTATTAGTAATTTTTTTAATATTAATAATTCTAATAGGATGGTTTTCATATAAAACATATAAAAATGGCGGCGGATTAAGCGGAATGCTTGCAACAGCAGTAGGACATGATGAAAACACAAAGAAAAACTTGAAAGAAATAAAAGTATTAATATTAGGAGTAAGTACGGACTTGGATTCTGAATTAACAGATACAATAATGGTTGCATCATATAATCCAAACACACAGAAAGCTAATTTACTTTCAATACCAAGAGATACATTTACAGGAAAAAATAAAAGTAAAGCAACAGCATCACAAAAAATAAATTGTATATATAATATTTATAGAAATCCTAAAAAAACACTAGAAGCTGTAAATGAAATAACAGGTCTGGATATTGAATATTATGTGCTAGTAAGAACAGAAGCTTTAATAAAATTAGTAGATACAATAGGTGGAGTAGAATTTAATGTTCCTATGGATATGTATTATACAGATAAAACACAAAATTTAGTAATAGACTTAAAAGAAGGAACACAAATATTAGACGGAAATAAAGCAGAGCAATTATTACGTTTTAGACACAATAATGATGGAACATCATATCCGCCGGAATATGGAGATAATGATTTGGGAAGAATGAGAACACAAAGAGACTTTATATCAGCAACATTAAAACAAACATTAAAACCAAGTAATATATTTAAAATAGGTCAAATACTAGAAATAGCTAATGAAAATGTGGAAACTAATTTGGAACTTTCTTATGTAAAAGATTATGTTCCATATGCGGTTGAATTTAACACAGACAATTTGAAAACAGCAACACTACCAGGAACAACTCCGGATATGAAAGAAACTAACAATGTAAGTGTATTTGTAATGGACAAAGGAGCAACAGAAGAATTAATACAATCTATGTTTTATAGTGATTTGATAGAGACAGAAGATGAGAATACAAATACTACATCAAATAATACAGTATCTACAACAAACAGTAATACATCTTCAAAAATAAAAATTGAATTATTAAACGGAAGTGGAGATAAAACAAAACTTGAAAAAGCAAAGAAATTATTAGAAGATGCAGGATATGAAGTTAAAAAAACAGGAAATACAGGTGCTATATCAAAAACAATAATAACAAATAAAAAAGATGTAACAGATGAAAATTTGAAAGATATTAAAGAGACTTTAGGAGTAGGAAGTATTTCAACAAATAAATCAAGTACTAGTTTAGTAGATATAAGTATAGTTATCGGTAAGGATTTTTAAAATGGAAGTTGAAAGTTAGAAGTTGGAGGTTAGAGGTTAGAGGTTGGAAGTTAGAAAATGGAAATTTTATATATTCTAACTTACCAACTTCTAATTCACTAACCTCCATTTCTCTAACATCTAAATAGTTATTTTTTTCTATAATATTTTTTCTTCGTATCATTTTCAAACAATAATTTATATAAGAAAAACAAAATCAAAACAATTAATAAAATTTGGACTAGTAATGTCAAAAATCCAGATTTTTGAACACTATGTGAGGCAATTAAATCTGAAGAATATTCAATGCCATCAATATTATAAACAATTTTTCCAACAACTTGACCTTGGGCAATAGGAGCTAATAAATTGTCTGTAATTTGAATTTCAGGAGAAAATTCAGTTTCTAAATCATCTTGAGGAACTAAAACTGTAATATCATCTGAAATTAATAAATCTAAATTTCGAGTTTCTTTTGTACCATTACCAATTTCAATTTCAGTTGCAATAGCATTTTTTTCACGTAACTTTCTAATTGTATAATTATTATATCCATAATCAAAAAGCGTTTTAGTATCAACGAATTTTGCACTTAAGTTGTTAGGATACAACCCAACAGAAAGAACTACACAAATTAATTCTAAATCATCTTTGTTAGAAACAGAAACTAAGCAATTTTTCGCTTGAGTAGTATAACCAGTCTTTCCGGCAATTGCATATTTGTAATAATAGTTACTGCTAACTTCTCTATTGTCATATATTAACAACTCATTGGTTGTATTAAAAACTCTTTCATCATATTTATTTGTAGCAGGAATTTTACAATATTTTAAGCCTGACAAACTTCTAAAAGTAGTATTTTTCATACAATATTTCATTATAATAGCTAAATCATAAGCAGTAGTATAATGATTTTCATCATGCATACCACTTGGGTTAGTAAAATGTGTATTAGTAAGTCCTAATTCTTCAACTTTTTTATTCATCAAATTAGAAAAAGCATCTATAGAACCAGAAATATGATATGCAAGTACATTAGCAGCATCATTAGCAGAATGAACCATCATAACTTGTAATAATTGCTCAACAGTAAGTTGTTCACCGGGTTGAAGAGCAGCAACTGAATATCCAGAAGGAATTGAAGCAATAGCTTCATAAGGTACAGTAACTACATCATTTAAATTACAATTTTCAATTGTTAAAATTGCTGTAAGAATTTTTGTTGTACTTGCAGGGTACATTTTTTCAGATTCATTTTTTGAATATATAATTTTTTCACTTGCACTATCTAATAAAATTGCAGCACCAGCAGAAATTTCTGGTGTGTCTGAAATTCCATAACTCACAGAAATGTTTAAACTAAATATTAATATAAATAAAATTATTAAAATTTTCTTAATTCTCATTATAACTCTCCATAAAAAATATATAGATTAATATACAATATTTTAATAAAAAATTCAATTACTTATACAAAATTTCAACATAAAAATACAAAATTTGTCACAATTCGTAGTTTTAAAATAAGCTGTTAAAATTTGATAATATATAAAAAAATTATTTTTCCTCGGTTCAATACGAGCTCTAAAAAAATCTAAAATTGAGTGCTTGAGCCTCTCCGACTTTGCGCCCCCTCAAACACTCAATTTAATATTTTTTAAGATACTCTCCAATCGCATTCGTCAAAATAATTTTTGTTATATATTATCAAATTTGAACTCTTCTATATTAATAGGCTGTGAATTGTAGCAAATAATTCATAATTAATAAAGGGAGGCAAAACTATGAAAAAGTTAAATAAAAAAACAATTATTATAGCAATAATTATAATTTTAATAATAGGAGTATATTATTTTTTTATAAAAGAAGATGATTATTTAGAAAGCAGCTCAATAGTGAGTGAACTAAGTACAAATGAAGAAAATGAAGAAACGGAAAATAAAATATTAAATACAGGAGACAAAGAAAAAATAGTTATATATATTGCGGGAGCAGTAAAAAACGAAGGGATATATGAGCTAGATGAGAATAGCAGAATTGCTGATGGCATAGAAAAAGCAGGAGGATTAACAGAAGATGCAAATATAAAAGATATAAATCTTGCATATGTACTAGAAGATGGGATGAAAATATATATACCAAAGAATAGTGATAACAATGAAGTAGAAGATAATACAAATATATATGTATCTAAAGAAAGCGGAAGTGCAACGACAAAAACTACAGAAAGTACTAACAATAAAACTCAAAATACTAAAGTTAATATAAATACGGCAACTCAAACTGAATTAGAAACATTACCGGGAATAGGACCATCTATAGCTATAAAGATAATTAATTATAGAAAAGAAAATGGAAAATTTATTAATATTGAAGATATTAAAAAGGTGAGTGGAATTGGAGATAGTAAGTATGCTAAAATAAAAGATTTAATAAAAATTTAAAACAATAGTAGTTGATAAAATAATTTAAATAATGTATAATTTCGAACACGTAAAATAAAAATTAATAAAAAGGAAGAGGGTTTAAGATGCTTTTAAACATTATATTTATAATAATAGGATTTATATTATTAATAAAAGGAGCAGATTTTTTGGTAGATGGAGCAAGTGAAATTGCCAAAAGATTTCATATACCAGAAATAGTAATAGGACTAACAATAGTAGCAATAGGTACATCAATGCCAGAATTAGTAGTAAGTGTAACATCAGCATTAGAAGGACATTCAGATTTAGCAATAGGAAATGTAGTAGGAAGTAATATAGCAAATATGTTTTTAATATTAGGAGTATGCTCAATAATAAAACCACTTGTTTTTAAAAAAGAGACAAGATTATTTGAAATGCCATTTAATATATTTTCAACAATAATATTGTTCTTTTTATGTATAAATGGAAGCGGAAAACAAATAAATACAATTACAAGAGAAGAAGGAATAATATTATTAGCATTTTGCATTTTGTTTATAATTTACAATTTAATAATGGCAAAAAAGGGAGAAGAATTTGACCAAGAAGAAAATATATTAGAATTAAGAACAGAAGAAAATAAGAAAACGCCATTATGGGAGTCACTATTTGGAATTATTGTAGGAATAATAGGATTAAAGTTAGGTGGAGATTTGGTAGTTGAAAATAGCGTAGAAATTGCAAAAATACTAGGAATAAGTGAAAAATTAATAAGCTTAACAATTGTGGCATTTAGTACAAGTTTACCAGAATTAATAACATCTATTGCAGCAACAAGAAAAGGTGAGACTGATATGGCGATAGGAAATATTTTAGGTTCACAAATATTTAATATACTACTAATAATAGGTGTATCAGCTGCTTTAACTCCAATAAATTATTCTAAAAGCTATGATAGTAATATAATACTTTTAATAGTGGGTTCAATTATGTTAGGGTTGTTTCCGTTTATTGGTAAGAAAAATGAAATGACTAGAAGTAATGGAATTGTGTTTGTATTAACATATGCAATTTATTTAGTAAGTATTGTTTATTTTGCGTAACAATTTGAGAGTAAAAGATTTCAACAAGTGCCTATATATTAAGATATTTTCATTCCTCGGTTTGTTACATAATTTATACAGTTATTCAACGGCACATTCGTCATTACAATATCTTAATATATAGGCACTTGTTGAAATCTTTTACTTCTTAGTTGTTGCTATTTTACATAATATGAAAATAAGTATTGCAGTAATGATTAAATTTTGATAGAATGATACAAAATAAATTTAAGGAGGTATTTATTATGAAATATGTATGTATAGCATGTGGATATGTTTATGATGAAGAAGTAGAAGGAGTAAAATTTGCAGATTTACCAGATGACTGGACTTGCCCACTTTGTGGAGTTGGAAAAGATATGTTTGAAAAAGTAGAAGAATAGGTGAAATTAAAAGATGAATTGTGTAAGAAAAATAAATGAAGATTTATATTGGGTTGGAGCGGAAGACAGAAGATTAACACTATTTGAAAATTTATTTCCTATTCCAAGGGGAATAGCATATAACTCATACTTGATAAAAGGTGAGAAAAATGTATTATTAGATACAGTTGATTATTCAGTTGGAAGACAATTTTTAGAAAATATCAAATATGTATTAAATGGTGAAGATTTAGATTATTTAATAATAAATCATATGGAACCAGACCATTGTTCATTAATTGAAGAATTAACATATAAATATCCAGAGATGAAAATTATATGCAATAATCAAACAATAAGAATGTTAAAACAATTTTACAATTTTGATGTAGATAGCAAAGTGAAAATTGTAAAAGAGGGACAAACTATAAAAACTGGAAAACATGAATTTCAATTTATAATGGCACCAATGGTGCATTGGCCAGAAGTAATGGTAACATATGATGTGACAGATAAAATTTTATTTTCAGCAGATGCTTTTGGTTCATTTGGAGCATTAAATGGTAACTTATTTAATGATGATACGGATTTTGAAAAAGATTGGTTACCAGATGCAAGAAGATATTATACAAATATAGTAGGAAAATATGGACCACAAGTACAAAATTTACTAAAAAAAGCATCAAATATAGAAATAAATATGATATGCCCATTACATGGTGTAATATGGAGAAATAATTTAGAATACATTATAGAAAAATACAACAAATGGAGCAGATATGAACCAGAAGAAAACAGCGTGTTGATAGTATATTCATCAGTATATGGTAATACAGAAAATGTGGTAAATGCACTTTCAAATTATCTAGGAGAAAACGGAATAAAAAATATAGCAGTATATGATTCTTCAAATACAGATGTATCTCAATTAGTATCAGAAAGCTTTAAATACAGTAATATTGTAATCGCTGCAACAACATATAATTTGGGACTGTTTCCAAAAATAGAAGAATATTTGTTAGATATAAAAAGATTAAATCTACAAAATAGAACAGTATCAATAATTGAAAATTCAACATGGGTTCCAGGAATTGTTACAAAAGAAGTAAAACAAATATTATCAGAAATGAAAGATATGGAAATCTTAGAAAAAACATATTCAATAAAATCATCTTCAAAAGATTTTGAATATGAAAATATTAAAAATATTGGAGATGAAATAATAAATAATTTAAAAATGAGAGATTAAGGGGACAGTTCTTTTAATCCCTCTTAAAATTTGCAATTAGTGAATGTATACATTAAAAAGTATAATTAATAGCCGTTGTATTACGCAGATTTTAAGCTTTGTTTAGCTGTAAATTACAACATTAAAAACTGACTAATTGTTATAAAAGTAGAAATATACTTGAAAAATCAAGCAGTTTCATATATAATAAATAATGTAAAAATATAGAATAAAAGAGGTAATGAAAATGGGATTAAGAGACATTAAAGTTCCAAAGATGAAATTTAAAAAAATGAAAATGGATGTTATGGAAGAACTAGACAAAATAGATTATGAAAAATTAGAAAAGAAAAATTTAAAGAAAAAAAGAGAAACACCATATGAAGATATGACACACTATAAAACAGTAAAAGAATTTTTTATGCAATCAGTAGAAAAATATCCAAATGAAGACTGTATATTAGAAAAACCAGATCATAAAACACCATACAAAATCACAACATATAAAGAATTCAAAGAAGATGTATTTGGTTTAGGAACAGCATTAATAAATGTATTAAATTTAAAAGATAAAAGAGTAATTATCATTGGAGAAACTCAATATGGATGGTATGTATCATACATGGCAATGCTTTGCGGTGTAGGAATTGCAGTACCAACAGATAGAGAATTACCAATAAACGAATTAGAAAATATAGTAAGAAGATCAAGAGCATCTGCAATAATATATTCACCTAAAAAAGCAGAAGATATCAAAAAAATCAAAGAGAGTGTTCCAGAAGTAGAATATTTTATTGAAATGAAATCTGACGAAAAATTAGAAGAAAAAGATGTAGGATTACAATATTTAATAGATTTAGGAAAAGCTATAATAAAATCAGGAGATAATAGCTTTGAAAAAATAGAAATAGACCCAGAAGAATTTAAAATATTATTCTTCACATCAGGGACAACATCAAATGCAAAAGGTGTAATGTTAAATAACAGAAACTTAGCAGAAAATATAAATGCAGTATCAGCATATGTAAAATTATATCCAATAGACATGCTATTTTCAGTATTACCATTACATCACTGCTATGAATCAACAATAGGATTTTTACTACCAATGGCAACAGGAGCATCTGTAGCTATATGTGAAGGACTAAGATACATAGTACCGAATCTACAAGAAGCACATCCAACAGCCATATTAACAGTTCCACTTTTAGTAGAAAGCTTATACAAAAAAATAAATGAAAAAATAGTAAAAAGTAAAAAAGACAAAATGGTAAATACTATGATATCTGTTACAAATGCATTAAAAGGTGCAGGAATAGATATAAAGAAAAAAGTATTTAAAGAAATATATGACAATTTAGGTGGAAATCTAAGAATAATAGTTTCTGCAGCAGCTCCAATTGATAAAAAAGTAGGAAATTGGTTAGAAGATATAGGAATCACATTCTTACAAGGATATGGATTAACAGAAACAGCACCAATATCAGCATTAACACCAGAATATAAACCATGTGTTGGTTCAGCAGGAAAAGCAATTGTTCAAGCAGACATCAAAGTAAAAGACCCAAATGAAAATGGTGAAGGTGAAATATTAATAAAAACACCAACTTTAATGATGGGATATTATGAAGATGAAGAAGAAACAAGAAAAGCAATAGATGAAGATGGATACTTCCATTCAGGAGATATTGGATACATAGACCAAGATGGATTTATATTTATAACAGGAAGAAGTAAAAACGTAATAGTAACACAAAATGGAAAAAATATTTATCCAGAAGAAATAGAAATGCTTTTAGATAAAGTTGATGAAATAAAAGAATCTATGGTTTATGGTAAAAAGCCAGATGCTGATAGTAAAAAAGAAGAAAAAGAATTAATTATTACTGCTAGAGTTTTACCAGATTATGAAAAAATAGAAGAGTTACATGGTAAACTTTCTGATAAGGAAATTTATGATATAATTTGGAAAAACATTAAAGAAGTAAATAAAAAATTGACTTCTTATAAGGCTATTAAATCATTGGAGATTAAAGAGGGAGAGTTTGAGAAGACTTCTACTATGAAAATTAAGAGATATAAAGAGTTAAATAAATAAAAAAAGCCGGATTCACATTTGTGAAATCCGGCTCTAACATTCCAATTAAAGTTTTAGTTTTATATCTGAGAGATCTTTTACTTCTTCTCCCAAAATATACTGTGCTAAACTGAGTTTGGCACTATCAATGCGATCAGCATTTAAATGCTTACGAGGTGGACAATCCTCATAATGTGAACAATTTATAACTACAAAGCAATCATGCAATGCGTTAAATGTCTCATATCCTTTTGTAATCCATGGATAGAGTTCTAGATAACTAGAACCCATACGGACTTTCTCACAGCCTGTATCTGGAGATGCTGATAAACGGTTACAAACGGTTCCGGCGTGGGAACATTGATGTGAGCCTAAGAATTTGGCTGGCATCAAATTTATACCACGCGGAATTACTGTATGAAACAGTTTGCCGTCTAACTTTAAAATGAAAGAAGGAACACCATTCTTTCGAAAGTTTGCAATTTCTTCCGGCGTAACCTCTTTTAAATTAAAGTCTAGCGCTTCAGCCTTTTCATTAATTTGTTTTTTTGAAACTAGCCGTAATGGCTTGCCCTCCGGACTCATTTCCGCAATTACGTTATAAGTGAATGTAATTACCTCTATCCGAAGGTTGATACCTTCTAGTGAGACTTTTTTTGTTACGAAAGTTTTTGCTTTCGTTGTTTTTAAATTATTTGCACTCATAAAATGCCTCCTTTACTTATTGGTGTGTTATATAAAATATATAAATATATAAATATATAAATATATTATAACATTTTATGTAAATACTGTCAAATTTCACTTTTTTGCTATTAATTCAATTTTTTAATTGAAACTAATAAAAAAATAATAAAAAATAAACTTAAATTTCAAAATGTATTGACAAAATCATAATAGTAGTAGTATAATAAAAATATCATACATCGCGGGGTGGAGCAGTTGGCAGCTCGTTGGGCTCATAACCCAAAGGTCGGTAGTTCGAGTCTATCCCCCGCAACCATATCACAGTTAGCTAAAAAGCTAGCTGTTTTTTTATGCAAAAACAGTTAAAGTCTTATTACTAATATAGATTTTTCAATTTTTTGTATTTTTACTTTATTTGTGATATATTTAAATAAAGATGGAGGATAAAATATGGAATTTTTACAAAGTATGTTAGAAGAGCAATACGGAACAGAAATATCAAAAAAAATAATGGAAGGCTACACAAAACAAAGAACAGTAACATTTAGAGTAAACACATTAAAAAGCAATGTAGAAACAATTGAAAATAAATTAAAAGAATCAAACATAGAATATGAAAAAATATCATGGAGTAAAGAAGCATTCATTTTAGAAAATGTAAATGAAAAAGAAATACAAGAATTAGACATATATAAAAATGGTGAAATATATCTACAAAGTTTATCATCAATGTTACCACCAATCATACTAAAACCTCAAGAAGGAGCAGATATTTTAGACATGGCAGCAGCACCAGGGGGAAAGACAACACAAATGGCAGCACTTTCTAGTAATAAAGCACATATTACAGCATGCGAAAAAAATAAAATACGCGCAGAGAGATTAAAATACAATGTAGATAAACAAGGCGCTTCATGTGTATTTATAATGACAAAAGATGCAAGATATATAGATGATTTCTTTTCGTTTGACCAGATTTTATTAGATGCACCATGTAGTGGAAGTGGAACATTAAATATAAATGATAGTAATTTGAAAAATATATTTACTAAAGAATTAATAGATAGGTCTGTTTTATCACAATTATCATTGTTAAAGAAAGCAATAAAAATATTGAAACCAGGACACGAAATGGTTTATTCAACTTGTTCAGTTCTTGCTTGTGAAAACGAAGATATGTTAAAAAAAGCTTTAAGTGGTGAGAAAGCTGAAAAAGTTCCTATTGATTTTGCAGGAATAGAGAGTATACCACATCTTCCTACTAAAATAGATGGAACTTTATGTGTTTGTCCAAATGAATTGTATGAAGGATTCTTTGTAGCAAAGATTAGAAAAAATAGATGAAATAATACAAAACATAAAAATGTTTTGAAAATATGTGTAATTTTTTATGCTTTTTACACATATTTATTGCATATGTGTAAATTTTATATTATAATACACATATGGAGGTGTGAAGAATGAAACATGAATTAAAAATGTTACCACCAGAGGAAAATTTCAGAACAGTAAGAATATTAGAACAATTAGCAAGAACCAATAGAGCACTTGCAGAATTAAAAGGATATGCAAGAACAATACCAAATCAACATATATTAATAAATGCTATAACGATAAATGAGGCTAAAGACAGTAGTGAAATAGAAAATATAGTTACTACACATGATGAAATATATAAAGCAATGACTCAAAGTAATTATAAGAATGAAAGTGCTAAAGAGGTAGTAGATTACAGAAACGCTATATGGAGAGGCTATAGTTTAGTAAAAGAAAAAGAAATGATAACTACTAATATTTTGGTAGAGATTCAATCAATAATAGAACACAACAATGCAGGAATCAGAAAAATTCCAGGAACAGTTTTAAAGAATTCCAAAACTGGAGAAATTGTATATACTCCACCAGAAACAGAAAAAGAAGTTAGAGAATATTTGAAGAATTTAGAAGAGTATATAAATACTGATGATATGATAGATCCTCTAATAAAACTTGCAATTATCCATTATCAATTTGAATCAATTCATCCATTTTATGATGGCAACGGAAGAACAGGAAGAATATTAAATATTTTATATTTAGTATTAAAGGATTTATTAGATAGTCCAATTCTATATTTAAGTAGGTACATAAACGACAATAAACAAACATATTACAAATTATTTAAAGAAGTAAGAGAAACAAATAATTTTGAAGAGTGGATTATATATATATTAATTGGAATTGAAGAAACTGCAGAAGAAACGATGAAATTAATTAAAGACATTCAAGGTGAAATGGAAAAATATAGTGAAGAATTGAAAGAAAAATTGCCTAAGATATATAGTAAGGAACTATTAGAAGGACTATTTTTCGAAGTTTATACAAAAATAAATTATATTGAAAATATATGTGGAGTTACAAGAAAAACGGCAATGTCATATTTAAGTCAATTAGAAGAAGCGGGATTCCTTTCATCAGAAAAAATAGGAAGAGACAGAATATATAAAAATGACAGATTAATTAATCTATTAAAAAATAAATAAAAAAGAAGCGGACAAATTAGAAAAATATATAGCTGAATTTAGGAATATTATTTTGCCATTTAAATATATAGACGAGAAATTTTATAAAAAATTTGACACAAAACTTATAGAATTAGACGAAATACTAGTTGTGTTATACTCAAAAGACGAAAAATTTAATAAAAATTCTAAAAAATTATATGATATAGCAAAAAAACTTTATAAATTATCTGAAAAATATTTATTTAAAATAAGAATTACACTATAGAATTAGTGTGGTTCTTTTTTTAGTTTGCTTTATTATACCCTGATCACACTCTCTAGAAAATTAGACATTTTGAAAGAAAAGAGCACAAAAATGATTGTTATTTTTTGTCGAAATTCATGGTTTTCAACAAGCTTCGACAAATTTTGCAAAAATAAAGTAGTAATATATAATATATAGGAGGTAGTGATATGGGAACTAAAAATGTAACTTTTGAATATTATAGAGTTTATACAAGGATATATAATAAGGATAATAATTCATCGGGAAATAGAATATTATGTGATATAACACCAATATTAGATAAGGCTCAAAATACAGAAGTTAATGAAAGAAATTATCAGGTTAATGGAGAAGAAGCAAGATTACAATGTATAGAAAAAGATAAATTAAATTCAAAAATATGGAATATGAGTTTTATAAGAATGAGAGAAAATGTAATTCCACGGAATTGCTAAAAATACAGGAGAATTTAATTTTATGGAATTAGATGAAGATGAATATATTGGAGAAGAAGTTAGTGCGTTATATGACCAAGAGTATAGTATAATTATGTTGCAGAGAAATAGAAATAGTTTATCACCATCTGGAATAGAAAAGTACTTTTCGGGAGTTTTAGGAAATGGAGATTTAATTGAATTGGCTCCAATACCTGTTCCGGACGAATTAAGAACAGTAAAGCAAAATCAAATTTTTAGAAAATTAAGTATTGGCTTTTCACCAACCAATATAGATGACGAAATATTGAATAATACAAATAAATCAATACTGCAAATTATAAGAGGAAGCAGAGACTTAGGTGCATTAAGAGTTTCGGTGACATTATCATTGGGGAATTCTAAAAAAGAAAAGACCTTGAAACAAAAAGAAATAATAGAATTAGGAAATTTGGAAAATTATGAAGGATTTAATAAAATAAAAGTGAATAGAAGAGAAGACGAAGATACAGAAATAGAAACAGTAGATTTAATATCTGGAAAACTTAATGATGTTATAACTATGGAAGTTTCAAGAATAAATCCAATTAAATATGAAAGATTGATTATAGAGATGCAAAACTTATATAATGCTAAAAATAAATTATTAAAAAAATTATTTAGTGAGGAATAAATATGAATAATAAAAAAGAAGAAGGAGTAAAGATTATAAATTTTTTGAAAAAGTTAGCAGGAATAATAATAGGAATAATTATGTTTTTTATAATGTTAATAAAATTAAAAATTAGTTTTATAGGTGTTGAAAGTAAAAATGAAATATTATCAAATATAATAAATTTCATAGCAATATCTACAGGTTTTTTAATGACAACATTATCAATTTTAGCAGCTGCAAGTAATAGTAAAGTAATGAAAAAACTAGCAAAATATAAAAAGATTAAACAACTTAATATGTTTTTTATAGAGCCTATAGTTGTTTCAATAATATTAATAATAATATGTATAATAGAAATAGGATTAACGAAATCATCGATTGTTGAAAATATTATGGCTGCATTGATAATTTCGTTATCTATTAACTTTATTTTGGATTTTTTCAGGATAGGATATTTATGCATCAATATACTTCAAGAAATAATGGAAGAAAATTTTAAAGAAAATAAAAAAGAAATACCAGTACAACCAAATGTTGAGAGAGCATTTTCCGATAAATAAAATACACATTTTAAATGTGTATTTTTTATGTATAAAAGAAACGGTTTCTTTGTCACATCTTGGTCACACTCTCCACAAAAACACCCAAATTTAAACACAATTTAACACAAACACAAACACAAAAACACCAATATCACCGAATAACTTACTCTAACAAGGTTAAACACAAATCTACAAGCCTCAACAATATCAGCACTTACGGACTCATAACCCGAAGGTCGTAAGTTCGAGTCTTACCCCCGCAACCACGGCTAAGTCGCTAGAACCTTAAAGACTTTAGCGATTTTTTGTTTTTGCAAAAATATCTAAAATCTAGCTATTTTTCATAAAATGGGGAGATTTTGGGGAGAAATCGAACTCTTCATAACCTTCAAATACTATATATTTCAATAAATTTCTTAATTTACTTTTTTAATCTTTTGGCGCTAATAATAAATTTTGCAATACATTTCCTGCAACCTTATTGTGTGATATTACCGGATGCACATAAAAGTTTAATGTCGTTGTAATTTGTGCATGTCCTAGTCTTGCTGCGACAACTGCAATATCTATGTTTTGAGATATTAAAAGTGTAGCATTTGTATGCCTTAATCCGTGAAAGTTTATTACGGGAAGACCGATATTTCCTACAAATTTTACAAACCATTTACTGATTGTATCTGGATGCATTGGCTTACCATCTGCTTGTACAAATAATCTATTAGAATTAGTCCATAATTCGCCATATAATGATTTTTGTTCTTCATACCACAACTTATATTCTTCAAGCAATGAAATCACAAATGTAGGTATAGCAACTTCTCTAATTGAGCTTTCTGTTTTAGGTTCTTTGGTAAATACTCCTTTATCAGATAAATATTGACTTGCTTTGTTAATACTAATAATTCCATTTCTAAAATCAATATCATTCCATTCTAATCCCATAAGTTCGCCAAGTCTCACTCCGGTGAATATTGTAATGATAATAGCTACTTTGTATTTTATATTATCTGCATTTAGCTGTTCTAAATGTTCTAATAAAAATTTACATTGTTCATCATCATAATATCTTCTCTTAGGCTTATGAACTTTTGGTGGTTGAACTCTTTCAGCTGGATTATTTACAAGTAGTTGCCAGTATACAGCTTTGTGAAGCATTGCTCGAAGTAATCGGTGATGTTCTAAAATAGTTTTTCTAGATAAGGGCTTTTTTAGTCTTTCGCCTTTGTTATTTTTTAATCTTTTAATTTGTGTATCATTTTCAAGCATATCATAAAATTTCATAATATCTGTAGGCTTAATCTTATCCAGTTTAAACTTGCCAAAGTATGGTAGAATTCTAGTGTTTAAGATTGCGACATATCTGGAATAAGTTGTAGGCGCCAGTTCTTTAGCACCATAATCTCTTTTCCATATTTCAGTAAATTCTTCAAACGTAATAGAATTGCCTTCAATAACATTTCCTTTCTCAACATCTGCAACAAATTTTGCTAGTTCAAGCTTGGCTTCCTTTTTTGTACAATGAACAGTTTTTGTATGTCTTGCAGGACTACCATCTAGGTTTTTACCACAAAAGTAAACCAACCTATATGTGTCTTTACCCCTTTTTTCTATACTCCCTGCCATAAAATCCTCCTTTCCGTGTGGGAGAGAGTATTTTTGTAACTTACAATGAAATTACAAGTTAAAGATTGTATATATTAATTATACAAAGTCTATTTTCAAAAGTCTAACCGACAATTGATATTTTAGAAAAGTTTTTAAGAAGTGTATGGTAAAAGTAAGAAAAATGTCGAAAAAGGCATAAAACTAAAATTGCTAGAAATACTCGGAGATTTAACGTAATAATTAAAAAACTAAAAACGTTCCGGGTGATCTGGAAAACATTACGTTATATTATGAGAAAAAATGGAACGCTAAAACCTAGGCAAATAAAAGAAAAAACAAAAAATAAATAAATAAAAAAAGACTTTTTTTAAAAAGATCTTGACAAAACAAACAAAGAGTGATATAAATAATAAAAAGAAAAATCACCCAATGTTATATTTGAATTATTGATAGAATACTACGCAATTTATTCATATCATTAATAATAGTAACATAATTCTTTTTGGAAGTCAATATGGGAGAAAGGAAAAATAATATTGGCTTAATATTATTAACTAAAAGGAGAAAGATATGGAAACAACAATAACAGTAAATTTAAAAGAAAGAAGTTTTACAATTTCGGGTTCAGAGGAATTTGTAGAAAGAAACAAACAAGAATTAAAAGATTTCATAATGATGAATATAGAACAAGAAGAAACTACAATAGCTAATAAAAGTGAAAAAGAAGAAAGAATAGAGTGTATAACAGAAGAGCAAAATAGATATATAAGAAATGGTATATATGCTATCGATAGTGAAGATGGAACTGTTACAATACTAAAAAAGATTCCGGGGAAGACTAATGCAGAAAAAACAAAAAATATTGCATTGATTGTTTTATTTGCTAAAGGAGAAAATGAAAAAATACAAGGCTCAGAAATCAAAAGATTATGTGAAAAACAAAAATGCTATGATGCTAAAAATTTCGCTGCTATATTTAAAAGAGATATGTCTAATTTTATAATGAAAGGCAAAGGACAAAGCTGGACAATAGAATTAAGCATACCAGGAAAAGACAATGCTAAAGAACTTTTAGAAAGTTTGTGCAACAATGAATAAGAATGCTCTTAATATTTTAAAATCAGAATATCCAGATGAGTTAGCTAATAAGTTAATGGATGCATATAACAATGCTATTAGAGAATACAAGAAAAGAAACTGGAAATATTTTGGAAATGAAATGGGTAGATTTGTTGAAGTGGCAATAAGAATGATAGAATTAAAGACAGAGGGAAAATATACCAATTTAAAGGATAAGCTAGCTATATTAAATGAAAATAGGTTAAAACAATTTGAGCAGTCACAAATCACAAAGAGTATCTCATTTAGAATACTAATTCCAAGACAATTATTTGCTATGTACACAATAAGAAATAAAAGAGGAATGATACATATAAATGAGGTAGATCCTAATTATATGGATGCTACAGCATTACTTAATATTTCCAAATGGATTCTTGCTGAGTTTGTTAGAAATTCAAAGAACATAGATTATGATGATGCAGTTAAAATTATAGAAGAGTTAATTGTAAAAGAAAATATGGTAATATGGATTGAAGAAGATATTTTTAAAATTTTAGATACTCATATTACTTTAGAAGAAAAAATATTATATATTTTATATTATAAAAATAATATTTGTGAAACTGAATTATTTAGATTAGCAGAATATTCAAACATTACTGTATTTAGAAAGAAATTAAAAAAAATGCATATAGAACAGAAGATTAATTATACTAAAGATAAAATTACAATTTCACCAATAGGCATTAATTTGGCAGAAGATAAATTAAACAAAATAGGAAAAGAGTAATCTCTTCCTATTTTTTAGTTCTTTAACTTTGTAATATCAATCTATTTCTCAAATTCATTAGCAATAATTTTCCTTTTAATATATTTACTTTTAAAGTGCAACCATTTTAATTTTAAAGTGCAAATTTTGCACTTTAAAATTAATTATTAAAAAATGTCACAACATATTGCATATCTAATCTGGAAACAATAAAACTAAAAGCAAATAATTACTATCTTTTTTGGAAACAATATGATATAATATTAATATAAGAAAAAGGAGTGATTTTATTATGTTAGGAGAAAGAATAAAAGCATATAGAGAAAGTAAAAAAATGACTCAAAAAGATATTGCAAAAATTCTTGAAGTAGAGCCAGGAACAATATCAAAATATGAATCTGGAATGATAGAGCCTAATATAGGATCTATAAAAAAATTAGCAGAAACATTTGGAATAACAATTGATGAATTATTAAAAAATGAAGAAGAAAAATTTGATATTTCCAAAATAGATATTTTAGAATGCTTAAAAGAACAAAAAGAAATGGGACTAAAAGGAAACTTATATCATAATACACAAGTTATATTTGCATATAACACAAATCATATTGAAGGGAGTAAATTAACTGAAGATCAAACAAGATACATTTTTGAAACTAATACTATTTTGTTTGAAGGTCAAACAGTAGCAAGTGTAGATGATATATTAGAAACAGCAAATCATTTTAAATTAGTTGATTATATGTTAGATGTAGCTGAAGAAAAATTAACAGAAGAAATGATAAAAGAATTCCATAAAATTTTAAAAGAAGGAACATCAGATAGCAGAAAAGAATGGTTTAATGTTGGAGAATATAAAAAATTAGCTAATGAAGCTGGAAATATGCAAACAACTCTTCCTAAAAATGTAGCAAAAGATATGGCTAAATTAATGGAATGGTATAATTCATTAGAAAAAATAACTATAAAAGAAATAATAGAATTTCATTTTAGATTTGAAAGAATACATCCATTCCAAGATGGTAATGGAAGAGTTGGAAGAATAATTGCTTTTAAAGAATGTTTAAAAAATAATATAGTACCGTTTATTATTTTAGATAAAGATAAATTATTCTATTATAGAGGATTAAAGGAATATAAAAATGAAAAAGGATTTTTAATAGACACTTGTTTAAATGCACAAGACCAATATGCGAATACGGTGGAGTATTATTTAAAGTAGGTGTATATAAAAATACAAAAACTTGAAAAAAGTTTTTATGATATAAAAAAATATAAGAATTATATTGGGGAAAAGGGGGATTTTAATATGCCAAATATATCGACAGGAATAAATTTGGATTCTAATTTTTTAAATCTAAAAGCTATAGAAATAAAAGAAGTAAGACCAGAAGTTGAAAAACTATTGGTAGATAATGAAAAAATAATGTGTGCATTTAAAACAATTAGAGATCAAGTTATATTTACTAATAATAGAATTTTTGTTGTAAATGTAAAGGGAGTCACAGGTAAAAAAATTGCATATTTTTCTTATCCATATTCAAAAATACAGTATTATGGAATTGAAACAGCAGGATTTATGGATATAGATAGTGAATTAATTCTTACATTTAGTAATGGACATATATTACAATTTGATTTTAAATCAAATGTTGATATAAGAATGATAAATTCAATTATATCTAAATATGTATTATAAAAATGAAAAGGCTGAGTATATCTACTCAATCTTTTCAAATATTTATTTAGTCAACAGGTCTTAAAATAATACTCGTAAAATATTGCTCTTGAAAATCTGTCAATACCTTAATTTCTTCATCTGTAAAGATTTTGTTCTCAGGAACAATAATTAGTTTATCATCATTATCATTAGTTCTATGAATAATTGCAATACATTTTCCAGTAAAAGTTTCTAAGGGTTCATAAATTCCTAAGACATAAGCATCCAATTCTTCAGAATCTCCACTAATTGTATTTGGTACATACCCATAATTTACAGGATAAATAAATCCGTGCTTTGGATGTTTGCTACCCATAGGTCTATCAATTTTAATTTTCCAAATTTTATTTAAATATTCTATATTTTCCATGACTATTCTCCTAACTTTACTATAAATAACTTATTTATCTTTCCTTATTTTTGTACTATCAATCCAATTTTCAAATTTTTTAGCTGTTATAACTTTACTTAAATATTCACTTTTCATCTTTTTTCCTTCAACTTTGTAATATTCATATAGTGCTTGATGCTTTCCTGGATTTTCTCTTGCTAATCTTTGAACAGCTTGATATCTAGAACGATATTTTTGTAATACTGGATCAGCTTTTAAAGTTTTTTGATATTTAAGTTCAGGTGCAAGTTGCTTGCAAGTCTTACTATTTTTAAAGATATTATTACAATATTTAATGTCGTGTGCAGAGTCTGGTATGAATAATTTTTTACAATTTTCACATTGTAATATAGGATGTTTATAACATTCGATATGTTTAAATGATAAATATATAATATTTAAAAAGTCTTTACTTCTAAAAGAATAAGGAATTTCGTTTGTAATATTATTTTTTTCATATATTTCTATAAAATCTAACATCTGAAAATCAACACATATATCATCAAATAAATCTGAAAATTCTTCTAATTGTTGCCAATAATCTTTTGTGGATATATTGTATGCTTTAATATCAAAAATTTCGGATTTCTTAGGACTTTCAGTTTTTAATAAATTACTTAATAATTTATATCTACTTTTAGTATTTGCTATATCTCTAAATATTTCTCCAAATTCAATAAAATCTTCAGAGTATTTTTTATACATTTTATCTAACAAATTTTGCAATTCTTCATTTGTAAATTTAAAAGAAAATATATCCTTTTCATTAAACTCTTTAGATAGCAATTTAGCATATAAATCTATAAAAGAATATTTAGTTACAAAGCTGTCAAAATTTTTTCTTTTCCTAAAATCAGTATTAAAAAATTCTATTAAAAAGGTACTTAGTTTTTGCTTTGTAGTTGCTCGAGTAAATGAATAAATACTATTATTTCTATTCTCTATTGTATAATAGCAAAGAAATTCATTATTATTTTCAAAATCAAATGCAATATTGTAATAGAACATATAACCTCCAAAAAACACATACAATTTCAATTTATTTTATATAATCTTTTATTGTCGGATTTACCAAACAATACAACTACAATTAAAATATGATTAGTGATTGTATAACAATATTATATTAGCAATAACATTGAATGTCAATACAATTACTAGAAAGGTAGGTGAGTATATGGAACTTGAAAAAGTAACAAGAACAACTCTAACAATGAAAGAAACAGCAGAGTATTTGGGCGTATCCTATTGGTTGGTTACACAACTAGTAAAGAGAAAACAAATACCATGCTCACGAGTTGGAGGAAAAGTATTATTTAGAAAAGAAGCACTAGATAATTACTTACAGAAACAAGAAGATGCTTCTATAAATTCTTAAGTTAGGAGGAATTAAAATGGTTTACAAAGCTATTTCAAAAATAAATAAAATGTGTGGGAGAGTTAGAAATAGCAAAAAGCCATAAAAGGGATAACAATAATTTAAGATTGTTATCCCTTTAAAAATATAAGATATGAATAGATTTTTTAAGTTATATAAATTTTTATTTGAAGATGATAAATATAAAAATATAGGATTAAATTCAAAAGTAGCATATTGTGTTTATAGAGATTTAATACAACAAAATAAAAATGTAAAGAAAGATAAAGAGGGAAAAGTATATATAGAAAATTCAAGAAAGTATTTAATGAATACCTTAAATATATCTATAAATACGGTTACTAAAATTCATAAAGAACTAAATAAAGTAGGACTAATAAAAGATGTTTGGAATGATGTAGGAAAGCCTAATATAGTGTATATAAAATATTGTGAAACACCTAAAACACAAGTGATTCACAAAAATTATGAAACGCCAAAGGTAGAAGAAACGAAAGAAGTAATAAAACCAATTGAAGTGAAAAAAGATCCAATAATAGTACAAGAGATAAGAGAAGAACTAGTAGAAAAAATTACAGATAAAGATTTAGAAGATGCAAAAAAGGAATTGAAAAAATACAAAATAGAAATGATAGATTTTGATGTAAATAAAATATTCAAAAATATAAAGTTTTATTTGTATAAAGCTAAGGAAGAAGAGTTAATTAAAATAGCAATAAGAATTTTAGTAAAAAAGAAAAGAGAAGAAGATAATTTAGAATTATTAAAAAAGATAACTACCTATGACATATCTTATGCATTAGAAAGATGTAAAAATAGTGTAAGAAATGAAGAACTTGTTATAAATAAACTAATTAAATATATTGAGACAAAAATAGAAGATGTTAATTATTGAAACTAGCAATATTTTAAAGATTCACAAAAGTTGTGAATACAATAATTAAGTAAAATATTAAGTGTCTGACATTTGTCAGACATTTTTGCCATATGTCTTACTTGTTGAAAGCTCTGCTTTCAAGCTGTGCATGGCTGTCTGTCGGACAGCTATTCTTGCTCTACGAGAAAATTTTGTAAAAAATGGCATTTTTATTGAGAAAAAAAAGATTTTATGATAAAATGCAAATGAATTATTAATATGTGAGGTGCACGAAAGTGAAAGATATAGATAAATATATAAATACAATTATTAAAGGGGATTGCATAGAAAATTTAAAGAAACTTCCTGATGAAAGTGTTGATTTAATATTTGCAGATCCACCATACTTTATGCAAACAGAAGGAGAATTACATAGAACAAATGGAACTAAATTTCAAGGTGTGGAAGATGAGTGGGATAAATTTAATGATTATAAAGAATATGATGAATTTTGTACACAATGGTTAAAAGAATGTAAAAGAGTAATGAAGAAAAATGCTAGCATATGGGTTATAGGAGCATTTCAAAATATTTATAGATTAGGATATATAATGCAAAATATGGGATTTTGGATTTTAAATGATGTAATTTGGTCAAAGCCAAATGCAGTTCCTAACTTTGGGGGGACTAGATTCCAAAATTCTCATGAAACTTTATTGTGGTGTACAAAAGATAAAAATTCCAAATATACATTTAACTATAAAACAATGAAACATTTAAATAATGAAAAACAAGAAAAAAGTGTATGGAATATTGGGATATGTATAGGAAATGAAAGATTAAAAGGTGAAGATGGAAAAAAAGTACACTCTACACAAAAACCAGAAAAACTATTGTATAATGTTATAATATCTTCTTCAAAGCCTGGAGATATAGTTTTAGATCCTTTTTTCGGAACAGGAACAACAGGGGCAATAGCAAAATTGACTGGTAGAAACTATATAGGAATAGAAAGAGAAGAAGAATATATAAATGCAGCTCAAAACAGATTAGATGCAATTGTTCCAAATATTGATGAGATTGCTAATTTAAGCTTTGAAGTAAAACCACCAAAAGTACCAATGGATAAATTAATAAGTTTTGATTATTTAAAAGTAGGACAAGAAGTGTATAACAAACATCAAGAAAAAATTGGTATTATAGAAAATAATGGATACATTAATGATGGAGAAGAGAGTTTGTCAATACATAAAATGTCTGCAAAACATTTAGGATTAACAAATAATAATGGATGGGATTATTTTTGGGTAAATAATAATCAAAATCAATTTGTTGCATTAGACTCTTTAAGGTATGAATTTCAAAAAAGAGAAGTATAGGAGGAAATATGAAGACTGTTTTAGATCAAGTAATGAAAAAATCAATAGAAATTATGATAAAAAATGCGGGTAGTGATACAAAAATAAATAAACTAAAGAAAAAACACGAGAAAAAAATTCATTTTATACCTATAAAATATAGAGTGTTTGGTGGAATTATACAATCTATGAATATTCAATTCGGTAATTTTATAGAAGAGGCTATACACCAAATATTATTAGTAAACCCGAACAATGAAATATTAGAGGAATATTCTGGAAAGAGGTCTAACAAATTTAAAATAAGCAAAGAAACAGAAAATTTAATAGATAGATATATTACTGATTGTGAAGTTCATACATATTCAGAAGAACAACAAACAGAAAATTATAATAAATTGTTAGAACAAATAATCTTAAATGAAAAGAATGAAAGTTTAGAAACAATAGAATTTAAGCATGATGTAGATGTATTATTTAGAGACAACTTAACAGGTATTACTTATTATGTAGAAATAAAATATAATGATGACCATGATACAGGAAAATTTATTGATATCAACAGAAAACTTTTAAAGACATATGCATATTTAGTAAGAGAATTAAAAATATATGATAAAGATAAATTTAAACCGATGTTGTTCTATTTTACAAATAAAAGAATGAAAGGCAACATATACATTCCAGAAAATGAAATATACAGGGGAAAAAGATTTTTTGAAAGATATACAACTATCAAATATGAAGATTTAGAAGAATATATGATAAATATAAGCGAGAATGATGAAACTATCAAACAATTTAATGATATGTATGATAAAGTAGTTAATAGAAATGTCTATAAATATAATGAAAATATTGATATTACTTGTGTAAATGAAGAAAGTGAAGAATATAAAATTTGTGAAGGAGAAAATTCATGATTTTAAAGAGTAATAAGGAACTAAAACAAAAAGATTTTAAAAATGAGAAAGAATTACAAGTTTTTTTCGAAAACAATATAGAGAGAATAGTAGGATATAAGTTTATAGATACAGAATTTACTGTTGGAGATTTTAGAATAGATTCTTTAGCTTTTGATGAAGAAACGAAGTCTTTTAGAATAATTGAATATAAAAATGTAAAAAATCATTCTTTAGTAGATCAAGGTTATACATATTTAAAATTAATGTTAGAAAGAAAAGCAGATTTTGTGCTTCAATATAATATAAAAACAAAATCTTCATTAACAATACAAGATATAGATTGGAGTCAATCAAGAATTATATTTGTTTCTCCTATTTATACATCAGACCAATTAAATGCTACAGATTTTAAAAATATACCAGTTGATTTAATTAAGGTAACAAGATATGAAAATGATATTATAGAAATAGATTTTATAAAGAAGACAAGCAATGTAAAAGTTCAAGATATAAATATGGAACCTAGTAAGAAAGAAGTTAACAAAGAAGTAGTTGTTTATACTGAGGAAGATCATTTGGATAAAGTTTCTGATAAGGTAAAATATTTATACGAAGAAGTAAAAAATAGAATTTTAGAACTAGATGATATAGATATAGATGTAAAAAAGTTATATATTGCATTTAAAGGTTCAAGAAATATTATAGATATTGGATTTAATAAAAACGAGATTAAAATATATATAAATATGAAAAAAGGAACTTTACAAGATCCATTAAATATAACAAGAGATATTAGTAATGTTGGACATTGGGGCAATGGAGACTACTGGGTTATAATTAATAAAGAAGAAGATATAGATAATGTAATTCCTTTAATAAAACAATCTTTGAAAGTAAATAAAAAATAAACAAAAGAAAAGCAGTAGTTTGATAATGAATTAAACTTCTGCTTTTTATACAAAATTCAAATAATATATATAAACAATAAAAAAGAAGAAAAGGGGAATAGTATGGATTGGAATATTTTATGTGACAATATAAAAGAAGTTTTAGACCTAGAAAGATATCAGAATACTCAATATATAAATTGGGAGATTACAAATAAAAAAATAGAAATAAATTATTATATAGATAAAGACAAAACGTTACAGTTTTCATATACAAATACACGATTTCTAAAAGAGTATAAAAATATTCAAAAAGGTAGTGAGTTAAATATTATTAATGGAAATTATTATGAGGTTCCAATTTCTATAAAAAATGAACATTTTCCTATAATGCCTAGATATGATAGGATCATTGGTAAAGAATTTAAAGATGATGAAAATAATTTGAAATACAAAATAGATAAACCTTCAGAACAATTTTTAATGAAAATTATAGAACTAAAAATAAGACCTAATGCTATAATGATGTTAAGAAGACTGCAAATTGCTGAAAGAGAATATAAATTTAAAAATGGAATTGAAAAACAGTCAATATTTGATTTGTTAAGAATGGTTTATAGAGATTGTATCACTTTAAAAATATTTAGTATAAATGAATATAGCAAAATAAAATTTGAAAAATTGGCTGATGCTTTTATATTTAATATTAACTACAATATGGATATTGGAATTAGACAAACATATGACATAGAAAATGTTCACGAGAGAAGAATGAATAATAGATTTAGGAATGAAGATATGGATAAAATTGCTGCGCCGAAAAGAATTTATAAAAAAGAATTAATAGAACAATATAATATGGCAAGTATAAGCGAAGATCCTTTTATAAAATATTTATGCTATTATCACATATTAGAACATTTTTATGAAATTGTTTACAAAGAGCAATTAATTAAAATTGTAAAAGAGCAATTAACATTACCAAGTTTTTCAATAAAAAAAGATAAAGAAATTATGAATTTAATTGATATTGTTAAAGAAAAAATAAAAATTGACAAAGAAAGTTTTGATGGGGATGAGTTAGAATCATTAGAACTAGTAATAAGAAAGTATATAGATATAGATAATTTGAAAGCTAAAATAAAAAATATAAATTCTGAATTGGTTGATTACTATGATAAAGAGACGATAAGCTTTTCAAAAGGTATACCGATTAATTTTAATGACAAAGATAATTTATGTAAGAATATTGCTAAAAGAATATATTTCACAAGAAATGCTCTAGTTCATTATAAATCAAATGATTTAAATCAAAAAGAAAAAGGAATATATAGACCATTTAATGATAGAAAAGAGCTTTTAAAAGAAGTTCCATTAATTAGAATATTGGCAGAAGAAGTTATAATAAATGATTCAGATATTTTATGATAAATGAAATATAACATAAATAAAAAGTAAAAACAGAAAGTTGAAATTTTCTGCTTTTTAATATAAAATTACAAATTTCGACAATATTTTTAAGATAAAAGAGATATACTGGTTTTGATATAATATAAAGGTGGGAAAAATATGGAAGAATATTCAGATTATTATGGTTTTAGAGGTAATCTTTCTTTTATTGATCAAGTAAGTATATTTAATATTGGATTAGAAAACAATTCAAAAACCAAGAATGAAATTTTTAAAGATTTTTTTGAAACTTTAAAAGAAAATAAAAAAATGGAATCGGAATATCAAACAAGAATGTATTACTTAATATTTATTCAAGATTATGGGGAAATATATCATTGCCAATTAGCAAGAAAAAGACAGTATGATAAATTTGAAATGACCCCAAAAGGCGTTGTTGGAACTAAGGATCAAGATTATCCATATGTAAATATTTTTATAGAAATTAAATCACAAAAATTTTTAATACAATCTAATACAAAAATATTTGAAAATTACAATACTTGTAAAGATGTCATTCAAAATATAATGAATAATAATCTAAAATATAAAGATATTAATATAATAATAGAGCCAATAATAAAGGAAGAAGAATTTTGAGCAATAGTAGAAAATGAGGAAATAACAAGTTTACAATTTATGATGTGTACTCCTAATATGTTTGATGCAGATGATGATGCTAATAATCTATTAAAAGATATTGAAAAAAATATAAATGCAAATCATGTTAATATGCATTTTTCGAACAAGAATGGAAAGTTACAATTAAATAAAATGGGAATAGATTCGTTTATAAAATACATTAGCGCAGGTGCAGGAAAATGGAAAGTAAGAGCAAAAAAAGGAGACAAAAAAGTGTTACATATTCTAGCGAGCAAAAAAGCCAAAAGGTACATTTAAAATTACCCAAAAACAAAATAGATAGAGAAATACTTGAAAAAGAAGATATTAATAAAATAAGAGAAGAATTTTTAAAAATCGAAACAATAGAAAAGTTTAAAGGTGAGTAAATTGAAAAATTTAAAAAAATTTATTATAATTAGTGTTTGTATTTTGACCGCAATAATTGTAGCAAATGTAAATCAAAAAATATTTATAATTAATACTGAGCAATTATTACCATTATTATTCACTTTGTTAGGGTTATGTATTACAGCGTATACATTTATTTATACTCCTATTAATGAGTTGATAAAAGGAAATATGAATGAATTAATTATGGAAGATTTAAATAAATTATTAAAAAGTTATGAAGATGATATGATGCTAATTTTTATATTATCTATATTGATAATAATTTTAGATATTGTAAATAATATAAATATACCAATAGTTAAAGACATTCAAATTGAAAAATTAAATATAGTTTCATTAAAAATGTTTATGTATAATTTTTTTGTATCTTTATCTGCAATGTTATCTTTTTATGCATTATATGATTTGATTAAAGCTACTTTTAGAATATTAAGAAAAAGTTTTGATAGAAACTAAATACCGTATGATTATCCATACGGTATTTACACTACACAATCTTCATAATTTCATTTCTTACATACTCTTCCACCATATTATCAATCATATTATTATACTGAGCCATAACGATAAACTCGTGAGTTTTAGGCTCTGGATATTTATGTTTTAAGAAAAGTTGCATCATATCAGAAAATTCATACAAATACTTTTCTTCTTCTAAAAGATAATCCATTAAATCACCATCAATAATAAGTTTATTATATTTCAAAGGTTTTAGTTCTTTCAAATATTTCTTTAAAAGAGCACCATATTTTTTTAGTTCCATAATATTTACACCTCCAATTTTTACCATTTTTCTTTGGGGAGATTTTGGTGAAAAATTCTCCCCAAAATTCTAAAAAACGCACAAAAGTTCCAAAAACATAAAACTTTGAAAGTATTAAAATACTAATAAAACTTAACTTTTCTTAAATTTTCAAAAACAGAGTTATGTCAACTCATAACCCGAAGGTCACAGCTCCAATTATTCCACTCATAAATAACTAATGAACTACTTTCTAAATCATACAAGCAAACTTTTAAAATACAATTTTAGAAATTATAAAAACAAAGTTAAAATAAACAAATTTTAACAAGCAATCTATTTAAAATATCCACATAAAGTGATATAATTGTGGAAAATAAAAAAGGAGAGTTAGTAAAAATGGATTTAACAATTGATATAGAAGATTACAAACTAAATGTAAGAGCAGCAGGAGTCATAATTCATAACAATAAAATACTAGCACATAAAGACATACGCTCTGACCATTATGCATTAATAGGAGGAAGAATTGAAATAGGAGAGAATTCAGCAGATACAATAAAAAGAGAAATAAAAGAAGAGCTAGGAAAAGATATTGAAATAACAGGATATATAGCAACAATTGAAAATTTTTTTGAAATGAAAGAAACAAAATACCATGAGATAATGTTCATACATAAAATAGAATTTACAGATGAAAAAGATAAAAAAATAGAATATACAATGAAAAATATTGAAGGTAAAGATTATTTACAATATGAGTGGCTTGATTTAGATAAAATAGAAGAATATCCATTATTACCACATGCAGTAAAAGACATTTTAAAAGAAAATAAATTTCCTGTACACAAAATAAACAATGATTTAAAATAAAGGTGATTATATGAGAAATATTGAAAAATTCTATGACAACACAAAAGATGCAAAGCCAAATAATAATGTAAAAAAATTTATAGAATTAAAAACAGAAACAGGAAACGCAATAGAATTAGGCTGTGGAGCTGGGAGAGATACAATATATTTAATAAAAAATGGATGGAAGGTCTTAGCAATAGACAAAGAAGATGTATCAAACTTTATTATAGAAAAGCTAACTGATGAAGAATTAAATAGATTTAGATTCCAAAAGCAAAATTTTGAGAAATTAGAATTAAAAAACAATAATTTAATAGTTGCTAACTTCAGTATTCCATTTTGCTGCAAAAGTAACTTTGAAGAATTATGGAATAAAATAACACACAGTATTTTACAAGAAGGTTATTTTGTGGGCAATTTCTTTGGATTAAATGATGAATGGGCAAAGATAAAAAATGATATGACATTTTTATCAAAAGAAGATGTTTTAAGATTATTCAATGATTTTGAAATTATAAGTTTTAAAGAAATTGAAAAAGATATGAAAACTGGATTAGGTAAGATGAAACATTGGCATATATTTGATGTTATAGCAAAGAAAAAATAGAAGAATAGAAGTTTAAAAGAAAGCAGAAATTGAACTAGATAAAATATTAAAAAGATAGGAAAAAATAGTATTTATGGAGGAAAGAATGAAAAAAATAATTGTAATAGGAAGTCCGGGAGCAGGGAAAAGTGTTTTTTCGAAAAAGTTAAGAGATATAACTAATATACAATTATATCATTTAGATATGTTGTATCACAAGAAAGATGGAACGCATATCTCTAAAGAAGAACTTGAAGAAAAACTTGATGAAAACTTTAAACAAGTTATTAGTAATTTTTCAAAAGAAAAATTACCTAGAATCCATGAATTACTAGATAAATATAAAGATGAAATTGATATTAATATTTTTAAATCTAGAGATGAAGCAGATAACTATATACAGAAAATAAATTTTCTATACACAAAATAAACAATGATTTAATCAATTGTCTAGTGAAAAGATTCGGTGCCAAATAAAAATAAATTGAAAAGTTTATATAAACTTTTCAATTTATTTACTCAAAATCATTAAAATTTTAGCTTTTTAACAATTTTAATTTCTTCAAATAATTTATCAATATGTTCAGTTTTTGATTGAACAATATTTTTATAAGAATTTAAAATCTCAAGATAGTTATCAACTGTTTCTTGGCCAGTAAGCAAACATTTCATACCGTCTAAATAGTAATTTTTTTTGTCTTCACTATTTGCAGAAATTCTTTTCTTATCATATTTCTCAATTTGCTCAAGTCTTTTGATTTCAGTTTTTAAATCTTTTAAATAATCCATAATACAAGAAATTTCATATTCAGTATCATCAATAATAACTTTAATCAAAGCCTTAACTATAATAGGGTTATTTTTACCCAATGTAGGAATTTTAACATTTTCAGAAGGATTATGTTCAGGCTTAGTTTCAGAAGCTAAAATTTTAATAGCATCCGAATTTGGAATAGGTTTTGTCTCATCTACCAAAATTTTAAGTGTATCTATAATACCAATATGAGATTTATATTGCCTTTTGCTGACAATAGCATCATATTCATCAGCTACACGAATAATTTGACCTTCATAGGGAATATCGTCTTTGGTTAAACCATTAGGATAGCCCGAACCATTTAATGCTTCATGGTGATAAATAGTACCAGCAGCATAAGGCCTCAATTTTATATCATCCATACAAATTTTATAACCAAGTGTAGTATGAGTTTTCATTATTTCAAATTCTTCTTCTGTTAAAGCAGAATGCTTCTGTAAAATGTTGGCAGGTATAAATTGCTTACCAATATCATGTAAATAAGCACAAATAGTACAATATTCAGTAAAATCCTTTGAACAATGTAAGTATTGGCAAATTCTACAAACAATACTTGCAACATTTTCAGAATGTTTTCTAGTAAAAACATCTAAACTCCCTAAAATATTTAATTGATATTGCATAGTTTTATCTAGGTTATAAGACTTTAAGCTTGTTTTATCATAAAAATCAAAAACTTCTTTTGACATTGTAATCCTCTTTTCTTATAAATATTCTAAAAATATTGTAACAGAAAAAAATTTTTAATTCAAGTATGATAGTAAATAATAAAAAATATTGTAATATTTGGAAAAATATGGTTTAATATATAGTATAAAAGGTTTATAGATATATCCAATAAAAATCTAAATATATTGTATAGGATAAAAAATGTTTAAAGATGAAGAAAAATATAAAGCATATTTAAAGAAACAACAAGTTAGTGTATTAGATATAGATGCATATAATTTTTTTCAGCATTCAAAGAGCGGAGAAATAATATTAAATGATTTTGACTTAAATAAAGCTATTGATGATGCAAAAAAGACTACAAATATAGATATTCCAGAAAGTGTACAAAATTACTATGCAAGATTCCTTGGAGAAAGATATTGTGAATTAAAAAATGCATACAAAGAATATATAAGTACACAACAAAATGAAAAGAATGAAGAAGAAAATATAGAGAGATAATTGAAAAATACCGAAAAATGTGATATTATAATACACAAATTAAAAATGGAGGAAAGACAATGTACAGAACAAAAACATGTGGAGAATTAAATATATCAAATGTAAATGAAGAAGTAGAACTTGCAGGATGGATACAAAAAATAAGAGACTTAGGAGCAATGGTATTTATCGATTTAAGAGACCAATTTGGAATTACACAAATTGTTATTAATGATGAAGAATTGCAAAAACAAGCAAAAGAACTAACAACAGAAAGTTGTATCCACATTTCTGGAAAAGTTGTGGAAAGAAGTAATAAAAATACAAAAATTCCAACAGGAGAAATTGAAGTAATTGCAAATGAAATAGAAGTATTAGGAAAATGTAAAAATGTACTTCCATTTGAAATAAATACAGACCAAGAAGTACGTGAAGATTTAAGATTAGAATATAGATTTTTAGATTTAAGAAATGAAAAATTACATAACAATATATTACTTCGTTCTAAAATATTAAAAACATTAAGAGATAAAATGGATGAACTAGGATTTGCAGAAATTCAAACACCAATTTTAGCAAACTCTTCACCAGAGGGGGCAAGAGATTACTTAGTACCAAGTAGATTAAATCCAGGGGAATTTTATGCATTACCACAAGCACCACAACAATTTAAACAATTGCTAATGGTATCTGGATTTGATAAATACTTCCAAATAGCGCCATGCTTTAGAGATGAAGACCCAAGAGCAGATAGAGCACCAGGAGAATTTTATCAATTAGATTTTGAAATGAGTTTTGCAACACAAGAAGATGTGTTTAAAATACTTGAAGAAGTTGTACCATATACATTTAAAAAATTCACAAACTGGAAAGTTGATGAAGGGCCATTTGTACGTATTCCATATAGAGAAGCAATGGAAAAATACGGAATAGATAAACCAGACTTAAGAAATCCATTAATAATTCAAGATGTAACAAAATGCTTTGCAAATTCAGAATTTAAAGCATTTGAAGGAAAAACAATAAAAGCAATTGTTGTTCCAAATGGAGCTGAACAAGGAAGAAAATTCTTTGATAAAATGACAGAATTTGCTACATCAGATGAAGTTGGAGCAAAAGGGCTAGCTTGGACAAAATATGAAGAATCAGGAGAAATAACAGGAGGAATTGCAAAATTCATTACAGAAGAAATAAAAGAACAATTAGAAAATGAATTTGGAATGACTAAAAATTCAAGTGTATTCTTTATAGCAGATGAATTAAAAACAGCGCAAAAAATAGCAGGGCTAGTTAGAATTGAATTAGGAAAAAGACTAGAATTATTAGAAAAAGATGTATATAGATTTTGCTGGATTGTTGATTTCCCAATGTATGAAATAAATGATGAAGAAAAATTAGACTTTTCTCATAATCCATTTTCAATGCCACAAGGTGGAATGGAAGCTTTAGAAAATCAAAATCCATTAGAAATTTTAGCTTATCAATATGATTTGGTTTGCAACGGCGTGGAACTGGCTTCTGGTGCGGTTCGCAACCACGTTCCGGAAATTATGTATCGAGCCTTTGAAATTGCCGGCTATGATCGTAGCGTTGTCGATAATAAATTTGGTGGAATGATTAACGCGTTTAAATATGGTGCACCGCCGCACGCCGGTTGCGCCCCTGGTATTGACCGCACGGTTATGTTGCTGTTAGATGAGCCGATTATTCGCGATGTGATTTTGTTCCCGCTTAACGGAAAAGCACAAGATTTGATGATGCAGGCTCCGAATACGGTGACCGAGCAACAGCTCAAGGATTTGCATATAGAAATAAAATTATAAAAAAACAGTAAGGCTCTGTCAAAAAAAGACGGAGCCTTTATTAAAATGCTTGCAAAGGCAATAAATTTAGTTAAACTAAAACTATTGAACTTAGGGGAGTGTTAAAATAATGAAAAAATATTTATTGATGACTTGCGCAATGTTGTTAGCGGTTCCGGCGCACGCCGATGTTAATGAATTGTTGGATAAAGTGAAAAATAAAGATGTGTCGGCGGTTGAAACTTTGTTGAGTAAGGGTG
>OIYO01000431.1_pt1 | contig 35419 bp, 29 predicted proteins | sample 1588191 | NCBI WGS metagenome assembly OIYO01 (sample SAMN03283275) | human gut metagenome | biome: human-associated habitat; material: feces | host: Homo sapiens | place: Peru | collected 2012 | reverse complement strand
AAGACACCCCTCCTGGGTTTCTTTCACCGTATCTTCCTTCCCGTAGCTTCTGCTGTATACGGGTTCTTTGACATGCTCATAATCAAAACCACCGGTCAAACCGGTGGTTTTGATCATTCTATCCTGTCTGGAAGGGTGCTTTGTTTTCGACGTTTTCCACACTCGCCAGATTCAACATGTTGAGGCAATCCAGACCCGCGGCATAAATGTGGCCTGCAACATTGGTGCATTAATACTGTCAACGGCACGCTTTATCTCGTGCATCGTCGCGGGTCCTATATCGGGCTTACCAATGAAACTTGCCGTTGCGCTGTTATCAGTCATATACACAGCATCAAAACCGGCCTTTTGAACTTATTCGCGCCTCTATCATATCGTAAACACAGGGCGTAACAACTGCTCTTGAGCCGGCGACTAACTCCCTGAATTTTTCGCGCCGTTCATTTTGTTATGCGCCGCCTGAAATTTTCTGTCTTATACTTCACAGCTCGGAATCACAAAGAATCGCGCCGCAATTTGCAGAGCTGACGAGCGCCCTGTAGCGCTTCAGATAGCCCGTCACCGGGCGCAGCTTTTTCGGCGTATGCCCCTGCTTTCTCCGCGCGATCTCAGCCGAATCAACGTTCAGCTCAATTTTATGCGCGGGAATATCTATGGTTATCATATCCCCGTCCTCGATAAAGGCCAGCAGGCCGCCCGCCGCCGCTTCGGGGGAGACGTGACCTATTGATGCGCCGCGGCTGACACCGGAGAAACGTCCGTCAGTAATAAGCGCGCAGCACGAATCCAATCCCATGCCTGCAAGCGCCGCAGTAGGAGACAGCATTTCACGCATACCCGGGCCGCCGCGCGGTCCTTCATAGCGTATAACCACAATATCTCCCGGCTTTACTTTTCCTCCATACAGTCCGGCGCAGCATTCCTCTTCGCTGTCAAAGCATTTTGCAGGACCTGTATGGGCAAGCATCTCCGGCAGCACGGCACCTTTCTTTACGACAGCACCGTCTGGAGCGATATTGCCGTACAAAACAGAAAGTCCACCCGTCTGACTGTATGCATTTTCACGAGTCCGTATGACGTCCTCGTCATTTATATGCGCCGCCTTAATGCGGTCTTCCCATGTACCGTTGACGGTTGCCGCAGCAGAATCGACAAGGCCCATTTCGTCAAGCCGTTTCATAACGGCACTCAGGCCGCCGGCCGCATTAAGGTCGGCAAGGAAATGATGTCCTGCCGGGTTGAGCTTGACTATATGCGGGACCGCATCGCTTATTGCATTGACTCCCCGCAAATCAAATTCAAGTCCGGCCTCATGCGCTATCGCGGGAAGGTGCAGCATAGTATTTGTAGAACACCCTAGCGCCATATCGCACACGAGCGCATTTTTGACGGCTGCATCAGTAACTATGCTTCGCGGAAGCGTATTCTCTTTTACAAGCTTCATTATCTGCATGCCGCTGTGCTTTGCCAATCGGATGCGATGCGAATCTACGGCAGGGATAGTGCCGTTGCCGGGAAGCGCCAGGCCGAGGATCTCCGTCATGCAGTTCATGGAGTTCGCCGTAAACATTCCCGCGCATGAACCACAGCCCGGACATGCGCCGTCTGCTATCTCGTCAGCTTCGCTGGCACTCATTTTCCCGGAGAGCACAGCGGCCGGAGCTTCAAAAGCGTCGGTAAGCGCGATGCGTTTCCCATTGATACATCCGGGGAGCATGGGGCCGCCAGAGCAAAAAATTGACGGTATATTCAGCCGCAAGGCAGCCATCAGCATCCCCGGAACTATCTTGTCGCAGTTCGGAATAAATACAAGGCCGTCGAACGGATGTGCCATCGCCATGATTTCTACGGAGTCGGCAATATGCTCACGGCTTGGGAGGGAATAGAACATGCCTTCATGATTCATGGCAATGCCATCACACACGCCTATCGCAGGGAATTCGACAGGCGTGCCGCCGGCCATACGTATACCGGCTTTCACCGCCTCAGCAACACTGTCCAGATGCATGTGCCCTGGTATGATCTCATTTTGTGCATTTACAACGCCGATTATAGGGCGCTCTATCTCTTCGTCCGTAAGTCCCAAAGCATAAAAAAGAGCTCGGTGCGGAATACGTTCCACGCCTTTTTTCATAAGGTCGCTTCTCATGTTCGTCCTCCTTGAAGTTGTTGGTCATTTATCGAAATAGAGTGTTTTGGCAAGACTTATATACAAACGGTCACGTTCCTCTATTGACTGCTGTTTGCGCTCTCCCGAGTAATCGTAGAAACCGTGACCCGTTTTAATACCGTAGTTACCCGCAGCAACTATATCTTTGAGGATCGGGCTGACATCTTTTCTATCGCATAGCTCTTCATTCAGATATGAACTGATATGCTCAAACACGTCCAGACCTCCCATATCTGCCACACCGAATGGTCCGAGAGCAGCATACCGCAGGCCGAGCCCTGCCTTCATCACAGTATCTACGTCCTCGATCGTAGCCGCGCCTGTTTCGACTATGTACAGCGCCTCACGCAGTATCGCAAATTGCAGCCGGTTTATGACAAAACCGTTTATATCTTTGACAACTACCGGGCTTTTCCCAAGATCATCAATAATTTTGCGAAGTTTGTCAACCGTATCCTTCGAAGTTTCCTTTCCGATTATGATCTCACAAAGAGGCAACAGATGCGGCGGATTGAGCCAATGCTGCCCGACAAAGCGAGACGGATTTATTACAGCTTCTGCAATGTCGGTAATGTGCAGGCCGGATGTGTTGGTCGCCAAGATGGCATCACTGCGCACGATCCCGGATATTTCCGACCAAAAGGCGCGTTTTGCGTCCAAATCTTCCACTATACTCTCGACAACGAGATCCGCATCGGCGAAGCAGGTCTTTTCAGTAGTGAGGACTATTTCGGAGACAATACGATCCGAGTTCTCTTGAGATATAATATTTTCTCTGACCAATACGGACTCGTTTATTTTTATCAGTTCCTTCGCGCGGTCAAGCCCTTTCTGACTGCGGTTGTACAGATATGTCTCCCAGCCGCCAAGCGCATATACCTGTGCAAGCGACGCGCCCATTGTGCCCGCGCCCGCAAGCACGACCTTCTTCTTATTCATGTTTTTGGCCTTCTTTCTTTTTTCAAAATAATCATTTATTTTCTGCTTCAAGTCTCTTCAATAGTTCAAGGCAGCTTTTTGCCTGCTCAAATTCAAATTCCGACGGCTCTATACTTACTGTTCCGTTATAGCCGATGCTTTTCAGCACGGCGAAAATCAGTCTGTATTCGTCTGCATTGACCTCCTGAGGAAAGCCGCGCCAAAGATCACTGCCGGATGTACTTAGATGAACGTGGCGCAGATACGGCGCTGTTGACGCAGCGAGTGAATAATCCTCGCCCATTTCGGACATATGGTAAAAATCCAGCACCATACCAACATTTTCAAGCCCAATCATCCGGGTCATTTTGACAGCATCGGCAGTAGTATTGAGATAATTGCACATGCCGGAGTGAACGGCCTCGATCAGGACTGACATCCCGTACTCCCCTGCCGTGGCTGCGGTCGTCCTGATAAACCGCATGAATTGCATGTCTGCGGCCGCCTTGTCAATACCTGCGGGAAATCTTCGGGCATTTGGCGAACCTATCCCCAGCGAATCAATGCCGAGACTCTTGCCGCGCCGGCAGAGAAGCTCCGCATACCGTAAGGTTTCCATGTCAGAAACATCATAACCAATAATTGCAGGTTTCCCCGCGGAATATGCGTTGAAGCCGACACACGGAAGAGCGGCGCGCTCGCTCTCGGAGCAAAGAGCGTCAAATTCGTTATCCGAGAGTCGGGAGGCAACAGAACCTGAAAACTCAAAAAAGTCGTATCCTGCGGCTTTGACGCAGCGGATATCTTCTTTACGCTGTATACAGCATCCAAATTTCATTTGCAAATTCTCCGTTATATGCTCTTTATCGGTTGAGACTTTGAACCGGCCCTATACAACAGTTATGCGCTCTGATCAAGCTCTTCAATTTTAAATTTATACATGGTTTTACTCTTTAAAGTAATAGGCCGCCGATCTATTTGTTGTACAATTCCACAATTTGATGCTAGAATAAAACCTGCGCTAAAAAAAGTCAATACAAAAACTGAATTTCAGAATTTTAACTATTTTCCGCGCAACAAATCTGGTAAATGTGCTGAAAAGCAAAAAATGCAATGAAACGACTTGACTTTCTTCAAAAGGAAGGTATTATTGGAATGTGATTTGTCCAACAAATCAACAACATTGAGCAAAGGAGAAGACTGATAACATGAAATATGTAAGATTCAGACTGGACGATGAAGTGCACTATGGTATTCTCAATGGGGAAATCATATCTGTACTTGACGGCGATCTTTTTGGTGATCATACGGAGAACGGCAAAAAAGTGGAGCTCAGTGCGGTAAAATTGCTTGCGCCGTGCCAGCCCAGCAAGATCATGTGTGCCGGTACAAATTACATGTCACATATAATTGAATGCAGGGAAAAAATGAATCAGGACGTCAAGATTCCCGAGCACCCGCTTATTTTCAGCAAAGGTCCCAACACCGTAGCGGATCCTGAACAGGACGTTATTTACCCGACTGGCGTCAACAGAGTTGACTTTGAGGGTGAACTGGGTGTCGTCATCGGTAAGAGATGCAAAAAGGCGACCCGTGAGAATTCAATGGATTATGTTCTTGGTTTCACCTGCATAAACGACGTTTCTGCGCGCGACATGCAGTGGAGCGATGGACAGTGGACGCGCGGAAAGGGTTTGGATACTTTCTGCCCTATGGGTCCTGTCATCACCGACGAGATAGATGCTTTTAACAGCCGTGTTATTACCCGCGTCAATGGTGAGGTTCTGCAAGACGGTAACAGCAACGACCTGATTTTTGACATTCCCGCGCTTATAGAATATATTACCGAGTGGATCACCCTTGAACCGGGCGATGTTATTGCCACGGGTACTCCTGCCGGAGTGGCGCCTGTAAAGGTTGGCGATATTATTGAGATCGACATCCCGGGCATAGGCATTCTGCGCAACAGAATGGTGTAAAATCCAGATATTCCTGGTTTCAGCGGTCATGACTATATCACAGCATTTGGCGGACTACGCTTTGTCGGTAAGCAGCAGCAGTCTACCTGAAGAAGCAAAAAATGCGGCCCGGTGGAGTTTTCTTGACGGTATGGCATGCATGATCCTCGGTGCGGATAGCGATTCCGTGAAGGCTGTTATGCCGTATATTGCAGCTCATAGCAGCGGCGAAGAGTGTATCTTCCCCAACCGCAGCAAGAGCAAAATGGATGCGATGCATTGCGCCATGCTTGGCGCAATCGCTGCGCACAGCAGTGATTTTGACGATATTGGGATAAGTCTCAACGGACACCCAAGCGCCCTTCTTGTGCCGGTAACGACATCTATCGGGCAAAAACTGGGGCTTTCAGGCAAGGCGGTGTTGGATGCATATATTACCGGTGTGGAGATAGACTCGATGCTCGGCAAAGCCGCGTCGTCCATAGGATATGGCAAGGGGTGGAATGCGACAAATTTCATCGGCATATTCGGCGCGGTCGCGGCTATCGGAAAACTGATGGGGCTTGATAGAGACAAAATTGCCGCTGCACTGTGTATTGCCGTTAATGAGGCCTCCGGCTTAAAGGCGAATTTTGGAAGCAGAGCCAAGGATATTGCTATCGGAATGACAGCGTTAAAGGCTATAGCTTCGGCAGAATATGCCTCTTATGGCATTGACGCCTGCCTTGACGCCTTTGAAGGCCCATTCGGCTTCTTTCACAGCATGTTTGGCGCGTGCGACGCACCTGCGATAAGCGCGCTCATTGACGAACACAAATCCGACTTTATTGCACCCGGAATAATTATGAAGCCATATCCCTCTTGCCGGGGAACCCATTGCGGTATAGACTGCACCGCAAAAATCTTCGCCAGGAGAAGTTTCACACTGGACGATGTGAGAAGTGTCAAATGCCGTATGGATCAGGCATCATATGATGCCGACCGATACTTACGGCCGCAAACGCCCGGACAGGCAAAATTCAGCATGGCATACTGCATCGCGCGCGTAATAAGCGCCGGGAGAGTAACTGTGGATGACTTTGCAGGCGATGAGATACATGACAGACGTTCTGCGGAATTTGCCGACAAGGTAAATATCGTCTGCGACCCGGAGGCTTTCCATGACAGCCGTTTCGGAGCAGAGGTTATTATCGAGTTGAATGACGGCAGTGTATACTCGGAAAAGGAGTATTACGGCAAAGGGGATCCGCTTAATAGAATGTCTGATACTGAGATATTGGATAAGCTTGCAGCCTGCCTGCGGTTTTCACGGAACGAAGAGAGACTTGAGGAAAAGCTTGCGCTGTTGTTGTCATTCGACAGTGTGGAAAATATCCGCACGATCTTTTCCGCCATATAGATAACGCCATAATTGCGGTATTCCGGGAAACAAGCATGTATATGTTGTTGAAAAAATATACAAAAGATGATATACTGAAAAATAATACATTAATTTGAATTCAGATTCAGCGCATTTTCAGTTCAGCACATTTTCAGCGCATCAAATAAAATGGCCTATTTGTCTGTGCGGTTCATCCTTTTGCCAAAAAAGGTATAGGAATGCATACTCACATCTGCTGATAGATAGTCATTTGATGGTCGGATACAGATCAAAGGAGGATTCCTGTTGCTAGAAAAAGTCGAGAAGGTGACAGCGGACGTTGTTGTCGCAGACAGGCTCAAAGAGTGGATAATAAATAATAATCTTAAGCCTGGAGACAGGCTGCCTACCGAACAGAAGCTGAGCGAAGAGCTTGGCGTTGCACGCCACACGCTTCGGGAGGGTATAAAACGCCTTTCGCAGCTTGGCATAATAGGCAGCCGCACGGGTTCAGGTATGTACGTTAAGAATGTCAGCTTTGACATTTTTTGTGAGTACATGTGTTACTTGAAAGATATTGGATACATATCGTTTGAAGACGTGTGCCAGGTCCGCCGTGATTTGGAATCCAGCATAGCCGCAGTTGCAGCGCTCACGATCACACCGGAGGAGATCGCCAAGCTGCGCAGCTTGGTCGATAAAATGGCCGACTGCTGTTCCTGCGATGACTTTGACGGATATGTGAGCTGCGACATTGAATTTCATACGCAGATAGCCGATGCTGCGAGAAACAATCTCTACAGCGGTATCGTGCGGAGCTTGCGCGATGTTACTGTGAATTTCATGTCCGCACTTGACAGAAAAACAATGACTCACAGCAATGAGACGCACAGGGAAATCGTAGATGCGCTTGAAAACAGAGATTCCGAAACTGCGCGCATGAAATCCAGAGAGCATCTCGAATGGCTCTACAGAGGCTGCTAGGACTGTAGACTATAGTTTTAAATAAAACCGCCGAACTTCCACGTGGTAGTTCGGCGGTTTTATTATTGCTTAGTCATTCGCAAAGTGAACAAATTATGAACTCGGATTCTGTTAAAAAATCCGAAAATTTTTTTGTATCTTGACATAAGCGAAAAACCGGGTATTATAAAGTCACAAGCTAATTTGTCCAACAAATCAGCAAATCAACAGAGTGAAAAGGAGAAAAATATGAAAAAGCTTATCGCAATGCTTCTCGCCGCGATTATGATGTTCGCGCTATGCGCGTGCGGCAATACCGCTGCTGCCCCGAAATCAGATAGTGCACCAGCTTCCGAAGGAACTGCTGCGGATTCCCCTGCCGCCGCTCCTACATACGTGTTCTCGTTCGGCACGGTCGATACTGACGAGCACCCCTCTACCATGTCGGCAAAAAAGCTCGGCGAGATCCTCAACGAGAAAGCTCCCGGCAAGTGGCAGATAGATGTTTATCCCAATAGCACTCTTGGCGGCGCCGCTGAACTTGTCGAGTCCATCCAGATGGGCAATGTTGATATGGCCTGCCCGGCGACAGCGTTCCTGGCAAACTACGTGCCCTCGATCGGCGTTCTTGATTTGCCTTATATGTTCACTAACACGTCGGAAGCATACGCTGTTCTTGACGGCGATATAGGTCAGCAGCTCGCGGCAGACGTTGAGGCAGTCGGCATGAAGTGCCTCGGCTACTGGGAAGTCGGTTTCCGCTGCATTGCGAACAATGCCCGTCCCATAAACTCCGTTGACGATGTGAACGGTCTCAGACTTAGAATCATGAGCAACGAGATCCATCAGGCTCTTTTCTCCGCGCTGGGTGTTGACCCCGTTCCTATGGGACTTGCCGATGCACTGGTTGCAAATCAGCAGGGTACAATCGACGGTATGGATAATCCTCTGAGCGGCCTGTATACTACCTCTGTCTATGAGTTTGACAAGTACATTGCCGTTACGAATCACGTCTATACCGCGCAGGCAGTCATTATGTCCAACAAGGCTTGGGACAGCATGACGCCCGATGACCAGGCAATCTTCATGGAAGCAGTCAAAGAAGCTACCGAGTTCAACCGCGAACAGCAGGCTGTCCAGACTGAGAATGCTGCACAGGCTCTCGAGGATAAGGGGTGCGAGATCACTTATCCCGACGTCAGCGGCTTTGCAGCAAAGATGGACTCTGTTTATAGCAAATTCCCCCAGTTCACTGATACTATCGCAGCAATTAAGGCTGCCGCTGCCGCAGTCGGCTAATCGGAAAAAATGACATGGTGGTGCTGGGAAAGCGCATATGCTCAGCACCACTTTTATTTAATAAGGAGTATTTATATGGTTAAATGCCTCTTGAAGTTCAGCGAATGGATACAGAAAGTCCTCCAGGGTGTTCTGCTGATAATAGGAACACTGCTCACTGCAGTCAATATAGCACAGATCGCAGGCCGAGAGATCATTTTCTACAGTCTGCCGTGGTCTGAGCAGCTCAGCACATGGCTGTTCATATGGACTATATTCCTCGGCTACCATCTTGTCATTAAAAAAGATGCCGAGCTCACTATTGACGCGATTCATTTCAAAAACCACACAGCGCAGCTTTTGCTGGAGATATTACGCGATCTTTTGTCCCTTGTTATGATAGTCGTGTTTTTGATAGCCTCTATTCAATTCCTGCAAAATTCAATGAAGTACCCACAGAAACTATCCTCCATGCCTGTGAATATGTATGTGATCTATATGGTGATGCCGGTAAGCTTTGCTCTGATGGCTATTCAGAAGTTCACAAACATGGCTGTAAGGATCAGCAATATTGTAAAGCCCGACTCGTTAGAGAATACAGCAGATGAAGGAGGCCTGACAAAATGACAAGCGTTGCGATCGTACTTATCGTGTCCGTATTTGCATTTGCCGTATTAGGCGTTCCCCTTGCATGGTCGCTTGGCTTGTCAAGCCTGTGCGCGATTTTGACAACCGGTACCATTTCGCTTGGTATGTTGGCGCAAAGAATGTATACGGGCGGCGCAGTGTATGCTTTTCTGGCAATATTCTTCTTTATTTTTGCCGGCAATATCATGACATACGGCGGACTCAGCAAACGTCTTGTACGTTTTGCAAACGGACTTGTCGGTCACTATACCGGCGGTACATCCATCGTGTGCATGCTTGCCTGCACCTTTTTTGCCGCAATTTCCGGTTCCTCCATTGCGACAACTGCTGCTATCGGCGGAATGCTTTATCCGGAGCTTAAGGATTACGGCTACCCGGATGACTATGCTGCCACGCTGCCGGCAGTCGGCGGAGTGCTGGGCATCGTTATCCCACCCAGCGTCACTTTCATTGTTTATGGAACGACCGTGAATGTTTCTGTCGGCAAGCTGCTGTTTTCCGGCGTCGTTCCCGGTGTCCTGGGCGGTATAGTTCTGAGCGTTATGTGCTATATCTTTGCAAAAAGACGCAACTATCCCAAAGGTGAAAAAATGAGCCGCAAGGAGTTCTGGAAAGTGGCGTGGGAGGCCGGTCCTGCTCTTCTCACCCCGCTTATCATTTTGGGCGGAATTTATTCCGGCATATTCACTCCCACAGAATCTGCGGCAGTTGCCACGCTTTACAGCATAATTGCTACAAAATTCTTCTATAAGGAACTTGACTGGAGCATATATAAGCGTGCAATGAAAGATACCACCCAAACTACTGCAAACATCATGATTCTTGTCATGTCTGCGACCTGTTTCAGTTGGCTGCTTACGGTAAACAACATTCCAACAATGCTCAGCACATTCCTCCTCGGCATTGTTCATACAAAATTTGCCTTCTGGGCCGGCGTGCTCCTGCTGTTGGTGTTCCTTGGAATGTTCATGGATGTTTCCACCATCATTCTTATTATTGCTCCGCTGCTTGCCCCTGTCGCATATAGCTTCGGTATCGATCCCATACAGTTCGGCTGCATTTTCGTGTTCACACTCGCAATTGGTCAGGCCACACCGCCTTTCGGTGCATGTCTCTTCGTTTCCAGCAGCATGAGCGGTCACGGCATCATGCGCTTGGGTGTGTTGTCGATCCCGTTTGTTCTGGCACTTCTCTTAGTGGTCGTTCTCACATGTATATTTCCTCCTCTTGCGACTCTCCTGCCAAGTTTAATGGGGGCATGAACTATATTGGAATCAAATATTGAAGGTAACATTATATGAAAATAATTGATATTAAAACTTATCCTATTTGCTCAATGTCCGAAAAAGCCGTCTACTATTCTCAAGATATAGTCGACCGCCGCATGGCTCTCATCGTTGAGGTGATCACGGATGAGGGAATTTCCGGCTGGGGCGAAGGCTTCTGCTCCGGGCAAAATCCGCTCATACTAAAAGCAATCGTCGACAATGCGTATAAGCCGAAACTTATCGGTAAAGATCCATTTGATAACGACGTGATTTACGAAACATTATACAACATGAGCCGATCCTACGGTCAAAGCGGCTCTGCAATAATTGCGCTCTCTGCCATTGATGTTGCACTTTGGGATATAAAGGGCAAGGCTCTGAATATGCCTATCTACAAGCTTCTGGGCGGTGCTTACCGGAATGATGTAGAACCGTATGCCTCAGGTCCATGCCGCATAGAAGGTGAGGTTTACCCGGACGCAGCAGTAGAACAGGCAAAGCGATATGTTGAGCAGGGCTATAAGGCAATGAAATTCAAAATCGGCTTTGGCGTGAATGAAGATGTAAAGCTGATACATGCGGTTAGAGAGGCTGTAGGTCCAGATATCCGGATCATGGTAGATGCAAACTGCGCATACGATGTATCAAAAGCCAAACGCATACTCTTTGATACTGCCGACACTGATTTATACTGGTTTGAAGAGCCAATTTCGCCTGAAAACAGGACCGGATATGCGGAGCTGAAAAATCTCACCAAAACATATCTGGCTGCCGGCGAACAGGAATATTCCAAGTACCACTATAAGGACTGGCTCGAAGCTCGGGCAATAGATATTCTGCAACCTGATCTGTGCGTTATGGGCGGCTTTACCGAAGGCAAAAAAGTTCTGGCTCTTGCGCAGGCATATATGATCCAGCTGATCCCGCATATGTGGGGAACCGGCATCGGTGTTGCAGCCGGATTGCAATTTATTGCCAACATTCCTGCCACACCGCTCGCGCTTTTCCCTGATGAGCCGATGATCGAGTACGATCTTTCGGAAAACCTTCTTCGTGATACACTTATTGGCAAAACTATTAAAATCGAAAACGGCAAAGTCAAGATTCCTCAAGGCGCCGGACTTGGGATAGAAGTTGACAGGAATGTGATCGAACGCTTCCTGATGAAGTGACCTATAGTATATTCGAGACCGGCCGCCTAGAGGTATAAGCAAAAAGTGAATCCGGTATAATCAGACTGAGGAAATTCCTCAGTCTGATTTTTTGCAGTATTCAGATGTATATAATTGATCCGCGTAACAAGGTCTTTAGCCTGAAAATTTTTTGTCTAAAACAACCGGGCGCGGCCATCCCGAAAAGGATGGACCGCGCCCATATGGCTTTATGTTGCGCCTTACGATTAGTAGAGGCTCTTTTTAAGTTCGAGATGCGTGTCTATGTTGTGAAGCACTGCGTAAGCGCCGTCTGCGGCCATAACGCCCATATCGTGTATGCACTTGTAGGTGTGTCCGCCGAGATGGGATGAGAGAATCACGTTGTCAAGCGAGAGAAGCTCCTTGTCGTCCATATTGAACGGCTCTATCGCGTCCATCGCCGCACCGGCGATCCACTTTTCACGCAGCGCCTTTTTGAGATCTTCAAAATTCACAAGCTGGCATCTTGCGGCATTTACGACGTATGCCGTCTTCTTCATGGAACGCAGTCTTTCTTCGTTGAGCATCCCGATAGTCTCGGGAAGAACGGGCTGGTTGAGAGAAATAAAGTCGGACTGGGTGAATATCTCGTCCAGCGCAACATCAAGCATATCGTCTACGCAGGGCTGAACCCGGTCAACCAGTCCTTTGACGAGGTCTTCTGCGACGGTCTGCGCTGTGCAAAGACCGCCGTAAGGCATCTGGCCTCCTGCGGATATAAGCGTATCGGCTTTGTCGGCACTGCCGCAAACAGCGGCTCCTCCGCGCTCATCAATGAATACCGCTACGACGGCTATCTCACCAGCATGGAGGAGCTTGGCCTGCCTATATCGAGAGACTATATTGTCGACACGCCGCTCAGCATCGAGATGGCGTACAAAAATATGGACATGCGCCTTAACAAGGGCATGGTGGCCGAGGCGTATTTCTGCGCGAACGACCTGTGCGCGATAGGTGTGCTGAAAGCGCTGCGCGACCATAAGCTGAAGGTTCCGCACGACGTGGCGGTGATCGGCATTGACGATATAGACACCGCCGCCTATGTCCGTCCCGCGCTCACTACCATCCAGATCCCCCGGCACGAGATCGGCTCCTACAGCGTAAAGGTGCTGTGCGACCAGATTTCCGGCAAGCGGAAGTACCCCATACGTGTGGAGCTGCCGTACAAGCTCATCGTGCGCGCAAGCTGTAAATCGCCTGTATTGTGATGAGAAATGCATAAATACGTGTTAAAAGGCGGCTGTCCTGATGATGGACAGCCGCCTTTTTGCCGATATGTTTATCTTTCCGCTTTTTGCATAGCCCGCCGGGTACCGCAGTGTACAGACGCGGTGCGGTTTTACTTATACTTCTCTGTCAGCGCCAGCAGCTCTCGTTTATAATCTTCCCGGACATTATCCGGGGCAAGAATTTCCACCGCCGTTCCGAATCCGAACACCCACGCGAAAAACTGCGGAGATACCGCCACGTTGACGCTGACCGTGAAGTTATCACACTAACATTCGAAGAAAAACATCAAACTACGTCTGAGAAAATTGTGCAGCTGAATGAGAGAAAATATCAACAGGAAAATCGGAGAAGTGCGTTTCTCAAAAAGGAGTAATCTTACTCGTTAACATCGCCTATGAGTTCAAATAAATGAAGCTCACAAGTATCTATCTCGTAATGTAACTGGGTCAATTCTTCCGCGGATAAAATGTACTTTGGAACACCTCTGAGTTTTTGCAAAGCCTCCTTCGTTTCTTCTACAGAGAACGCAGCAACCTTTTGCTGAATCATTTGAGTAAGATTGTAATCAATGGTCTCATCAGCAACACTCTCAGAGCTCAACGCGTTCTCGTCCATATAAAACTCATCCGCGTCATCTGCATACTCGTCATACGGACTGTCACTTTCATCCTGAACATCCAGCACTTTATGCCCGCGTTGCAGCAATTCATCGGCCAGCAATTTCTTATAGCCTTCAGCCCACTTTGTAATATTTTCGATCTGAATAGTAATTTCATCATCAGACAGTGCCGAGATCATTTCGCGCATTTTGTTGCTATGTTTTTGATCTTCAAAGACGGTATTTGCCCGATAAACATGTTCTATTTCACCAGATCCGCAACAGAGAGGACAAAAGGTGCTCTTCTGCGCAGGTATGATTTTTGGTGAGCATTCTTCGACAGTTTTTTCGCTCACCTCAGCAGGTTTATCGTCGTTCAGTTCGTATGGGATAGTGTCCAGCCGTTGACCACACAGCCCGCAGAACACTTCCCCATCGGTATTATCAGTGCCGCAAAAAGCACATTTTCTCATGTAGTTCTTGCCTCCTTGTGAGTTGAAACAAAAATACTTGTTAAAAATTCTGCTAGTTTATTATGGCGTATTCAAAAGGAATTCCACAAGCGTTTGATAAAGGAGCTTTAATTTCAATATTGCACCCTGCACTCCACTTTTCCAGCATGAGGACATCAGAAAGCGGGTTAATCAAATTGGTTTCTACCATATTGCCAATACCGCGGCCGCCATTGCTAAGATCAGCAAGTGCTTTTCCCAATAGATGGTTCCTGTATTCATCACTAATGGTGAGCTTAACGCCCTTCTCGTGTTCGAGATTATTGGCAATAGCGTTGAGCTTCAAGTCGAGGATCTGCGTTGCAGCGTCTTCTCTTATAAAGTCAAAGACCACAAAGTTATCACCAATTCTGTTTAGCAATTCCGGTCGCTGAATCGTATATTTAAAATAATCTTTGATCGTTGAAAGGAGCTGAGTTTGGATTTCTTCATAATCCATTTCGGGGGTAACAGTTTGGAACCGCTTGCCATTTTCCGGGTCAGTGCCCACAACTCCAAGATTACTCGTGAAAATAATAAGCGCCTCTGAAAAATACATCGTCTCACCGGCAGAGTCCGTTATTCTGCCATCTTCAAGTATCTGCAGGAACTTGTCCAAAATAGACGGATGAGCCTTATCAATCTCATCGAATAACAGGACACAGAAAGGCTTAGCTTTAATTGCATTGGTCAATTGTCCACCATCACTATAGCCGACGTAACCAGGAGGCGCACCGAGTAACTTTTGATCGGAATGAGGCTGCTGATATTCGCTCATATCAAATCTCGTCACAAAACTGTCATCGCCAAAGATGAACTCTGCAATGGTTTTGGCAAGTTCGGTCTTACCAGTGCCGGTCGGTCCTGCAAAAAAAAGGACACCCTTGGGTCTACTGGAAGAGCCTCCTTGGATACCGGTCATACCCAAGCGAGCGCGGCTTAACACACTTGCAGTTTTCTCAATTGCAAAATCTTGACCCTTAACCCTCTTCGTGAGGAACTGTTTTGCGTTTTTTACACGATCTGCATCGAGTTTATCCCACTGGCTTTCAGTTTCGCCATACCTGAACATTTTAACAGCGTCCTTAATTTGCTTCACGGAATACCGCTTCTGCCTGCACAGAGAGAATATTCCAAACAGCTCAACAAGAGTCATACCATCAGTAAGCGACACAAACTCTGCCTCTGCTTGTTTTCTCTCCGTAGCAGAAAGTGCAGATGCCCCCTCAAGGCTATCAAGCCGAGCAGATACCACAGCTGCTCTAACTTCTTTCTCCGGTCGTGATATAGTGAGTGTTCTAACATAAGGGTTGTTGAGATAGAACCAAGCGGGAATATCGTTCACTTTTTCAACAACGAGGAAAAGCAAATTAGTGAGAGGCTGTTTGTCGCGCATACTTAACGCTTGAGCCGGACTTCTTGATGCCAGCATAAGCTTAGTAAAGTGTTCGATTTCCTCGTCAGAAAGATTGTCTGGCGAACCTGCGATAGTATTAGCCAAGTCAAAAATAACAGCAGTAGGTCTAATCGTATTCGCCATTGCTTTTCTTATACTGTCAGTTGCATTACAGATTGATCGGGAAGATTTATCATCCACCGACACGCTTCTAAAGAAAGTGGCAGGCATTTCGGACGCATACGGGTTAGTGAAGCCATCGATTCTGTTGTAAAAGACAATAGGATCATAGCCAACTTCAGACAAATATCGATGAAGATACAGTGAAAGATTTACCGGTTCACAAGTACCGTCATCTTCATAAATCCACGGCTGCAGATCGTGAACATTACCCTCAATTATAAAAGTTGTATTGATGTCTCGGTATACAGCCAAATCCTTTTGCCATTTTTCGGCTTGCATCATTTAATCACCTCTCTTTTACAATCAGATTTAGCTCCAAATCGCATAATGTAATTGTAGATTTTTCGGTAACTCGCGTAGGGACATTTTTGTCAATTCTCTTTCCATCAACAAGCGTGCCATAGGAACTCATATCCTCAATAATCACACCAAGGTTTCTCCGAGGAATGACGCGAATATGTTTTCTGCTTACGGATGGGTAATCCGCCAACAATCCGGCGCCAAGTTCAGTCCGGCCAATTATGCCTCCCTCATCGGGAATGATTATTTCAGCTCCGGATGCAAATTGAAGAGCATACTTGACGGTTTCCGGAGAGTAGCTTTCGTTGGCAGGCGCCTCCTGTTCTTCTGCATTTTCTTCGCCTGATGCGCGATTCAGCAATTCCTGCACTTTAGGATCATCGACATTGTATGTGAGAAAATCTACTAAGCGGCGACCGCAAGAAGGGCAATTGTCCGGAAAGCTCAACCGCCTTTCAAATACTACCTTTTCACCGCACGAACATATTTTACAAAAGCTCATTGTCAACCCTCCATTGTGCGAACCTTAAGTTTTGCCGTCCTTGCTTTTTTCTGTTGCCTATTCTTTTTAGATGCTTGGAGGTTGCTTTGAGAGCACACAGAACTCAACGATACCGGTTCCGCATAAACGCGCTTCAACACAATGCCTTTTTCTAAAGCAAGTTCCTCGATTTTGTCATACATGGAGCACACCTTATTTGCACTATCTTCCAATGTACGTCTCTGATCTAAAGACCCTTCTATTGTTTGGGCAACAGGCTCAAACATTATTCCGGAACCATCTGCACCAACAAAAACATCACACAGCGGATGACCATCGACAGAGAAGAGTTGACCTTCAGTATGATCCAGCACAACTTGATCTTTAACAGAGCACCCCATTGCACTCATAATTTCCCCAATAGTGCTCATAATGTACGCATCTTGTTTCTGCTTTTCTGCCACAATAAGCAAACGCTTTGTGGCGTCCACCACCTTAGCAGGTAGTGTTTCCACAGGAGTTTCCCCAACCAACTGACAAAGAGCGCAGTAATTGTAGTATTCGTTTTTCAACTTCTGATAGTCGACTGCAGAGGCTGGCGTTCCTCCTTGGATATAGCTATCAATTCTCATTCGCAGATATTTAAGCTTGTCTTCGATATCCATACCAGGATCGCACAAAGTCTTGGAGGTTTCATGAAGCACGCGGTCTTTATCTATTGCATCCTGTTCTGTCAATACCGCCCTCTGATCTATAGAATCAACAAGCTTTTCGATTTCCTGCTCCATCATAGAGGGAATATTATGCCTTTCTTGCAGCAGCGATGACAAGTCCAAAATACTACGGGAAGAAAGCGCCTGTTCATGGCGCAATTCTTCTCCAATTTGTACACTGCTCTGGAAACCACTGATTCCTTCATCATCGTTTATAACGGTGATCTCCATGTTTGTTGCAGCAGAAACAACAACATCATTTTGATGCTTTTCGAGGAGCTGCGCCCGAATTTTATCTATGTTTTCCATCAGCTCTGCTTTGAGCCTTGCTTTTCGCATAGCCTCAAGTTGTGCTGTTGTATAGTAGCTACTCACAATACATCACCTACATTTCGTTCATCTGCTTTAATTCCTTATCGTACCCCATCTTGTAGAGCCACGCCTTAAACTGATCGGAAACAATAAGTTCTCCGATCTCTTTTATAGTTCGTCCCATAATTGCACTAATAAGTGCATCCAAAGAATCCACTCCCACTCCAAAAACAGTAATGCCTGTTCTTCCTTGGAGTGCAAAACAAATTGTGCAAATGGCGGTCATATCTGCCGTTATGTTTTTCTTAACAAGTTGTTCTAGTTTATCAACTTGCGCCTGTTCATACCCCATCTCTCGCAAATAGCTTACCAACATTCCCGAAAGCAGAAATTTAATAGCGATTTGATCATTACCGGAAGCCAAGGAGTTCACATAGCTTGAAAGGTCTGCATATTCCTTTCCACAATAAAAGATCCGTGAAGAATCTTTCTCCAGCAACAGAAGCAGTTTGAATACTGCTGCGTCCTCATCGTGATAAAGCGCCAACGGACGAATTCTGGCGGGTAGTGATTTATCGAACTGCTGCACAAAGTCAACCAATTCTCTGCGCTTTACAATTTTTCTTGCTTGATCCCAATGAGATTTAATTGCATTTGCAAGTTGATGAAGAGACGATACAGAAAGGATTTGTCCATCAAAACGTCCAAAGATTAGAGGCCTTGTTGAATGTTCTTTCGTAGGACGAGCATAGATGTTCCTGTTAACAGGGCGCATAAATTCGCCCTCACACCACCGCTTGACTTGGGTATATCCCCACCGCTTTTCCTCATCCTCAGTAATAAGACCTTTCACCAAAGAAGCGAAGCGGCCTTCAATCTGGCTGGGCAATTCAATTCCGTTTTCCCATGCACGAGATATTTCTTCTACGGACATACCGGAGAACAACGAGCGCCCGAGAATCATTCGGCAAAGAACCAAGCCGAAAGATCCGTAATCATAGGCAGGAGACATTGCCGCACTCCACAATAGTGCGCGCACCCTGGGCGCATATTCCGGAGTTCCTCGTACCGCATCTACTAATTTCCCGTTTGAATTTGCATATCCGCTTATACCACAATCGCCAATTACAACTCGTTTTCCATCATCAGCATAAAACAAGTTGCTTGGCTTTATATCGCAATGAACAATACCGTGCTTATGCAGTTCATTGAGACCCTCGTTTATTGAAGGGATAATGACATTTTGAATGTGGGCATTGGTTACTCCGGCAGCATTTTCTAATGTGCCCTCGGAGTAGTATTCATATATCTCAAAATACCGATTTTGATATTCACCACACTCAACAATATGAGCAATGTTAGGGTGGCGTACATTCATTAAAAAATCTTGCATTTGCGGCGAAGCATGCCACCCATCGTGATAAACTTTAACCACATAAGACTTTCCCCATTTCTTTGCCAGATACACATCTGCTTGCTTTCCCTGGCCACTCAACATCGCGTTGATAACGTAGCTGCCTGCAATAGATTCGCCAGACATGAGGTGTAAAGAAGCACCAGCATCAACGCCGCCGGGGGCAACGGTTTCCGCCGCATTTGTATTTTGAAAGCCGCCCAGCTGAGGGGGCCTTGTTTCATCAGCGTTTATCATTTTTTCACCTCCGGTATACCTATTGTGAGCAATTTGTTTCCGTACAGAACAGTCTGCACTTCGCGCTTACCGGTATCCAGACCACTATACCTCTCATAATGCTTGAACACATGGAGCTTTTGATTTGACGAACCTCGTAATCCGATTCCGTCATTCAGTTCGTCAACGTACGGGCCATCAACAATAGCAGAGCATAGCGAAATCACACGATCAATTCGGTCATCGTGCCGCCCAACCAGCTCATTTAGTGTGTAACCCGTAAAAATTAGAACATCATCGGCGACTAGTACAAGTTCTTCTATCAAATCACAAAGTGCTTTAATCTGAAGGAACGGTTCTCCGCCAGATATCGTAAACCCGTCCGGAACACGACCAATGCGGCGTATGATTTCAATTATTTCTCGGGAAGACAGCGCCTGACCTGCTTTGACTGATTGCAGTTCCGGACTAATACATCCAATGCAATTACGATTACAACCAGCGGTCCATATTCCAACTCTTTGACCAGGTCCCAATGTTTTAACAGGGAAATATATTCGTGCGACACTTAAAGGCATAGCAATCAGAACTCCGTCGTAAAATGGGAGGAACAAACATACGCCCCACGATTTACAATTCGTCCGCAGAACAAACAGCGTCCATTCTTTTCCCGCAAATAGAACTCATGACCCATTTGCCATTGGTTCATAGCGCTCACAAGCTCATCGGGCGTGATGCAGAATGGTTTCTGATCGGTCAAAATCCGCAAACATTCAATAGGGGTTGGTATTCTCCGTGTAAGTTCACTGGCTGATGGTGAGCGTGGTTTGGTTACAACATCGGCCTGTATAAATGCCAATGCTTTTGACGGTGTAGTGGAAAGTAAATTACCAACACCCCAACAATATGGCACGTCAATTTCATTCGCTTCGTAAGCGTTAATATTCAAAAAGGCGTGTGTGCCAATAGGTTCTTTATGTAACGCGCTACACTGCACTTCCACGCTTCGATTGCTTTCATAGTTCAAGTAGAAATAGTCGCCGCTAAATAGTGCCCGTCCACCGAGTTTCTTTTTCCGGATAACCCAACTGTATCCCGGTCGCTGGATCTCTGTTAGCTTGGTCAGATACTTGGTATTAACTGTATAAATATATTCTTGTAAACCTGCGCTGCTTGGCCATGTGAGGTTCTTAACAGCGCTCATTCCACCGTACAGTATCATAAGATATGCAGCAGAGTTTGCAGTCTGCTTTAACGCCTCAATATAATCCATCGTATCTTTCTTTGGCAGTACCGTGATATTGTCAGCGAACGGCTCTGGCGACCGCAGCAGATTACTACATAATGACACTTCGTTAGCTATCATTTCATTCATTTGCTGAATACTTTGCATGGTTTGCAGAGCATCGTAAGGGTTAGCTCTTAATTTGTCAATCAGCTGTGAACCGCTATCATGCAAGGTACGTCCGACACCGGAGTAAAAATTATAGTCATTCAGAAAAGAATCCAATTTCGCAACATCTTCATCTTCACTAATGGCGTCGCCATACAGCTGATTAAGTTCTGCATCACGTCCGGTTGTTTCGCGCCGTAACATATTCAAAAAGTAAATAATCTTTTTTGTATCCATCGTGCCGCACCTTTATATGTCGATTTGCTGCAGTATTTTTGCCAATGCAATGTATCTTGGGTCGTCAGGAGAATATGACAAGGCCAACCTGACATGCTTCAAAGCTTCGAGGCGCTGTGTCTCACTTCTTCCATTTCTTAATGCCATAATAGCTAAAAGATATTCCTTATCTTCGCAATCAGGCATAGAAGAAAGCTCGTGTTGCGCTTTGAAGCTGTCCGACGTCGTACCGGCAGCGCCTTCCATGGTCAATGCGTAGATAATATTTGACACCGTTTGCTGCGTTGAGGTAGGCAGCGTAATATTGCTTCCATCCGGAATATATCCATCGGGGATAGAAATCTTATTTCCTCTTGAGCGCAAAATATCGCGAGCTGCACCATTTGCTTCATATTGGGCGGCAAGCGTATAACACTCTTTCAGCAAAAAGGATTCTATGTTATCCCACTTGTTAGTGTCTTTCATTGTTTGTTCGCTCCCTCCATGATTGCCATAACGGGAGGGAAAGAAAATTCCCTCCCGTCGCCAACAGTGCTAAATCTTCGAGTTGCTGTCTATCGTGCTGTTAAGTGTTTTCTGAGCAGCCTCCACGCTCCTGACCACCACGCCTGCACTCTGATTCATCTTGTAAGCAATAACAATACCGACAACAATCAGAACCACTCCTAAAAACCACGCCAAGCCAAGGAATATAATACCGGCGAGGGAAATGAGCAGCGGGAACAATGTCTTCCTGGTCCTACTGCTCTCCGCGCACTCCTCGGCACTTGATCCAACTGTTCTGGCCGCACTGCACAACGAGGAATGAGCACAGGTTATTTCCTGCTCACATTTGTTGATTTCAGCCTGTGCCTGTTGAACTGTCATGTCATAGCCCTCCTTTATTCGTTAATAATGTCAGCATAGGTTTCAGAGTATTTTTCCATCCAAACCTTTGCAGGAATATCGTAAGGACGGAAATGGGTGTTCTTAACGTCGTTGCTGATATCCATGTATACCGCGGTCTTGCCTCTCAAACTCTTAGCAGAGATTTCAGCAACCAAAATATCCATAGAATCATCATCAAGGCCATACGCGATACGCTTGTCAAACATTCCGTCGTAACGGTCGCCAAGCATATGCTCGATACCCCGAAGCTCCTCGCCCCAAACGATACTATTCACACCCAACTTAGGACCGTATGTGAGAATCTTCTGCAGCATTTCAATTGTGCTTAGATCGTCGCGGTCATCATCATAAATCTTGCTTGTCCGCAGTCTGCGGGCGCGGTTAATGCCAAAAAACATGAGGAAAACCCGCTCATCAGTAGACATGCTTCCTTCAGATCTTGCCATGACCGTTTCGTACAAATCGCGAATCAGATTCTCGGCGTCACCGATCTTGGCAATCTTGATCTGCTGATGGAAACATTCCTCCAGATATTCAAAGTCACACTCACCATCAGCAATTTCATCTGCGAACATGTCAACGATATAGACAAGTGCATTGGACTTATCCTTAGTTGTATGCAATTCCTCGTAGAGAACACTCATGGCAGCCAGTTCAAATAAGCCAAGAGCCATTTTTTCATCCTTGCTTACGATCAGCAGATTGTCTCTGTCTTTACTGCGAAGTTCGGGCACGAACAGGCTCTTCTTGCCGAAGCCTTGGCCGAGAAGCAGACCATATCCGTCCTTGGACTTGGCTAGAGAATGAATACTGGCGGAGCCTGCCAAGATCAACTGGTTGAAGCAGTTGTGAATGTTGTCTTCTGCATTTGTCAGCAGAATTCTCGTTTGCTGAGAGTCGTAAAGATCAGCAACAACAGGATCGCTGTAATACGCATCCAAACAGGAAAGCAGTTTAAGTCTCTCTTCTTCGTTAATATAGCTCACCTGGAAGAAGTTGTTGGCAGACTCTACGCCGCCGCCACCGTTATAAACGGCAGCGCCTGCCGGCTGATTCTGCAGAGTTTTGATGCCTGCATTATCCCCGTTTAGAATAGATGCTGCACCATCCTCCGACCCCTTAACCGCAATGCGAATCGCCATCTGGCTGAAATATGCCTCAAGACCGGAACAATTGCGGAAGTCCTGACAGGCAAGGATTACATGGATACCCATGGCGCGGCCCTGCATGACCAATTTGTTGAGGCAAGACAAGCACTCGGCGCTGATGGAATCACTTTCGTTCTTATTGCGGAACAGCTCCTGCACTTCATCGAAAATTAGCAAGAGTCTGGGAACCTTAGGAGCATCACTCAGATTAACATAGCTGTTAATATCAGAAACACCATAACGGGTGAAGTGCTTTGTACGGGTTTCCAGCTCGGTGCACAATTCTTTGAGCACATTCAGGCCAAACTCACGCTCACTATTGATAGCTACAACCCGGAGCGAAGGAAGTCTGTATCTGGTGTATGCGCTGAACTCAACGCCCTCCTTAAAGTCAAGAAGATACATCTGCACTTCGTCCGGAGAATAGCTAATCAAGGTGCTCATAATGAGCGTATGTAATAAGGAGGACTTACCTGCACCCGTCTGACCGGCAATCAAAGCATGATGTTCTGTGCTGCCGCCGCCTCTGCCGAGAACCATTTTAACAACAGTGTTTGCACCCTTGATACCTAAAGGAATAGCAACTTCATCATGACTGCCGGTGAACCAGTTGTTACTATCGTAGATGTCAAACTCATACATGTCTTCAAAGTGCTCAACCTTCAGCTGCATATGATCGATCACGCTGCTAATTTTAGAAAGAATCTGATCTTTGTTCTGTATGACATCGTTCATATCATCCAGTTGCAGGAACAGGCCGTCATTCTGTGCACCCATCATCATCAATTTAGTGCCGGCAGCCTTGGTTTCAACAACATTCTGTGCAATTTCTGCAACAAGGGTTCCGTTCTTCTGCTTCAGCTTTTCGAGTTCATCATCGTTGGCACAGATCAGGACGCAAACGCCAAGAGAGGCGCTGTTTCTAACAACTGCATGAAGATCTTTGAGTGCAGTATCGCTAAACCCGGTGGGGAAGTCGGTGATCGCTAAAGCGCGAACGACTTCCTTTTTGAGTCTGCTTTCCTTATCGCCGCCATATGCCTGTGTCATATTTTCAAGTCTCTGGCGTAAAGTTGCGATTGCATTTTCGATATCGCGCTCTTTGCTCCAAATCTTAGTGTCAATAATTCTGGCAGCGTTCGGACCTTCCGCAAGCTTAGGAATATCAGGGAAACTTGCACCAAGTTCAAGAGGATCAATCATGGTTGCTTCAAGCTTGCCTGCGGGGAACGACATGAACAACTTTAACAGAAGGGGCTGCATCATGCTCTGGACCGCAGTTCTCTCGTTGGGAGAGTAGCGGATCATGAGAGAGATACCATCCTCCAAGCGCTGACTGTACGGAATCTGGACAGTATATGCATCAGCCTTCTTAGTACCGAACTCAGCAGTCTGCACCTCTACTGCCTGGGCGACAGCCATATCATCCTTCGTCTGATTAGGAATTGAATATCCAATGCTGCCAAGCATTATATAGTCAGGAATTTCGCTGGGGCATTCATAACTTGCTGCGTTGAACCTGGAGGACTTCACTTCCTGCGAATAGGCTTTGATAGTTGTCTTATTAAAGCCAGTATAGATATCTCCTCGGCGTTCTACGCAAATATCTCTGTGCTTAGTTTCAAAACGGTGTTCAGCTTGATTGTCTCTGTCAATTTGCTCTCTGCGCGCCTTGTCAAGTTTATCATTTCTGACTCTTTCAGACTCTGCAATGTTACAATCACGCAGAGCATTATAGGCTCTGACCTTGGCATCAATTGCATTTAAAACTTCACCTTGTAGCGAGCGAACATCCGACATGGCTCCTTCTGCCTGAATCTTTACGTTATATGCCTCTGCAGGTAAATTGCCGATAAAGTTTTCACAGCCGTGAACAATACTGGTGACCTTACCGCGTCTTTGCTCAGTAGTTTTAATATTGCTACTGCACTCGTTAGTGAAGCGCTGGCGCTCGTCTTCACATTGATCGCGGGCACTTGCCGTTACAGAATCATAGATTTGCTGGCTCTGCTCTTTTGCATCGTCCCATTCTTTCCGAACCGCAGTAAGCTCCTGCTTGAAAGAAGTGGTGTGGTGCTTAAGTGCAATCATTGCAGTCGTTGCCTGCTTATGTCCGGTAGGCATGTCTTTCCATCTCATCCAAGGCTTTATATCCGCAGAACCCGCAGAAGCACTTACAGCAGGAGTTTCGGAAGCAGGCTCTACAACCCGCTCAAGAAAAATCTCATTGGAAGCGCCGAAGCTGCATATCCGTACATCAATAAAGTCATTGACATTCATGCCAGATCCTTGACCAGCATTTTGAACAATTCCCACCACACCGGGCTGAATCTCAACCAAAATGCCATAAGGCGCAAAGTTGATAATTCTGCCGGAGAAATGTTGTCCAACAGAAAAAGTTCCGTTTGAGTTGCTCATACTACCACCTCGTCCTTTCAATCTTTTTTAATTTTCGGAATGTCAACGGTCTTTGTAGTTTCGATTATTTTCCCATCCTCACCGATTTTTGTTTTGCGTATAGACACGCTAACAGTTTCGATTTGAGGTTGAGGGACTTCTTTAGGCCATGTCATCCCATCGGGAAGAATCGGCATTGTTGTATTGGTTTTATTCATAAACAACCACTCGCTTTCTGATTTCTTAGTTCAATGAGACGATTGAATATTTTGGTGGAATATTCCCGAGGTTTAGGATTGTTCCTATACTCCGAATACCCTTCTGCAATAAACTCATATATTGTAGTTTTTGAGTATCCAGACAAGACGCTTTCTGCATTATTGCTCTGTAGCATCTCGTGATACCATTTTTGGATTTGCGGGTCTTGTGCAGCTCCAACAAGACGATCAATCTCATGACCAAGCTCGTGATCCATTGTTGCTCTTGGAGTCTCGCAGCCGATTGGCTTGAAACGATCTTGTACATTTTGAACTTTGCTTTGCTTAAAGTCTTCGTAACTGCTTGCAAAATCCAAATTAACAGCTACACCACTATATTTACCAAGCTCACCGGCAGTAGGATCGCTATTTCCAACATTTAACGACCACGCAAATGTACCATCAGTATCATCTAATTCCAGATAATCATGCACATATCGTTCCACATTGTACTTCACGGCAGCTTCGTATTGCTCGTCTGTCCAATACTGCTTACAATCCTTAAAGTAGTCTTTGTAATACTCAGTCAGATCGGATCGCATAGAAGCGGCTTGCGATTGACAGCTTCCAAAGTAAGAGATTTTCAAGTCTGAAAAGTCTCGCTTCGCATCGTTAAGAGCGTCTGCCATATCGTGTGCAACGCGCACATCAAAACCATCTAACTGAACAACTGAAGCGCCAAAATTATTACGAAGCGATGTCTCTATGTGCCTCAAATCTTTCTCATTAAGCTGAGCAGCCAACTCTTTGAAGTTTGGAACATCATGATCGTATAGATGGAATGTTCCAGTGGCATGATCGGAAGACAACACCTGCAAATATTGTTGCCGGTATTCGGCAATAGCCGCTTCCAGTATTGGGCCATCGACCACTCCTTTGTCTCTTAGTTCGTCACGATAGACCTCAAGAATGTTGTCGATATATCTGGAACCTTCATCCCAGATCTGTTGTGGGCTTTTCTTCAAAACTTTAGGTGCATCCGTCTCATTTGCACTATTTTGACTCTGACACAGCAGGATGTTTCGCATTGCGTTCAGTATGGCTTTTTGCTCGTCAATCGATAAATCACCATTTTGCAATGCACCCGCCAAATAGTTTAGATAGTCGGCCTGTCCGTTTGGTTGTGCTAAATCACGCTGAGGCGCAAGGTCGTTTGTTGCATCACGGACCACGCCGCTATTATCCTCGTCTGTTTGCTTAGGCGTAGATTTAGAGCCGATAGCACCATTAGTACCATCATCGTTATATTGGGAATTACCAGTCATTTGATTGCTGCCCGAGAGGGTTGACGAAGAACCGCCTTGATAGCTTTGAATCTCACCGCTCAAATCGAGTACTGAGAATCCGCCTGTTGCCCAGAGATTACCATTAGTTCCATCACCATCGACAGGTACATACTCTGCAGTCGCCTCAATGCCCATGCTTCGCAGAAGTGCAACCCTTGAATCTTCGGCTGCGTTTAGTCTTTCTGCCATTCCCTTTGTTATTGCGGCTGAATCTTGACTAAACGCAGAACCTCTTATGCGCTGAAGCTTTTGTAAGTTGCTGCGTTCAACCTTATTGTGCTGTTCGATGATCTGCACATGCGATTGCTTTTCTTGGTTGACCCTGGCAACATCACCTTTTGCCGCAGACAAAGCTCTCTGGCTTGCCGCTAATTGGTTCTGTGCCATGCTCAACTGCGCTTGAGCCTGTTGAACATCCCCTTTAGGCTTTCCTTCCTCATCAGTTTCTCTTGCAGCTGCCAGTTGCGCTCTCGCCATGGCGACTCGGCTATTAGCGGAAGTAACCCGACCTTGGCAAGACTGAACTTTGCGCTCAGCCTCATTGCCTTGTTCGATTAATGCTTCGGCTTTTTTGCCGATCTCTTTGAAGCTCTTAGCCATGTGGATGCCTCCTGTGTGTTATCAGCCAAAAATCCCGCCCAAATTACTCTTTAGATTCTGGATTTCCTGCTGAGTCGTATCGGCAACGCTTTCTGCATCAGTGATAATAGACTCATATTCTTCGGCGCTTCCTTCAAGCTTGGCTGCGCCAGCATCACCAGCCTCTTTGCCGATTTCGGAAATCGAAGATGCCTGTTCCAACTTAGATATACCGGAGCGAACATTGCTTAACTCTCCACCGGCTTCTCCAGACACCTGCTCACTCTGTTCGGCCACTTCTGCGCCCTTTGTCTCAACCTGCTCAGAAAATGCGCTGTCGAAACTTGATTGATAGGCACTTCCAGTATCGGACATAGCTTGAATATCTTCGCTGTCCTGGAGCTCTATGCTTTCCAAGATGGCATTGATTTGGTCCGCTTGTTCGGTCATTTCGCTACCAATATCGGTTGCTTCCTTGCTGTTTTCTTTGATCTTATTTACGCCCTCACCAAGCTTTGATTTGAAATTGCCCATTTTTGCCTCCTTAGTCGTTAAGTGCTGCTGCACCATATTTCTCGATATAGGAACTAAGTGTTGCATTGAATTCTTTATCGAGCTGGCTCAGCTCGATAATATCCGCTTCCATACTCTTAAACATTTTGGTCATTCCTACGACCACAGTTGCGGTTCGGAACAACTCCAATACTGTTTCAGCAAGTTTTGATTGAAGGAGTGTCGTCTTAACCAGCTCCTTTTCTGGAGCATCAAAACGCCGCCAACGCCCTTTTTTCAGTCGCTCCAGGGTGTAGACCCAACCCATAATAGAGGAAATCAGTTCCACCGGTTCGCGATCCTTACTTCTATTAGAAACAAGGGCTTCGTACTGGCTTTGGAGCATTTCGAGTTGGTCGTATCTGCCATCCTTTTCATCTTCAGAGATTGCGATAACTCCCAATTCGACTTTTTCAAGATATTTGCTCAACTGTTCAATTTGCGCTTTTTGCTTACCCAGGGTTCTATACCAGTAATTTGTTGCTTCGATTTTAGGACTCAATTCGTTAAACATGCGGAAATACTTTTTGCCTATAATCTTGATGCTCAACAAATTCTCATCGGCATAACACGGATTATGTTTGAGTGCATTGCGAAGTTCTCCGTCATTTCGGGGAGTAGTCATAAGCGACTTTGCCGCGTCATCCTTAATCTCTCCCCACCACTCTTTGATCCGCATATTGAACGGTCGCATCAATTTTTCATAGAAAATCAACGCTTCACCAACCGCAAAAGTAGCCATTTCCTCAAGCTGCAATGCGCTTGCAGCCATTGTGCTGCCTAAGAGGGCGCGGTCATCCGCAGATGTAATTCTCAAGCCAACTTTTAGCCCAGTGTTTTTCAAAACCTCTTGAGCCATAACAGTCGGCAGCTGATCCGCAATAACGATGCCTTCTTTCAGTGCGCGCACCTCGGCAAGCATTTTCACAACGAACGCTGTTGCTGCACGCTTGGGATCGGCATCTGCACCAGTCTGTTCCTCGGATTCGGGGCCGATCAGATTGTGTGCTTCCTCAATAAAAATCACATGCCGTACATCTTTATCAGAGTGCGGGTTGACCTTCAGAGTCTCACGAATCAATGAACAAAGCATGAGGGTTAAGAAGTTTGCGGGGCCAGTGCCCATAGACTCCAACTCAATAATCGCAGGTACTTCCAACCATTTTTCGGGAGTAAAAGTTGATTCGGGAACATCAAAGACATCACCCATTTCGCGCCGCAACAAGCTTCCGATTCGTACTTTCAGAGCCGACTCCAAGTTGCCGCGAACTTCGTCGCTGTAGTTTGTCGTTTTCAGCTCTTGTTCGAGACGATGATATAACATCGACATGGTTGGCAACGGTCTCTTTGCAGTTCCGTTCTTTACTGTCTCCGTACCGGTATAAACATGTTCAGGTATCCAGCCAAGCTCTCGATATACTGCTTCTATAGCGGTATCCAACAGGAACGGCATTGGTGGTTCTAAGGGGAAAGCTCCCTCGAATACGGAGCAAAGCCGTCTGATATGCTCGGCAACCAACGTACCTTTGGGCATTTCAAACGGATTTATATGTAATGGAAAACTCATATCCGCATTAGGAGAGAACAAATATAGTCCTTCCATATCCGGGTCATTTGCCAAAGCGCGATACTCTTGTTTTGCCGGTTCAAGAACCAAAAACGGGATGCCATGATCTTTCCATAGAGAAGATGTAATGTGATGCATGGTGTTTGTTTTACCGGAACCGGGAACGCCAGAAATAAATGCGTGTTTAGGCAGTAGCTTCAGAGGAAAATTCACATCATAGCCATTGCGATCTTTTCCCAAAAATAGAGAACCCTTGCTGTCAACAGATGCCGGTGCCGTTTCTTTAGGAAGCTGAATAATCTCGCCATCATAAAGAGCAGGGAATCTGAAAAAAGGGGCAATTTCTTCAAGCGAAAAGAGCGTAGGTAAGTAGTTCAGATTGATGTTTGCGGTATCCTCCCTACAAATAATGAGTCCAGGGCGTCCTTTTCTCATTACAACTCTATCGCGCAAGTTGTCCAGCGGTTCGATGTCCTTAGAGATAAAGCTCTCCGGAGCAAACTTTGATACAAATGTGGAAATGCTATACTTGCCCTTAAGCAAGCTCTCCGAGCCTGCGGCATCAAGAATGGATGCTGCATCTTCTCGGTTATTAGCAAAAACCATCACATTAGAAATGAAGTGCGGAGAAGAGTCGTACCTTTCGATCAAGTCTTCGTAATTATCAAGCACATCCTTGCCATCATAATCGCGCTTTGTACCCGTCGCACGATCATCTTGACGTTTGCGTAAAATATTCATCGGCTTGCGAAGTGCTTCTCGTAATGAAGTGCTTCGCTCTACGGGATATAGATCCACTCGGTATAGTGCGGTTTTGTTCAGCGACTCCATCATCTTACACATATTGTAGAGCCGCCCATCATCGTTCATTTCCCAGTCGCGCAGAATGTAATAGTCTTCCCCTTCGCCGATTCCTGCCGGAAGAAGGGTTTCTGTTTTTGTCAAAAAACTGCATACGCTAAACTGAGGTTTTTGAATTCCCTTACATGCAAGCACTGAATCAAGAGATACGGGTGTTTTTTCCCCTCCGTGTTTTATTTCAGCTTCAAAGTGGAAAAAGTCCGACAAAGCGGAAGCTTCAATTAACGCGGGTACATTTCTCATTGCATCCTGCTCACCTCGAATAAGCAAGAGAATATTCAACCTACGTCCAGGCGTATCTTTCTTCTTATCTTCAGGATTAAGATACAAATAAAAGAGATGGTACGATAGCCCAGATACAATACCAGCTCTGTTTAATTGCCGTAAAAAAGAGATGTGTTTTTTGATAACTCCATCAACACCGTTGTCCTCAAGGGACGAATATTTATTCAGTGTCAAATCCGGCAATTGATTGATTGTATACCAAATATCTGCCATAAGTTTCCCCTTTCTATGCGTTTATTCGGAAATTGTGTCACTTCGATTGTCACGATATAATGTGATCTTCAATTCTTCGGAAAATGCATCAATCACACTTGCCAGCACTTTCTTTTTTTATTAGGTCAAAGCAAAATTGGAATATTATACAAGCCTCGCGTTCACGCCTTCGGTAACCGAAGCCATTCTCCCATGCTGCGGTTACCAGAACGAGTCATATACTCGTCCACCTAGTTCTTTCAAACAATGGTCCGTCAATTAAAGCCGGCATATTTGCAAAACCAATATGTACTATAGGCTGTATGTATCCAACTAAACCAGCCACGCTACAGCGATGTATTTGCGCCTTGAAAAAATTGTGTGAAGTAGATCCCTTGACGATGCTCATTTTAGTAACAGATACAGACATAATTATACAAATTCCTGCCGTTTTCGTCAAGACAACGAAGGCGAAAAGTCAAAAAAGCGGGAAAATCTGTATTAAGGCCTCACGTGGGGCTTGTTTCACGTACAAAACTAGTATGTCTCGCAGCTTTGCACTGTCAGTTTCGCCGTCGATGCCCGGCAAAAAAAGAGCTGCCGTAAATGTTAAAAAGCAGCAAGAATATCCGGTGGGCGTTGGGAGGGGCGCTATGTTAAATGCCGTACACTGCACGGATAGATGCAGTACGGTTATGTCTATGGGAAAATTTATTCTGGAACAAAGCCATGCGGCAGATAGATGAGAGCGTATAAAAATTACATGCTAATGATGCAATTTAATGGAATGGAAGACAGGTAGACATGCGCTACCGATTCTGTTCGGTGCATTCTACGGTCTGCGCCGGAGCAAAGCAATCGGTATATAAAAATAAAATAGAATGCCATCGACTTCGACCAAGACACCATCACCATCCGTCACACGGTTACTTATTGTGATCTCGACAGCAAGCGCGTGTTCCGTTCATGCGGGAAAGACTTCTTGCACAGAAAGAAAAGCAGCAGAAAAACCGCCGCTTTTGAGAACACAGCTACATCAAGGATCATCTTGAGTATGGATGTGTCAATGAGATGTAACTTTTCTTGGGAATGTGTATCGGGATAGTTTAACATCAAATTTACCTAATTCATTAAAACTATCGGAAAGTATAATAGAAGGATTGGTAGGCGGTCAACTTGTCTCGTCTATTCTTGCTGTTTCGTGTGTAACGGTTGCTTTTTGCTCTAATTTTTTAATGGTGCAAGATAAAGCAAATGGTACGATAAGAGATTTAAGAATATCTCCTGTTAAGTCAGCCACGCTTTCTCTGAGTTATTATGTTGCAACGTTGCTTTCATCACTTATTATTTGCTTTGCTGCAACGTGTATCTGCCTTACTTATGTGGCTATTGTAGGTTGGTATATGTCACTCGCAGATGTACTTTTTTTACTTCTTGATATTTTACTCCTTGTTTTGTTTGGAACAGCATTATCTTCAATTGTTGATTTTTTCCTATCAACACAAGGACAAATTTCAGCGATAGGTACAATCATCAGTGCGGGATATGGTTTCATCTGTGGAGCATATATGCCTATTTCTTCATTTGGTGAAGGGCTGCAAAAAATAATCTCATTTTTACCGAGTACTTATGGTACATCACTTATCCGAAATCATGCAATGCAGGGGGCACTTGCCGAAATAAAAAATCAAGGTATTCCACCAGAGGTTATTGAACAGCTAAAAGATTCCCTTGATTGCAATCTTTATTTTTTCGGAAGTCATGTAAATATCGGAACGATGTATATAATACTTGGTATCACTATTTTTGTATTGATTGGAATTTATGTCCTGTTAAACAAATCAAAAAAATACAACAATTAATTTAGTGGTTGGAAATGCTATCTTTACCGCCTCTATGGGCACAGGCTAAGAAAGGGCTTCCCTCTGCCAAGAAAAAGAGGTTTGTACCGCATTGCGATACAAACCTCTTTTTGACGGTATCAAATCATATTGCCACACCAAGGGGCAACTGCGCCTAATTGCTGAACCCAGGGGAGGTTCATGATGACCTCCCCCAGAAAGACTCACTCTATCAGAGATTTAATACAGAGAAGAACCAATACCGGCCAGGCTCTCTCTTTATAATCGCATAGCAAAGCACATGGCCCTACTTAGCTACCTTTTCTCCTGCGGCAAATCAGGCCGACTATAATGAATGACAGTCCTCCCATCAGCAAAAGCGGCACCGGCCACCAAGTTTGGCCGGTCTGAGGCAAACTTGGCTTATTGGGGGTGGGGTTCGTTGGATCTGGCGGAACAGGAACATCGGGAGTTGGATTATCTGGAATGTCAGTCTCGTAGGTGTTTTTTATCACAAAAGTAATTCCATCCCTTGAATGTACTGCCGTTCCCTTACCAACTTCATCACGACTGTACACTTAAATCATCATGCTACATAGCACAAATGTCCTTATACAAACAAAAAGGCATATTTATTATATGTCATGTCCTAAAGTTATCTGTTTCGTGAGTTTGAACCATTTTTTTATTCGCAATTGTTATACTCTTTTCATTTCCAAAAGTCAACATTCTATTGGCAAAAAATGTTTACAATTTACGGAAAATGACATTATTATACACTACCAACCCCAATTGTTCGATTTTTTACGGTGTTCTGCGCCGGTGCTGATAATGTAGATGCCTGTTTAAAAGTTATATCAATATAGCATCTGCCTGCATCGCTCAAATATCAAAGGAAAAAGGACTCTATGCGCGAGCGCAAAAAGCAAAGACCACAGGATTTAACCACCTGTGATCTTTTGCTATGCAATCATTGATTTTTGTGATATAGTATGTGAGCGTTTAGTATTTCAACGCATAGCAACTAAACTTATAGAATGGTAGCCTTATGGTTTTAGACGGCAGCCGGATATCGCATCCTGCTAATAAAAGGGGAAATTATGATGAACAAGTGGTCAAAGAGATTCATTGGCATCGGTATTCTCTGCTTACTGGCCGCATTCTGCTTAACTGCATATAACATTTGGAGTGATGCACAGGCTGGGAAAACCGCAGATTCTGCATTACAGCAAATGAAGCAGTTTCAGGATAATACCATGCAAGATACATTGAACCCATCTGAGGAAGAAATTCCGGACTATATTCTGAATCCGGAAATGGATATGCCCACGCAGGAAATAGATGGCCAGGATTATATTGGCACGTTGGAGATTGAGGCTTTAGGCCTTTCTCTTCCTATCATCAGCGAGTGGAGTTATCCAAGATTACGAACTGCACCATGCCGGTACGCTGGCTCTGCATACCTGGGCAACATGGTCATTGCGGCGCATAACTACAATAGTCACTTTGGCCATCTCAAAAATCTCTCCCAAGGGGATACAGTTACTTTCACAGACGTAGACGGAAATGTTTTTAATTACCAAGTAGTAGAAATTGAAACGTTGTCCCCGTATTCCATTCAAGAAATGACCAGTGGGGATTGGGATCTGACGCTTTTCACCTGTACAATTGGAGGTCAGGCCCGTGTAACGATTCGTTGTGAGTGTGTTGAAAACGACTCCCCATAGTCTCTCAGCATGATGCCTTCCTTTGAGCTCTCTGCTCCTTTTTTATATTTAAAATGAGGGAAACGATGAAAAATGCGTAAAGAAATTAGAATTCCGCTGCTGATCTGGGCAGTATTTGAAATCATTGCGGTGGTGCTTTGGCTGACACAGGAGAACTTGTTCTACCTGCTGAATTTCAGCTACATCGGAACATGCCTTTCCATCGGTTTATGGCTATACGGGGCAAACATCCGATACGCACGCCATGCAGTCCAATTGGCGGTTGGCCTTTATATGCTTGTCTATCTGGGAATTCTCTCCCGCGAAAACATGCAGATTGAAGGCTTTTGGTACTACCTGTTTTCCGGCGTTTTTGAGGCAGCTACCATTCACTATGCCGTAGCCAAGATTTTCGGTCCGTTGATTTTCGGGCGGGGCTGGTGCGGCTATGCCTGCTGGACAGCGATGGTGTTGGATTTTCTGCCATACAAGCAGCCGCAAACACCGCCGAAAGAAAAGCTGCGGTCATTACGCTATGTGATATTTGTTTTGTCCTTCGCCTTGGTGGCTGGACTGTTTCTGGCGCGCATTGCAAACCTGGAGCAGATCATGTTCTGGCTCTTCCTTGCAGGTAACGCACTATATTATATCGCTGGCATTGCTTTGGGCTGCGCATTGAAAGATAATCGCGCTTTTTGTAAGTATTTATGTCCTATCACGGTATTCCTAAAGCCCATGAGCTACTTTTCACTTTTGCGTGTCCACTGCGATGAAGATAAATGCGTCCACTGCGGAAAGTGCCTGCGGGTCTGCCCTATGAACGTAGAGGTCAATAAAGAGGCCCGCAGCAGGAAGAATGGAACAGAATGCATTCTCTGTTATGAATGTACAAAGATTTGCCCCACAAAGGCACTGCATTGATTTTCCTTTTCCTTGTTTCGCAAGGAAGCAGGAACTGGCGCGGTAAGACTGAGAGAATAGATATTTCCCGAATCGTTGCAGCACATGCCCGTCTCTGGCGATATCTGTAATCTTTTAAAAACCAAGGCCAGGTAAATATCGTGGAATAGATTGCGATAAGCATAAAACCGCAAGGCATCGGTGTATAATCCATGCCTTGCGGGATTTTGCTTTATAGAG
>OIYO01000426.1_pt1 | contig 35578 bp, 19 predicted proteins | sample 1588191 | NCBI WGS metagenome assembly OIYO01 (sample SAMN03283275) | human gut metagenome | biome: human-associated habitat; material: feces | host: Homo sapiens | place: Peru | collected 2012 | reverse complement strand
AAGCTCGGCGCTCTGTTGCATCCTCGGTATTTTACACCGATACATATTATTTTTTGTGATTCCATTTGAATCACCTGTTTCTTTGATTTTTATGCTCCTATACAGTATTAAATATCACAAAACTAATACTGTGAGATATCTGTAAAATTGCTTTTTTTGAAATGCATAAATGCAACCCTCCAAACCTTAAGCTGAGGAAAGCCGAACCACATACGCCTTAAAAATGAAAATTTACCGTTACACTTTGCCCTGTCATTTAAAATAAGGCGGTATTCCAAAAATGAGCGCAAGACAGGTGGAGAAATGCGCCGAGCGATACCTTATGAAATTCGACTTTCCACGACTTAACCAAGCTGCCGATAAATAATTTTCATAAGTAATATTTTAACAGGCATTCTCCGCTTTTAAGCTCTGCTTCGTGCGTACCGTCTTCAAAGGTAAAGCCCTCGGGCAAAAGGATTTTTCCGTGCAGCTTTTCAGCCGCGGTTATTTTTAAAATAAACGAATTTTCATCGGTACGCTCCCAATTGATTGCAATTTTGCCGTTCGGCGTATCGTAATGCGCACAGACGCTGTTCAGCTTTTCTGGGAAAAGCGGCGAAATATCAACATTCGTCACATCCCTGCCCGTTGGGTTTATTTTTATACCTGCAAGGTACGTATAGAACCATGCCGAAATATCACCCCAAAAATGGTGATTGAGCGATAACACTCTGCCGCCATCGGGGTAAAAGCCCTCCCAAAGCGTGGTAGCGCCCCGCTTTATCCAGTTGCCGTAGGACGGATAATCGGGTCTTACTATCATATTATAAGCTAAATCCACATGACCGTTTTCGGCAAGCACGCGGTAGATCACCCTGCCGCCCAGCACGCCCGTGTAAAAATGCCCGTCTTCATCGGCTATATATTTAATGAGCAGTTTAAGTGCCTTCGGCTTTTCTTCGACTGTCAGCATACCGTAATATATCGCCATAGCCTGACCCGTTTGAGTGCCGCCTTTAATCTCGCCCGTTTCTTTGTTTAAAAGCTTTTCTCTGAATGCAGTCTTTACCCTTTCGGCAAGCGCCAGCGCAAATTGTCTTTGCGGCTGCTGCCCTAATACCTCATACACAAATGCGGATTTTACCGCTATATCGTAGGTCAGGATAGTATCGGTCACGGCAATGGGAGTTTTAAATTCATCCTCTTTAACCCCGGGCGGGCACCAGTCGCCGAGACCTATCTCCATAATCCCGTCTTCTCCGAGCCTTGAAAACAGGTAGTTCAAATAGCGCATTAACGGAGTTGACAGTTCTTCCAATATTTCTTTATCGCCACGGTATATATAGGTGAAATACGGCAGGTTTATTATGACATTATCCCATGCAGGGCCGTTGCCCCAATGATACCCCCAGCCGCCGGTCGGAATAATGCCGGGCAGCTGACCGTTATCGTTCAGCGCCTTGTAGATGCTGCGCATCCACTCTTTATAGCATTTTTCGGGGTACAAATTCAAAAGCATTTGCTCTGCTGAAAGGGAAGCGTCTGCTGTCCAGCCGTTCTTTTCCCTTTGCGGGCAGTCGGTCGGGAAATAATTGAAGTTTGAAATATCCGAACGGACTGCGGATTCCTGTATTTTGTTTATAACCTCGTCAGAGCAGGTAAATTCCCCCGCGCAGCTTGGCAATGAGCTTATTTTAAGAAAAGTAAGCAGTTCTTCTGTTGCCTGTTCCTCGGTTATGCCATCTGCCAGTACATAACGGAATCCGTTATATACAAAGCTCGGGGTATGGGTCTGTTTACCGTTCCTGCAAATATACTCGCTTTTTTGAACAAAATCCTTTTGTAAATCGCTTTGCTGTGAAAAACGGATATTATCGAGGCAAAGCTTTCTGTCTTTCAGCCATTCGCCGTGCCGCAGGGTGATTTTCTGCCCCGCCGCGGCGGTCACCGAAAGTCTGCAAACACCGGTATTATTCTCTCCGAAATCGTAAAGCCAACCGTTTTCACAGCGTTTAACGGAAACAGGCTTTAACTCCCCGTAAATACGAACGGGGTCGGCGGTGCAAAGTCTTTTTTCTCCGCGCGGTGCAGAGGTATTTACCGCGTTCTTAAAGCCTGAATCGTCAAAATCCGCAGTATGAAAATCCGAAATTTCAAGCCTCGCGTCATAATATTCGCCGCAGCGGTAATCATCAAATAATATCGGAGAATCGCAGACCTTAAAGCTTTCGTCGCTTTCAATTTCCGTTGTATTTCCGTCCGAATCGGTCATATTAAGCCGTAGGGCAAAGCTCGGCGCACCACGCCACGGGGCTTTATCAAAATCCCAAATTGCCCCGCCGGGGTTATTCTGCAAGCCGTTGCCCAAAAGCACGGCGATTATATTTTCGCCCTCGTTTATAAGACCGCTCACATCATAGCGGTCATAATAAATAATATCGTCCGGGTTGCTGATATACGGTGCCAGAAAGCCCTTTGTAATATCCTTACCGTTAAGAAACAGGCTGTAAAACCCCGCCGCACCTATTATAATTTCGGCGGTTTCGGTTTTTTCAGCGGTGAATTTTTTTCTGAAAAAGGGCGCGGGTACGAAATGCCCGATATCCGCGTATTCTGCTCCTGCGGATATAAATGCTTGCGGGAAATCCATTGAAAAGGCTCCTTTTAGACGAAAATCATTCTAAAACTGACACTTAACTATTTAGAAAAACCACTTAATGTCCGTTATGCCGAGCGGTACATTTTCGCCGTTGCCGTTCATTTCTTTGACACGGGCAATATATTTATCCATATACCCGGTATTTTCGCCGTATCCTATCGGGTCGTGCTTTGAGCGCATATCCCAAAGCTCAATATATTCCTTTCTCCAAATTTCCGGAGTATCGCCCGCAGCTTCAGGATCTGCCGCAACGCACAGCAGTCTGCAAACATTCTGCAGTTCTCTCAAAACAAGCTCGCCAAGCTTGCAATTAAGCTTAACATTTTTCAATTCCTGTGCCAGCAGCTCGGCATATTCTTTAATTAATGCGAATTTTTGAGGATGGCAATCCCGAAAATTCTCCCACAAAAGCGTTGCGTTAAGTCTTCTTGTTCCCTCAAAATGGCAACATTTACCCACACGCAGCAACCATCCGAAAAGATTGAATTCGGTTTCAAATATATATTTGTTCGAATAATATGAAGCGTCCGATGAAACTGCTTCCTTTCCGCATTTTTCAAGATTTTCAACATGCCAAGAATACATTGCACCAAGCACATACGGCGGTATACTGCATGCTAAAGGCTGAGGTTGTCCGCCATCGCCCCAGTCCGTGAGAAGAAATCCCTCAGCATTATATTTAATTGCATATTTTGCCGCACGCCTTATATTTTCCGCCATATTTACGGTTCTGCCACAAATGCTGTTCCAGGTGCCGGTTCCGGGTGAAACATAATATCTCAAATCCAAATCGTGAAGAATTTTGCAGTGCTCCTCAAACGGGTGGTCAAACTCATATCCCCATTCAATAACTATCATATCTTTGGGTAATTGCGGAATCAATTCGGGATGATGCATTGCAATATCGTCCCAAAACATCGGAATGCAGTTATATTTTTCCCTGATCAAAGCGTACAGCTTCATCAAATAATTCATATACACAGTTCCGCTGCCGAGTCTTTCGCATTCGCTTTTGGTCTCACCTTGTCCCAGTTCCCAAGCTTCATCACAGCCTATATTTATGTATTTCGCGTTAAAGGAAGGCAGCAATGCGCCGTAAACCTTATCCATAAAATCGATTGAGGATTTCTCGAGCGGATTTAATGTGCCGCTTTTTGTACCGTCATCCTTCGTTACAGCCAAGTGAGAAAATTCCGGCTGACGAGTCCATGCTTCCATATGAGCAAAGCTGTTTTGATTGGGTACCAACTGTATAAAGCGTTCGGTACAATAATCACTTAATTCCTTTATTTCGTTCGGTGTATAAAGAATTTTACCGGCGGTCGTCTTTTCAAATCCCGGATATTCAAAAATGATCGCATCAAAATAAAGCTGAAGCTGGTTATACTTTAAGCCCACCAACCAATCAACTATGTCTTTTATTACCTCGATTTTTGTCATTCTTCCGCGACTGACATCCAACATGAGTCCGCGCTGTTTAATATCAGGCCAATCCTCAATTGTCAATTGTGGCAAAATACCGTTTCCCCCTGCAATAATCTGCTTTAATGTTGTAAACGCATATAACACACCGCATTCTTCCGAGTATTCTATTGTCACGGAATCTTTTATTGTTAATTTATAGCCCTGCGATTTTATGCTGCCGTTATAAGCTATTGTTATATCGGCATCGGAATTGGCCGCTTCATAATTAAGCCAATTTTTCAAAAAGAAATTGAACTTATTTTCAATCCCGCCGAAATTGATTCTAACCTTATCAGGCATAGTATACTGCCCGTCATCAGTCTCCATCGACTGCACATTTGGGACTATTACGATTTTTTCCTTATCCATAGTTAAAGCACCTCATTTTTAATCTAAATTCAGAACCATTTTCAAAATGCGCCTTACGCACGCCTCAATATCGGCTCTTTTAAGTTCGCCGCTTTGCAAAGCTTCTTTGATTTTTTGCGGTTGGCCGTACATCTTAATATCATTTCCGGCCAAGACCTCCGAAACATGATTTGCAGCATTTGCCCAATCCGAAGTAAACATGCCGCCGTATCCCCATTCTTCCCTTAAAATTCCGGTGAGCAATTCATAATTTTCGGAAGTGTAGCGACCGTTCATAATATTATAAGATGTCATTATCATCCAAGGATCGGACTCGGCAACACAAATTTCAAAGCCCTTCAAATATATTTCTCGCAAGGCTCGTTCTGATACCCTCGAATCGCAGCCCGAGCGATTTGCCTCCTTATTATTACAGGTCAAATGCTTTACGGCAGGTGAAATTTTTCGAGACTGGATACCGCGCACCATAGCCGCACCCATTTTCCCGGTCAACAGCGGATCCTCCGAATAATATTCAAAATTCCTTCCGCACAACGGATTTCTGTGAATATTCATACCGGGAGCCAACCATATACCGATGTTATTCTCCTTGATTTCGAGAGCACCTGCTGCGCCGATTTCGGCACCAAGTTCTGTGTTCCAAGAGGACGCAAGCACAGTTTCACACGGCCATGCAGTCGAGAATATTCCGTACTCAATATTGCTTCTTAAGCCTGCAGGCCCGTCCGCGGTTATGACATAAGGTATTTTGAGCCTTTCAAGTCCCGACATAGTCCCGGCGCAGTTCATTCCGCTCGGAGCGTCATGCCCGCCGAGCTGCTCGATAAGCTCATCATCTGTCAGCTGCGCCATAAATTCATCAAGACTTACGGTATCGCCGACAGCCTCAAACATCACTGTTTCCTTCGGGGCTTCCGCCTTATTCGGAGTATTTTCCTGCCTGTGTGGAACCTTCGAAAATGACGGCAGCGCTTCATAGCTTCCGTCCGAAAGCATCCGCTTTTCCAAAAGCTCCGGCGCACACCTTGTCTCAAGCTGCTTCACTATAACATTGTCACGCAGCACATAGGTATAATCCGTTTTTACGGTATCTCTTACCGATGTTCCCACATGGAAAAAATACTCGCCCTTTTCAAGAACATATACCGCTTGCTGTATTTTTCCCAAATCGTCATAGCTTGCAAGCGCTTCTGTTTTTACACGCATTGCAAGCGTTTCGCTTTCTCCCGGCTTTAAAAGCTTTGTCTTTTTAAAGGCTATAAGACTTCTTTTCGCTTTTCCGAGCAAGCCTTGTGGCGCTTCGCAATATACCTGTACTACCTCTTTGCCGGCTCTTTTTCCTATATTTGTAACGGTTGCGGCAAATGTTATATATTCGCCGTCGCCAAATCCGTTGACTCCGTCAATTTTAAATTCCGTATACGATAAACCGTAACCGAACGGGTAGTTCACCTTATCCTTTTTCCCGGGAACGGTTTCAAAATAACGGTACCCGACATAAATATCCTCTGTGTAATTCACATAATCGTCCGATTCGTTAAAGCCCTCCGAAGACGGGTATTCCGAGAAGTCCGACGCCCATGTATCCGCAAGTTTACCTGACGGATTTACATCTCCGCAAAGTATATCCGCTATTGCAAGACCACCCTCCATTCCGCCGAGCCCCGCAAACAGCAGTGCGGATATTTTGGGATTGTCTTTAAACGGGTTGGTATCTATCATTATACCGATATCAAGAACGATAATTACTTTTGAAAAATGCTCGGTTATCCTTTTAATAAGCTTTTCTTCATTTTCAGACAGCAGAAAATCCCCGGCAACGGCGCTGTGATCCTCACCCTCGGTTGAGAGCCTGCCTATTGTGAAAATTGCCGTATTTGCAAATTTTGCGGCATCATGCAATAAATTATCGGGTATATCAAGTTCTTCAACCAGCGCATAATCCTGATGTGGCATTTCGGCGCGTTCGGCATTTTTCAAAAGCTCCGCATAATAATCCGCAAGCGGCAAAAAAACCGAAACCTTGCCTTCCTGCTCTTTAAGTCTAAGTCCGTCAAGAACCGTGCGTATATACGGTGAATGAACAATTCCGCTTCCGCCGCCGCACTTAACATAATCTATTGTGCTGTTACCGAAAAGTGCTATTTTTTCTCCTTTTAAAAGCGGTAAGGCATCATTTATATTTTTAAGCAAAACCATACCCTCGGATGCCGCTGTTCTGCAAAGCTCCGTGTGAGCCTTGCAGGCGGTGGCGGATTTTCCGTTTTCTCCCGCCGGGCGGCACACCTGATATAAAAATCTTGCATATTTACTTGCCATATAATAAATCCCCTTTATTTCTTTTCACCGTAGAAATCAACATACATTCCGTATAAATTACGAGCCGAAGGAAATATAGACTGCGGACTCATAAAATGAGAAAATTCAAATGTTATTATCTTATCGGCATATTTTTTATGGTGTGAAATTTTTTCTTCAAGCTCCGAAAAGGATATCGGAGGATACAATCCGCGAACATCTCTTTCGAATGTTTCCGTATTTACCCACAACTGCATTTTATATTTATCACAGAGTCTTTTTACCGCGCCGAAATAATCGTCCAGCTCATCAATCGGTGCAGTGCCATCCTGGAATGCACAAATATCTATGTTGGCTCCCGCTTTATGAAGAATTTTATCCCATTCCTCATAATGCTTCTCCGGCGTCAAGAAATTCTTTTCCGAAAGCAGCCTGCTTTCAAAAAACGGACTGATTAAAACCTGCTTTTCGGCAGCCTTTTCCTTACAAAGTGATGATAAGCCGTACATTACCTCCGAAATATTCAGCACATCCCTGCTTGTCTCATGCGGAATATACCAGCCTGCGAATGATTTAAAATCACTGTAGCGTAAATAAATTTCGCTTATAAAATTGCGGTTGATTTCGATTTCGGTTTTCCAATAGCCCTTGTTCCAATCAATATTGGAAATATATAGGCCCACAAATACCCGCATATCCCTTTTTTCCGCTTCGGCGAGTATGAAGCCCAAAAAATCGCGAGTGCGTTCTGTTCCTAAAGTGCTGCTCGGAAATATTGTCTTTCTTCCGAAGCCGCCCCTTATAAAAATCAGCGTATCTATTCCGGTTTCACACATACAATCAAGCTCGTTTATCCATTGACCGTCCGACCAGTTAGATGCCGGTATATCGTATGTTATTTCATCAATAAAAGTACCTGTAATCGGGAAACTCATAGCATTACCTCTTGAAGTGCAAATTATAAAATCGATTCTGTTTTTTGATTTGCGGCAATCCTTTCCAAAAGCCGCTCACATAGCATTAAGCAGCGCGGTAGATGGAACGGCCCTTTCCACATCGATCCCTTTTGAGTATGCGACACACTGCCGTCACGGTGGAGATATCCGTACCATTCTCCGTATTCCTTATCGGCAAAATGTGAAAAAGCGTAGCTGTGTACCGTTTCAAAGCGATCCCAGTATTTTTCATTCCCGGTAATATTGTAAGCCATAAGTGAGGCTATAAGAATCTCGTTATGCACCCACCAAAGCTTCATATCCCATTCAAGCTGCTCGCAGGGTCGGTTATTAACATCGGTAAAATATAATACACCGCCGTATTCTTTATCCCAACCGCGCTCAAATGCCGAATCAAATATATCCAACGCCTTTCTCAAAAGCTCATTATCGTTTTTATAAATCGCCTCATTCATTAAAAACCAGGAATTCTCGGAAGAATGACCGGGATTTACCGTTCGCCCGGCGGGATTGTCTATAAACGAGCCGTCATAAAGCACCGTTTCCAAAACAGCCGACATTTCCGGATGATAATTGTATTTAAGGATATCCCCGATTATTCTGTCGGTAATTTCAGTATAATAATTGGCTTTTTTCGGATCGCATCGGCGCAAAACCTGCGAGCAGCTGAACATTACCATAGGCACTGCCGCACTCCGCTCATTTCTTACTTCCGAATAGGTTTTAGGCGTAATTTTGAAGGGATCGGATTCGGGACAATCATATATTTTGAGCATAAGCTCATAGCATTTCTCCGCTTTTTCGAGAGCCTCGCCACACCCGAATGCCGCCGAATATTCAGCCATTCCTATAACAAAAAAGCTTTCCGAGAATATATATCTTCTCTTTCTAAGCGGTCTCCCGTCCCTTGTGACGGTAAAATACATACGGCCGTCCTTATCAACACATTTTTCGTAAAGAAATTTTTTTGCACTGTCCGCAATCTTTTTCCATTCCGCGCGAATGCCGTATTTTCTGCAGAGTGCGGAAAATGTCCAAAGGCATCTTCCCTGAAACCAAACAGACTTATCGTTATTATAGCTTTTACCAGTTCTGTCAACCGATGTTATGCAGCCGCCGAATTCCTCGTCTGTCATATCGCTGTTTGTCCAGAACGGTATTATATTATTCAACAATTCATTATGATAAAAAGCGGCGTATTCATTTGCCTTATCCGCATATTTATATTGTAAATCCATTATAATTCTCCCAATAACATTTGTGGCATTCTTATGACGATACAAAAGAATGCCACATTTCAGTTTAATTATCCGGCAATGTGCGTGTATTCCGCACTTGCGCCGTCTATGCGTACTCCGTCGCAAATAATATACGGTTTTAATATGATTTTGCCGTCATCTGCCGATTTCAGCGCATCCGACAGTGAAAATGCATAATTGTATTTTTCGGTGTCGCAAACTGTTTCAATTCTGTCCGCCGCCAAAACCTTTTTGATGTGTACAAGATCAAGTATATTTACCTCTTTATCACCGTTCACATCCGAAAAAGCTCCGTTTGCATTCCCGAGCAAGTCTTTGCGCAGGGCTGCCAGATCTGCAGAATCAATCGTTCCGTCCATATTAAGATCAAGATAATAAACCCTCTCCGAAAGAGCTATATAAGTAATCTTACCCGCCGCCGTAGAATTAACATATGTGGTTGAAAGATTGTCGGTTTTTTTGGCACCGTTTACCGTGTAATAAACATCATAGCCGACTTCGCTTACACCATCAACATTCTTGACTGTCAACTTGGCAATCGTATTGTTGACCGCCGTATGCTCAACATTGGCGGTTTCCTCTACCGTAAAATCATCAAATGCGCTGGTTCCACCGAAGCCGAGGGATACCGCAGCATAATAGCTGACCTTCGGCAGCCCCGTTTTCTCCATCACCTTTTCACCGTTTATGTACGCTTTTGCGGTACCGTTTGTAAAATCTATTTTTACATTATAAAATTCCGCGCCAAGACTTTTTTCTGCATATGCAGCTGTGCTGTTATTACCAACCCATGGGCCTCCCAACGCTTGAGTTGCCTCCTCTGAATTTCCTAAAAACATTGCATGTGTATTTCCGTCGTTATTCTTAACCACAAAGCTGAAGCCGCTTTCATAAATACTGCCGTTAAGCGCAGGGCTGAAGTGTATTATATTGAATCCGCTGCCATGTGTTTTTAAATTAACGCTGAAAGTAAAATTATTGAAGCTTTGATTTTTATAATATGCATATACCTGCTGCCAATAGGCACGCATATTGTCGCCGTTCCAGCTTTCCTTTTCCACACGGTTGATTGTACCGTTTTCAAGCTTTATATATCCTGAAAGTTCATCAAGGGTTTTAGCTGTAAGGCTGCTTGCAGACCAATTATCCGCAGCATATGCAAACGAAAAATCATCCTTTAAAGCATAACCCAAACCGAATGCGTTGAAATTATTTGAATATTTGCCCACTTCTTCTATGCGTTCATAGGTTATTTCATCCGTTGTCTCATATGAGAAATCATCAAACGCGCTGGTTCCGCCGAAGCCGAGGGATACCGCAGCATAGTAGCTGACCTTCGGCAATCCTGTTTTCTCCATTACCTTTTCACCGTCTATGTACGCCGTTGCCGTGCCGTTTGTAAAATCTATTTTTACATTGTGCATATCATCCGGATTAACGGCATATTCTCCGTGTGCGGCGGTGCTGTCGGTTTTAATATAGAAGAAATCCAAGTCCTGCTTTGCTTCCGCGGAATCTCCGAGGAACATACTCCACTTACCGTCGTTGTTTCTCACAACAAAGCTGAAGCCGCTGTCATAAATACTGCCGTTAAGCGCAGGACTGAAATGAATCGTATTAAAGGCTCCGCCATGATTTTTCAAATTAACGCTGAAGGTGAAATTATTGAAGCTTTGATTTTTATAATATGCATATACCTGCTGCCAATAGGCACGCATATTGTCGCCGTTCCAGCTTTCCTTTTCCACACGGTTGACTGCGCCGTTTTCAAGCTTTATATATCCTGAAAGCTCATCAAGGGTTTTGTCTGCAAGCTTTTCCCCTACCGAGTTTTGCTCGTCGTATGCGAACGAAAAGTTATCACCGAATGCAGATGCTAAATCTTCTGCGTTAAAATCATTAAAATATGAGCCATCGGTTGCTGCTGCCGATGTTGCCGATGCGGCGTCTGATAATATTTCACCGGAAATGCATACAGAAAAAATAACGCCGAAAGCCGTAACAAGCGATAATATCCGCTTTGCAATACTGTTATCCATATTGAATATTTTCCTTTCGATATAAATTAAATCATTTACTGAAATGCGTTATGCAGGGAAATACTATTTTTTGTACAGATCACCTCTATTCTTTAATTGAACGCACTGCTACGGTTTCCCCTTTTACAAGTTCAGAATCAACAACAATAATTTTACCCTTTGCCTCATTGTCAATAAGCCGCAAGGCTTCCTCTGCCGCAAGGCGCCCTATTCTTTCAATAGGGTTCTTAACGGTTGTTAGCTTTGTATCGAAAAGCTGCGACGGTATAAGATTATCAAAACCGGTAATGCTTATATCATTGGGAATTTTATATCCGAACGATCTGAGCGCCCGTATACAGCCTATTGCCAATAAATCGTTTTCACAGCATATTGCGTCCGGAATTTCGGTAAGCTGCGGGAATTTATCGTGAATTGTCTGATAACCCGCCCATTCGCACGGATCCGTGCCTAAAAACTCCATATGCATGGGGGTCAAATCATGGCGTGTCATTGCTTTTGAAAAACCGAGAAAGCGTTTACTTTCATCATAGTTGAGCCCGTTTCCGAAATACATTATTTTTCTGTGGCCTGTTTCTATCAAATAATCCACCGTTTGCGATAAACAACGCTCGTTATCCATCACAACGCATGAACACTTATCGAACACTCGGTCATTTGTAAGACAAACGACCGGTATCCCGCTCTTTTGAGTAGCCGAAATGAATTTATCAAAATCACTGCTGCTGTGAAAGCTGTATTGTACAATCGCCGCGTCAATACCGGCACCGATTACCTCTGCTATTTGTTCGGATACCGTATTGACAGAGGAAGCATATATTTCCAGCTTATATTCAGACAGCTGCAGCATTCTGAAAATCGATTCGCATAGGTACATATAATAAGATCCGGAAAAGAATGGCAGGAACAAGCCTATGCGCTTTGTTTGCTTTGCTCTCAGCCTTTGTGCGTTTCTGTTCGGTGTATAATTTAATTCAGAGGCTATTTTTAAAATCTTTTCGCGTGTAGTCTCAGAAATTTTATTGCTGCCGTTAAATGCATAGGAAACCGCAGCTTTAGATACCCCCGCAACCTGTGCTATATCCTTTATAGTAGCCATTATACAATCTATTCCTTTCAATTATTTTATTTTTATGTAATTGGAAATACTTTCCGCTATGAAATATATTATATAATGTTACAAAATTATTTTCAATAGCACAAGATTACGAAAAAGTCAAGATTTATCAGACGCTGTTTTTTTACGCCTGCGCCTTATAATTATCACTGCCGCAGCAATGCCCCCGATAAGCACAGCGCTGCATACAACGATAATTATAACAGTGACGGTCGAAATTCCTCCGTCCTCGTAAAAAACCACTTTGCGCCGTCTTTTTTTGGTGGGAGTTTCATCCTCGGACTCTTCGGGGTTGGTTTCGTCCTGCACGGTATCACTTTGATTTATGCCAGAAGCATCGGTATCTTTTTTATCGGTATTGTAGGTTTCCTCCACCGCGTCCTTAATGCGTTCTGTTCCGTAAACCTCAATTTCCGATAATGCCGGAAGAAGCTGCGACTCCCATTTGACATCGGATATTTTAAGATATCGCACCTTTCCATATGATACTGCAATATGCTCATCCCCTCCGACAGCCGTATTGCCGTTCACCACAGTCCAGCTTTGAGACGACAAATCATTTGAGACCTGAAGCTTATAGCTGTCAGGAGCATAAGCCGTCCAGCGCATTACTATCTCATTGACCGGGACGGATACTCCCAGATCTATGACCGCATCCTTATTATCCGAAATGCTGAACTGCCATGACGATTCACCGTCGCCGTCAAGCGCATAGCCCGCCTGCTTCATTACGGTTTCCGAATCCGAAGTGTATTTAGCGTCAAGCGCCAAATTTTTAAGATAATACCCGCTGTCACTGATTTTCAGGCTTTTCCAGCTTCCGTCGGTTATTATAATTGTCCGTCTTTGAGCGTAATCAACATAGTAACCGGGAGTTTTTATTCCCGTAGGCTTGGATGACAGCGCCGTCAGCTTTTTGCCGTCCTGCATGACGCTGTCGGCAGTTGTTCCTGCGGCTATTACAACATTGATCTTGCTGTTTGAAGTGTTTTTGATACTGTATGAAGTATCGTCCGACTTTTCTGATTTAAATTTATAAGTCGCTTTATCGGTATAAAATGCAGTCTCCGTATTTTCCTTTGTGAGTGCTGCAAGCAGTGCTTCATAAGAGCCTCCGTTAAGCGATGTTTTGAAATCGAAGTCCTTTGAAACATCGGTCTTAATTACCGCCCCGCCGCGTATAAACAGCGGAATCCGATTGAGCGATGCAGTCACACCGATGCTTTGACCACCTTTATATGTTTTGCCGCTCCAAAAATCAGTCCAGCTGCCCTTCGGCAAAGTCACCGAACGAAATGTGGTATTTTCATCTATTATGGGACAAACCAGCAGACTGTCGCCGAACATATACTGATCCCTGCAGTCAGCCAATGTGCTTTCTTCGGGGAACGCAACCGCCATGGATTGCATAATCGGAACGCCTGTTTTATTTGCCTTAAGGTTTGCGCTGTAAATATAATCAAGCAGATTTTCACGCAGCCAAAAATACTCTTTAAAGGTCTGCAGACCTAAATCTCCGAAATTCCACGGATCGCGATGGTACCCGTGTATTCTCATGAACGGGCTGAAGGCTCCGAATTGCAGCCAGCGCATATAAAGCTGATTTGAAGGAGTGCCGCTCAGGCTTCCTATATCGCTGCCCCAATTTGAAAAGCCGCTTGCCGCAACATTCAAGCCACCGTATACGACCTGTCTTAACCCGTCAAAGGTTGCCGACTGATCTCCGCCGAACAATCCGCCGAATCGTTGGCTGCCTGCACATGCGGCTCTTGCAAATAAAACGAAATCATTTGTTTTATTTGAGGTGAAGACCTCGCGTATTGATTTTGTATAAACATTGGGGTAGAAATTATGCATTTCATCGCCCTTCATTCCGTTATATTGCGAAAGTCCCTCGTCAATATACTCTCCGTAATCGACCATTGCGCCGCTCAAGCCTTGCGATATGTATTTGTCATATCCGCCTCGCTTATATGCGGTAACAGCATTCGGATTCGAGAAATCCATCCAATATGCCGCCAGCGCAGTGCCGTCAAGCGTTCGCTGTGCGGGCAGATCAAAGTCGTTTGTAATTTCCGGAAGAAGAGCACGCAAACTTACAAGATCTGCGCCCGTAGTAAGGGTTGCCGCGGGAGTGTTCCAGGTAAGAACTCTTACACCGTATTTTTTTGCCGTGGTGTATGTACTGTCCTTATTGGTGATTCCCTCCGCATATACCGCCGAGGGCACGGTGCCAAGTTCATTATATTTTTTCAAAATATCGTTCAGAACATCGGCGGTTTTATCATCGCCCTTTTCAGTCCACACAACCGAATTGCCTCCCGCCCAATAACGGAAAGCCCATTTCGGTGCGGTCGCCGGTTTGCCGGTGAGGTTTGTGTAAGCTTCAATATTTGCAGACGGCGTATCGGTATAAACAAAGAAATCAAAATCCGTTCCGTTGAAATCAAGCGAGTATCTGTCGGTTTTTCTCTCTCCGATATCCGCCACAGCGCCATAAAACGAATTAAAAAACAGGGAATAACCCTTATTGCTGTGCAGCAGAGGAACATTGGCATAAGACAAGACCTTTTTAACAGAAGATGAAGCAACATGATACGCCGTATCGAAATTCCACAGTTTAACGGTGCTCCCCACCTGATTCATTCCGTTATACCGCTCACCGAGACCGTATATCACCTCATTTTCAGATAAACTGCCCTCAAGCTTGACCTTGCGCAGCTGACCGTCCTTATAGCCGAAGAACATTTGACGACGGGTTATTTTATGAACCGTTTTTTCATTTCCGTCAAGGTATTCTATACTCCACGGATCGGCAAGATAATTGATTTTAACACCTGCCGTGTCGGTTTTTAAAAGCATTACGCCGTAACCCAAATCATAGTAGGTTATGTTCTTCAGCGATTTCGGCTCAAAGTAGCCGTTTACAGTATCCGTCCTGAGCCGTATTCCGCCCTCTTTCGGGAACGAAATATAAATCTTTGCCGTCTTTTTATTGATATTGGCGCTTAAAACCGCTTGAGTCTTCTGTTTATCGATTGATTTAAGCTTTTGGGGGTTCGCCCACTGAACACTTATTGAGGACATTATCGCATCTGCATTTGCCGGTATATCAGCTACTGCAAATACAGATATCATAAGGCTCAATACGGAAACAACCGCCAAAAAGCGTTTAACAACTGTTTTTTTCATATCAACACCCCGTCAGCTTTTATTTATTGTCAACTGCGTCCATTTTGCATTCTTCGGTGCCGAAATCGCAGAATATCCCAATGAATCGATTTTCAATATCTCGGCAGGCTCTTTATCGAAAAAGGCATTTTTCGTTTCCCCGTAAAACAAAACCAATCCCGAATAATCTCCGTCAAGCACCGTTATTGTCATGCCGCTTTCGCAGCTGTCGATTTTGAAAGCTGTGCTTGAAGATCTATCCTTCCATATACGCGCCTCTGCTGCGGAACCCGCCGTCACAAGCAAAGCCTCTGCTCCGCCGCCCTCAATTTCTGAAAATAGCTTACAGTCCTTGGGAATCCTTACCGGAATGATGCTTCCCTCTCTTATAAATACCGGGCAAACATCAATCGGGGCTTCAACGCTTATTGTCTGACCGCCGCTGTATTCAGTTCCGTCCCACAGGTAAGTCCATCTGCCGTTCGGAAGCGTAACAGTTCGTGAAGACACACCTGCATACAAAACGGGACAAACCAAAAGATTATCGCCGAACATATACTCGTCTTCAATGTTGCGGAGCGATTCGTCATCGGGATAAAATGCAGCCATAGTGTACATCATCGGAGCTCCGCTCTCATGTGACTTCACAGCCATACTGTAAATATAATCTCTTATATTTTCCCTGAGCCAAAAATACTTTTTGAATATTTCTTCGGTCTCGCTGCCATAATTCCAGGGATTATGATTTCCGTGCGTTCTCATAAGCGGGCTGAATGCGGCAAATTGTAACCATCTGGTATATATTTCCGCGTCATCGCATTCAACAAGTCCTCCAATATCGCTGCCCCAAATTGTAAATCCGGAGAGAGCAGCGTTCAGCCCCCCGTAATAAGCCAATCGCAGCTGATGGAATTCCGCGCGCTGATCGCCACCGAAAAAGCAAGCATATTTTTGCGTGCCTGCGGCGGCAGCTCTTGCGAAAAGAATATAATCATCCTTTTGTTCGCTTTTCTCCCAAGCTTCGTGAACAGCCTTCGGATAGCAATGACCGTAAAAATTATGCATTTCTTCACCTGTCATACCGTTATATGCAAGCACATCATATGTTACATATTCGCCGAAATCAACCATCGCCCCTTTTAAATTCATTTTCCATAAATCCTTATATTTATTTATCATAAGGTCTACAGCTTTCGGGTGTGAATAATCGATGTAAAACAGGATATAATCCATTATTTCTTTTGTATTTTTGTCCCTGAACATGGGTATATCGCTTTTCTCTATTCCGGGGAACAATTTACTGATTATTTCGACATTATATCCTTCGGGCGGTATATCACAGCCGGGATGATTCCATGCAAGCATTCTTGAACCTGTTTTTTCAAGCATTTTATAGCATTCAGGATCCCAGGACGGTTCGGACTCCCCGTAAAATGCAGTTGGAATCGTACCCATTCGTTCATAGCCGTCAACCGCTTCTTTAAAAACTTTGCGCACACTCTCCGGATCGTTTCCGTCTTTGCACCAATGCGCTCCGCCGCCGCCTGCCCAAAATCCGAACGCCCATTTCGGAGGCACAAAAGGTCTTCCTGTCAATGCTGTATATGAATCAAGCGCTTCTGACGGCGTTCCAAGCCATAAATACAAATCCAGCAGTGGATTGTTGAATTCGATATTATAAGAGCTGTTATTTTCAAGCGAAAAATCCGCAACAGCCGTATAAAACGAATTAAAGAATAATGTATAACCGTTCGTACTGTGAAAGATCGGAACATTTTTGTATGAACGCGTCTTATCCCATTCCTCCGGATGACCGTGATATCCCATATCGTCATTATAAATTGCCGACTGATAACCGACCTGATTCAGCGCGTTAAATTTTTCGCCGAGCCCCGAAATTCTTTCGTTTTCGGCTATTTTACCCTTAAACGAAACCTTTGCCGGCACGCTATCTTTAAAGCCGAAGGAAATAGTTTCATGCGTCACGGTGTAAATAGGCTTATCATTACGGAAAAATACTATTTCAAAATCTTTTCCGCCTTTCACAGTGAACGATATTCCGTTTTCCGCACGGCAAACCTGAGCGTTTTCACCATCGGTGTAATTCATTCTGAAACTTTCACTGTCAAAATACCCTTTTTTATCCCCGGTTATTCTTATGCCTCCGAGCCTCGGAAAGCTGAGTGTCAGCGGATATTCGCCGTCATCAAAGGAAAAGTATAATTTAATTTCCGTTTCGAATTTAACGATGCGCGAAATGCCTTCAAGGCATTTCCATTCATCGGGGATTATTTTTAAACACCGCAAGTGTTCGGGAACCCGCTGTTCCTCGTAAACATCGTATATGCTCATCATCATATCTCCTTATTGCAAATTGTTATTCACCGGTAATTCCGCTTTTCTCAATGCTCTCAACAAACTGTCGCTGAAAGACAAGATATAGAATAATGACCGGAAGAATAGAAAGTGTTGTGCCGGCAAAAATTATTGCATTATTCAGTCCGGATGAGCCTTCTGCCGCACCGTAAAGCGATTCAAATATCGCGGTAAACTGCTGCAGCCGCATCGGAAGAGTCGTAATTTTTGCGCCGAAATACAGATTGGACTGTGATGTTTCATTCCAATACCAAATGAAAGAAAACAATAAAGAAACCACTATTGCCGGGATTCCCATCGGTATAGCTATTTTGGTAAATACCGTTATTTTACCCGCGCCGTCAAGCTCAGCTGCTTCGTCAAAGGATATCGGGTATGTTCTGAAGAACTGATAGAACACTAATATAAACAATGCGCTTTTGATTCCCTGGCCGAAAAGCGAAGGTAAGTATGCAGGTAAAACAGTATTTATTATTCCGTACTGATAATACAAAACATATCTCGGCACCAAAGTAACCTGCGACGGTATAATAAATGTTGCCACCAGTATTGCCATCCACATTTTTTTGAGCGGAAACTCAAATCTTGCAAAACCAAAACCTACAAATGCGGCGGTTATCGTCTGAAACAGCATAGGAAATACCGATGTCAGCAGTGAATTTGCAAAGCTTTTAAGAAAATCCAAGGTTTCATATGCTTCTTTATAGTTTGTAAAGCAAAGCTCGGTAGGCCACCATTTAACAGTGGGATTTGCAAGGTCTTCTGGTGACATGACGCTGCCCAAAAGCATTGTTATGATCGGCTGCAGGTATATATAGCCGACAGACGCGAGTATCAGATATTTTGCAGCAGCCCCCACAGCGTTCTTGGCAGTGTGATTTATTTTTGACTTATTTTTAATTAAACCCGATTTGTTCATTTTCGTGAATTCCTTCCGAACAAAGTAAAGCATAAATAAATGAGCGCCAAAATCAACGCCACAATTACAAAATACAGCCATGACATTGCTGCGGAATAACTGTATATGCGGGTTTGGTCGAACAGCTTATCCGATATAAGCCTGTTAATCCCCAGCTCGCTGTAATTGGATGTTTCCACAACGGTATACACGGCATTAAGCAACGCAATGGTTTTCATATGCGGAAGAGTTATTTTCCAAAATTTTTCCCAAGGGCCCGCGCCGTCTATTGAAGCCGCCTCATAAATGTCCGGGCTGATTTTCTGCAGACCGGATAGGAACACCAGAATTTGCACTCCGCAAAACCAGAAAATAATTACCAGGTTATCCAGAACAAACATGGCCGGCGTTTTTAATATTCCCGGCAGGGATTCGAGGAAAGAGCTGACCTTCGGCACCTGAGACGAAAAATCAACCGTTTCTCCTGTAAGCAGCTTGCTGATTACAGGCCCGCTCATAATTACCACCGGAAGAAAATATATAACTCTGAAAAAGGTTCTCCCCGGAAATTTCTTATTGAGAAGCAATGCTATAATTAACGAAAAAACCACCACTACCACAGTGACGCATAGAATAAACAATACTGCGTCGCCTATGTTCATACGGAAAGACCCATTAACATTAAGTGCATAATTATAGTGGTATAAGCCGCGCCACGAAAGCTGCATGCCTGCGTCGGTCAAACGCACATCGTTAAGACTTATAATTACCGAATAGATTGCCGGATAAAATGTAAAAACAAGCAAACCGATTATCCAAGGACTGATAAACAAATAGCCCCATGCCGCATTTCGGCCGCGCAGTGTAATTTTACTTTTTGCCGATTGGCATTTCATTAACATAACACCCTTCCAAATAACCTTCGGATCGCAAAGCAATTTTTTTAAGCCGCTGCGACAATATAATTACCTGCCGGAACAGTTACACCGTCCGCCGTAATATCCTCAGCGTTGTAATTTATATAAATCACGGTATTGTTGGAATATTTAACGCGTACAACTCCCTGCCTCAAAACACTGTGCGAAACTATTGTGCTGCCCTCAACCGAAGACAACGCCTTGTTTACATACGCATAGGTTTTCGCCATATCCGAACGCCAATCATCAAAATTCAATGAAAAATAATCAGTCATGGCCGTCTTACTCAAAGCGTAATTATCCGCCGCCATCACGATATATGACGGATACATTCCATACTCTATCATTTTCAGTATCGTATTGTGCGAGCAATATCCCTGATTAAGGAATTGAGAGTAATAATTGATACTGCCCTTCAGCACAATTTGCAAAAACGGCACGGTATCCGTCTCGAAAAGATATTGGCTGTTCGCCATCGGCATATCAAAATATTCCTCGGCATACTTCCAGCAATAAGAATTCGGATTATAAAGAGCCGCACTGTCGGATTTCTTCAAAATATCCGTAATTTGATTTTTAGCCTCGGTTCTTGAAAAAGAGGCTTCATTTGAATAATCGGAATAAAGAATACTGCCGATATTTCCCACAGCAAAATCAAAATTCTTCATTTTTGAGGAATAAGCATTAAAATATTTTTTGTATCTTGAAACCTTTGCAAAATATTTTGTCGGAAACAGCTGATCCTTGTTCATAGAATCCTTGCTGATAAAAGAATCGGAAATATTTATTGCAACATCCGAAGATTTATAAACCTGTTTTTCATTTGCATATACAGGATCCAAATACAGATACAGTCTGCCGCCACAGCTGTCCGCACTCTTTTTAAGCGCACGAAGACCCGATATCCCGCCAAGTCTGCGGGACACTTTTATCTTTCCGTATTTTATTCCGTCTGCCGAAGCTTTTTGCCAGCTGCGATAAACAGACTTTATATTCGAAACGCCGTCGTCATGTAATGTACTTAAAATATTTTCGGCTTCCCTTGTTGTGGTCAATATTTTCAAACTGTTGAAAATAAAGCCCTTTTTCAGAGTGCTGCCGGCAACCTCCACTCGCATGGGAATATCCCCGCCGGCCTCTTGCGCCTTGAGAACCTTGTTTTCGGTAAGGAACTCACGATACAAATTCGCCATTCCCGAATAATTTGCCTTATCTCCTGAAAGAAAATAATAGCTTATTTTCGGGGTTACTTTATTTGCGTCCTTTTGAACGGTAGGAATGCCCGCCGCCTCAACCGAGGAGGACTGATTATATATCTGCCTGTAATCAAAACGGGCGCACGCCCAGTTGTAATCTGTGGTAAGTCCTGCAGGGGACGCCATAACAGAAGCATATTCCTCTCCGTCTTCAATAACTGCAAGATATGCATTTTGATTGACCCCGTGCGCTACGCCGAAAACCGGAACCGTAACCGTGTTGGCGGGTACAAGATATTCGTTTATCCTGTTTGCGTTAAGACTGCTGGTTTCGACTATTGAATCTATTCCGGCATCATTCCCGTATATACGCTCATCAAACCCGTTAAGATATGTCGATGACTTTGAAAATCTCATCAAAGCGCCGCATCCATCGGGAAGAAGCACATATCCGTCAATCTCATTTTGATAAGCACTTCCGAAAAACGGAATAAAATATATTGATTTAAGCTTTGCTTTTCCCGTTTCCGATAAGCTGTCCTTTTCCATTTCAAAAGAGATTGAATCCTCTTTCAGCCGCATAGTGAAGGAAAATGAGATTCCGAGCTTTGAAGCATTAAAGCTGCAATTTACAAAGTCACTCCCCCAATCATAAGCAGCTCTTACATTTATATCAGCCATGCTGATACGCGCTTCCTGATTATTCGGGTTATAATAGCTCACAGAGCAGATTGAGTTTGCAAAGTTACTCCAGCTTTTGTTAAGTCCGTTTCCCGTCTTGCCCGCCAATGCTCCCCAAACATAACCGTTTGACTTATCTTTGATTCTTATTGTATCGTTTTTTGAGTCGAACCATACTTCAAGTCTGCCGTTTTCCAATTTCTTTTCATAGCCGTCCGTTCCGAAACCGCGGACAGATACTGCGGAGGGTTCGGGCTGTGCCGAACGGTTCGAAGAAATTTCCGATTTTGTAATCTCACCCGAAATACCGAGAGATGTGCTGCTTTCCCCAGGAGCGGCGCTGCCGCTGAAAATTATACCGGCAACCATAACCGCCGCCGTGATATACGCACATAAGCATTTAATTTTCGACACGGTAAACACCCTCCTCCATAATTTCACGGAAGAAATCAAATAAGCTTACAAGTAAAAGATAAATTATAACAACGGAAACAACCACCATAATCATAAAGAATATTACAAGGAGTATATTCTTGACAGTCTCGCTAAAGCTGTATTTTTGCATTTCCTTAACGCTCAATACAAGCAATGCCGCCGACCATACAATAGCCGTTGATGCGAAAAGAGTTATTATAAAGCTTTCATTAAGCGTCAAAAGGTGAGTAAGCGCAATCGTAAACGGCGTTATATACAAATACGGAGTAAGCGCATAAGCCGTACCGATATATATATTTGCAAAGCTTGCCTCGCCGTCATTTATCGTACCTATCATATATGTTCCGGCGAGCCATAAAACAAGCGGCACCCAAAAAAGTATTATCAGCGACTGAAGGCTTGTCGCACTTCCCGTCATTCTGAAAATGAATCCGCGGCACAGAAAATCTGCCATATAAACCGCAAAGGTAAGTATATACAATACACTTGCAGAAATAAGCGATCCGGTTTGACCGCGCTGAAGATAATAGTTTCCGTCTATCGGGTGGCGAAGCATTTTTCTTGAAAACCATACCTTCATTACGGCATTGCTCAGTTTTCCCTTGTTATAAAGCTGAGGCTCGTAAAACGGCTTTAACCGCTTGCCGCCGTTCTTTTTCCGCCGTGAATTTTTCCATGAGAATATTATCAGCAAAACAAGAAACACGCAAATAATTATCGGCATATTCCTGTTAAGCGCGACATTGCGCAGCTCCCATTTAGCTTCCGAATAATACGAAACATCATTTGCTATTTTAAAATGCTCCAAAGCCTCGCTGTACTTCTGCTGATAATAAAGTGATTTACCGTAACCGATATGAGCAATTTGCGACATACTGTTAAGCCTTATCAAATCGCTCCATATCTTTTCGCTTGATTTATAATCTCCGCTTTCAAGCGTTTTTATTGCCTCATGAGTGTAATTGGCATAATCGGTAGGATAAAAGACCTGTACCAAGGCTCTTTCCTTATCAAGAACATACACAAACCCGGTGCTTTTATCCACATCTATTGCCGCTGCATTGGTGAAAAGTCCGCTTCTGTCATTTTCAAGCGCACGCCCCGCAAACGAGAATATAACATTACCCGAGCTGTCATATTCGGTTATAAGTCCGGTATCTGTAAGTGCAAACACATTGCCGTAATTGCCCGACGCAACATCGACAAAATTCCATTCGTCCTTCATGTCCTTGTTGGAGGCAAAGATGTTAATGCCCGCCATATTATGCATTTTAAGTCCGTTCCCCGAAACGGTGCTTACGCTCGTACCGATTTCCTCACTGCGTGTAATGCTGTAAATCAAATCTTCATCCGAAATATCAATATTCTCTATAGGCCGCGGAGTCCGAACAAAAAGCTGGTTTTTCTGAGTTTCGTTAAGCAGCAGATCTTCAATTCTTTCGGAGAAACTCATTTTATAGGTGTTGGCTGCAAAATATCCGAAAAACTCACCCTTAAGATCAAACTGCATTATGCCCTCATATGTACCCTCGCTTACAACAAATATATTACCCGAAGAAGAGACTGCCACACCCTTGGGCTTGAAGCTGCTGTTTTCGCTGAACAAGTAGCTGTCCGGCTTTTCTATTTTTTTAATCAGCTTATAATCCGAAGAAAAAATCAGTATTGCCTGAGCGCCACTGTCGGCAATATAGACAGTGCCATCCGCCGTTATGTAAATACCTCGCGGTGCAGACAGTACATCCTCGCCGAAGAAATCAAGCTTTTCGTCCGCAAGTGAAAAAACGGCTATCCGGTGATTGTCCGTATCAGCTATGTAAAGCTTATTTTCGAAAACAAATAAATCCTCCGGGTGAGCAAGACCCTCGCCCTTTAGATAAACTGTCGCCGGCATATATGCGTCCTGCGTTTTTACCCAGTTATCATCAACCGAAACGGTATAGGTATATGTTGTGTTATCAAGCGCAAGTACATTTAAAACATTTGACATTAAGCATATAACGCACACTATAACGGCAATTAACTTTTGCGGTTTTCCTGACATATGCGTTCCTCCAATTACTTAATGCCGGAATGCATCATGGTATTCATTACCCTTGATTGCAGAATTATAAATATTATCAGATTCGGCAAAAACATTATCAGCGTTGCAGCCGCAGCTATTCCCGCCCCTGCAATGCCGCCCGCCGAATCCGACAGCGAGCTGATATAAAAAGCAAATGTTTTGAATGCTTCGTTATCCAAAAATAAGGTTGACGCCTCGCTTGAGCCCCATGCGCTTTGAAATGTTATAAGCGTAACGGTCGCTATTGCCGGATTGGCCAAAGGAACCACTATTTTCCAAAGCACCTGTAAATCGTTTGCTCCGTCTATAACGGCAGCTTCTATTAACGCGTCCGGCATCTGATCGATAAACTGCTTTATGAGAAAAACACCGGTAGGCGTCACCAACAGCGGAATAATGTTCGCAAGAAAATTGTTCTGAAGCCCGGTATAAACGATTATGAAATACCGCGGTATTTGAACGGCAATAGGGACAAACATAAGCCCCAAAGTATTTATCGTAAACAGGGTTTGTTTACCCCTGAAGCTCTTTTTTGAAAGTACATAGCCTGCGCTTACGGAAACGAACAGTGTAAGAATAACAACCGCCGCCGTGCTTATAATGCTGTTAACCAAATATCTTGAGGCAGGAACCTTGGTATTTGCGGCCATGGCAAATAAATCCGAAAAGTTTTCCCATGTCGGATGCTTTACAAAAAAGCGCGGTGGGAAAGCAAACAACTCATCCAACGGCTTAAAAGCATTGAAGACTATGAAAATTATCGGCAATGACATAAAAATGCAGAGCGGGATAAGTATAACGAGAAATTTAATTTGACTGCTGTTAAAATGCTGAGGGTTAATGCCGTTTTTCTTAATTCTGTTATTTTTTCTTTTCAAAATAAAAACCACTCTTTCCCGTCAATCGGCATTTCCGAAAAGTCTTTGCGCGCCCTGTGACATTGCAAAAATGAATACAAGCAGCACAACCGATATAGCGGCTGCATATCCCATCTCATACCGCAAAAAACCGTAATCCTCAATATGCGTCACAATTAACTGACCGGCATAATTCGGCGTGGGGTTAGAGCCCGAAAGTGCCGTTCCAATGCCGCTGCTTTGAAAAGTATTGACAATAGCCATTACCGCGCCGAAAAGCATTTGCGGCTTTGTGCTCGGGATGGTGATATAAATAATTTCCTGAAAACGGTTTGTGATTCCGTCAATTCTTCCCGCCTCGTACAGTTCCTCATTTCCGTTTGTTATACCCGACAGCATAGCCAAAAATCCAACGCCCATGCTGCTCCACAATGCTACTATTATCATTATCGGGAGCAGATATTTATCCGATTGCGCCCATGCCACAGGCTGCTCTATAACTCCGAGCTTCATAAGAAAAGAATTTAAATATCCGCTTTTGTCTCCTGAAAAGATTACGCTCCATATAGTGGAAACCATAACTCCGCCCGTCATAGAAGGGGAGTAAATAATAATCGCCATTATTGTGCGTATTCTGTGGGTAGTTTGAGCCAGCATCCATGCAAGAAGAAACGAAAGTATATAACCGCCTATACCAACAAAAACAGCATATACTATTGTGTTTGGAAGTACTTTTTGCATAAATACCGAGTCATTCGTAAACAGAGAAATATAGTTTGAAAATCCTGTAAAACGCGGGAATTCAATTGTGTTAAAATATGTGAAGGAAAGTGCTGCCGCCATAATAACGGGAACAATTATAAAAACTATGAAGAGAAGTGCATAAGGAAAAATAAAGAAGAAGGTTGAATGCCTGTTGAAGTCTCTTTTCATTTTTCTACTTCTCTCCCTTTAGTTTTTCAAGCAACTTTGCGTAGCTGCCCACAGAATAGCTTTTTACAATCTTTCCCTTAGAGTCACAAAATCCAAATTCCTGCATTTTTCTTTTGATTTCCCGATTCGATATAATAGCCGATGAATCTATCGACTCAATCAAACCCTCGCCGTTTACAACTACATTATTCCAAATATTACTGGTTTCCCGTTCCACCATATAAGAAGCTACATGCGAAACATTTTCCTTTTGGCTTTTCCATTGCTGCAAAATTATCTTTTTGTGCTCATCGGGATAGGTGCTGTGCTCAAAAGCCTTTAAATTGGCAGTGTTCCACCTATATGCTTTTCCGTATGTTGTTTGAAGCATTTCGGAATATTCAAGTTGGGTATCGCTGCTGAGCCACCATTTTAGGAATTGCCATGCACCCACACTGTTTTTGTTGTTCTTTAAAATCATTGCCGCGGTACTGTCAGCCATTTGATAACGCAAAACCGAACCGTCGGCCTGCTTCTCACCCGGTACCAAGGCAATATCCCAACGCCCTACCAGTTCGGGAGCTGCGGTCTCCAGCTGCAGATATGTCGCAAAGCCGCTTATCCCTATCGGAATCTCGCCGTAGCGGAAGCTGTTATAAAAATTTGCCACTGCCTTTTGCGCGCCGTATATTTTATAAAGCGAGGTCATTTCTTTAAATGCGTTTATACCGTTGTTTTCATCAAACGCGACCTTCATTCCGTCTTTTTCATAAAAAGCGGCGTTATTTTGATAAATAAACGGGCCGGTTACAGCCATGGATTTCATAGCGCCGCCTGATGAAAGCGGCAGATAGAAATTCATATTATATCTTAAAAGCTGCGGCATCATAGCCTTAACATCCGTCCATGTTTCCGGCACATCAATTCCCAGTGTTTTTAAAATATCGCTTCTGTAAAACAGAATATTAAAATCCTGAGTATCGGTAGCCCCGTATACGCCGTCGCCGTAGCACATCGGGATAAGGGCTTCTAAATTGTATTCACTGTTGTAAAACTGCAGAAAATCATCATATTCCAAAAGATTTTTTGCCGCGCCGCGCACCGCCAGATTAAACGGTGTCGAGTAACTGACACCTATTACCACATCGGGATTTGTACCTGCGGCATTTGAAAGAATCAGCTTCTGCTCTCCGGACATAACCGTCACTTCAACATTAGTATTGTAAACAGAATTATATTTCCGATCTGTAAGCTGCTGAAGTATTTGGACATACGGTATCGAGCGCGACATCCAAACCTTGAGGCTTTTATCTTCCTTATCGCCCGAATTTGAAGCATTATCATATGTATAAGAATGAACAAACTGCTTTATTGCTTCCCAAATTTTTACCCATATCGAGGCATTGGATTTAGGAATATCGACAGAGCCGCTTATGTAAATTTTATCCAATGTCAGAGACTGATTTACAAGCTTTGCAATTACCGAGCCCAAAAATTTGCTTACCGAGCTGTCGCCCATACATATATCATCGGCTTTATTCGGTATTGTCCGCGGCACAGCGGCTATATCGTTAAGCAATTCGGCGGCATACTTTAAATCATTGGCATATACCGGTTCGACACTGCTCAAATTGCAAATTTCATTGTAAATTTCGTTTGCTTTCTGTGCAAAGCCCTTGAGTGTCGGAACAGCATCGGGAATATACGCCTCTGTGTCCCATGTTCTGTTCGCATCGGTATTTGATGCCGCAAGCTTGTTTATTTTAATTCCGAAATTATTCACTTCGGTCATTAAATCAAGAATTTCCTGATATTTACCTGCCATCGGCCCCATTGTGGCAGTGAGAGATAATATATGTCTTCCTTTTTCAAGGTAAATATTGGCAGGATTTCCGTCGACCTCAAAAACATAGTTAGAGAACGCATTCGATTTAGTCGGCGGAAAAGCTATACAGTTCATTTCCTCAAACAAAGCCGAACCGTCAATCTGCATGCTTCTGTAAACCGTCATATTCGTATCGGCATTCTGCTTATAATGAAACGCTATTCGGTAAAGCCCGTCGTTATTTACTTCAAACTCGTACAGTACCTTATCTCCGGATGCCGACCAACCGTCCAACACATTTATCCGCGAATAATATGTATCGTATGGGGTCAAATCTATGTTCCTTACAGATGCGCCAACAACCGAAGGATTGGTTTTTAATGCATATTTTTCAGCTTCCAAAGTGCAAAAATCCGCACCGTTTTCAGCATTGATCTTTCCTATATACTCACTGTATGTAGGTGCTGCCGACAACTTTTTCAGATAAAAGCCTTTAATTTTAAGCTTTTGACCGAGATTCAGAAAACGCATATCGTTTTTTCCGGAAGAAAGCTTCAACGACGCGTCACGGCGATTCAAATCGGAATAATCGGTAAACGGCGCCAAAACATATTGCTTTACTGCCTCCTGTGACGCCGGAATCTCATTGCCGTCACGGTCGATTTCATAATTTGTCTGCGCGTCCTTCCACAATATCGGAAGTATGCAATTAATATTTTGATCGGTCGCTTCCGCCTTTATAATACAATCCGAAATTTCCGCTTCAATTGCATAGTATTCGCAGGCAACGGTATATTCGCCGGGTTCCGTTACCGTAACCGAAAAAGTTATTTCATCGTTTTTTGAAAATTCAAATTCGCTTGAAACACTTTTTCCGTTTAAAAGAATATCTGCAGCATTTACCGAAATACCCTTCCTGTATTCGTCGGCAGCTGTGAATCTTTCAACCGCAAGACCTGTAAAGCTTTCCTTTTGTTTGTTGGAATCTGTGTTCTCGGCATAAACGCCCAAAGGAAACAGGCTTCCGCAAAATACAGCAATAACAACAATGTTTGCTAATATACACTTTAAAATCGGTTTCATGCAGTTTCCTCCGGGGCGTTTTAAAAAATTTATTTATGGTATTTATCCCATTCGGCTTGAACCTTTTTGAGCTTTGCGTCGAAGTCATTCCAGTATGTTTTTAAAGAATTGGTGGCTTTTGTCTGCAGATCCTTACAGGTTGAATCGGGATCCTTTGTACCGTCTTCCATTTTATTGCACATGGGCTGAATAACCTCAGCCCAGTTTGAGCCGAACGAAGGTACAAACTTATCAGGCTCGCCTCTGAAGCAATTGCCCATATTGTTATAAAGATACATTTGAACCTCGTCGCCTTTAACAAGCTTTTTGTAGGCGTTTACAACATCCGGCTGTGATGTTGTGGGAGTGTAATAGTCAAGATTCAGCTTATATTTACCTTTACCGTTTGCTTTATCCGTATAGGCGTTAATTCGTGCCAAATTACCCTTTTTGCTGTAGGTTAGGAAGCTTAAAACCTTAAACGCCGCGTCGGGATTTTTGGTATTTGCAAGCATAAATGCATGATCGATATGAATCGGCATACGACCCTTAATATTTTGCGGATACGGCCAAAATGTCCAGTTGAAATTGCTGCACAGTTCATCCACATAATTCTTTGAGTATGTTCCCTTTTCGAAATCCAGCATAACTGTTTTGCCGAGCTTCGTAGCGCCCCATTCGTCTTCAGAGCCGAAGCGCTTTAAATATTCACCTGAAGCTCGCAGACTGAATGCCTCAACATTCGGTATTTTTCGCAGTTCACTGAAAAGCTTTGCCGATTTTGCCAAAGTACCCGTCATTTCAAACGACCTGGTTTTACTGTTATATCCGCAATATCCCGCTGTTTTTGAATATGAACCCGAAGCGTAATATTCCAAGTAAAAAAGCCGTTCGCACGCAGAATAGCCGTTTTTGGAAACATTTATACAAAACTGTTTGAACTGATCCATATTCCAATCAAGCGGCGGCAGATCCACATTTAACGCATCAAGCGCATCGAGGTTCATAATGCAGGCTGTAAAATATGCTTGATGCGGGAGCGCATACAAACGCCCACCGTAAGTATAATCGTCAATAAAGCTCTGCGGAATGTATTTGAATTCCGCGTCATTTTTCACAAACTCATCAAGCGGATAAACTAAGCCCTGGCTTACATAAAGCGAAAGATTGGCTATATCGTCAAACACAACATCCGGCAGGGTTCCCGAAGCGGATTTGGCTGCTATATATTCCTGCGAATTAGCAAGATCTGATGTGTAATAGTCAATGTTGACCTTTATGTTCGGGTATTCTTTGGCAAGCGCGTCAAAAAGCGGTGCGGTATCTGTGGGACGTCCCGAGTTTATTGCAACCTTAACGGTCGTTCCTTTGCCGCCGCCCTTGTTGTCGCTCTTATTACCACTGCCGGTATTATCGCCGGTTTTGCCGCCCTTACTGTCCGTAGTGGCAGCTTTATCACCGGATGCGGCTCCGGAATTTCCCCCGCCCGATGTTCCCGGAACTTCATCGCTGATAAAATAGCTGTAGCTTTTCTGCGTTTTGCGGCAGGCAGTCAGATTAAAGCACAACGCTATTCCGACAACTAACGCAAAAAAACGGAAAACAATATTCTTTTTCATGGTTCTATACTCCCTTTTAAATATCATTTTGACTGCTTTTTATAATGTGAATACTGCAAATATGCAAGTATTACACCTACCGAAACCGACAAAAGCGTTGCCCAAAGCGCGGCCTGTGTATCATCTCCCGTTTTAGCGGGATAACCGCCGTCATTATCGGAGAAATTTCTTACCTTATAAGGAAGACCGCTTATTTTTATCAGCGAACCGTCATCCGGTTCTTCACCGATAAGCGGGTCATCCTCCAAAAGATTCAAAACGGCTTTTGCGGTTATGCCGTCCGGGTTAATAACACGGCCGCCCAGCGGCAAAATAATATAACCGATAAAACTATATTTTCCTATAGCATTTTCGTTATAATCATCGCTGTCCCAAGCAATTCTGCATTCTATAACTTCGTTTTTATCGGTTGTCACCTTAAGAAGCTTTGGAAGCGGCGGCTTCTCTTTTGAGCCTACATCCGGCATCTTGAAGCTTATGTCCTCTACCTTTTCTACTCCCGTAACCTTGCTTTGAACGGACGGATCAATATCGGGCTCAACATAGCTGTGGCTTACGATTGAAAGATTGTCAAAGGAATCCATGCTGTTATATCCGAGACTTATTGAAGCATAATAATCGTCCTGCGCAAGACCGCTTTTTTCAAGAATCTCTTTACCGTCAACATAAACTATTGCCGTTCCGTGGGAAAACACAATCTTGTAGTTATGGAAATCCGTTCCCAAATCCTCAACCTCGGCATATGACGCCGTGCTTTCCGCCTCCATAATCCACGGGCCTTTGAGTCCTAAAAACGCCTCTTTGTCGTCACCGAGGAACATTGCATGCATATTTCCGTCGTTATTTTTCATAACCAGACTGAAACCGTCGGCATAAATATTTCCTTTGGTGGTCGACCCAAAGTGGATTATATTATAAGCGCTGCCGCCCGTTCTTAAATCCACGCTCAGTGTGAAGTTATCAAAGGTCTGATTTTTATAAACGGCATACATCTGCTGCCAATAAGGGCGCATATTATCGCCCTCCCAGTTTTCCTTATCAACTCGGCAAACTGCTCCGCCGATTACCGAAAGATACTCCATTGCCTCCTCGTCAGTCTTCGGGATAAGCGCTCCCTCTCTGTCGTTCACCGCGTCATAGCCGAATGTGAAATCATTTCCCAATGCGGTATAGAAATTTGAAGAATTAAAATTATTTGTATATTTGCCGGCTTCTTCGGTTCTTTCAAAGGTGACATCGTCCGATGAGATATACGAAAAGTTATCAAATGAACTTCCGCCGCCAAAGCCCATGGCTACAGCAGCATAATAGCTTGCCTTCGGCAGTCCGCTCTTTTCCAAAACCTTGGCATCGTCTATATAAACCTCGGCATTTCCTTTTGAAAATATAATTTTAATATTATGCACATCACTCGGAGACACCGTGTATTTGCCATGTGAAGCGGTACTTTCCTCTTTCACATAGAAGAAGTCAAGATCCTTTCTTGCTTCCGCCGAATCTCCAAGAAACATTTCAAGCTCATTACCGTTGTTTCTTACAACAAAGCTGAAACCTCCGTCATAAATCGTCTCGTTCGGAGTAGGACTGAAGTGAATTATATTAAATGCGCCGCCGTGGGTTTTCAAATCAACGCTGAATGTGAAATTCCCGAAACACTGATTTTTGTAATATGCATACATTTGCTGCCAGTAAGGGCGGAAATTATCACCCATCCAATTTTCTTTTTCAACTCGACAAACAGCTCCGTTTTCGAGCTTAAAATAATCCTTTGCTTCATTAAAGCTTTTAGAAGTAAGCCCGCTTCCCGACCAATTATCCGCGGCGTACCCGAACGAAAAATCATCATTAAAAGCCGCTTCAAGATTTTTTGCGTCAAAGCTGTTTATATACTTTCCGTCCGCTTCAATCGGTTTAAAAGCAACCTCTTGCTTTGATATGTAAGAAAAATTATCAAAGGAATTTCCACTGCCAAACCCAAGTGATACTGCAGCATAATAGCTTTCCTTCGGCAATCCGGTCTTTTCAAGCACTTTTGCACCGTTTATATAAACGAGCGCCGTTCCGTCACTAAAATCAATTTTTACATTATAATAATTTAACGCAAGACCTTCAACCTCGGCATAAGCCGCTGTGCTGTTATTGCCGACCCAAGCACCTCCCAGCGCTTGAGTTGCCTCTTCTGAATTTCCTAAAAACATTGCATGTATATTTCCGTCGTTATTCTTAACCACAAAGCTGAAGCCACTGTCATAAATACTTCCGTTCAGCACAGGGCTGAAATGTATCATATTGAATCCACTGCCATGTGTTTTTAAATCCACGTTGAATGTGAAGCTTTCAAAGCTTTGGTTTTGATAATATGCGTACATCTGCTGCCAATACGGACGCATATTTTCTCCCATCCAATTCTCTTTTTCAATTCGCGTTACCGCCCCGTTTTGAAGCTTTAAGTATTCCTTTACCTCATCAAAGCTCTTAGCTATAAGCTTCTCACCCACTGAATCTTGCGCATCGTATACAAAACAAAAATCATCATTAAAAGCCGCTTTCAGGCTGTTCGCATTGAAACTGTTCTCGTACTTTCCGCTTTCCTCTACAGGTTTAAATGTATCGGAAGAATCCAAAGAGGAATAAGAAAAATTGTCAAACGCGCTTCCGTTTGCAAATCCGAGCGATACTGCAGCATAGTAACTGTCCTGCGGAAGTCCGACCTTTTCAAGAACCTTGATTCCGTTTATGTAAACAAGTGCGGTTCCGCCCTTAAAGTTAATTTTGACATTATAAAAATCCGAACCCAGACCCTCGACCTCCGCATAAGCCGATGTGCCGTTATTTCCAACCCAAGCGCCGCCTAAAACCTGAATTGCCTCATCTGATGTGCCGAGGAACATTGCATGTGTATTTCCGTCATTATTTTTAACCGCAAAGCTGAAGCCACCCTCATAAATACTTTTATTAAGCGCAGGGGTGAAATGTATTATATTAAAGGCACTGCCGTTTGTTTTTAAATCTACACTGAAAGTAAATTCGTCAAAGCTTTGGGTTTTATAATATGCATATATTTGCTGCCAATACGGACGCATATTCTCTCCCATCCAGGCTTCCTTTTCAACACGCGTAACTGCGCCGTTTTCAAGCTTGAGATACTCCGATGCTTCTTCAAATGCTTTGGGAACCAACTGATCAAATAATGTATCCTGCGCGTCATACGCAAAAGAAAAATCATTTCCTAAAGCGGCAGCCAAATTTGAAGCATTAAAATCATTTGTATATGAACCGGAAACTTCGGTCCTTGTACCGTCGTTTTCCAATGCCGATCCGTTTATATCGGTTACTAAAACTCCAAAAAACGCAGACAGCACTATAGATGCGCTTGTCAGCGCCGGAATCAATCCTTTAAATGCTTTTTTCATATAGGAATCCTCCCCATTTAGTTTAACGGTTAACCTGATTGTTTTTTAATATCGTATGATTTTTTGTGAAAATTTTCCCTTTCTTTTAATGATTTTAACACATATCTATTGTTATGTCAATATATTTTTTAATATTTTGTGTCTAAATTTAGTTAACATTTAGGTTAACTTATAAAATCGAAACTTTCTCCCCCACTTAACGGTTGTTGAATTCTTTTAATTCTTGACAGTATGCACTATTTAGTATATAATTATACTCGTGTCAATTGTTATTATACTATAATATTGTTGCACACGCAAACTTAATCGTTTAACCTACAACACAACAAAGGGGCAGAGTTAAAGCAAATATGAAAATTCCCGATTCGGTAAAATCACACGCAGCCACAAACATGAATATTTTAAAAAACAAATCTGAGAAATTATCCCTTTTATATCGAAATTGCTTTTTAAGTACATTGGACTCAGCAGTAAGTCCTTGTGAGGACAACACATATTTCGTGCTCACGGGAGATATCCCCGCCATGTGGCTTCGCGATTCCTCAGCACAGGTCAATCATTATTTGCCTCTTTGCAATGATCCGGAAATGGCTCAAATTATCCGCGGTGTGATTTTAAGACAATTCAAAATGATAATGATCGATCCATACGCCAATGCCTTTAACAAAGAGCCCAACGGCAAAGGAATGTCAGAAGATCTACCCAAAAACAATCCCTGGGTATGGGAGCGAAAATATGAAACCGATTCTCTTTGTTATCCCATAAGGCTTCTATACAGATACTGCAAAATATCCGGCGATGATTCCATAGTAAAAAATCAATTTCCCGATGTGATGCGTACAATTCTTAATTTATGGAAAACGGAACAAAACCATATGGGAAAAAGCTCATACCGCTTTTTCAGAAATACGGATATTTACGATGATACAATCCACAATAACGGAATGGGAGCACCGGTCTCCTACACAGGCATGACATGGAGCGGATTCCGTCCGTCGGACGACGGCTGTACATACGGCTATTATATACCTTCAAATATGTTCGCCGCGGTCACTCTCGGTTACGCTGCAGAAATGCTTGACGGAACTCCATTGGCTACAGAGGCTCTGAATTTAAAGTGGCAAATAGAAAACGGTATAAAAAAACACGGCATAATACACCACAAGGATTACGGCGATATATACGCATATGAAACGGACGGAAACGGAAATTATGTTTTAATGGACGATGCAAATATTCCGAGCCTTATTTCGGCGCCGTATCTCGGCTTTGTCAGCAGTGATGATTGGGTTTACCAAAACACACGCCGTTTCTTATTAAGCTCAGACAATCCGTTTTACTATGAGGGAAAATACGCAAAGGGAATCGGCAGTCCGCACACGGAAACCGGGCATATATGGCATTTGGCGCTTTCAATGCAGGGATTGACATCAAACAACCGCCAGGAAAAACTGGACATTATAAGAATGCTTGAAAGCACCGATGCGGACACTTTGTTCATGCACGAAGGGTTTGATTGCAACAATCCTCATAATTTCACCAGACCTTGGTTCACCTGGTCGAATTCGCTCTTTTGCGAATTTATAGAAAAATGCATTGAAGAAGATTTATTTTAAAGTATTATTTCAAAATTAGTCTTCTGTTGCATTTTCTATTGAAATCGGACGACTTGTTTTAATCTGAAAATTTAATATAAAAACTATCGTCTTTAAGTTTACTTGTTTTCTCTGCCGTAATATATCTTCGGTTTGGTAAGTTCACCTTCTCCTACCATCATGACAGGTGGCACCTGTCACATCGTCGTCGCAAACTCCGCATTATTCGTTTTGCCGTAAAACGGCAAAAGCTCATCTGCTCTGTTGCTACTCCTCTCCCCAAAAAGTTATATAACTTTTTGGGGACCCCGATGGCGCAGTTGCCCCTTGGCGGAAAAACCTCTTGAAAAAACATCCCGCTGCCGATATAATAAACCTTGTGCGATTTCGGAGGGATGAAGATGGAAAACGAA